>OMKS01003789.1_pt1 | contig 11812 bp, 7 predicted proteins | sample 1674721 | NCBI WGS metagenome assembly OMKS01 (sample SAMN06264996, study PRJEB25208) | sediment metagenome | isolation source: hot spring sediment | place: USA: California | collected 2014-09-02 | reverse complement strand
CCGGAGGGCGTTGAGATGGTGATGCCGGGTGACAATGTGGCGATGGAAGTGAACCTGATCATGCCGATAGCGATGGAGAAAGAGCTGCGTTTTGCCATTCGAGAAGGCGGACGGACCGTAGGTGCCGGAGTGATCAGTGAAATATTGGAATAGGGGAGATGTAAAATGCGCGATATGATTACCCTGGCATGTGAGCAATGCAAAAGCAGGAATTATACATCAACGAAAAATAAGAGAAAAACGCCGGATAAGCTTGCGTTTAAGAAATACTGCAGATTCTGCAAAACCCATACGCTCCATAAAGAGACAAAGTAAATTTTAACGCTGCAGGCCAGTAGCTCTAACGGCTAGAGCACCGGACTCCAAATCCGGGTGTTGGGGGTTCGAATCCCTCCTGGCCTGCCATTTTTTGTATCGGGTAAGGCTTCTTTACGAATGAAAACGGGTCGATTGCGGCTATGTGGAGCATATGAAAGTTAAAACCCAGAAAAAAGTCAAAACAAACAAAAAAGCTGCTGAATCGGCAGCCTCTTCTGGTTCCCGCGATACGGCCGGGGCCGGAAAATCCGCTGTTCAAAAAGTCTCCAAGACACCGAGCAAAAAGACCGCGGATAAGAAGGGCGGTTCAGATAGTGGAGGCGGAAACCTTTTTTCTAAATTCATTCAGTTCGTGAGGGAGGCGAAGACGGAACTCAAAAAAGTCAAATGGCCCACCAGAAAAGAATTGATGGCATCGACGGCTGTGGTTATTGTTCTATCTTTGTTGGTTGCTTTTTATTTGGGCCTAATTGATTTTGGTCTTATAAAAATAATCAAGTTTATTGTCGGTTGAAAGTTTGTTTTTTTAAATTTAAACCCTAAATTGTTTGGCTGGAATTATATTTTTGTTGACGGGTGCAGATTTGGATTTGAAATGGTACATCGTTCATACCTATTCGGGGTTTGAAAAAAAGGTCAAATTAAATCTCGAGGAGAGGGTTCGAACCCTCAGCCAGGAGGATTTGTTTGGTAAAATCCTTGTGCCGACCGAGCAGGTTGTGGAATTAAAAAAGGGACAGAAAAAAACCTCTTCGCGAAAATTCTACCCCGGATACATTCTTGTTCAGATGGTTTTGAATGAGGAAACCTGGCACACCGTCCGAAATACCGCTAAAGTAACGGGTTTTGTAGGTGGTGAGATCAAACCGACCCCGATACCCGACGAAGAAGCTGAACGCATAATGCAGCAGATGGAAGAGGGAGTCATCCGGCCCAAGCCGAAGCATCGTTTCGAAATCGGTGACGAGGTTCGAGTTGTGGATGGGCCGTTCAGTAATTTTCAGGGGATCGTGGAAGAGTTGAAACCTGATAAGGAGAAGCTCAGGGTCTTAATTACGGTTTTTGGTAGACCTACCCCTGTTGAACTTGATTTTATCCAAGTACAGAAAACATAGAAAAAGTGATTTAAAAAAATTATATTATAAACTAATTATTGATCATGAAATGAAACTATAGAAAATATTTAAAAGAGGTTCGGAATGGCAAAGAAAGTAATGGCATCTGTGAAGCTTCAGGTGAAGGGGGGGCAGGCCAATCCTTCGCCACCGATCGGACCCGCGCTCGGCCAACATGGGGTGAATATAGCTGAATTCTGTAAAGCTTTCAATGCAAGAACGCAGGACCAGCAGGGAACGGTAATCCCGGTTATTATAACAATCTACGCCGACAGATCTTTTTCATTTATCACCAAGACACCTCCGGCATCGGTGCTTTTGAAGCAGGCTGCGAAAATTGCCAAAGGTTCAGGTGAACCGAACAAGAACAAGGTAGGTGAGGTAACAACGGCACAAATTGAGGAAATCGCCCGTCTTAAGATGACTGATTTAAATGCCATTGATATTTCGGGCGCAGCTAAGACAATCGAAGGGACTGCGAGAAGCATGGGGATAAAGGTTGTAGAGGGATAAAATTAAATTTTGTATGAGGAAATTCAGCAATGGCCCGAACTGGCAAGAAGTATAGAGATAGTGCAGAAAAAATTGAGAGAACGAAAAAATACGGTTTCGACGAAGCCGTGGGCGCAGCAATTGAATCCGCCTATGCTAAATTCGATGAAACGGTGGATGTGGCGGTCAAGCTAGGAGTGGATCCTCGTCATGCCGACCAGATGGTCAGGGGCACCGTTGTTCTTCCCAACGGCGTCGGCAAGACCGTGCGCGTGGCGGTGTTTGCAAAAGGCGAAAAAGAGAAAGAGGCCTTGGATGCGGGTGCCGATATCGTTGGTGCCGACGACCTCGTTGAAAAGGTTCAGCAGGGTTGGCTAGAATTCGATAAAGCCGTAGCAACGCCGGACATGATGGGATCGGTCGGGAAACTCGGGCGTATTCTTGGACCTCGAGGAATGATGCCGAATGCGAAACTGGGAACGGTGACATTCGATGTGGCACGGGCCGTGAACGAAATCAAAGCCGGGAAGATCGACTTTAAGGTTGAGAAGGCCGGCATCGTGCATGTGCCTGTGGGGAAAGTTTCCTTTGGAGTTGGGAAGCTGGTCGAGAATATGGCTGCATTTTTTGAAACTATTATGCGCTTGAAACCGGCCTCCAGCAAGGGAACCTATATCAGGGGCATAGCGGTATCCTCTACGATGGGGCCCGGCATCAAAATTGATCCATTATATGTCAAGGACCTTTTAACCCGGGGATAATAAATACCGGGTGGAGTTTTTTTTACGAGGTCGCGGCTTGATTCACTGCATCAATATGGAACGTGGTGAACGACCGGCCTCTTTTGTTTTTTCGCACATCGTCAAAGACAGTGGGTGCTTCGTGTAAAGAAGCTTAAATGCCGCCTACCGAGACAGTGTCGATTGGTATCATCGGGTAATCGGGTGAAAATCGGACCGTGTCTGGCCTCTCTGTCTTTGATATGTGGATTATCAACGGGGAGGAGGTGGATATGAAAAAGACCGAAAAAGAAAAGTTCGTCGCGGATCTGCACACGCGCCTGGAAAATACGGCCGGAAGTTTCCTGGTCGATTACCAGGGGCTGAATGTCGATGCGATGAACAGGCTCCGTAACGAATTGCGGAAGGCCGGCGCAGAATTTCAGGTGGTTAAAAACAGGCTTTTGAAGCTGGCAAGCAGAGAAACGCCCAGTGAGGTCATTCAATCGCATATGACCGGGCCTTCGGGGCTGACTCTGGCAGGCGATGATGTTGTGGCACCTGCCAAGGTTCTGGTTGATTTTGCTAAAGAATTCAGTCACCTGAAAATCAAGGCCGGACAGATTTCCGGCAAGGTCAGCGGGCCTGACGGCATCAAACGGCTTGCTGAACTGCCGAGCAGGGACGTGCTGCTGGCTCAGACTCTGTCGGCGATGCAGGCCGTTCCCGCGTCATTCGTGAGGGTGCTCAACGGCGTGACGGTCAAATTCATTAACGTGCTCAGGGCTATAGAAGAGCAGAAAGCGGCATAAGCAGTGCACGCCCGGAAATGCTGAATGCAAAAAACCCGGGTTTTTGCCAACCTACAAGACACGGAGGTCTACAGTAAGACATGGCTGAAATTTCGAAAGATGATGTTGTTGAATTTATTTCGAACATGACGGTTCTTGAACTTTCGGAGTTCGTAAAGGAACTTGAGGAAAAATTTGGTGTGACAGCGGCTGCACCTGTTGCGTTTGCTGCCGCAGCTCCTGGAGAGGCCGCCAAGGAGGAAGAGGCTGAGAAGACCGAATTCGATGTGGTTCTTTCCTCTGTGGGCGACAAGAAAATTCAAGTTATCAAGGTGGTTAGGGCACTTACAGGGCTTGGGCTCAAAGAGGCCAAGGCACTCGTGGACGGCGCTCCCGGTACGGTGAAGGAAGCCGTGTCCAAGGAGGATGCCGAAAATATGAAAAAGGAACTCGAAGAGGCCGGGGCCGCAGTCGAAATCAAGTAGGTCGTTTTCGGCCGGAAGGAGATTTCTTTCCGGCCGCGAACAGGCCGAATGATGGTTTTTTGGATGCGGCCGGCAGCAGTGCTTTATCCAGCAGGCTGTGGGTGAAGTGGGAGTCGAGGAGAGTTCATGTCTGGACATACTGGGATGATGAGAAGACCAAGGCGCAGCTTCGGAAAGATCAAGAAAGTCGTGGAGATACCGAACTTGATCGAAATGCAGCGACACTCCTATGAGCGTTTTCTGCAGAAAGAGGTTTCCGCCGATCAAAGGGAAAATATCGGGCTTCAAGGAGCATTTAAGAGCGTTTTCCCGATTCACGATTTCGCCGGTACATCTTCTCTAGAGTTTGTGAAATACTCTTTCGAAGAGGCCAAATATGATGAAGAGGATTGCCTGAACAAGGGGATGAGTTACGAGGTCCCGCTGAAGCTGACGGTTCGGCTCGTCGTTTTTGACATAGATTCAGCCAGCGGTGTTAAGAGTATCCGGGACATAAAGGAGCAGGAGATCTATTTCGGCACGATTCCACTGATGACGGACCGTGGTACATTTATAATAAACGGAACCGAGCGTGTTGTCGTCAGCCAGCTGCACCGGTCTCCCGGGGTCTTTTTCGATCACGATAAAGGAAAGACTCATTCGAGCGGCAAGCTTCTCTACTCGGCGAGAATCATTCCATTGAGGGGTTCATGGCTCGATTTCGAGTTCGATCCCAAAGACCATCTCTATGTACGCATCGATCGGCGTAGAAAATTCCCCGTAACGATCCTGCTGAAGGCACTGGGCTATTCGGTTAAGGAAATTCTCCATAAATTTTATGACATAGAAACTATATCCATCGATAAAAGCGGCTACTCAATACAAGCGAAGCTCGAGAATCTGTATCGTAAAAAGTTACGGCGGGACATCGTGAATCCGGAAACCGGTGAGGTTTTAGGTAAAAAGGGTGAAAAGTATACCAAGCGGCTCCACAAAATGCTGGAGTCAGCCGGAATCACCCGGATACCTCTCGATCCTGAAGACATTGAAGGACGGGTGATAGCCGACGACCTGGTGGATCCCAACACCGGTGAGGTGCTGCTGGAAGGGAACAAGGAGCTTACCCGGGAAATCATAGAATCCGTCCTCGATCATGGAATCGATAAACTGGAGTGTCTGGTGCTCAGTTCTCAGAGCGGCGCGAATACTATAAGAGATACGATGCTTCTTGATAAGATTGCATCACCCGATGAGGCTCTGCTTGATATCTACCGAAAGATGAGGCCCAGCAGTCCGCCGACGCCGGAAGTTGCAAATACATTTTTTAACAATTTATTTTTTAGTTTAAATACATACGATTTGTCTACAGTTGGTCGTTTAAAACTTAATTATCGGCTTGGTCAGGATGCCGACCTGGAGCAGAGGGTTCTATCAAGGGAAGATATAATCGAAACGGTGCGGGAGCTTGTAAGACTCAAGAACGCAGAGGCCCAGGTCGATGATATAGACAACCTGGGGAACAGGCGTGTGAGGGCTGTAGGCGAGCTGCTCGAGAACCAGTACAGGATCGGGCTGGTCAGAATGGAGCGTGCCATAAAGGAACGTATGAGCCTTCAGGAAGTTGAAGCGCTTATGCCTCACGATTTGATCAACGCCAAACCTGCTTCTGCCGTGGTGAAGGAATTTTTCGGCACCAGCCAGCTGTCGCAGTTTATGGATCAGACCAATCCGCTTTCTGAAGTGACGCACAAGCGGCGGTTGAGCGCCCTGGGGCCGGGCGGATTGACGCGGGAGCGTGCCGGCTTCGAGGTTCGTGACGTACATCCGACCCACTATGGAAGGATTTGTCCGATCGAGACTCCTGAGGGTCCGAACATAGGCCTTATAGTATCTCTCAGCACCTATGCCACGGTCAACGAATACGGGTTTATAGAAACCCCTTACCGTAAGGTCCAAAAAGGTGTGGCAACCAGGGAGATACAGTACCTTTCCGCGCTGGACGAGAAGGATTTTCCCATTGCGCAGGCTAACGCGCCACTGGACGAGGAGGGACGCTTTATACGGCAGGATGCAGCGGTTCGGATAGGCGGCGAAGCGGAAAAGGCGCCGGTGGAAGAAGTGAAATTTATGGATGTATCCCCTGACCAGTTGGTCAGTGTTTCCGCTTCGCTGATACCGTTTCTGGAACACGACGATGCAAACCGTGCACTGATGGGCTCGAACATGCAGCGGCAGGCGGTGCCTCTGTTGAGGTCCAGCGCGCCGCTGGTGGGTACGGGAATTGAGCGTGTCATTGCGAGGGATTCGGGTATCTCGGTGGCCGCGAAAAAAGACGGTGTGGTCGAGGATGTCGATGCATCAAGGATCGTGATACGTTCCAGCGGTGGAGAGAAGGACGACCCCGAGGTCGAGATTTATAAATTGATTAAATTCAAGCGTTCGAACCAGAACAGCTGTTATACTCAAAAGCCGATCGTTCAGGTCGGCGATACCGTGAAAAAAGGCCAGATCATAGCGGACGGCCCTTCATCTGAACTGGGCGAGCTCGCGCTTGGTCAAAACGTGATGGTCGCTTTCATGTCCTGGGGTGGGTATAACTTTGAAGACTCGGTATTGATAAGCGAAAGGGTCGTGAAGGAGGATGTTTACACTTCGATTCATGTCGAGGAATTCGAGGTTGTGTCGCGTGATACAAAACTCGGCAAAGAGGAAATCACCAGAGACATCCCGAATGTGGGTGAAGAGGCACTGAAAAACCTCGATGAAAGCGGCATCATAAAAGTCGGGGCCGAAATCAAGCCCGGAGATGTGCTGGTTGGAAAGATCACCCCCAAGGGCGAAACCCAGCTTTCACCCGAAGAAAAACTTTTGAGGGCGATTTTCGGCGACAAGGCTGGAGATGTAAAAGACTCCTCACTCAGGGTGCCGCCTGGTGTAAAGGGGATCGTAATCGATGCCAGGGTGTTTTCTCGGCGTGGCGTGGAAAAGGACGCGCGAAGCCTGGAAATCGAAACGGAAGAAACCGCAAGGCTGGAGAAGAATCTGGCCGACGAAATAGATGTAATCGGCCGAAGCGCCAGGGAAAGCTTGAGAGAAATACTTGCCGGAAAAAAGCTCAAGACGAACATGCTCGAAGGCCGGGGCAGAGGTCGCGTTTTGATGGCCGCCCAGAAGGAAATCACCCTGGAGGATGTCAAACGGATCCCGGTTGATGCATGGGCTGGCGCGGATTTGAAGGCGCCGATGGATGTGATCGAGCGCATGGAGCACATCGTCAATAATTACTCCACGAAGGTTGCACGCATAACAAGGGTGTTTGAGGAGAAGATCGAACGGTTGAGCCTCGGCGATGAGCTGGCTCCCGGTGTCATCAAGATGGTAAAGGTTTACGTGGCGGTGAAAAGGAAACTTTCGGTGGGTGACAAAATGGCCGGGCGCCACGGAAACAAGGGTGTTTTGTCCAGAATACTTCCAATCGAAGATATGCCGTATTTCGCAGATGGAACACCTGTGGACGTGGTGTTGAACCCCCTTGGCGTTCCCAGCCGGATGAACGTCGGCCAGGTTCTTGAAACCCACTTGGGATGGGCTTCCGGTGAACTTGGGCGTCAGATAGGTGAGCTTGTTCGCAAGGCGGACAGTGAGGAGCTCCGAACCAAACTGAAGCGAGTGTTCAACCCGGATGAATATATTGAAAATTTTGAGAATTTAAAAGATCAGGAACTGATCGAGAAAGCAAGTCTTTTCAAAAACGGTGTTCCGATGGCCACTCCGGTTTTCGATGGAGCAGAAGAGGATGAGATAATGGCATGCCTGGCGGAAGCCGGTTTGCCGGTGGACGGGCAGTCTACATTGTATGACGGTAGAACCGGGGAACCTTTTGTTCAGAATGTGACTGTGGGGATGATGTACATGTTGAAGCTTCACCATCTGGTGGATGACAAGCTCCATGCTCGATCGATCGGGCCTTACTCCCTCGTTACCCAGCAGCCCCTGGGAGGAAAGGCGCAGTTCGGCGGCCAGAGACTCGGGGAGATGGAGGTGTGGGCGATGGAAGCCTACGGTGCCGCCTATTCCCTGCAGGAGTTTCTGACTGTCAAATCCGATGACGTAGCAGGAAGGACGCGGATGTACGAGCGGATAGTGAAAGGGAACAACGTACTTGAAGCTGGTCTGCCCGAGTCTTTTAAGGTACTTATGAAGGAATTGCAGAGCCTGGGTCTTGAATTGCAGCTTTTTGAGGACACTCAAGGCTGAGAGAACAATAAAAAAGGAGAGAAGCATTGGAAGAGTTATACAGCTTCTTTACAAAACCCAAAGATCCGTCAAGTTTTAATGCTGTGAGAATTTCACTGGCATCGCCGGAAAAAATCAAGGAATGGTCTTACGGCGAAGTCAAGAAACCGGAGACGATAAATTACAGAACGTTCAAGCCCGAACGGGACGGACTGTTCTGTTCGAAGATTTTCGGACCTATAAAGGACTACGAATGTAACTGCGGAAAATATAAACGTATGAAGCACCGCGGCATCATATGCGAGAAATGCGGTGTCGAGGTTATTCAGTCGAAGGTGCGCCGCGAACGCATGGGTCATATAGAACTGGTGGCTCCGGTGGCCCATATCTGGTTTTTGAAATGTTTGCCTTCCAAGGTGGGCAACCTTCTCGACCTCACGCTGAAAGATCTGGAACGGGTGCTCTATTTTGAAGGTTACATCGTCATCGATCCGAAGGATACTCCGCTGACAGCCGGCACGATTCTACCCGACGAGCAGCTTTACCAGGCTCGCCAGGAATACGGAGATAATTTCGAAGTGGGTATCGGCGCCGAGGCGATACAGAAGATGCTCAAGAGCCTCAATCTGGAAGAGCTTTCCGAGTCCCTCAGAGTCGAGATGATCGGGGCCAAGTCGGAAGCGAAGCGTAAAAAACTGGCTAAAAGGCTCAAGATTATCGATGCATTCAGGGAATCGAAGAACAAGCCCGAATGGTTGATCATGAATGTGATCCCTGTTCTGCCGCCGGATCTCAGGCCACTTGTGCCGCTCGACGGCGGGCGGTTCGCGACTTCGGACCTGAACGATCTGTACCGGAGGGTGATAAACCGCAACAACCGGTTGGAGCGCCTGCTCGAACTCAGGGCGCCTGACATCATCGTCCGCAACGAGAAGCGGATGCTGCAGGAAGCCGTGGATGTTCTGTTCGACAACGGCCGTCGCGGAAAGGTCGTTACCGGGGCGAATAAGCGTCCGTTCAAATCCCTGAGCGATATGTTGAAGGGCAAACAGGGGCGTTTCCGCCAGAACCTGCTCGGCAAGCGTGTCGATTATTCCGGGCGGTCGGTCGTCGTGGTCGGGCCTGACTTGAGGCTTCACCAGTGCGGTCTTCCCAAGAAAATGGCCCTGGAGCTGTTCAAGCCGTTCATTTACAACAAGCTCGATGAAAAGGGGCTGGTTTCGACGATAAAAGCTGCAAAAAAGCTCGTAGAGCGGGAAACCTCCGATGTCTGGGATGCGCTCGACGAGGTCGTGAGGGAGTACTGTATTCTGCTGAACAGGGCACCTACCCTTCATCGGCTCGGGATACAGGCCTTCGAACCCATTCTGATCGAGGGCAAGGCGATACAGCTTCACCCTCTGGTATGCACGGCGTTCAACGCGGACTTCGACGGTGACCAGATGGCGGTTCATGTGCCATTGTCGATCGAGGCGCAGATAGAGGCCCGGGTGTTGATGATGTCCACGAACAACATCCTGTCGCCGGCAAACGGTGAACCGATCATCGTACCCAGCCAGGACATCGTGCTGGGGATTTATTTCATGACTCGCGAGAAGCCCTTCGCAAAAGGGGAAGGCAAGGTTTTCGCCGGCGTCCGTGAAGCCAGAATGGCTTATGACTCACGCGAACTGGACCTGAACGCCGCAATCAAGGTCAGAATAGACGGGGCGATCCAGGATACAACCACAGGCAGGATTCTTCTTTATGAAATCATGGAGGACCAGGTCCCGTTTTCCAGTGTCAACAAGGTGCTGACCAAAAAAGAACTACGGGGGCTGATCGACGAATCCTACCGCAGAGCAGGAATCAAGGCGACGGTTATTCTCGCGGACAGGCTGAAGGATGTGGGTTATCGGTATGCGACTCTTTCCGGCATCTCCATTTCGATGAAGGACATGGTTATTCCAAAGCGCAAAGCAGAGATCATCGAAAAGGCTGAAGCCGAGGTTCGAAAAATAGCAGGCCAGTACACAAGCGGCCTTATAACCGATGGGGAAAAATACAACAAGGTCGTAGACATCTGGGCTCAGTCCACAGAAGATGTGGCCGCGGAAATGATGAAGGAAATCGCCGAGGATGTAGTGGTCGGTCCGGACGGTGAAAAAGTCAAGATGACCAGCTTCAATGCGATCTACATGATGTCGGACTCCGGGGCGCGCGGCAGCAAGGACCAAATGCGCCAGCTTGCCGGCATGCGGGGATTGATGGCCAAGCCTTCCGGTGAAATCATCGAAAGCCCGATAACTTCCAATTTCAGGGAGGGGCTCACCGTGCTTCAGTACTTCATATCGACTCACGGTGCACGTAAGGGTCTGGCCGACACCGCCTTAAAGACCGCCAATTCCGGCTATCTGACACGGCGGCTTGTTGATGTGGCCCAGGATTGCATTGTAACGGAGGAAGACTGCGGTACGCTGGACGGCATCTGGGTCGATTCTCTGGTGGAAGGCGGGGAGATCCTCCAGAGAATGGGGGAAAGGATACTTGGCCGTGTTGCACTTCAGGATATTTACGATCCTTTGACCAGTGAAGTTCTTGTGAAAGCCAACGAGGAAATCGACGAAGAGAAGGTGAAGAAGGTCGAGGCGGCGGGAATAGAGCGTGTCCGTATTCGTTCGGCGCTCACATGCGAAGCGAAGCGGGGTGTCTGCAAAAAGTGTTACGGCAGGGACCTCGCCCACGGCCGAGAGGTGAATATAGGAGAGGCTGTCGGGATCATAGCCGCACAGTCGATTGGCGAACCCGGTACACAGCTGACGATGAGAACTTTCCATATCGGCGGCACGGCCAGCAAGCGGGTCGAACAGACGACAATACATCCGCGGAACAAGGGGGAAGTCAGGTTTGTCAACCTGAAAACCATTGAAAAATCGGATAAGACATTGGTCGCTATGAATCGAAACGGGGAAATCGCGATCGTCGGTAAAGGCGGCAGGGAGGTCGAGAGATATCCGATCATTTACGGTGCAAACCTGCGGGTGCGCGACGGCGATACGGTCACCCCTGAGCAGGCCCTGGCCGAATGGGACCCTTTTACGATTCCGATCATGACGGAAGTGGAAGGAACCGTGAAATTCGGGGATATTACCGAAGGCTCGACCATGCAGGAGAAACGTGACCCTGTCACCGGTAAAATCAGCCGTGTGATCGTTGAATCCCATGATGTAGATATCCGCCCCCGCATATCGATCAAGGACAGCTCGGGCAAAACCGCGTCCCTGCCGGGCAGCGAAAAGGCGAAAGCCAGGTACCATCTCCCTGTGGGTGCGGTCGTGATGGTGAATGAAGGAGATAAGGTCGGTTCGGGTACCGTGCTTGCCAGGATTCTTCGTGAAACCACCAAAACCAAGGATATCACCGGTGGTCTCCCGCGCGTCGCCGAGCTTTTTGAGGTCAGGAAGCCGAAGGAAACCGCCATAATCAGTGAGATAGACGGGGTGGTGTCTTTCGGAAAATATACGAAGGGGAAACGCAAGATGACGATTACCCCTGACGTCGGAGAGGCGGTGAACTACTTCGTGCCCCGCGGCAAACATCTCAGCGTTCTTGAGGGGGATTATGTCCGGGCAGGAGAAGCTTTGATGGATGGCTCTGCGGATCCCCACGACATATTGAAGATCAGGGGTCTCAAAGAC
>OMKS01003786.1_pt1 | contig 11817 bp, 11 predicted proteins | sample 1674721 | NCBI WGS metagenome assembly OMKS01 (sample SAMN06264996, study PRJEB25208) | sediment metagenome | isolation source: hot spring sediment | place: USA: California | collected 2014-09-02 | reverse complement strand
AAGAGACAGGGGGTTAAATCTCAACATTATTAAACCCGATGCGGAATTATCAACTGCAGAAAACTTCCTATACATGCTCAAGGGGAAATTGCCGACTAAAGCAGAGGCACTCCTGTTCGATCTTGCTTTGATATTGCATGCCGAGCATGGAGGCGGAAACAACTCCACATTTACAGTAAGATCGGTTTCTTCGAGCGGGGCCAACACCTACATGGCTATCTGCTCCGGTATTGCTTCATTGAGCGGGCACCTTCATGGAGGGGCAAATGAATCGGTGAGAAGCATGATGAAGACCATCAAAAGGAATGTACGGGATTGGGCTGACAGGGATGAGATCAGACGCTTTCTCGAGAAAATCCTCGATGGGCAGGCTCATGACGGAAAAGGCACGATCTATGGTGTCGGGCATGCCGTATATACCCTGTCGGATCCCCGTGCAGTTCTTCTCAAGACAAAGGCAGAGGAACTGGCCAGAATCAAAGGTTCCATGCCGGAATTCCGGCTGTATAATCTTGTCGCCGAGGTAGCGCAGGATATATTTACTGAGCGCAAGGGTCTGACTGTTGCTGCAAACGTTGATTTCTACTCGGGATTTATCTATAAACTTATGGGAATACCGGTTGAGCTCTATACCCCGATATTTGCCATGGCAAGGGTGGTGGGCTGGGCTGCCCACAGGATTGAACAGATCATTCAGAACAAGATCATGAGGCCGGCATATGTAACCTCTCTTTTACAGGAGAACTCTTATATTCCATTGAATGAGAGGGAAAACAGGGACTCGATAGGTGGTTAGCAACCCCAATTGTATCTCAAGATAAGAGCAACAGGTATTTCTTGCCATTGTATTAGCGATGGTTGCGCTTATCAAAAGGAACATTATATTTATTATTGGACAGTTTCTCGGGCAGAATCTTTATAATTATCAGATTGCTGGTCCGGTCCATAAGGAATATGATGCTGGGAGGTTTATATGGATCTTGATCCGTTATTTGCCCCGGGAAACATGGCTGTAATCGGTGTATCATCGGGCAATGACCGTCATCCCGCAAATGTTATTTTCTTCAAGAATCATCTTCGCTATCCTCTTGATGTATATGCGGTGAATCCAAAGGGGGGGATGCTTCACGGCGAAAAGATCTATAAACAGGTATCTGAAATACCTGAGAAGGTTGATCTTGCTGTTATTGCTGTCCGTGCGGAGATGGCACCTGATGTTATCAGCGATTGTATTCGTTCCGGAGTAAGATCGGGCGTGGTAATCTCCGGGGGTTTTGCCGAGGTGGGAAATATCGATCTTCAGGATCGTATAGCCGCTCTGGCCCAGGAGGCCTCTTTCCCATTTATCGGGCCAAACTGCCTGGGTATATATGTACCGCGCCGGGTCGATAGTTTTTTCCTTCCCATCGAACGGATGGTAAAGCCCGAGCCCGGCAATGTAGCTTTAGTAAGCCAGAGCGGGGGTATCCTGGTGGATCTGATGATAAAGTTTGCCGAAGAGAGGATCGGCCTGTCCAGGGCTGTAAGTATCGGGAACAAGGCAGTACTCAATGAACTGGATCTGCTTGACTATTTTGCGCAGGACCCGATGACACAGGTCCTGGCTTTCTATATCGAGGGCTTTGGCAAGGATGAAGGCCGGAGGTTTGTTCTGGATGCCCGGAAGTGTCCGAAACCGGTTATTGTACTCAAATCCGGCAAGAGCCCTGCAGGGAAGAAAGCCGTTTCCAGCCATACTGCATCACTGGCCGGAGACTATCAGAGTTTTTCCGCTGCTCTCGCACAGCATGGGGTTGTTGAGGCGGAAAACGAACTGGAGCTTGTTTCATTCTGTGAATCTCTGGGTGCCTATCAAAGATTCATAGACGGCAGAATAGGTATTATTACCGGCAGCGGAGGTCATGGCGCCATAGCTGTTGATGCCTGTTCGAAAAGGGGTCTTACTGTACCGGCTGTGTCCATTTCTGACCAGGATCAGATCAGGGAGATCCTCTCTGAAAATATTCAACATATCGCATCGATTAACAACCCCGTTGATCTCACCGGTAGCGGTGTTGACGAAGACTTTGTCGCTACTGCCCAGAAACTCTTTGCCCTGAATGAAATCGATTGCGTGATTGTCCTGCTCCTTCCATATTTACCGGGGATTACATCCGATATAGGTTCGAAGCTGAGCAGTGTGTCCAGACAGTCAGGCAAACCGCTCGTTGCTTATGTCCCCCATGTGGATAAGTATGATATGCTGATCGAGGGATTTGAGCTCAACGGTGTACCTGTGTCTCCTTCGATTGAAGGTGCCGTACTCATGGCTACCGCATTGAGGAGGAACAAACCATGCTGAAAGACGAGATAAGAAATATTCTGTCTGCATCTAAAAAATGGGGCTGGGTTATGGAGCCTGATGCAAAGCATGTTTTTTCCATTGCCGGTCTCTATGTTCCCCGATTTGCTGTGGTCAATAATCCGAATGAAGCCGCAGTGTTCGCTGATGATATCGGTTATCCCGTGGTAGCCAAGGTGGTCTCGCCTGAGGTTATCCATAAGTCGGAGGTGAAAGGGGTTGTTGTCGGGATCGAAACCAGAGATCAACTTGAACAGGCCTTTGCCGGATTACAGCAAATTAAAGGGTTTTCCGGAATGCTTGTGGAGGAAATGCTTGTTGGCGGGATTGAGCTTATCATTGGCGGAACAATGGATTACCAGTTTGGACCCATGGTTCTTCTGGGCATCGGCGGTGTAGGAGTGGAGATTTATCGGGATACGAGTTTGCGGATGGCCCCGATAGATATGAACGATGCTCTTGCCATGATAAATGGCCTCAAGGCACACAGATTGCTGGAAGGTTATAGAGGAACTTCTCCAATAGCAATGGATGAGCTGTGCAAAACACTCATGATCTTTTCCGAACTGTTGACAGACCTTGACGGGCTTATCGAAACCATAGATCTGAATCCGGTCATATGTACATCTCATAGGTGCATAATTGCCGATGCAAGGATCATTCTTGCAAAGAAAGGATAATGTCAGCGTTTCAAGGCAGCTCAGCCTTGTCCAAGGCTATGTTCCGGCCTTTGATTGCTGTTTTCATAACCTCTTTATCGAGGGTTTCTCAGCATCATCGATCTCAGAATCAGAAGCATGGAGAACAAAGCCGTCAGTGCGGCTGCATAGTAACCGAATGCAGTTATAATATGCTGCCTGGAAGATGACTGGTTATATCTTTCGATATAGTCATTAACCTCGCTTATCAGTCTGTTGAGTTCTTCCTGGGCAGCCGAGGAGATCTTTCTGCCGGTTGCATCACTGATGCTGAACTTTATGGGTTTTATGGTCTTCATCGCAGCGCGGATATGAATAAACCCTAAAATAAAACGTATCAAGGAAAAGAAAAGCCAGCTTAAGGCAAGTGCCTTCGTGCTTTGAAAAGGTAAGGTCTTCATTCTTCCCCCAAAATAATTAAAAACGTTCTCTTCGAATAATCACAGTGTCTATAATGAAGAAATAAAGGATTATAAGATATTGTCAAGTCTTCTTGCCTTTTGTTGCCTTGATGGTATTATTTATGAGCTATTGACAATACCCGGTATTATTTTGCTTTGAATTGTGAGGGGTAAGGATCCTATGGAAGGATATGAAGCCGGTATAAAACCTGGACAAGGTGATTCTGCAAATAAACTGGGTACCTTTGCCGGGGTGTTTACCCCGAGCATCCTCACCATACTCGGGATCATTCTCTTCATGCGTCTCGGTTATGTCGTGGGAAATGCCGGTCTGATAAAGGCGCTCCTGATTATCGCCCTGGCCAACACCATCTCCGTGCTGACCACGTTTTCGCTGTCGGCAATAGCTACCAACTTCCGAGTAAAAGGAGGAGGGGATTATTATCTTATATCCCGCACATTGGGGATTGAGTTCGGCGGAGCGATCGGGATAGTACTCTTTCTTGCCCAGTCGGTTTCCGTTGCATTTTATTCGATCGGTTTCGGCGAGGTCGTTGCAGAGATGCTGCCACTGACAGTAGCGTTTCTTCCCCAGATCATCGCAGCCGTTGCGGTTGGGTTGCTGTTTATACTTGCATGGCTCGGTACTGATTATGCAACACGTTTTCAGTATGTTGTCATGGGTATACTTTTGCTGGCCCTGATATCGTTCTTTCTGGGCGGCTACCTGAAGTGGGACAGTGCCCTCTTGAAGACAAATCTTGGTTCGGTGAAATCATCTGGGGAATTCTGGATACTGTTTGCCATCTTTTTTCCAGCGGCTACGGGATTCACTCAGGGGGTAAGCATGTCGGGAGATCTCAATGACCCGGGAAAAAGTCTTCCCATTGGGACATTTCTGGCCGTGGGCATTTCCATGGTCATATATTTTTGTGTTGCCATAGTTATGAGTGCTTCAGCTCAGAGGGATCTTCTGGCAGGCGATTACGGCGCCATGAAACAGGTTGCCTTATCAGGGTTTTTCATAGATGCCGGGGTCATTGCCGCTACACTTTCCTCTGCAATGGCATCCTTTATGGGGGCACCCCGTATCCTACAGTCCATGGCAAAGGATAAGGTTTTCCCGTTTATTGTTCCTTTTGCAAAGGGCCATGGGCCCGGTGATAATCCCAGAAGTGGAGTTCTGCTCTCTGCCGGGATCGCATTTGTAACGATAAGTCTCGGCAATCTCAATATTATCGCTCCTGTAGTATCCATGTTCTTTCTTATCTCTTACGGTCTGCTCAATTACGCTACGTATTTCGAGGCTCGTGCTGCAAGCCCTTCGTTTCGTCCCCGGTTCAGATTCTACAACCTCAGACTTTCCCTGATGGGGGCGGTAGCCTGCCTTGCGGCAATGCTTGCCATCAATACGATTGCCGGGGCTCTTGCCCTTGCAATACTCTTTGCCATATATCAGTATCTGAAGCGTGCCGTAGGCGTTGAACGATGGGTGGACAGCCGGCGATCATTCCATCTCCAGCAGGTGAGAGATCATCTCCACGCTGCTGCACGTGAGCCCGAACATCCCAGGGACTGGCGGCCACAGCTCCTTGCGTTTTCGAACGATGCCCATAGAAGACAGCATCTTCTCCAGTTTTCATCCTGGCTCGAAGGCGGCAGCGGTATGACCACAGCTGTGCGTATCCTTGAAGGACAAGGGATAAGGATGCTGAAACTCAAGCAGGATGCACAGGACGAACTAAGAAAGAGTATTGAGGAACATAACCTGAATGCATTCCCTCTTGTGGTTGTGGCTGCTAATGCTCAGGATACAATCCAAACCCTTGTGCAGGGATTCGGTATCGGCCCTGTCAGGGTAAATACGGTTTTGCTCAACTGGTTTGAACAACTGGATAAAGGATTTTTCGGGGTTCGTGAGATGCGATACGGACTCTATCTGAGAACAGCATTCAGGCTTGGCTGCAACCTTATTATTCTCGATTCCAAGGAAGATGAATGGGCACTGCTTGATACTGTCCCACCTAATAAACGCAGGATTGATGTCTGGTGGTGGGGTGATGCAACAAGCCGGCTTATGCTTCTGCTCGCATATCTTATGACCCGAAGCAGGCAATGGAGTGATGCAAAGATAAGGATGCTTGGGGTTGCGCAGGCATCTGAAGTGAATAATGCCAAGGGACCCCTGTGTAGAGATTCGAACGGAAAATCGATCGCAGCACCCGGGGGAGTTGAGGATTTGATCAACTGTCTTGATCAGATGCTTGATGAGGTTCGTATCGAGGCGAAAATAGAAATCATTAACAATGTTGACGCAGATTCTGTGGCTGAAAAATCAGCTGATGCAGCTATGGTGTTCCTTCCGTTCCGGCTTAGGGAAAACAAGATCCTAGATCCCTTCGGCGCCAAGGTTGATGACCTTCTCGATCTGCTGCCGATTGTGGCGCTGGTACTGGCGGCAGAGGATATCGATCTTGAATCAGGGCCTGAAGAAGGAAGGGTTGCAGAGCTCGCAGACGCTCTCGATGCAATGGAGACCGCTAAGAAGAGATTGCATGAGGCTAAAAAGGATGCAGCTAAGGCAGCAAAACAAACAATCGATAAAAACATACAAATTGAGGAGATGAACTCTCTTGGCGCCGACGAGGAAGAGATCGTGAAAGCACAGGCAGAAAAAGCGCAAGCAGATGCACTCTCAGAAACAGCTAACCGAAAGGTTGCAAAGGCATCTGCTAAATTTAACGAGGCGAAGACCCTGGCTCTGGAGCTTGGTGCGAACCCCGGCGATGTAGGTTCTGATCAAGAAAAACCTCCGGAAAATCGCGACGATGCTCTTTGAAGGATGGAGCCGAAGGGAATCGAACCCTCGACCTCTTGAATGCCATTCAAGCGCTCTCCCAACTGAGCTACGGCCCCGTACAACGTAGCTGTTGCTATCATAAGAGATTACATGAGTCAAGATTATTGAATTCTGTCTGATTATTGAATTCTGTTGTCGCTTTCGCTCCCTGCTTCGCTTTGAACTACGCAGGATATGTTGCCTGATGAGAAGCTTAGTGCTCATTCCCCGTAGCAGGCTTAAGGAACAGAGTCCAGGGCTTTCACTGGGGGTTCATATTATTGATTAACACCAATGGGGATGTTGGAAAATAAGGGCTGGTTCTGTACGAAGAGTTTTGTTATGTCATGCAACTGATCAAATTAAGGCGTATCTGTGAATCTGCGAAGTTGTTGTTTGCCCCATGTAATACAGAGAATGATAGATAGCAACATATATAACAGCAATATAACAATATTAGTTGACATAAAGATAGCAACTATAATAGTTGGAATGTATATGGCCAAAAAGGTTGCGTTCAATACCAGGGTAAGCGATGTACTTCTTAACGAATTCAGGGCGTTGGCCGTGCTGCTTGATAAGAGCCTGAATGATTTTTTTGAAGAGGCCATGTTAGACCTGATAAAGAAGTATGATCAGGACAATCTGATTGTTGAATTACGCAAACTCAAAGCAAAGGCTCAGAAAAGAAGGTAGTTTTACCGGAGTCGGCCTTTACAGTGACTGGATAATATAGGGCCAGTAAGACTGTTCATTCGTATTCTTTCTTTTTTGTACCCCCTGCTTTGACCGCGTTAAGCGTATCCGTAAGGACAGGAATGACATTGTCTCGAATATCGCCCGCAACTACAATAGCGAGAAGATCGTCACCGACATTGAGTTCACCCTCATTTACCTCAACAAGGATTTCGACGATGCCTGGACGCTTCTTCTGTTCGGCAACGACAGCATGGATTGCATCAAAGTCAGCCCTGACATCGATCCTGGAAACCGGCTTGCCGTCTCGTGAGGTTCCCCTGACAACCCCGTTGTGGCATAAGATCATGCCTACCTTGCTGTAATCATCTCTTGCCTTTATCTTTTGGATCAGAGAATTTATATTCATTTAGGGCCTCCATCTTCTATGGTTATGCTTGAGTATAAACAATGACTGAAAAAGTCAACCAGGGAAAAAGGTTTATTGGTGGAGCATGGAAAATAAGCAGATGGTAAGGATTGCAATCATGAATGTTACGGTATACATAGAGTCTTTGTTTTCTGGGAATCTTCTTGGGGATCCGCTTCGGAAAGAAAGAAGGTGGTCAGGAGGATAGTATGAAAGAGATTCAGGCAGGCAAATCCAGGCTTCAATTTGTCACGGGTGACATTACGGCACAGGATACCGATGCTGTGGTGAATGCGGCAAATTCAAGGCTGGCTCCAGGCGGAGGTGTAGCCGGTGCCATACATCATGCAGCAGGTCCGGGATTGTGGGAGGAGTGTGCAAAACTCCAAGGATGTGAAACAGGTGAGGCAAAGATCACAAGAGGATACAATCTCCCCAATAAATTTGTCGTCCATACGGTGGGTCCGGTATACTCAGGAGCGCCGGACGACCCGAAGCTTTTACGGTTGTGCTACATCAACTCGCTGAAGGTAGCTGATGACAATCATGTCAAATCCATCTCTTTTCCTGCTCTCAGTACCGGAATATTCGGCTATCCCGCAGATGCTGCGGCTAAGGTCGCGATACAGGCGATCAGAGAGTATCTGAACCGAGATACGAATATAGAGACCGTTCGTATGGTTCTTTATAATGAGGCTGCTTATGATGCACATCTACAGGCCCTTGATGAAATGGATGCAGGTAAAAGGTAGAACTGATATGAAAATAGTTGCAGTAATCCCGGCCCGTTATGGATCATCCAGGTTTCCCGGTAAACCCCTGGCAGATATTGCAGGAAAGACAATGATCGAACGAATTTATGGGCAGGTAGCCAACTGTCCGCATATAGATGATGTACTGGTTGCAACAGACAACAGGGAGATATTCGACGCAGCCAAAGGATTCGGCGCACATTCAGTTATGACATCTCCCGACTGTCCCTCGGGAAGCGACCGTGTGGCTGAGGCTGTCTCGGGCATGGATGTCGATGGGGTGGTAAATATTCAGGGGGATCAGGTGATTCTCGATAAAGTGGCCCTTATGGAACTGGTAGACCAGCTGAGACAGGGCTGTCCCATGGTAACCATTGCCACTGCCATGCCCGGGGATGAAATGAACGATCCCAACAGTGTTAAGGTTGTCATTGGCATAAACGGGTTTGCACTGTACTTTTCCCGCTCACCCATACCCTATGTGCGCAATCCAGGTCACAGTTCATTGCTCAAGCACATAGGCATTTACGGGTTCAGCAGGGAAACCTTATATAACTATACAAATCTTGAGCCGTCGCCTCTTGAGAAAACCGAATCTCTGGAGCAGCTGCGTGCCCTGGAAAGTGGTATCCCCATAAAGGTCATAGTGGCTCATGGTGAGTTTTTCGAGATCAATACCCCACAGGACAGGGAAAGGTTGCTCAAGACGTGGCAGGACTGATTATCACCCTCTATCGCATACTCGGTAATATCCTTATATGGCCCGCTGTCCTGATCCTCGGAAGGCATCCGAATTTCAGGTCGACCATACTTCAGCGGCTTAGTATCAAGCTCCCTTCGATTCCGGCTGGTAGCGAAGTGTTATGGGTTCATGCGGCCTCGGTTGGGGAGGTCAAGGCTGTTGAAGGTCTTATAAAAACAATCAAGGCAGGCAGGCCGGAACTCTTTGTCTGTCTCAGCAGTGTAACTGTTACCGGCAGAGATGTAGCACTCAGGATTTCAGAGATTGACATGGTTTTCCCCTTCCCCTTCGACCTTGCATGGGTGATGCGGCGCTACCTGCTGCGAGTGCAGCCGCGGGTGCTGATGATTGTTGAGACAGAGCTGTGGCCCAATATGATCCTTGCGGCTGAAAGAGCTGGTATTCCTGTGGTTTTTGTAAATGCCCGCATGACATCGAGGTCGTATCATCGTTATGAGAAGATACGGTTTGTTATCCGGGAAGTGTTGAAGAAGGTCTCGGTCTTTGCAATTGCGCAAAGAGATGGGCAGCGTTATTGCGGCCTTGGCGCAAAATCTGTGGAGGTTCTTGGAAACCTGAAGCTCGATACGGTAGGCGAAGTAGATTCGAAGAAGAGGATGTCGTTAAAAAAAGGACTCGGGATTGAAAACACGAAGGTATTTATTGCGGGAAGCATCAGAGAGGGCGAAGAGTCAGATGTACTTGAAGCGATAGCCTATGCTGCGTCTCGAACCCCAGGTCTTTACAGTATTGTTGCCCCGCGTCATACAAAGATGCTTGCTGTGCTGAAGGATATGGCCGATCATAAAGGTCTTAAGTGGGGGCTGCGAAGTGCCATGCCTGCAGGTATAGATGTCCTTTTTATCGATACATTCGGTGAACTTTTTGATCTATACGGTGTATCGGATGTGGCTTTTGTGGGGGGGTCGCTGAAAGATCTGGGAGGTCAGAACATTTTAGAGCCGATATCCTGGGGTATACCAACGATACATGGGCCTTCTATGGATAACTTCTCCTGGGCTCTTGAAATAGTACAAGGATTGACGGTCCAGATCGAAAATGCTGTTGAACTTGGTCCTGCGGTTACAGAGATTCTGATGCATAAAGATAAATATGATCGTCTTGCACGTGAAGCACAGGCGGCTTTATACAGCAGGCGTGGTGTGGTTGAACGTTATATCGAGGCGTTGAGACGCTTCATGTAATGAGGATGTGTATCATTGAGATGAGCCCGGTTGACAGAGTTGAGCGACTTATAAATAGTCATATATGAACAGGCCATTTATCATTGACATTGTCAAGAATGCAATTTATTACGGAGATATTATGACAACAGATAGATCATTATGCCCGCTGTGCGCTTGGAGAGGCGACTGTAAAAAGAAATTCAAGAAGGGAGCCGGCATTCATTGTCCGGATTTCAGCAGAGACCTCACGGTAAAAGACAACGAACTTGAAGATGAGCTCGATAAACAGTCTAAGGCCAAAGACGCCAATAAAAAGGCCAAGAAAGGTCTTTGGCCTATGTAGGCTTTTTACAGATCGATAAACTGCACGAAACTGTTATTATCTGTTATGATGAGTGCGAGCAGCGATCTGTCTTCAAGGGCAATATCTGCGCAGTAATATTTTGGGGTCTTGACGATGGTCCTGTCTTCAAATCTTGAACCTTTCCTGGAATATGCGAGGATCTCAAAACCTGTAAACCTGATAATATTTCCAAAGATCTTTGATGCCCCTCTGTCATTTCTAATAGTGATAATCTCCGCGTCATTCACAAGTATCCTCGGCATTATATAATAGCGTGCAGGCGGATCATCGCTGTTGATTTCCTTCTCAATGAACATCGGCAAAGGGCTTATTTTCGTACTTGAGGACCACACAATCTCACCTGCGGAACTGACCCTAAGACGGGCTTTATTGTCAAATGTCAGGGTCTCTTCGTTTTGTTTTGCCTGTGTAACATCTCCCATGGTGACGGAAAGGAAGTCCGTGCCATGGGGAAGTGCAATCGGGCCTTCCTCTAAGAATCTGGGCTCGCTCCACATATTAATTCCATCAGGGATGTCACTATCCGAACTGATCTGAGCTGAAGCGAGAGCCCCGCCTACCGGGATAACCGGTATGTTCCAGTGTTGTGCCGTTTTGCCCTGGTTGATCAGAAATGAATTGAGATCGTTCATTTTCTTAACAAGTGCGATGATGGAATCCTGGTATGCATAGATCCGGAAGATTCTCTCATTCCTGGGAGTTTTCCACCAGGGCTCTGCCTTTTCATCATTGATAATGTAGATTGTTTTTTCATCTGAAACATAAATGGATCCGTTGTGGACGATAAGGGAGGTTGCTATGAACGGCAAATCGATTTCCTGCCGTGTCTGCGGAATGTAGTCAGGCTCGGCTTGGGCCGGCTGCCGGGATTGCCAGGCTGGAAGGGGTGCGATAAATATCCTGGAGATCATTTCATCAATAGTCTGTGAAATAGCAGAGCGTTCTTTGATATCTGAATGGAAAGCCCTGGGTGGTTCAGAATCCAGCACTGCATCGAACGAGATGACCTCGCCGAGTTGAAAAATGGTGACGGTAAGTTCAGGATGGGCCTCGAGGCTTACACCTTGCGAGATGCAACGTGCAATAATGCTCTGCTTTATGCCTGGTTTCAGCGATACAAGATCATCGGGGCCAATGATCTCTACATTGGGCCCTGCTGCGAATGCGAAACAAGGAAATAGCGTAAATGATGTCAATATAAAAAGCAGGTTAAGAGATGTTTTTATCATCATAACTCCCTTAGGTATTTATATTTTATGATTAATCAAGATATGATTAATCCATTTTTCCAACCATAACAAGTTAAAGTTTTCTGGCTGTCTCTTATACACATCTCCGAGCCCACGAGACCGTACTAGATCTCGTATGCCGTCTTCTGCTTGAAAAAA
>OMKS01003785.1_pt1 | contig 11818 bp, 10 predicted proteins | sample 1674721 | NCBI WGS metagenome assembly OMKS01 (sample SAMN06264996, study PRJEB25208) | sediment metagenome | isolation source: hot spring sediment | place: USA: California | collected 2014-09-02 | reverse complement strand
TTCTACTTCTTTGTAAGTTCGCTCCGCATTGATGATCTCCGCAAAGCGTTCGCCGCTCAGGCTGGCTTCGAACTCCGTGAAGGTGCCTTCATCCGGCACAATGGCGTACATCGAAATCTGGTCGCCGACATACGGCATGGCGACCATCTGGTAACCATCGCCCAGCACATACCCGAAGCGCTCGGTCTGGTTCATCATCGGTACCATCACCTGGCTGCCGTCCAGCAGGGTGAAAGGTTCATCGCGGGTGGCAGATTCTTCAAACTCCCGCACCCATGAGGCGATGAAGTAGATGGTATTGGTCAGTACCACCCGCGTATCAGTACCGATCGTGCCGGGCCCGAGCAGGTTGGGGATCATCTGGTTGGTCTGTTGAGCCACCCACTCGTTGATCTGTTCACGGGCGCCATCGGGGTTGTTGATGAAATCCATCTGGAACAAACCCGCGCCGAAGAACTTCGCCAGGGTTTCCAAATAGGCATCCCGCAAAGGGTAGCTTTGCTCACCCCACACGGCATTATTGACCAGCAATTGGAAATCATCAAATTCCGAAGCCTGCGATTCTTCGTTGAGGCGCGCGAAGTACTGGTTGAGAGCGTTGAATGCCTCCAGCGCGCTTTCAGCGTCCTGCAGGCGCAGTGATGATTCCATCTGGGCTTTGGTTTCGCCTTCCGCGCCGGCATACGCCATCAACAGCGCGCTGCTGATGCTGTAGGGCGAAAAGAACAGATCATTGGCGTCAAGCGCCGGGTTACTCACCAGTTGCTGGTAGATATCAAAGGCAAACAGGTTGTTGCCTTCGACCTGGACTGCCACCACGCTGTCGGCCATTTCGCGGGCTGGCATGCGGTCAACATTTGCTTTGGCGAGCAGTGGTGCGCCGGGGTCAACGGCATCCGGTTCTTCCGGTTGCTGCTCTTCTTCTGTCGGCTGGGTGGTTGGCATGTCAATGGGCTGTTCGGTTTGTTCGCCGTTCTGGTCAACCACCGCGCAAGCGGGCAAGGCGACCAACAGCAGACAAAGGACAGCGATCAATAGTTTTTTCATGTTTCCTCCTGTTTCATACGTTGTGAATAAGCATAACAAGACAGGCATACAGATGCCTCTCTATCCTTCAGACGCAAAACAGGCGGTGTTTGTTCCCGCACGGAGCGGCGGGCAGGCGGAGGTCAGTGCAGCAATCGGCCCAACAGCGGGGTTTTCACGGTGATGGCTTCGGCGGGGCACATCTCCTGGCAGCAATAGCAGCGGATACACAGGTTGTAATCATAGACCGGCGCTTTGGTCATATCGCCATTCGGCCAGCTGAGGGCTTTTTCGGGCACCGCCGGGCAGACCTGGATGCAGCGTCCGCAGCGGATGCACAGGTCCTCGTTAATCACCGGGCGTGGTGTGAAGATGTTTTTCATCAAACTGGTGGTGAGAAAGCCAATACCGGTGCTGGTTGAAAGCGGACTGCGGTTGACGTTGTAATCTGCAGCGATGAAAGTATCCAGCGGGTCGCCGACCAGTTCATAGTTTTTCATGGTGCCTAAGCCCCAGGCGTCGCCGTGCATGCAGGTTTCGACCAGTTTGGGGTCCAGGTTCATCATACGCGCTACCACGGTATCCAGTGCGATCGGGTCGGCGGAGAAGATCAGTGCGTTCATGGGGCGCGGTGTACCATTGCGCGGGCCGTTGCCTTCCATGGCGTAGATGCCGTCCATGATGTAGAGGCGCGGCTGCAGCAGCAGGTTCAGGTCCACCAGCATTTTGGCGAACATATCCGCGCTGGGCATCAGCGAATGGAATTCAGCTTTGAGAAAACCGGGCACACAGCCGAAGGTGTTCTTGACCGCACCAGTCAGGCGTGCCAGGGCGTGTGTTTTCATCTTGGGCAGCGAGATGATGCCATCAGCTGCCAGCACACCTTTGGCGATGGTGAATTTCTTGATCATCTTGCCTTGTGGAAAAGCGACCTCTTCGCCGTTGACAAAATCCGCCAGTTCCACCCCTTTGGCATCGGCAATCTTGCCCAGGCCGCTCATGCGCGCCATGCCTTTGGGCGAACCGAATCCGGGAGAATCGCCGTACGTGTAATGGGCATCCACCGCGCGGAAAGCTTCCAGTACGGCTTCGAACACCACCGGGTGCGGTCCGATGCACTTCATCGGGTCGGCGCCTTCGAGAATGTTGGGTTTGAAGAGGATGGTTTCGCCGGGCTGTACGAATTGCTCGACACCACCCAGTAAAGACAACCCGCGCTGGACAGCGGCCTGCACTGCTTCAGGTTCATAGCTTTCACAACGGACAAGGGCGACGGTGGATGGTTGGGTCATGAGTTTCTCCTATAGGGTGGTGGAATAGTGACTGCCTGCGGCGATTTTACCATGTTTTTCAACGGGAACAGCCATGCTGGAAGCGGCACGGCTCTGGTAGAATATACACAGTTTTTATCGTCTTTGAGGAGTGATGCCGATGAGTGAAAAAATTGATCGCGCTACCTTCGATCACCTGGTGGAGTTGGCGGCGCTGGAACTGGATGACACCCAGGCGGAGTACCTGCGCCGAGAGTTGAACAAACAGCTGGAAGCTATCGCGGAATTGTCCGCCATCCCCATCCCGTCCGACACAGAAGTGTCGCTGCACGGGGTTGATTATCCGCAAAACGTCAGCCCGCCGCCGCGCGAAGATGTGTGGATTGCCAGCGGCAACGCCGATGACATTCTGTCACAGGCGCCGCAGACCGAAGGGCGTTTTCTGGTTGTGCCTGATATCCCGCACACCAGCCTGGATAACAGTGACGAAGAGCAGGAGGACGCATGAACCTGCACCAGCAATCAGCCTATGTTCTCACTCAGTTATTGAGGAAGAAAGAAGTCTCCGCAGTGGAGATCACTACGGCCGCCCTGGCGCGCATTCATGCCGTAGACGGCACCCCCGGACAGCTGGATTATGGCGAACTGACGGAGGAAGACCGCCGCAAGGTGCATGCCTTCATCAGCGTGACCGCTGAACGTGCGTTGGCGCAAGCCCGCGCGGTGGATGAGCAATTGGCGCGTGGCGAAGACCCCGGCCTGCTGGCAGGCATCCCCTTCACGGTCAAAGATATCTTCACCGTGAAAGATACCTTGACCACGGCTGCCTCCCGGATTTTGGCGAACTTCACCGCCCCTTACAGCGCCACTGCTGTGGAACGTCTGGAAGGCGCGGGTGGGATCATGCTGGGCAAGGTCAACCTGGACGAGTTCACCTTCGGTTCTTCCAACGAATCCAGCGCTTTCCAGCCCTCGCCGCGCAACCCATGGCTGCTGGAGCGTGTGCCGGGTGGTTCATCGGGCGGTTCGACTGCTTCGGTGGCGGCTGGCGAAGCGCTGCTCTCGCTTGGCACTGATACAGCCGGTTCCATCCGCCAACCGGCGGCGTTCTGCGGCGTGGTCGGCGTGAAACCAACCTATGGGCGCGTTTCGCGCTATGGTTTGATCGCCTTCGGCTCGTCGCTGGACTGCCCCGGTCCGATCGCGCGCGACACGCGTGATGCCGCCATGATGCTGCAAGCCATGGCAGGCGCTGACCGGCGTGACAGCACCGCCGCCCTGGTGGAGGTGCCCGATTATCTGGCTACGCTGGAACGCGGCGTCAAAGGGCTGCGCATCGGCATCTCGCCGGATTACATGCGCATTACCTTCCCCTCAGCCGACGGCGGTTACCAACAGCAGCCCCTGCCGGCAGAGATCGCGCAGGCGGTTGAGCAGGCGGCTGAGGTGCTGCGTGCGCTGGGCGCTGAAATCATTGAGGATGTACCCATGCCCAACACGCGCTACGGCATCCCTGCCTTTTTTGTGATCTCGCGGGTGGAAGCCGCCAGCAACCTGCACCGCTTTGATGGCGTCAAGTACGGCCACCGCACCAGCGACCCGATGATGGACCTGCGTGAGCAGTACAAGCGCACGCGCAACGAAGGCTTCGGTTTGCAGCCCAAGCTGCGTATTTTGATGGGCATGTATGTCAGCGCCGCGCAGTACAGTGAGCAGTATTACCGGCGCGCGCTGCAGGTGCGCACCCTCATTCGGCGTGATTTTGAGCAGGCCTTTGACCCCAACGGCGCTTACCGTCTGGACGCGCTGCTGACCCCCACCACCCCCACCACCGCCTTCAAGATTGGTGATGTGTAGGGCGGTTCGGTGTTGATGCAGTATGCCGATCAACTGACGGTGCCTGCCAACCACGCCGGTGTGCCGGGGCTGTCACTGCCCGCCGGGCTGGACGCGGATGGCGCACCCATCGGCATCCAGCTGCTTGGGCCGGATTTCTCAGAAGCCGACCTGCTGCGCATCGGCCGCAGTTATGAACTGGCGACCGCGGACGAGGCATGGCGCACGGTGCTGCCGGAGATTGACCGGTAGGGGTAGTAATTATGTTGTATCGAGAACTTTGAGTTTTTGGAAAACTCAAAGTTCTTTATTTTATGTAAATCAGAAGTTCAACTACTGAATTGCATGAGGTGTAATGATATTCATTAAATTGGGTTAGTTTAATCTTGTTATTTGTCAATCTCCACCAAGATATGAGAAGGTTTTTTCAGGTATCAAGTTCTTGACCCATCCAAAGTATAAATTCTACATCTAAAGGTGCAAGGGCAAATCTCTGTCTTATCCAGTTTTGCCTTTGAAAATAATCTTCGTAATCATCCATACGGCTCCATGCACAGTGTAGAGGTGGGTATCCATAATTTTCAAGGCTTTTTTGAAGTATGGAATCTATTGGCACATGGCAATAAGGGTAGACAGAACCGAAACCAGGAATTCTTTGTTCACCAAGCACAAAGATATATTTCATGGTCATATTTACCCATTTTTGGGCTTGCCCGACATAGAGATGAAAGTTGTTGGTTTCGAAATAATCCATAATTTTTAAACATGTTGCTTTATGCCAATCATCAAAAACACCTACTGTCATTGGCTGGGGTAAACATAGGGCTCTTAAATCATCAAGTGATTTTCTGATCAACGTGACAGCCTTGTTGTATATCTTCCGCTCCGGATCGAATTTGGCGAACCCATGCATGGTACGGTTAAAGTCGAGGTATGCCCTATTGATACATCCAGTGAAAAAATCCTGATCTGTACCAATATAAATCCGGATCAAAAAATCTTCATAATCGGTTCGTGTCAGTTTCGATTGAGAATTCATTTGTTGACCTCCCAAAATCTTTGAATATACTGCCATCTGACAAGATTGTTGTGTTTCTGAGTAGACACCCGGTTTACACGTTGGTTTCGTTAAGTCCGGTAGAGACCTTTGAGTTTTTCGAAAAACTCAAAGGTCTTTTGGTGTCAGAAGGACAAAGCAGGGTTCCTCTTATTTGAAACTCCGTTTTGGTTTTTCCATTGCTCAAACCCCAATATGAAGACTTTATACTTCATATTCATCTCACTCTCCCAACGGGTGCAGCACGAAATCCTTCCAGTTGTACAACTGTATATCTTGAATCATCCGGTTCATCTCGCCGGTATACACCAGACCATTGTCCTGGTGTTCGACTGGAAGAAGATTCTGCCAGAATTTTAATCCTTTGATCATTGAAGAGGCATAGGTGCTGCCTAATTTGATCTCAATGGCACGCTTTATGATACCCTGGTCTATGATTAGATCCACCTCATTAGCATTCTTGTCTCGCCAGAAATACAGCCGATTTATGGAACTATGATTAAAAACTGATTTCTGCACTTCGCTGATGATGAAATTTTCAAAAATACTGCCAACCGCAAAATGCCGGCTCAGTTCAGTAACACTGTCCACACCCAACAGATAACAAAGCAATCCGGTATCATAGAAAAAAATTTTTGGATTCCTGATAATGCGTTTCCCAAAATTCTCAAAATAAGGTGGCAAGCGGTAAACAATGTAACTGGCCTCAAGCACACTGATCCATGACTGAATTGTCTTATGATCGACACCAACATCACTGCCCAGTGATGAGAAGTTGACAACTTGCCCCACACGTCCCGCCAGTAACTGCATGAATCGCTGAAATGCACTCAAGTTCCCGATGTTTCTGATCTGGCGAAGGTCGCGTTCCACGTACGTGAACAGATATCCACGGTAGTATTCTTCTGGCGGAATGTCCATGTCATAAATTCGTGGATAGAATCCCTTCAGCATCCATTCATAATGATCTAAGAATATATCCGCAGCGGATAATTCTACGATGGAAAATGGGAGCAAGGTCAGATTCGCCGAACGTCCTGCCAACGATTGCGTGATTCGCTCATTCAAAGCAAACTGCTGGGATCCGGTGATAACGAACTGCCCGGGAATTTTCTGCTCATCTACTTCTACCATGATGTAAGAAAACAGGTCAGGAAATCGCTGGATTTCATCGATCACCATTTTCTTTCTACTACCCAATTGCAAAAATGCCCTGGGATCATCCTGTGCTAACCTAAAAATATCCAGGTTTTCTAAATTAACATATTCATGCTCTGGGAAACAGGCACGTGCCAGTGTTGTCTTTCCACTTTGGCGGGGGCCTGTTATGGAAACAACCGGAAATTTCGTACTGAGTGCTACTACTCGGTTACTTATCTGTCGATTAATCATACTTTGATTATATCTCAGGCAATCTGGGAATTCAATTCCCAATTCGCCTAAAAACCATCATCCACCATCCTCCAAATCCTCTCCGCTACTTCCTCCGCACTCAATCCGGTCGTATCGACTTCCTCACCGATGAAGCCCTTCTCCGCCGCCTTGGACTGAATTTCCTGTAGTTCAACAAAACGTTCCAACTCCCAGCCGATCTGGTCACGGCGGCGTGCGCGGATGCGTTTTTCCTGTTCCTCCGCGCGGCAGGTCAGCCAGTAGGCCTGCACGTCGTTGTCCAGCGGGCGCAGCAGGTCCAGTAGTTTCTGCAGGGAGGTGTGCGATTCAAACACATAGTTGATGACGAAATTTGGGTACCCGTTCTTCTGATGGAAGGCGATCAGATGCGCCAGGGTGCGGTAGAGGTGGGTGATGCGCACCTCGTCATAGATAGTAAACGGATGCACGTCACCGATGGCATCGCCATCCAGATGCACGGCTCTGTTGAATTTAGTGGTCAGGTGTTCCGCCACGCTGGTCTTGCCCACGCCCAGCGATCCATTAATGATAATGATCATGACTCCCTCCAGCCATCCTTGCCGATAATGGGCACAAAACGCACCGGACAGACATGGCGGGTCGCATAGGTATCCGCCTCCGTTTTCGTTATCTTCACCAGCCATTGTTCTAAGCGCCCGATACCCAACGGCAGCACCATCACCCCGCCGATGCTTAACTGGGCTTTGAGGGCTTGCGGGACATGCCGGGCTGCCGCTGAAAGAAGTATGGCGTCATAGGGTGCATATTGTTCCCAGCCCAGCGTACCATCTCCGATTTTCACATGGATATTGTCATAGCCCAGCGATTGAAAGCGCGTCTCGGCTTGCTTTGCCAGGGAGGCATGCCGTTCCACCGTGTAAACATCCTTTGCAATCAGGCTGAGCACTGCCGCAGCATAGCCGGAACCGGTGCCGACCTCCAGCACGCTCTTTTCTGGCGTGAGTTCCAGGAGTTCCGCCATCAACGCCACAATATAGGGCTGGGAGATGGTCTGCCCCTGTCCGATGCCCAACGGCCCATCCATGTAAGCCAGGTCTTCATCGCCTGCCGCCACAAATTGTTCACGCGGTACCGTGCGCATGGCTTCCAGCACGGCAGCCTCTTTGATACCCATGGGAATCAATTGTTCATTGACCATTTGGTCTCGTTCTTTTTCAAAATCCATGCGCCTGCCTGACAGTCTCAGTCTCCATCACATTCATTATAACGGCAAGTGTGCTGGCATATACCGGTGCAGCTTTCACAGGTGGAGAGGTCTGTGGTTAATTTTTCATTTCACAAGGAGCCAGAATCACCATGCTACAATTTACTCCATCCCCTGAACAACCAAAAACGAAAGGATACCCTCATGGCGCATCTATTCCAGATCAATATATCACCGGGCGGGCTGCCCAAGCTGCCCATCACCGAGGCGTTTGTCAGTGAGACAAAAGTGGGCGAAGACGGGCACAATTACAAAGGGCATGGCGGACCGAATGCGGCGGTATGCCTGTTCTCGTTAGAGCGTGTGCTGGCGCTGCAGTCGCAAGGACACCCGGTTTTTCCGGGCGCGCTGGGCGAGAATCTCACCATCAGCTGGCTGGAGTGGGAGAAACTGCAGGCGGGAACAAAATTGCAGGTAGGGGAGGTGGTGCTGCTGGAGATCACCAGTTTTGCCACCCCTTGCGCCAAACTGCAGCCATTCTTAACCGACATAATGGCGGTATCGCAGGAACAGCGCCCTGGTTGGGGACGGCCTTACTGCAAGGTGCTGCAGACCGGCACCGTGCGCATCGGGGACGTGGTGAGCATCATCGCCTGAGGCACTTGCCGCGCTCCGATTTTCTTACACAGTTCTAAGACCTGCGTGATACCATGCAAAAGAACTTGCGGTACAATTAAAAATTGTACGTGAAATAAGAAACTTGTAGGAAAGAGAACAAAAAAACATGCCCCAGACACAATTTGCCTGCCCACAATGCGGTCTACCCATCGTTGCCGAAGTAAACCAGCTGATCGATGTTGGTCAGCAGCCTGAATTAAAAAGACAATTGCTTAGCGGTCAGGCAAACCTGGCTGTCTGCCAGAGCTGCGGTTATCAGGGACCGATCCAGTCGCCGATTGTCTATCATGATCCTGCCAAAGAACTGCTGCTGACCTATTTTCCACCTGAAATGCACGTGTCTCCCCCACAGCAGGAACAGATCATCGGCCCGCTGATTCGCCGTGTGGTGGATAACCTCAAACCGGAGCAGCGCAAAGCCTACCTGTTCAAACCGCAGACGATGCTGACCTACCAGCGTTTGCTGGAGGTGGTTCTCGAAGCAGATGGCATCACGTCAGAGATGATGAAGCGCCAGCAGGACCGTTTAAATCTGCTGCAGCGCCTGGTGGGCATGGAAGATGACAGCCGAAAACATGTCGTTGAGCAGGACATGCACCTGGTGGATGAAGAATTCTTCCAGATGCTGAACAGTCTGGTGCAGATGACGATGGCGCAGGGTGATGAGAACGGCGCGCAGGTCCTGATGGGCTTGCAGCAATTTCTGTTTGAAAACACCCCCAAGGGCAATGAACTGAAATCACAGGTGGAAGAAGCGCAGGCCGCTATCCAGTCACTGCAGGATGCCAGCAAAGACGGCGGGTTGACGCAGGAGAAACTGCTTGACCTGATCGTTGATGCCCCCAGTGACATCCGCCTGGTGACGCTGGTCAATTATGCTTTCCAGGGGCTGGATTACACCTTCTTCTCGTTGTTGGCGCAGCGCATTGAAAAAGCCAGCGGCGAAGAACGCGAACGCCTGACACAACGGCGTGACAAGGTGCTGGAAATGCGCCAGGAAATTGAGCGCGAACTGGCAGAGCAAACCGAAGAGATCCGTAAGATAATCAACGAGATCATTGCGGCAGAGGCGATGGAAGAAGCGTTGATGAAGCATGCCAACCAGATCAACCAGGCGTTTGTCGAGGTGCTGCAGTCAGAATTGCAATTGGCGCAGCAGAAATTGCAGATCGAGCGCGCTAATAAACTGGAGCAATTGCTGGATTTGATCCTCGAAGCCAGCCAGCCGCCCGCCGAGATCGTCTTTGCACAGTCATTGATGGAAACCGAAGATGATGAGGCGTTGGACGAGTTGCTGAAGGAGAACGACGAAAAAGTGGATGACCAGCTGGCGCAAACCCTGGGCATGTTGATCCAGCAGGTGGAAGCCCGCGAAGACATCGATGAAGATACCAAAAAACGTCTGGAGACCATCTACGGCAAGGTGTTGAAGATCACCATGCGCAAGAATATGGCAAAATAAGCAAGCCTTTTGGAAAAAATCAACGCCAGCCGTTCATCGAACGGCTGGCGATTTGCTACAGCGGAGAGAACGGCTGTATTTACTGCTCTTTTTCGCCCAGGCTGCGAATCACGGCCAGGCCGGTGTTGTTTTGTGATACGCGCGGGCTGCCATAGTATTCCACGTGGGCCGCGCCGTCGCAATTGAGGGAAAGGGTTTCCACCGCCCACACGGCGATGGAGGAAGCCCCGCTGACTTTGACCGAGGCATCGTTGCTTCTCAGGTCACCGGCACTGTAGGAGCCACTGCCATCGATGCGCACGTTCTGCTCATTCACTTCGCCGGCAATGGTGGCGTTGCCCATGCCGCTGATGACAAGTTCCAGCAGATCGGCGTTCAGGTCTTCCACCTGCAGGTTGCTCATGCCGGAGATTTCCACATTGAATTCACTCACTGCCAGTGACTGGATGGACCAGTTGGCGGCGCCGGCCACTTTTAAGACGAGTTCATCGCTGACCACGCTGCCCACTTCGAGATCGTTGCTGCCGTTGCAGATGATGGTGATCTTATTGCCGCTGAGTTCTTCCATGCTGGCGCGGATGGCGCCGGAGAGCTGCAGCTCTGACAGTTCTGGCAGGACCAGATAGATTTGCGGGGTTTTGGTAGGGATCAGCCCCGTGAACCAGCCCTTTTTGGGGCGGATGATCAACCGGTCACCGACCACGATGGTTTCCAGCCGATCGAGGTATTCCTGTTCGGCTGCGATGACCAGCGAGGGTTCCTCGCCCTGTTCAAAATGCAGCACGCCGAATCCGTCAATTTCCAAAGCGCTGACGTCAGTTATTTCGCGGGTTTCTTCTACCACGATGCCGGAGCCGCGCTCAATGTTGAAGCTCAGTGCCTGCTGCAAGCCGTTCAAAGAACAGAAGCAGGCTGTGCTCAAGACCGCCATGGCGGTTGCCATTAAAACCAGAATGCGTTTTTTCATCTCATCAAACCTTTCATTCGATTCATTTTCTTTTCGTTTCTACTATTGAATACGCATTCTGCCCGATTGGGTTGCACATTCGGTTGGGGATGTTACAATAATCTGGAATTTCACCTGCCAGGAATGGTTGCCCATGCGCATACTGACCGCCATCAAACAAGTACCTGAAACCAGCAACGTGACCATGGATGCTGAGACTGGCACCATGCAGCGCAGCGGCCTGGAGGCGATCATCAACCCGCTTGATCTGTATGCCATCGAAACCGCCCTGCGCATGAAGGAAATTTGTGGCGGCAGCGTCACTGTGATCACGATGGGACCGCCCAAAGCAGACCAGGCTTTGCGCGAAGCGGTGGCGATGGGCTGTGATGATGGCGTGCTGCTGTCTGACCGTCGTTTCGGCGGTGCGGACACCTGGGCAACCGCCTACACGCTGGCACAGGCGGTGCGCGCCCTGGGAGGATTTGACCTGATTGTGTGCGGCGAACGCGCCACGGATGGCGATACCGGACAGGTGGGACCAAGCCTGGCGGCGCTGCTGGATATCAACCTGGCAACGTATGTCAGCCACGTTCAATCAATGCAAGATGGGCGCTTGCGCGTGGAACGATTGACAGAAGAGGGGCGTCAGGTACTGGCGCTGTCGATGCCAGCGCTGCTGACCGTGATCAAAGAGATCGCCTCGCCGCGCCTGCCCACACTGGACGGGATGAAACGCGCGCGGCGTATGCAAATTCCTGTATGGAAACCGGAGGACATCCATGCCGATCCTGCCAAAATCGGCTTGCATGGCTCGCCCACCCGTGTGGTCAAGATCGCCAGCCCCAAAGTAACTCGGCAGAGCGAACGCATTGATGCCGCCACAGCCGAAGACATCGACCGCGCAGCCGCACGTTTCTGGCAATATCTGCAAGAGCATGACCTGACCGGGGGCAGTCATGAC
>OMKS01003784.1_pt1 | contig 11819 bp, 7 predicted proteins | sample 1674721 | NCBI WGS metagenome assembly OMKS01 (sample SAMN06264996, study PRJEB25208) | sediment metagenome | isolation source: hot spring sediment | place: USA: California | collected 2014-09-02 | reverse complement strand
TTTCAAGCAGAAGACGGCATACGAGATCTAGTACGGTCTCGTGGGCTCGGAGATGTGTATAAGAGACAGCATTTATCCTAATATCATCTAACTTAAAGAAAGCGTCATCATTTAATAATTTGGTCCTTATTCTAGTATTAATAGAAAGATTTTCGCCTATAAATGATTCTATATCTTGAATATTGAGAAATTCGTAAATTTCCGCCAACCCTTCTTCCATTCCTTTCATCATTTCTTGCCTTTTGGTTTCAAATTTTTGTACGAAAATTTCTGGCAAATTATTTTCTATCGTTTTTAAGTTTAGATTGACTAAAATATCAATCATTGCTTCTATATTACCGAAATCAACCCTATCGTTGGCAAATTCTTTATCAGCCTTAAGATCAACTAGGAAAGTCATATCGGTCCAGACTTCGCCAGAAGATGATTTTAAGGATATTTTAGAATTTGATTTTATTTCTATATCAGGAGCTTCTGATAGATTAATGAAAGATCTTTGAGCGATTTGTTCGGGAGTTAAACTTTCTTTAATGGGCATTCTAATAATTTCAGATTTCATAAGGAAATAGCCACCCAAACCAATACCGGCGGCTATTATAAATACAATAAGTAAAATTAATATAATTTTAAGAATGCCATAAAGTCCACCTTTGTTTGAATTTATTGTCTTTGTATTTGAAACTTGTGATTCTATAGGTCTAGAGTAGGGCATTTCTTCAGCATAGGGGGAATTTATATTTTTTGCTTCTTGAGGCACCTTGTCTTCTTGGAATAATGGGGACTTAGTTTTAGATTGTGTTTGGGGACTGGCAATCTCAGTGAAAGCTTGGTCTATGTCTTCTTTCAACCAACCAACCTTACCTAATTTAAGGTGAATTTCTTCTTTACTTTTTCCATTAGCCAGTTGATTTTTAATATAGTCTAATATTTCTTGATTGATCATAATTATTTTTCTTATAATTATTAAATTCTTTATCAATTTTAACATCATTAATAAGGAATAAAAAGTTGATAACTCTTCTATGGGAATATGTTATAATCAAGCTAATGTATTTACTTTTTGATATCGGTGGAACAAAGATTCGTTTAGCTTATTCGGCTGACCTAAAAAGTTTCTCTGAGCCAATAATAGAAAAAACACCTGCTAATTATAATGACGGTTTAGAACTTTTAAAGGAGATGTTTAATAGATTGGACATTGATAAGTCTTCTTTGGCGGCCGGAGGAGCCCCCGGGCCTTTTAATCACCAGAGGACTAAAATGGTTAATACGATTAATTTACCTGATTGGAAGTTGCGTCCTTTAAAAGATGATTTAGAGAAAATTTTTTCTTGCCCTGTTTTTTTGGAAAATGATACCGCGATGGTGGGTTTAGGAGAAGCTAGTTTTGGCGCTGGTCGTAATTCAGAAATTATGTCTTATTTTACCATTAGTACCGGAGTAGGAGGAGCAAAAATAGTCAATAAAACTATTGACGAGACTCATTTGGGCTTTGAACCAGGTCACCAAATCATAATTTTAGATGAAAATCAGCAAATAACTGAGTTAGAGGATTTAATTTCTGGTCGACAAGTTTCTTTAAAAACAGGTAAAAAGCCTTATGAAATAACAGATAATGATTTTTGGGATAAATTAGCTTTTTATTTTGCTTGTGGGTTAAATAATTCTTTAGTCCACTGGTCTCCCGATACAGTTATTGTTGGTGGTTCTATGATGAAAGAGCCGGGTTTGAAAATAGATAGAATAATTTTTCATTTAAAAAAGGTTATGAAGATTTTTCCGGAACTGCCAGAAATTAAAAAAGCTGAATTGGGAGATTTTGGTGGTTTATACGGCGCGATGCATTATCTTGTTGATAAACAAATTTAAGCTTGGTTATTTTTTATTTATTTATCTTTTAAAATCCCCTTATCTTATTTGATTAATTTTAAATCAGACTTGCCTAGTTATTTTTTTTGTCTTTTACTTAATAAGAATTAACAATTTTGTTTGAATTTTTCTTCCAAGACTATTAAAATAGGTAAGCGATTATCAAATAACTTTAAAATTATTTATGTCTCCTTCAAAAAAGAATTCTTTCTCCAAAGAAATTAAAAAAATTATTAGAAGAGATGGGACCATTGTTGATTTTGATTTGAATAAAATTGCTTTGGCTATTGGTAAGGCCTTTAATGCTACTCAGGAAGGAGACGAAAGTGAGGCTAAGAAAATTGCTAGAAAAATATTAACTGAATTAAATAAAAGGGTTAAAAGTCGTGGAGAGGATTATATTCCCAGTGTCGAAGAGGTCCAAGATTTAGTTGAAAAAAGCCTTATTTTTGAACAAAAATCAGCTACTGCCAAGGCCTATATTCTTTATCGGGAAAGACGCAGTGAAGTTAGGAGGATTAAGGGTGAAATTCCAGTCCATGTCCGTGATTTAGCTGAAAAGAGTAAAGAATATTTCCAAAATCCCTTAGGAGAATTTATCTTTTATCGTTCTTATTCTCGTTGGCTAGAAGAAGAAAATCGCCGAGAGACTTGGATTGAGACAATTGATCGTTTTATGTCTTTTATGAGAGAGAACTTAGGCAAAAAATTAACTGAGAAAGAATATGAAGAAATTAGAGAGGCAATTTTAGAGCAAAAAGTGATGCCGTCAATGCGTCTTTTGTGGAGCGCGGGTCCGGCGGCCAGAAGATGTAATGTTTGTGCTTATAATTGTTCTTTTATTGCTCCATCAAAAATTCGTGATTTTGGTGAAATAATTTATCTTTTAATGTGTGGAACTGGTGTTGGCTTTTCAGTAGAAAGTCAAACAGCTCAACTTTTACCCTTAATCAAAAGACAGTCGGGTGATATTTTACCTAATTTTGTAATTGAAGATAGTAAAGAAGGTTGGGCTGATGCTTTAATACATGGTCTCAGGGCTTGGTTTGAAGGTAAAGATGTATCTTTCGATTATTCAAAATTAAGACCATCAGGTGCTCGCTTAAAGACCATGGGTGGTCGTTCCTCTGGACCTGAACCGCTTAGAGAATTATTAACCTTTGTTAAAAGTAAAGTTTTAAGGCGTCAAGGCCGTCGTTTAACAAATCTTGATGTTCATGATATCTGTTGTAAAATCGGTGAAGCGGTGGTAGCTGGTGGAGTGAGGCGCAGTGCTTTAATATCACTTTCTGATTTAGATGATAATGATATTCGCCATGCCAAAGATGGCCAATTTTATTTAACTGAACCTCAGAGGATGTTGGCTAATAATTCTGCTGTTTACTTGGAAAAACCCAGTAATGCTGAATTTATAGAAGAATGGTTAGCTTTAATGAGGGGCGGTTCGGGAGAGAGAGGTATTTTTAATCGAGGCTCCTTAAAAGAACAAATGCCCACTAGGCGTTGGGAGTTATTTAAAAATCATTATGAAACTTCGGGTACAAATCCTTGCGGAGAAATAATTTTGCGTTCAAAACAGTTTTGTAATTTATCAGAAATAGTAGCTAGAGCTGATGATACTGAAGAGAGTTTGTTAAAAAAAGCCCGTTTAGCGGCCATCTTAGGAACTTATCAATCTAGTTTAACTAATTTTAAATACTTATCGAGAGAATGGAAGAGAAATTGTGAAGAAGAGAGATTATTGGGAATATCAATAACAGGTATGTGGGATTGTTCAATAACTAGAAAAGAAGAAGTTTTAAGTATGATAAAGGACGAGGTAATTAAAATAAATGAAGAATATGCTAAACGTTTCGGTATTAATCCTTCAACTAGCATTACTTGTGTCAAACCTTCGGGGACAGTTTCGCAGTTAGTTGATTCTTCTTCGGGGATGCATCCACGATATTCTAAGTATTATATTCGTCGAATTAGAATTTCTGCTACTGATAGTCTTTTTAAAATGCTAAAAGATCAAGGAGTTCCTTATTTTCCGGAAATAGGTCAAGCTTATGACTCGGCTACTACTTATGTACTAGAATTTCCGGTTAAAGCTCCCGGGGGGTCGGTTTTTAAAGATGATTTAGATGCTATTGAGCAACTTGAATTTTGGAAGAAGGTCAAAGAAAATTATACTGAACACAACCCTTCGGTAACTATTTCGGTAGCTGAAGAAGAATGGATAAAAGTAGCGAATTGGCTTTATGATAATTGGGAGATAATAGGTGGTTTATCCTTTTTGCCTAAAGATAATCATGTTTATAAATTGGCCCCCTATGAAGAAATAGATGCAGAACGTTATAAAGAAATGGCTGAGAAATTTAAGAATTTAGATTTCTCCAAGATTATCAGTTATGAACAAAGCGATAATACTCAAGGTTCCAAGGAATGGGCCTGTATTGGTAATTCTTGTGAAATAGAACCGATACCATTAGATAATTCTGAAGGGGAGAATAACCGGTCTGATAATTGATTTTAATATTATTTTGTTGTATAATCAAGAAGGTTGGTTATTGGGTGATTGCTCTTTGATTTTTATTAAAGAGAGGAAAGTCCGAACTTTCTCCCTTTAATTAGGGAAAAAGGGTAGCGGGTAACTCCCGTCTGCCGTAAGGCAAGAGGTGCGAACAGAGACGCTGTATGACGAAAGAAATACAGATACCTTAATTTATATTAAGGTAGAGCCTCTTATGTAAATAAGAGGGTGAAACGGCTAAATCCTTACCTGAAAGCAAGGCCGTGCCCAGCACCATTTTTACGGAACAAGTACTCAGTTATTAGTGAATTAAAGATATATTGAGTATTTAAATAATTGTTTTGTAAAAATGGTGCTGGGAGAGCCGCTTGAACTTTTTGGCAACAAAAAGTCCAGATAGATAATCACCGCCTTTTGTAAAAAAGGTACAGAATTCGGCTTATAGATAACCGACCTTTAAAATAATACTCCATCTTTGATGGAGTATTATTTTATATCACTCTATTTGTGTTCTTTTGTTTTTTATTTTATCAGTCATTTTCCCCAAATCACTCAGACGATAGAGGCGATAGCCGTTTTGGGGATTTCTCTCGGCCTTTAGAAGACCTTTTTTATCCCAATCTCTTAGAGCACTAGTTGAAATACCAAGGATTTCGGCAGCTGATTTTATGGTGACCATCTCTTTTTTGATTAGCATAATTTCCTTTTATTTTTAAGATTTTTTGTTATAATTTAGATGTTAACCATAGAATCTATAATTATAATTAACATGGAAGATAATAATATAAATGAAACAAATAGCAATAGTAATGATAACTCTATTTTAACAATTGGTAGCGGATTGTCCATCTCATTATTGTCAGCGATGGCTATTTTATTACCGATATTTTTTCTACCCTTTTTGGGTATAAATCTATTAGGTCAAAGTAAAAATATTTTTTTTCTGACTATCATTAGTTTAGCTGTGATTTTTTGGTTGATAGATTTATTAATGATAGGTAAAATATCATTCCCCCATCATAAATTATTTTATCTAACTCTTTACTTACCATTATTTTTTGTAATACCATTGGTTTTTTCTGGTTCCTTCTTTCGTTCTTTAATAAGCATAAATCAGCAGTATGATACTTTTATCTTTATTTTAGGTCTTTTATTAACTTTTGTTTTGTTTGGTTTGTTATTTCAGGATCACAAAAGACAATTAAATTTTTATTTATCATTCCTAATAGTTGCTATCTTGGCTGGAACTTATCAATTATTGAGATTTTCCTTAGTTCCCTTTTGGTCTGAGTCTTTTATTTGGAATTATCTACCAATTTCTTTGGTTGGAGGTTGGTTAGAGTCGGGGGCTTATTTTGGGCTTAATCTTTTACTTTTGGTCTTTTTCTGGAAATTTATAAAATTAAATAATCTTTCTAAAATATTCAAAATTTTATTATGGTTAGGTTTTTTGATTTTCTTAGCCAACCTTTTTCTGATTAATTTTTATATTGTCTGGATCTTGTTGTTAATATTTTCTGTTATTCTTTTACTTTTATCTCTCAGGGATCATTATTCAAAATTAGATGTTCATGATTCTTTATTTTTGAAATCTAATTACCCTTCAATTATTGTTTTAATAACTTCTATCTTCTTCGTTTTGTTTGGTAATGAAGGGGGCTGGCTTCATGATGGTGTATTGAGATTATATTCTCTGGCTGGTTTTTCTTTTTTGGATTTTCGTCCTGGCTTTTTCTATACTTGGCAAACTTACTTAAATATTTGGCAGGAAGATATTATTTATGGTTTATTTGGCGTCGGTTTAAATAATTTTCATTATGCTTGGAATAATTGGCGACCAGCTGAAGTAGCTTCTCTGGATAATTTTTGGCTTTTTTCTTTTAATGGTGGAAATAGCATATTGATGTCGTTTTTGATTACTTCTGGCTTAGTAGGTTTTTTAGCTCTACTTGTCTGGTTATTAATGGCTTTATATTACTATTTTAAAAATATTATTTCGATTAGAAATGTTAGCCGAGAAAGATTACTACTTTCTGGCCTTTGGTTTTTGGGAGTAGTTTACTTATGGTTTTTTAATATTTTTTACTTTTATTGTGGAGTTCTATGGGTACTTTCTTTTGTCTTTGCTGGCTTAATGGCGACTATAATATTTTCCAATAGTCCGAAGATAAAATTTGATTTTTCAAAACGTCCAGAATTAAGAACAGCCATAACCTTTATTTGTTTTCTGTTAATTATTGCTTTTGGTTTTGGCAGTTTTACTTTTTCTAGATATTTAGTTTCTTCATACAACTTTGAAATGAGTACAAAATCTCTCTCCAAGGGTGAATATTTTGAAGTCGAAGAATATTTAAATAAAGCCGTTTCTTATAGTCAACAGGCTGAATACTATAAAAATCTTTCTGAAAATAGTTTACGTCGATTAGATAAGCAGTTGGCGGAGTTTACAACTGAAGAGATGAAAAAATATGAAAGGGAAATAATATCTAATTTAGAAAAATCAATTCGCTATGCTCAAAGGGCTGTCAGATTAGAAAAAAACAACTACATTTACCATGTTTCTTTAGGTAGGGTTTATGAAAGATTTATGTTTTTAGCCATGGGGGCCGGGGAAAATGTTAGTCGAGATGCTTATGGTATAGCCAAGCAATCTTATCAGACAGCTATATCTTTAGCTAAAGCTAGGCCAGATATTTACCTAGAATTGGCTAGATTAGAATTGCTGGTTGACAATTTAGAAGCAGCTAAAGATAGTCTTGAGAAAGCCATTGAAATGAAACCGAATTATCATCAAGCCTATATTTGGTTAGCTCAAGTTCTTGATAGGCAAGGAGAATTGCCAAAGGCAGTGGATATTGTCAATATATCTTTAAATATAAAGCCCAGCGACCCGAGTAGTTATTTTATAGCCCGCTATTTACAATATAGACTTAATAATTATAATAGAGCAATTGAATTATTAGATAGATCTATGGATTTAAGCGGAGGATTTAATCCTAACAGCGCCTATTATCTGGGTCTTAGTTATGATCGCTTGGGTCGTCGAACAGAAGCTTTAAGGTTGTTTAAAAGATTAGCGGAAACAAATCCTCAAAATGAAGAAATAAGAGCAATAATAAACAATCTTCGAGCTGGACGTTCAGCTTTATATAATGTTTCTGAGGCGGAACTTGATTTACTTAAAAAGGAAAATGATGATTTGCAGATTGGCGATGAAGAAATTATTGAAGAACAATAACGGATATCTCTTCATATATGGTCAAGAAATTTTTAAATTTGTTTTACCATGAGTTTTCGGGGCTTCATCAAGCCGCTTTGCTTTTAGGTTTAGCTACTATTACTTCTCAATTTCTTGGATTATGGAGAGATAGATTATTAGCTGGTACTTTTGGAGCCGGTAGGGAATTGGATATTTATTATACCGCTTTCCGTATACCTGATATTATTTTTGTCTCTTTAGTTACTTTTGTTTCAGCTGCTGTTTTAATACCTTTTATTCTAGAAAAGAGAGCGAAAAATAATCAGTCAGAAGTTCAATATTTTCTAAGTAGCGTATTAACTTTCTTTTTTGGGGCTTTAATTCTTGTTAGTTTATTAACTTTTTTCTTGATGCCTGTTTTTATTCCTGTAATTGCTCCAGGTTTTTCAGATTTGGAAAAATTAGAATTATTAAAGTTAAGTCGTATTCTTCTTCTATCACCGATTTTACTCGGCCTTTCAAATTTTCTTGGAGGCATTGTTCAAGCTTTCAAAAAATTCTTTGCTTATACTTTAAGTCCGATATTCTATAATCTGGGTATTATTGTCGGAATTATTTATTTTTATCCGCTTTGGGGATTAAAAGGATTAGCTTGGGGGGTTATATTGGGAGCTTTTGCTCATTTATTAATCCAAATACCAAGTGTTTTATCAACCGGCTTATGGCCAAGGATAATTACTCACCCTTCCTGGTTGGAAGTTAAGCCGGTATCTTTAATTGCTTTGCCGAGGGTTATAGCTTTATCGGCTTATCAAATAACAATTTTGATTTTAGTTGCTTTAGCTTCATTGGGAGAAAGTGGTTTTATTACTGTTTTCAATTTAGGTTATAATCTTCAGTCAATACCTTTAATAGTTATTGGTTCAAGTTATTCAGTTGCCGCTTTTCCAACCTTGGCGGCTCTTTTTTCAGGCGGGTCACAGAAGGAATTTATCAATCAACTAATTAATACCGCTCGTCATATAATTTTTTGGTCCCTTCCAGCCACTTTTTTGTTTATAGTTTTGAGAGCACAAATTGTCAGAGTTATATTAGGCTCAGGTAACTTTAGTTGGTCTGACACTCGCTTAACGGCAGCTATTTTAGCTTGTTTTATTTTTTCCGTCTTTGCTCAAAGTTTAGTTGTTTTGTTCACTAGAGCTTACTATGCGGCCGGCCAAACTAGCAAGCCACTTTTAGTAAATGTCTTTTCTTCTCTTTTTATCATTACCACTTCCTTCTTATTCTTTTTTGTCTTAAGAACTTATCCGTTTACCCAAAATATTTTATCAAATATTTTTCGTTTATCCGGCTTAGCTGATATATCTGTTTTGGCTTTTCCTTTGGCTTTTTCTCTGGGTATGATTATAAATCTCTTATTGCTTGGTTGGTTATTTGAAAGAGATTTCGGTAATATTTTTTCAAGGATTAAAAAATCTTTTTATCAATCTTTTTCTGCTGGTTTTGTTGCTGGTTTTAGTTCTTATATTTCTCTTAATATTTTGGCTACTTTTCTAAATATTAAAACTTTTATTGGTATTTTTAGTCAAGGATTAATAGCTGGCTTAATTGGTATAGCTTGCGGTAGTTTAACTTTTTATCTATTGGACAATAAAGAATTTTTTGATATTCTTAACTCTCTTCAAAGTCGTTTTTGGAAGAATAAGCTAATTGCTGGTGTCGAACAAGATAGTCTATAAAATATAATGAATCCAGAAGATATAAGAAATTTTAGTATTATTGCTCATATTGACCACGGCAAGTCAACCTTGGCTGATCGTCTGTTGGAGATAACTGGGACAATTGAGAAAAGGAAGATGAAGGAACAGATTTTGGATACTATGGATTTAGAAAGAGAGCGGGGGATTACTATAAAAATGCAGCCGGCACGGATGATCTATAATTTAAAAGGCAAAGACTATTGTTTAAATTTGATAGACACTCCAGGTCATATAGATTTTTCTTATGAAGTTTCTAGAGCTTTGAAGGCGGTTGAGGGTGTTATTTTACTAGTTGATGCCACTCAAGGTGTTCAGGCTCAAACCTTGACTGTTTTAGATATGGCTAGAGAATTAGATTTAAAAGTAATTCCAGTTATTAATAAAATAGACTTGCCTTTAGCTAGAGTTGATGAGACCAAATTAGAAGTAATGGAATTACTTGGTTGTCAGCCGGAAGATATATTAGAAGTTTCCAGTAAAACGGGCCAAGGAGTTTTAGAATTACTAGAAAAAATAATTGATATTATACCACCTCCTAGGAAGTCTTTAGGTGGTGATCGGGCTTTGGTTTTTGATTATGAATATTCAAACCATAAAGGCATTATTGTTTATATGAGAGTTATGGACGGTAAATTTTCTAAAGGTGAGACTTTTATTTTTATGGGAGTTAATGAAAAATTCATAGCTTTAGAGACCGGCATCTTTTCTCCGAGTAAATTAACTACTAATTTATTATCAACTGGCGAGATAGGTTATATAGCTACCGGTCTTAAAAAACCCGATATAGTTAGAATTGGTGACACAATAGCATCGCTAAAAAATACTTTACCAGCTATTTCTGGCTATCGTCCTCCTCGGCCGGTGGTTTGGGCTTCAATTTATCCTGAAAGTCAAGATGATTTGGATTATTTAAGGCAATCTTTGGAAAAATTAAAACTATCCGACTCTTCTTTGGAATTTGAAGAAGAATCTTCTGGAGTTTTAGGTCGTGGTTTTAGAGTTGGATTTTTAGGAATGCTTCATGTTGAAATAACTACTGAAAGATTAAAGAGAGAATTCAATTTATTGCCGATTATTACCTCTCCGACTATAAGTTATCAAATAATTAATAAAAATAGTGGTAAAATAGAGGAGATATATGCTCCCCATCTTTTTCCTGAAGACACCAAAAATTTCACCATTAAAGAAGATTGGGTTTTGATTAGGATAATTACTCCAATTGAATACTTAAATGGTATAGTTCAATTAGCTTATGATTATGAAGCTCAAATAGTCAAAACTGATAATTTTGGGGATAATAGGACTTTGATTGAAATGGAAATGCCTCTTAGAGAACTAATGCGCAATTTTTTTGATAATTTAAAAAGTTTGTCTTCTGGCTTCGCCAGCTTTTCTTATACACGGCTTGAATCTCGCTCAGCTGACGTGGTTCGTCTGGATATTTTAGTTGGTGGTGAATCTGTTAATGCTTTTTCTAAAATAGTGTCTCGGAAAAGATTAGAAAAAGAAGCCCTAGCTTCAGTTGAAAAACTTAAAAAAATATTACCGAAACAATTAATAACTATTAAAATCCAAGCTAAAGCTTTAGGTCGAATTATTGCTTCTAGGTCAATTGCTGCTTTAAGAAAAGATGTGACCGGTTATCTTTATGGTGGTGATGTAACTAGAAAAATGAAGTTGTTGGAAAAACAAAAGAAAGGCAAAAAGAAAATGCAAAAAATGGGAAAAGTTAATATTCCTCAAGATGTTTTTCTAAAAATGATGCGTTCAGAATAGAAAGGGAAAAGAGAACATTATAATCATACTAATGGCAATTAGAATACCCAAAGTAGCACTAACTATTCTGAAGATTTTTTTATGTTTGCGTCCATAAATCATTGATAGTATTATATATTACAAATGAAAAGTTTTCAAATTAGCAGAAAAACTATTAGATTACTTTATTCTAAATTATCTATTTTTTTACTTTTATTGGCCGTCTTGTTTATGTTTCAATCGGTTTGGAGAGCTTTTGAATATAGCCGTCGAGCCAAAGAAAAGGAGCTAGCCACAGCGAACCGGTTAAGTAATTTAAAGTCTCAATATGAAAAATTAATTTCAGATTTAGACGATTTACAGACAAAAAGAGGTATAGAAAAAGTCATTCGTCAAGATTTTATGATGGCTAGGCCTGGAGAAAGAGTTATTGCTGTTATAGACAATGAAGAGAGCAATTTAGACTTGCCTACTACCAATTATAATGACGAGTTAGAAGGAAAGAGTTTTTGGAATTATTTGTTCTTTTGGTAATTCAAAGAAATAATAAAAAGCGGGTATGGTTTAGTGGTAAAATGCGACCTTCCCAAGGTTGAGCCGGGAGTTCGATTCTCCCTACCCGCACAAAAAACTGCCTTTTGAGTGGTTTTTTGAAGGGTAGAGCAGACCAAAGGTCTGCGAGGAGAATCGAACCGAACGCCGACGAAGTTGGCCGCAGGCC
>OMKS01003780.1_pt1 | contig 11822 bp, 6 predicted proteins | sample 1674721 | NCBI WGS metagenome assembly OMKS01 (sample SAMN06264996, study PRJEB25208) | sediment metagenome | isolation source: hot spring sediment | place: USA: California | collected 2014-09-02 | reverse complement strand
TGTATAAGAGACAGGTTCATTGGCGAGTGAAAACCTGTTTTTTATCAGAAAAACCGCAGAATACTGCGACTTTAAAGTCGCAGATGAATGTGCAAGCATCTTCCGCGGTTTTTCTAAATACCCCTCCATTCATGGCGGGGATATTTATTGCCTGCAACCAATACATTCAATAACGCACGTGGTTTTGAAGATGGCTTCTACAGCAAGAATAATGGCATTCCTGATGGTATTGACGATAATCTCGCTTACGGCATCCGCCGCTACCTCCTCAACAGACCTGACACGGCTGGTCACTGTAACGACATTAAAAGGAGATACTACAACAACATTAAAGTCGGCTACCACTACTACACTCCGGTCTGCCACAACAACGACCCCCACGACCACATTGAAGCCTACGACCACAGTCCCAACCACAACTCTTACTCCAATCACTATCCAGCAAAGCGCCGGCACAATGTATTACCGGCCTGCAGGATGTCTGAAATCCTACACCATCTGCGGTGACGGGACATGCGTGAGAGACCCGGCCGACTGCCCGTGCCCGGACAACCTGATAAAATGCCCGAACGGCAGGTGCGTTAAAGACAGGAAGGAATGCGCTACGACAACCACAACCACATTATACGCTTCATGCGACGACATTTCAAGCCCGTCTGAGAGGACGTGCATGAAGGGCGCGTGCCCGCCCAACACAGTGTGCCGGCTCGTTCCAGCATCCTCACAAAACACCGGGTACCTTGCGGCAAACATGCAGCAGGGCAGTGAATGCAAGTGCGTGCCATGCGACTGTGATGAGACTACTACCACTACAACACTCCCCTTGAGGTGTGAGCGTTTGGATGGCGCATCCGAGAAAGTGTGCGCTCAAGGATTATGCCCCGACAACAGGCGCTGTCTTTTCAGCCCTGGAAGCGGCAATACTCTAACATACTATGCTCCCCCGACATGTTATTGCGAGACCACGACCACGACAACTCTTCCAACAAAGTGCGAGGCGATTGAGGATGACCTGGCATCACAGCGTACCTGCAAGATGGGATTATGTCCGCCAGACTCCTACTGCGTCTACAAGCCCGGACAAATACAGTCCGGATATCTTGCCGCAGTCGTAACCTCACCCGGCTCTTGCGAGTGCGTCACAACCACAACCACCCTACCCGGCCAGGTTCGGTGCGAGGCCTTAGATGACGCCTCTCTTCCAACATGCGAGCAAGGTTTGTGCCCGCCGGACTACAAGTGCAGGTACATTCAAGGCGTTACTGCCGCAAACGTTGGCTACTGCCAGTGCGTTTCAGTCACCACAACAACAATTCCAGGACCTGTGAAATGCGAGGCAGTCCAGTTCGCCTCAGAAAACACGTGCACTCCGGCAGTCTGTCCAGAAGGCCAGACGTGCGAACTCTACACAGTCAACTTCGGAAGCACCCAGCAGAAATACTGTGTCTGCATGGGGGGCTCGACGACCACGACAACAATACCAACATGCGAGCTTATCGAGAGTCCGTCATCCAGAATGTGCGCTGAAGGCTTGTGCCCGGATGACCGGCGGTGCGTCTACAGTCCCGGCTCAAGCAATGTGGCAACACACTATGTGCCACCAAAATGCTATTGCGAGACGACAACCACGACCACTCTTCCGACACGATGCGAGGAGATTGACTCGGCATCAGCGTCACAACGAGCTTGCAGGATGGGATTATGTCCCGACAACACCTACTGCGTCTACACTCCCGGACAAGCGCAATCCAACTATCTTGCGGCGGTCGTGACATCACCAGGCTCGTGCGAGTGCGTGACCACCACGACGACTCTGCCAAATCAAGTCCGGTGCGAGGCTATTGATGGTGCGAACGCCAACACCTGCAGTCCGGGAATATGCCCGCCAGAAACATACTGCCGGTATGTCCCCTCCGCGGTCGCAGCTAACATGGGAAGCTGTATGTGCATTCCAACAACCACCACAACACTTCCGGGAGAAGTGAGGTGTGAGGCGGTTGATGATGCGAATCAAAGAACATGCCAGCAAGCATTATGCCCGCCAGACTATGAGTGCAGGCTCATCCAAGGCGCAACTGCCGCAAACGTTCAATATTGCCAGTGCCTCCCAGTAACGACAACAACACTTCCCGGCCCTGTCATGTGCGAAGACGTCCAGTATCCCTCATCCGACACCTGCAGTGCGGCTGAATGCCCCGACGGCCAGCAATGCCGGGTCTATACTGTGAATTTCGGAAGCACCCAGCAGAAGTATTGCGTGTGCATGGGAGATTCGACCACGACAACCACAATACCCGGCGAGCCCATAGCCTGCAAGGACGTGACCAACCCCGGCGAAAACACGTGCGCTCCCGCAGTCTGCCCTGAAGGCATGACCTGCCAGTACTACAGGGCAGTATTCGGAAGTGGAGTGCAAGAGAACTGCATCTGCATGGAGTCGAGCGCGCCAGCACAAAACCAGCAAGGATTCGTCGCAAGACTCTGGCAGTCAATATTCGGGTAAACCTAAATTTGAGGGGCTTATTTTTAACCTCTCACTCCAATTTTTTTTAATAGGTGGGTTGGTGAAGATGAAGAAAAACATAGTTTTACTGTCAATACTTTTTTTAGCAACTTTTTATGTTTCAGCAGACTTGGTGCTAAGCTCTTCTGAAGATGTTGAAGTTATCGGGGGAGGAATCTCCCTTGGTGGCGGAAACACGGTATCCGGCGGAAATGCAAGCGTATCCGGGGGATACGGAAACAGTGCAAGCGGGGATTACGCGACTATCGGAGGCGGGTTTGGTAATTCCGCGATGCAAGACTATAGTTCTGTTTGCGGAGGATTTTCAAATAGTGCGAACGCTTACGCATCCTCTGTCGGAGGCGGCGCCTCAAACATTGCGTCAAGTAGTTATTCCACGGTATCCGGCGGGTTGTCTAATATTGCGGGCGAACAGTCGGCTTTTGTCGGAGGCGGTCAGAGCAATTATGCGGATGGCTTGAACTCCGTTATTGCAGGAGGTTACGACAACTATATCTCCTCTGTTGGCTCAGAATCGGTTATTGCAGGCGGTGGAGAAAACAATATAACCTCATACAACTGTTTTATCGGGGGCGGGCAGACTAATCGTGTATCATCACACCATTCTGCGGTTGTCGGTGGAGAATGGAATAATGCCACAAATTTTCATTCTTTTGTCGGCGGAGGAAAATACAATCTCGCCGACGGAAATAGTGCGGTTGTCGCTGGCGGAAGATACAACAAGGCGACGGCCAGCGGAGCGACCGTTGGGGGAGGTCAACGGTGTTATGCTACAGAAGCACTTTCAACTGTTTCCGGAGGGGAAGACAATACTGCAAGCGGCTCGCGCTCAACCGTTTCCGGCGGAGACACCAATACTGCAAGCGGAGGCTATTCCGCTGTAGCAGGAGGCTGCGGGAATACTGCTGGAGGCGACTATGATTTTGTCGCCGGTGGACAAGATAATACTGCGGAAGGCTCCTATTCTTTCGCAGCGGGAAGGCAGGCTTATGCCGCAACCCCTGGTTCGTTCGTCTGGGCTGACTCGCAGGACGCTTCTTTCGCAACAGCAACGACTGACAACGTATTCCTGATTCGCGCATCAGGAGGAGTCGGAATCACAGGAGACAGTGCTTCAACAGACATTGCAGACCCGCTTGCGACAGTCCATATTGATGACGTATTGCTTCTTGAACCAACAGACAGTCCTTCAGTCTCATGTGATGGGAGTCATGAAGGTGCAATGTATGCTGACGACAGTCTTAACAAGTTGTGCTATTGTGACGGCACGAGTTGGAAGCAGATAGACGACTTCACGCAAACATGCTAATAGCTGTTTCCAGCTATCCTCCTCTTCTTTTTTTCTCGTGGTAGCTTTTGCTGTAGCGGTGGGATTCATCCCGGACTTCCATCAACAAGTGGAGTGCTGGATTGTCTTTTTTCAAAATTATTGGAGTCTTTTTGTCTGGCAGATAAATTTCTTCCTCTTTTTTCGCAAGCGCAATCACTGGGATGCCAGACGGAATCTTTTTGAGGCAGGCGTTCAGCTGGGGCTTCCCGCCGTCGAGCAAGATTAGGTCGGGCCGCTCCCATTCCGGATGGTTGAATCTTCGCCCAACCATTTCCGCCATGTTCCGGCAGTCATTTTGTCCTGGTTGTCGTATCCTGAATTTCCGGTACTGGCTTTTGTCCGCCACGCCGTTGGTGAAGACTACCATCCCGCCGACCGTCGCCTTTTCCCCTATGTTCGAGATGTCGTATCCTTCGATACGCCTTGGCATCTTTGTCAATCCAAGTCCTTTTTGGAGTAGTTCGAGGCGCGAGACCTTCTTTTTCTCGAGTGTTTCCGCGATTATCTGGTGCAAACTGTTTTCAACCGCCATTTCCGCAAGCTTCAAGTATTGCCCGCGGACCGCCATCCTTATCTCGACTTTCCCGCCCCTTATTTCGCTTAATGTTTTCTCCAAGAGTTTCCTGTCTTCAGCTTCGGCTGAAGTGTAAATCAGTTTCGGCGTGATGTCTTCGGTTGTGTAGTGCTGTTTGATGAACGCCTTTACAGACTGTCCGCCGTCCCCGAGATATTCACCCTTCAACGGGTGGTGTAATACCGCCACGACCTTGTGGTCTCGGACCTTCATCTGCGTGATGTTCGCCTTTCCTAAATGAAAAGCATATCCGAGGATGTCCATGTCTTTTAGTTTCGCCGACGACACGTCCTGGGCGACGGATAGCGACTCCATTGCCTCAAACGTCTTTTTCAAGTCACGGGCCTTCTCATACTCGAGTTTCTCGCTCAAATCCTTGATTTCCAGAAGGATATTCCTCTTCACCTTCTCATAATCTCCCGCCAAAAACCTTGCCGCCTGCTCCACCCTTTTTTGATATTCTCTTTCTCCCATCACCTGGCATGGAGCCGTGCAGATGCCCATCGAATAGTCGATGCACGGGCGTTTGATAGAGTATGCTTTGCCCCCGCATTTTCGGATTCCGAAAAGCGTCCTCACGAGCTTTACGAATTTCCTGACCGAACCCGGGTCGGTGTAGGGCCCGAAGTATCTTGAACCGTCCAACTCCACCCGGCGTACAACCTGGATTTCCGGCAGTCTTTCATTCACGGTCAGTTTAATGTAGGGGTAGCGCTTGTCGTCGCGCAGCCTCACATTGTATCTCGGCTGGTTCTGCTTTACCAAGGCGTCCTCGAGGATGAGCGCTTCGACGTCTGTTTTTGTGAGAATCCACTCGACCCTAACCGCGTTTTCGACAAGACGCATGGTTTTCGGGTCTTTCGGTTTCAGATAGTTTGAAAGCCTCTTTCTGAGATTTTCGGCTTTTCCGACGTAGAGTATGCCTCCACGCTCGTTCTTCCACAAATAGACTCCCGGTTTTCCAGGCGCCCTCCTGATGGAATCCAAGATATTTTGGTTCATAATACTTTCTTCAGGTATTCTCCAGTATAGCTTCCCTTGGTTTTGGCGACGTCTTCCGGAGTCCCCTTGGCGATGACCTCGCCTCCCGCGTCACCGCCGTCCGGACCCAAGTCGATTATGTAGTCCGCGGTCTTCAAGACATCAAGGTTGTGTTCTATCACGACCACGGTATTCCCCTTGTCGACCAGCCTGTCCAACACTTCCAAAAGCTTTTTCACATCATGCGCGTGGAGTCCGGTCGTCGGCTCGTCAAGTATGTACATGGTCTTGCCGGTGCTGATTTTCGAGAGTTCGAGAGTCAGCTTGATCCGCTGGGCTTCGCCTCCGGAAAGCGTTGTCGCCGGCTGCCCGAGCTTGATGTAGCCGAGCCCGACTTCCGACAATAACCTCAGTTTTCTCTCGACTGCCGGAATGTTTTCGAAGAATTCGAGGGCCTCGTCGACTGTCATGTCCAAGACGTCGGCGATGCTCCGCCCCCTGTACTTGATTTCAAGGGTGTCGGGGTCGTATCTTTTCCCTGCGCATTCCGAGCAGGGGATGTAGACGTCGGGGAGGAAGTTCATTTCAATCTTTATTATCCCGTCTCCCTGGCAGGTCTCGCACCGTCCGCCGGGAATATTGAAGCTGAACCGCCCCTTCTCGTATCCCCTCACTTTCGACTCGTGGAGTTCCGCGAACAATTCCCTTATCGGAGTAAATACTTGAGTGTATGTGGCCGGGTTGCTTCTCGGCGTCCGTCCTATCGGCGACTGGTCTATCACAACGGCCTTGTCGATGAATATGAGCCCTGAAATCTTTTCGTGTTTCCCCGGCTTGTCATGTGATGAGTAGAATTTCCGCATCAATGCTTTGGCGAGCGTGTCGTTGACGAGCGTGCTCTTCCCCGAACCCGACACGCCCGAAACGCATATGAATTTTCCTAGCGGGAAGTCCACCTTAATCCTTTTTAGGTTGTGTTCTTCCGCACCCCATACCGTGATGGTCTTTTTGTTTCCCGGCCTCCTTCTTTGGGGCACCTCAATCTTCAAGTCTCCCCGCATGTATTGGCCGGTGTAAGAGTACTTGTTTCTCATCACTTCCTGGGGCGTTCCCGCAGCCACAACGTATCCTCCGTGCAATCCGGCTCCCGGCCCCAAGTCTATTATGTGGTCTGCGCTCTCAATCGTCTCCATGTCGTGTTCCACCACAATCACTGTATTCCCCAAATCCCGCAGGTCTTTGAGCGTGTCCAAAAGCCTCTTGTTGTCCCGCTGGTGGAGTCCGATGGAGGGTTCGTCGAGTATGTACATGACGCCGACCAGCTGGCTTCCAATCTGGGTTGCAAGGCGAATACGCTGGCCTTCGCCCCCCGAGAGCGTCGCGCTTTTTCGCTCGAGAGTAAGGTATTCGAGGCCGACGTCCATCAGGAATTTTAGCCTCGCCTTGATTTCCTTCAAGACCTGTTTTGAGATGGCCTTCTCCTGCCCGTTCAACTTCAGGTTTTCAAAGAAGTTGAGGCACTCTTTGACGGACATTTCCGTAACCTGGAATATGTTTTTCCCGCCGATTGTGACGGACAATACTTCAGGCCTAAGCTTCTTTCCACCGCATGTCGTGCAGGCTCTTGTGCTCATGAACTTCTGGATCCACTCCTTCATGTTCTCGGACTTCGTCTCCCGGTGCCTTCGCTCGAGGTTCGGGATGATGCCCTCCCACGAGCCCTCGTACTCCCAGCGTCCCACACCGTCTCGCGCGATGTGCTTGAAGTGGAATGTCTTCCCGCCACTCCCGTAGAAGAGTATGTCCAACTGTTTTTTCGTCCATTCGGACAAAGGTTTTTTCACGTCAATCCCCATCTCGCCCGCAACAGTCTTGAACGACTTCTTGTAGAACGCGTCAATAGTGCTCCCCCAGACTTTCACGGCCCCGCCGTCTATCGTCAAGTCCGTGTCGGGGACTATGAGTTCCGGGTCGAACTCGAGTTTCTCACCAAGCCCCTGGCATTCCGGGCAGGCTCCGTGGGGGCTGTTGAAGCTGAACATTCTCGGCTGCAGCTCCTCGAAGTTCACGCCGCACTCAGGACACCCCAACTGCTGGGAGTAAAGTTCCCGCCCTCCGTCCTTGAATTCAACCTCAACGAATCCTTTCGAAAGCGTCAGGGCGCTCTCGACGTCTTCGAGAATCCGCTGGCGGTTCTCCTCATTCAAGTATACTTCGTCGATTATGATGCTGATGCTGTGCTTGAGGTTCTTCTCAAGCCTTATCTCCTCGTCCTCGAGATTTTTCCTCTCCCCGTCTATCAATGCCTGGGTGTAGCCGTCCTTGAAGTAGTCTTTCAACTGCGTGTGGTATTCGCCCTTGCGGTCGCGCACGACCGGCGCCATTATCGTCGCCTTCTTCGGCGAGTGCGATAGAATCTGCTGTGTAATCTGGTTTTTCGACTGCAGTGCGATTAGTTTCCCGCATTTCGGGCAGTGGGGGACGCCGATGCGGGCGAACAATAATCTCAGATAGTCGTAGATTTCGGTGGTCGTACCCACCGTGCTTCTCGGATTCTTGCTTGTAGTCTTCTGCTCGATGCTGACTGCCGGCGACAGGCCTTCAATGTATTCCACATCCGGCTTTTCCATCAATCCAAGGAACTGGCGGGCATAGGATGATAGTGATTCGACATACCTTCTTTGTCCCTCAGCGTAGAGGGTGTCGAATGCGAGCGAGGATTTTCCGGACCCGGAAAGTCCGGTTATCACAACAAGCTTGTCCCGCGGGATGCGGACGTCGATGTTTTTGAGGTTGTGCTCCCTCGCCCCCTTTATGAAAATCTCCTCAGCCGCCATCTTTCAAACTAAACCTTCGTTTTCCCGGATTTTCTAGTTGTCAAATCCTTTTTTCCAGTTTTCCTCGCCTCTATCATGTCGCGAAGCATTATCGCCTGCTCGAAATCCATCTTGTCCGCAGAATCACGCATGAGGCGCGTCAATTCCTCAACCGGCATCTCAATAAACACTTCCTCGTTAATATCCCCGGCCTCCTCCTTTTCCACAATCCGCTCGTGAATCTTTTTGATTATGGTGGTCGGGGTTATGCCGTGCTCTTGATTGTATTCCAACTGGATTTCACGCCTGCGGCTTGTCTCGCTCAACGCCTTGCGCATCGAGTCCGTGACCTTGTCGGCGTAGAGTATGACCTTCCCCTCAACGTTTCTTGAGCAGCGGCCTATGGTCTGTATCAGACTGCGTGCGGAGCGCAAAAATCCCTCCTGGTCGGCGTCCATTATGGCGACGAGCGTGACTTCCGGAAGGTCCAACCCTTCCCGGAGTAGGTTGACTCCCACGACAACCTCGATTTTGCCTTCCCGAAGCTCCCGCAGTATGTCGACGCGCTCGAGAGTGTCGATTTCAGAGTGGAGGTATTTCACTTTGAACTCTTTTTTGTGGAGGAAGTCTGAGAGGTCTTCACTCATCCTTTTCGTGAGCGTTGTCGCCAAAACCCGCTCGCCCTTCATAACTCTCAATTCAAGCTCTTTTATGAAGTCTTCAACCTGGTCTTTGGCGGGCCGGACTTCCACCAACGGGTCTATGAGGCCTGTAGGCCTGATAATCTGCTCCACAACCTGTCTGGAGCGTGAAAGCTCGAACTCTCCGGGCGTCGCGGACACATAAACCACCTGTTTTAAGCGCGCGTCGAACTCGTCATACGTTAGGGGCCTGTTGTCGAGGGCTGACGGGAGCCTGAAGCCGTACGCAATCAACGTTTCCTTGCGGGCCCGGTCTCCGTTGTGCATTCCACGGACCTGGGGGACTGCGATGTGGGATTCGTCAATGAAGCACAAAAAATCTTTGGGGAAGAAGTCGAGGAGAGTGTTTGGGGGTTCGCCGGGATTTCGGCCCTCCAAATGCCTTGAATAATTCTCGATTCCCTTGCAGTAGCCCAGCTCCTCAATCAGCTCAACATCATAAAGCGTTTTTTGTTTCAGCCGGTTTGCCTCGATGATTTTCCCGGCGTTGTTCAGCTCGACCACTCTCTCGTTCATCTCGTCAACTATAGCCTCAATCGCCATTGCCTTACCTCTTTCGTCGAGGAGGTAGTGGACTGACGGGTAGATTCGCACCTGTTCAAGCTCTTCAAGAGTCCTGCCGGATACCGCGTGCATCTTCCTGATTGAAGCAATATTCTCGTCGACTTTGATGCGGTATATGTTTTCCGAATACGGCGGGTATACGTCTATCTGTCCTCCCCGCACCCTGAATTTTCCCTCAACAAGATTCTTGTCGTTTCGCTCGTAATGCATGTTGACGAAGGCTTCAAGAAGCCGGTCTCGCGAGTAGTGTTCGCCAACCTTTAGGTGAAGCGTATTGTTCTTGTATTCCTGCGGGCTTCCAAGCCCGTATATCGCCGAAACCGTCGCGACCACAATAACGTCGTTTCTGTCCAAAAGGCTTGAAGTCGTCCGGTGCCTGAGCTTTTCAATCTCGGCGTTGATGTCGGCGTCCTTTGCGATATAAGTGTCTGAAGCCGGCAGATACGCTTCAGGCTGGTAGTAGTCGTAGTAGCTCACGAAATACTCGACCGCGTTGCCGGGAAAAAGCTCTTTGAACTCTGAATATAGTTGGGCGGCAAGCGTCTTGTTCGGGGCCAAGACTATGGCGGGCTTTTGCGTCTTCTCTATGACGTTCGCCATGGTGAACGTCTTTCCAGAACCCGTCACCCCCAAAAGAGTCTGCTCCCGCATTCCGGATTCGATGCCGTCCACAAGCAATCTGATGGCTTCAGGCTGTGATCCGGAAGGGGAGAGGCTGCTTCGTATCTTGAAATCCATGCCGGCATATACAAACACACTCATGAAATAAAAAAGAGGGATAGTGTCCGAAAGGAAACTATTGGGCGGTATTTTAGCCGGATTTCGCGACGGCAAAAAACAGCGTTTATTATCGTCCTATAACGCTATGTCTTCTTTTGTTTTAAGCGCGCGTCAGCTTCTCCCAGCCTTGTTTTCAGCGTATGTTTCGCCGCCTCATCATCCCCTTCACTTCTCTTGCGGAGGGCGAAAAATAACAGTATGGCGGAGGCGGACAGGACTATTGCTCCCGCGGCTATCAACTTGATTATTACGCATGAACCCCATTCTTCTTGGGGTTGCATAACTGTTGTGGCGGGCGCGGAAGGCGTCGTTGCCGGCACAGGCAGTGTCGTGGCGGGCGCGACAGCCGTCGTCCCTGGCAGTTCGCTCGTCGTCGTAGTGGTTTCCGGCGGCCTGCCTATCGTTGTCGTGCTCGTGGTCGCAGTAGCCGGTGAACTAGTAGTCGTTGAAGTGGTTGTTGCCGTCGTGGTGGCGGGCGCGAGTATCTGGCCGTCCACCACTGTTATTACGACGGCATTAGAGTCGGAATAACCGTCCTTGCTCGCGGACACGGTATACTCGCCGGCTTCGTCCGGCGTGAAGGAGAAGATTCCGTCGGAATCCGTGGTTCCAGACGCCACCCGGACGCCGTCTAAAAAGACCCGGACCAACGCCCTAAACATTACGGGACCGTTCTCGCCGCGACTTCTGAAAACCACTGAAACACTCTCGCCGACACTGAAAAAAGCGTCGTCATCCACGGCACTGCCGTAAACACCGCCCAAACTACTGCTCCTCCTCCCGCCTTCCGAAGGAATCGTAGTAGTTGTAGCAATCGTTGATGTTGTACTCGTCGTTGATGTAGTATCCGTAGTACTGGTAGTGCTCGTACTTGTTGTTGATGTTGTTGTTGAGGTTGTGGTTGTGCTGGTTGTTGTTGATGTTGTAGTTGTGGAAGTTGTTGTTGTTGAGGTTGTGCTGGTTGTTGTCGAGGTGGTTGTTGAGGTTGTGGTTGTTGTGCTCGTTGTTGTTGTGGTGGTTGTTGTTGATGTTGTAGTTGTGGAAGTTGTGGTTGTGCTGGTGGTTGTGCTTGTTGTTGTTGTGGAAGTGGTTGTTGAAGTTGTTGTACTGGTTGTTGTTGAAGTTGTTGTTGTGCTTGTTGTTGTGGTTGTTGTTGTACTGGTTGTTGTTGATGTTGTAGTTGTGGAAGTTGTTGTTGTGGTTGTTGTTGTGGTTGTTGTCGAGGTGGTTGTTGAGGTTGTGGAAGTTGTTGTTGAGGTGGTCGTGGTTGATGTTGTTGTTGATGTTGTTGTGCTTGTTGTTGTTGATGTTGTAGTTGTTGATGTTGTTGTTGAGGTGGTTGAGGTTGTGGTTGATGTTGTTGTTGATGTAGTTGTTGTGGATGTTGTTGTTGAGGTTGTTGTTGATGTTGTTGTTGAGGTGGTTGAGGTTGTGGTTGATGTTGTTGTTGATGTAGTTGTTGTTGATGTTGTTGTGGATGTTGTTGAGGTTGTTGTTGATGTTGTTGTGGATGTTGTTGAGGTTGTTGTTGATGTTGTTGTTGAGGTGGTTG
>OMKS01003779.1_pt1 | contig 11824 bp, 12 predicted proteins | sample 1674721 | NCBI WGS metagenome assembly OMKS01 (sample SAMN06264996, study PRJEB25208) | sediment metagenome | isolation source: hot spring sediment | place: USA: California | collected 2014-09-02 | reverse complement strand
GCGCGATGGATTCCGGTATTTTTAGAATTCGGCGGCCCGGCAGTCATGGCCCCTGTGGGGCTTTAGACCCGCGGCTTTGCGTCACCGTCTTTCGGCGGTTTTGCCTTTTCGAAACGAACGATCCTGAAGCAACTTCGATTATAACTCCGAATTCTCACCTGTCCAGACCGATATTTTGCCCTGGGCCGTGATCTCCGTAAAACTGTGGGAAAAAGCGGCCTCTGAAACCTCGCCGTCCCGCATATAAACCTCTACGGTCGTAATGTCGGGACCGCCGATCACGGGATCTCCTCCCGTTTCAAGTTTCACCGTCAGCTTCTCCCCCCTGGCGAGACCAAGTTTTTCCCCCTCGCCGGTCACGAGCAGTGCCAGCGCGAGGGCGGTGCTGCCGGTCCCGCAGGTGGGCTCTATATTGCCCGTAGCGATACCATGGGGAAAGACGGCACGAAGATCTCCTCCCGCTTTTGGCGAAGTGTCAAAGAGGGAGAGGTGCAGAGTGCCGGAGTGCTTTTTCTGGCGGAAAAGAGCCTGTGCCTCCGAGACGGCCTTGACCGCGGACTGGTTCATCTCCTCAAAGTCGGCCCCGGGGTAATTCTTCAACAGTTCATCGGCCCCCTGGACCAGGTAGTACCCGGACTTGAAGGCCCGTATCCCGTCGAGGTCTACCTCGGCAACGCCATCCTCGAGCAGCATTCGCGCGAAGGATGTCATGTCGCTGACGACCTTTACGAAAGACCCTTTCCTGATGTGGATCGCTATCGAAGACTTTCCCGAAGCGAGTTCGAGGGTAACCTTCGTAAGGGGTTCCGTCAGGGTGATCCCGAAACGGGAGGCCAGGTCCGTATCAACCAGGGCTCTCCCGAGGACCTGCGTAAATCCTCCGCAGGCGGGGATAAAGTCCCTGTTTGTGATATCGACGACCAGCGCCCTGAGACTGTTTTCGCTTTCTGACGGATATATGAACCCTGCCTGGTCGGCACAGAGGTGGAGTTTGTCGAGGACCTTCAGCGCCGTCTCCAGAACGGCCGATTCGTCCGGGATCTGCCTGCCGTCCAGAAGGATGATAGTGTTGCCTCCCATGTGACCTTTGATGAAGTCGATATTCATTGCGTGTGCCTGCCCCCTTTTCATCTTGTGTCCCTGACCGAATATTCTACACGAAAGGGAGAAGATCTTAAGTGCGTCAACGGTGAACGGTAAACAGTAAACGGAAAGGGCTAAAAAGTCGTGAATCGAAAAGGACTTAAAATAAAGTGCGTCAACGGCGAACGGTAAACGGTGAATAGTAAGTTCAGGCCCAAAACCAGATTCCTCTCCGCCAGATGGCGGATCGGAATGACAGACCATGGTATTGGCATTTCCTGTTTACTGTTTACTGTTTACTGTTTACTGTTTACTGTTTACGCTCTTGATCTTTCCAGTTACGACTTACGGTTTACGATTCACGACTTACGATTCACGTTCTTTAAAACCTCACGCTGTAACTGATCACGAAGATATTGGCATCCATGTTGCTTGTCTGTGAAGGGACGACTCCTCCGCTGTTCCTTGTTATCGTCCTGTCATCGGCCATCAGGTAGGTGTAGGCAAAGTCCCAGGTCCTGTCGTTCTTCGTGTAGCCGAAGCCGACCGAAAGGAGTTGTCGGTCGCTCATGGGTGCCTGGTAGTCGATCGTGCTATCCGGTATGGGCGACTGGTCGTAGGTGTAGCCGAAGCGCCAGGTCCATTCGGGGCTCCTCTTGTACTCTATCCCCAACTGGTACCGCCAGACGTTTTTGTAGTTCTTTTCCGACGGGGTTAGAACGTTGCCAGGTCTAATAAAATCTTCCGCGTAATGTATGTCCATGCGGTCGTACGAGCTCCACCCAGTGTATATCGCCCCAACCTCGACATTCAGCTTTGGAGTGAACTGCCTGCTGACCCCGAAGAAATACATCTCGGGGAGCGTAATGTCCCCCCAGGCATCGGCGCTCGCAGCAGCCCCTCCCATGGCGTATGTTGAATCCGCTCTCCCGGAAATTCTCAGTTTCACCTGGCTCCGGTAATGGAGGCCGATCCTGGTCGCCTCGTCAAGCTTGAAGTACATTCCCACGTTCCAGCCGTAACCGATGTCGTCACCCTTCAATTGAACCCTTTCGTTGTTGCTACCGCCTAATAAGGTCATATCAGCCTTTTTTTTCTGAAAGTATTCCATCCATAGCACCTCGGCCCCAAGGGAGACCGAAAAGGCGTCGTTAACCTTCCAGACAATGTTGGGGTTCAGCGATACCGATTCGATGTTTGCATAGTAGCTGTTGTATCTCCCGAACCAGTCTTCCTGAAAATCCGTTCCAAGGCCGAAGCGGGTCATCATGCCGAGGCCGAACCAGATAGTGTCGCTCATCTGCCGGGTGTAGTAGAAGTGGGGCGGGATGAATGTGTGCTCTTTCAGGTCTTCCGACAAACCGGTCCCGGTGTTGGTCACCGTCCCCCTGGGCATGATGAAGGCGAGCCCCGTCATGTAGCTGCTCCCCGGGATCTGTGTGATCCCCGCAGGGTTGAAGGCTATGGCCGAGGGGTCGTCGGCACGGCCGACCATCGCCCCGCCGAGGGCGTTCCCCCTGGCGCTGAAATCGTAGAGGGCAAATCCCGCCCCAAGGGCGGTGCCGCACATGATACCCGCAAAAACAAAAGCTGCGCAAAGAATAAGAACATGTTTTCTCAAAAAGACTCCTCCTTAGGTATTTCTCATTTGTAAGAGCGTCTTATCAAAATGGGGTATCATTTCTTCTTTCAGCGCCTATCGACCGGTAAGGAGAACTCCCCGAACCAGTTCCTCCATGGCCTTCTCTATCCTTTCCCACCCTTTTCCTGAGGAAATATCAATGCCCAGGTAGGCGTCTGATGTGCGGGACCGCAGCAGCAGAAAGGTCAGACCCGCCGAGAGCAGAGCGCCCATGGCGGCAACATCCTTATCCTCGGCCTCCGGAGCGGCGCTTACAAGAGCCTCAATGAGGTCGGCCCCCTGGCGCTCGCGCTTTCTGGCGGAGGCCTCGGAGAGTTCGTTGCGGGAGACCAGTTCTCCCAGAAGAAGTTCCTGGGCCGAGGTAGACCCCCTTAGTTCATGTATGTAACCCTTCAGAAGGGCAACAGCAAGGTCGGCATCATCAGGAGGAAGAGGGGCCTTTTCGGCATTCTCTATAAGAGTTTTCATCGAGGGCCAGTAGTCACCGCTTGAGGCGAATTCCCGGAGCAGGCCGGGAAGGTCTCCAAAGTATCGGTAGATAAGGACCTTGTCCACACCGGCCCTGCGGGCGATGTTGTTTATCCCTATCCCCTGAAAGCCCTCGCTGGAAAGAACATCCCCCACCGCTCGAAGGATTTTAGTCCTGGTCTCTTCCCTGTCTTTCATGGCACCTCCTGTCACCGGTCGGTGACAACTAACTATATTGTTTTCTTTTACCTTTAGTCAAGAGAACAGGAAAAACAAAAGGCCGCCCCGAAGGGCGGCCTCAAGATCCAGGATCAATATTCACTAAAGGGTAGGTCAGTAGGTAATGGTTATACTGGCAACTGCGTTTTGCTGTCCCTGTTTCAGATTGGGATATATCGAGTAGGTCCCCGCGGGAAGCCTGTAGCCCTTCGCGTCGCCGGGGTTGTAAAAACTGACGATCCAGTTCCCGTAACCATCGTTGATCCAGAAACCGTCACCAGTAGTACTCGCCGCGGATATGACGCCTTCCGACGGCAGCGTCACGGGCGTACACTCAAGCTTGGCGTTCTTGAGAGGCCCCGTCCCCCTTGTCTGCTGACCTGTGATCGTCACGGTCGCGGCCATTGCGGCTGTGCAGGCAAGAGCCACTATCACCATACAGGCGAGAAAGATCGCCGCTTTATGTTTTCTCATACTCTCCACCCCTCCCAAATGGTACAGTTTTATGAAATGATACCGGAATTACTCCCTGAGTCAAGGAAACCTGGGCGCAGGGAACAGAACAGAAAATGTATTCCCCCTTTCATAGTATGATTATGTCTCCAATACGGCGTCATAAGGAGCATTTAGATGGCAGACAAAAATTTCTATCCATGGCAGATCGCGGCATTCGACAGGGTAAAGGGAAGGGATGCCGTTCTGGCAGCGCCCACCGGCTCCGGCAAGACATGGGTCGCCTACCTCTGGGCGGGTCTTGTGGACCTCGAGGGCAACACCTGGCCTCCGGGGTCAAAGCGAGTGATTTTCACAGCGCCCATAAAGGCTCTCAGCAACGAGCGCTACATGGAGCTTCGCAGGATGGGACTGGATGTGGGGATAGAGACGGGAGACTTCAAGAAAAACGAGAACGCCCCCGTAATATGCTGCACCCAGGAGATATACTCCCTGAAATACGCCGGTACCAGCGGGCTTAAAGTCGTCGTGGACGAGTTTCATTATATTTTCGATGACCCCGACAGGGCCAGGACATACATAGAAGGGATCAGGGATACCCACCCGGACTCTCCCATACTGGTAATGTCGGCGACTTTCGGCGGAGCCCGCTCTGTAGGAGACTACCTGGACAGGATCACCGGGAGACGTTTCGAGGTCTACGAGGGTCGTGAACGGGTGACGAAACTGGTCTTCACTCCCCGCAAACCGGCCCGTTTCGAGAGGCTACACGATGCCCTTGTTTTTGTTTTCTCCCAGAAGGGGGCCGTGGATCTGGCCTACAAGATAGCCCGAAAAAGGGAAAGAAGGGGGAAAGCACTCAGGGAGAGGCTCTACGAGCTTGCCACTATTCTTGACGTGGGAAACGTCCAGATGCCCCTTCTTCGGGGGGTCGGAGTTTACCACGGCGGAATGCTTCCCAAGGAGAAACTCCTCGTCGAATCCGCGTTCCGGGAGAGGATCCTGGACGTCGTTTGCGGGACAAACGCCCTTGCGCTTGGTGTGAACCTCCCGGCGGAGTACGTTATATTCGCCCAGCTGGTCCGTTACCACGACCGTGAGCCCATCTCCAGGAACGAGTTCTCCCAGATGGCGGGCAGAGCGGGGAGAAAAGGGTTATTCGATACGGGCTACGTGACATGGCTGAAAAGTTCTCCTTTCGAGTCGAAGGGGGTCGATACGGGGGCGGTGTTCAAGCGTCTCGTCGGGGCACAGCCCGAAAAGGCGACGGTCTCCCTGAGACCTGACTACGGCAGACTCCTGAAAAAAAGACGCACCGTCATCGACGAAGCCGAATATATCGCCTCTTTTTCTCTTCCTCCTTCGGACCCGAAGATCGTGGAGGGACAACTCATAGCGGGGCTGAAGTTCATTGAGAAAGCCATAAGGGAAATGGCCGAACCGGAGGCGAGAGAACATTTCCGCGAGACCCTCGCAGACATCTGGTACGGGGAGATGGAGATCGGCGAGAACCTCGAAATGGCCCACCTTTTCCTCGAGGACGGGAAAGCCGATGCTCTCACAGCCGCTCAGGTCATAAACCTTTTCGAGAAGAGTTACCTCAAATCGCTTCTCAAGGTGAAGCGCTTCTCCAACCATATTCCGCCGGGATACCAGATAACGGGAATGCAGTACCTCGACCGGACGGTGGAGGAACTCGACGGGACCATCTACGGATTCGAAGAGAAGATCCAGGAAATTGAGGAGAGCGCCAGGTAGGGCTCTCCTCCATACCTATCGGGCAAAGTTTTAAAGGCTGGGCTGCTCACCCGGGGAAACTTCCGTTATTTCACCGGTCTCGACATCCAGAGAGTAGATCCTGAAGGGGTAGGACTCGTTCATGTTGGCGTCCCTGTAGCCACTGAAAAAGATGTACTTCCCGTCCGGTGACCAGTTGATATCCATGGCCAGCATATCCTCCGGCGTGAGCCTCTTCTTTTCTCCAGAGACCATATCGATGAGGAACAGGGCCTGGTTGGGTTCGTTGAAGGTCTTCTCGAAAAGCGGGGTGCCTGGCACGGACATGGTAAAAGCCCAAAGGCCCTTACGTTCGGGATGCGGAAGGAAGCGATCCGTGGAGGTGGTGGCGTACCTGTCCCCTGTGAATTCTTCCACGGGAGTCTTTTCCATCAGGCTGCCGTCAAGGCCGAACCGGTAAACAAAGAGTCCGTCCTGGGCTATAAGGCTTTTCCCGTCGGGCCACCAGTTGACGGAACCGCAAAGAACAGGACCTTCGCCGCCCGGCTTGCTCCCTGCCACCCTTCGAAACCCGGTCCCGTCGGGCCGGACAACGTGGATGCTCCAGAAATATTCGCTGTCGAACATCAAAAAAGCTATGTGCCGCCCGTCGGGAGACCACTCCGGAAGCCTTATTCTGCCCCCGCCCTTCAAAACCGACTGGACACTTTTGTTCTCAAGGTTCTTGATCCAGATGAAAGAGGACTCGGTACCATCGCTGGAAACCTCTTCGGTCACGTAGGCAATGGATCTTCCGTCAGGGCCGATGTCTGGATCCAGTCCCAATGCCACATCCACTGCCGAGAGACCCTTTTCGGCGATCATGTAGATAACGCCGTCCCTGCGGGAAAAGACCATGGGCCCATCCCAGGCCGAAAGCGAAGCAGCCATCCACAGAGAACAAAACAACGCCGTCAGGACCACCAGAAATTTCTTCGTCAACATTTTTGCACCTCCCCGGCGCCATGTGTTATTTCTGCACCAGGTTCATTGTAACCTGCTGACGATATGAAGACCATACTAACCGAAACGGAACTTCACACTTTCTTCGGCAAGGATCTTACCCCGGACATCTATGGTAACCTGCCGGAGTGTCAATGGCATTTTCGCCTCCTCGGCCGCCGCCTCTGCCAAACGCGACAGACCGCCGCAGCAGGGGACCTCCATTCTCACTACCAGGATCGAAGGTGTTTTGTTAGCCTTGATGATCCGGGCAAGCTTTTCCCTATAGTAATCCGCATCGTCAAGCTTCGGGCAACCCATAAGGAGCACCCGGCCCCGTACGAAGCGAGCGTGAAAATCAGGTGAGGCGGCTGAGGCGCAGTCGGCGGCAAGGAGGATGTCGGCACCCATGAGGAAGGGAGCGTTTTCAGGAACAAGTCTCAACTGCACCGGCCAGGTTGAAAGTTCGGAAGATACACCTGTAGCAGTAAGGTTTTGCTGTGAGGGACAACCGCAATATCCGGAAAGTTTCGGTTCTGCCTCCGGCGTTTCTTTCAGAGAACGGGCCATGGTTCCGGGACATCCGCAGGGAAGGGTTTCTCCAGCTTTGCTTGCCTTCATTTTCTGCTTGACGGCCTCTTCATCGTAGGGTTCCGCCTCACGTTCAACGAAGGAAATAGCCCCACGGGGGCATTCTCCTATACAGTCTCCGAGACCGTCACAGTAGGAATCGCTGACGAGTTTTGCCTTGCCGTCCATAATTTTTATCGCGCCTTCGTGACAGGCCTCTGCGCACTGTCCGCAGCCATCACATTTATCTTCGTCGATCTGGATAATCTTCCGCATTATTTTTTCCGGCATTTGCCCCTCCTCTGGGTAAGTATATTTAGGTATTATGGTACCGGTTTATATTTTTTGTCAATAAGCCCATCCGGGAATAGTCCACTGTGCGTCTCTGAGATCCTTCCGGTGTACAAAACAGCAAGGATCCAGATCTCGAAGGGATGTCCAAAAACCGGAAGAATGGTTACGGTGCTCCAGATGGCAGAGTTCGTGAAGTATTACGTAGCGGACAAGATGAGGTTCAAAAAAGAGCAGTTTCTGGTTGAGGTTGATGTTACCCCTGGCAGAGCAGCTTCCCCAAAGGCTCTTCTGGTTCCGTATGCTGATCCTTTCGGGACGCAGACCGGTCTCATCGGCGATCTTCCATGCTAGGGGCGTGATCTCTTCCACGGCATGGACACGGATCAGGCGGATGATATCGGCACCCGCCAGGTTCAGTATTTTCCCCGTCAGGGGGAAAAGAAAACTATCCGGAGGATCATCACAGTCATTCAGTGCCGGCGAGGGAAGGATCCTTGAAAGGGCCTTCTCTATCCATGACCGCCGCTTTTCTACTATGCCGGCGACATCTTCTTTTCTGAAACCTTTCGGCACTACAACAACAAGCCCCTCCGGGGCGGAAACTCTCAGAGTTACCCTCTTTGCCCTCGGGCTGATCTTGAGGGAGTATTCTATCTGCACGCCTCTGGCCGTCATCGAAGCAACCCCGGGAATGAGAAGGCCCGGGTAACCGATACAGGCAAGGTTCCCGGGCCGCCTTTCATTTTCGATCAGCGCGAATGGAGACGCGAAGCGGCGATGAAGGAGAGCCCAGCAAGAGTCAGCGCTTCCGCGGTCCTGTTGGCGGCGTCGTGTTTGCAGAGATAGTTCTTCTGCAGTTTTTCCATCTCGCCCGACGCGATGACCTCATCCCTGTCGCGGAAGTAGTCAAGAATGTCGGAGGGGTGATCCAGCGTCTGCTCCACCTCCGGGTCTCCTCCTTCGTGTTTGGCGGATATGTTGGGATAGAGACGCGCAACCTCCAGAAGATCGTCCCTCCTGTTGTATGGCTGGCGAACAATGTTCTTGTAGGTCTCGGTGATGTGGTGCTCTATGCGCACCTTGTCCTCAAGACCGAGTTTTCTGCGGATCTCTGCGCTCGCAAGAAGAGATCCCGCATCGACGGAGTTGGAGAGGTTGAAGCCTATGAGAGGGGTCGACCCGTCCTCCCTGGCCAGGAGCCTTGCCATCATCAGGGTCCAGAGAACTGAGTAGGGGTTGTCGTTGCCCATGAATACGGATATTTTGAATCGGATATCCACTCCGAGGCGGTAGAGCATGTAACCGAGGAAGACCGTTCCGGGGTTGATGTTCAGGACCTCGCTAATTCCGTAATTCGTGTAGTAGTAAAGGAATTCGTCGACCCAGGCAAGGGCGTGTTCGTTCGGCTGGCCGATGCCCCCGAAGTAGCCCGTGATCGTTTCGGGGCCGCCCAGGTGGACGTTGGATCCATCGGTCCCCTTGGTGTCGAGAGTCTCGACGTAGCTGGCCCCGACGATCTGCATCGCCGCCGCGACAGCAAGGATGTCCCCCTGGTCGCGCTCCTGCTCCTTCATCTTGCGGACGCGGATATACCTGCCCGGCATGACCTCTCCCTTGTCGACCGCCTGCTTCGCCTCGGCGATAAGGAACGGGAAGTATTGAAGGGCGCTTATCTCGAGCGTCACCGATGTGGCCTCACTGAAGGTCCTGGCGCCCGCCTCCGCCCCCAGTATCTTCTTGCGATACTGTGATATGGTCGTAAAGGCTCCTCTGTCCCTCTCGGCAGAAAGCCATTCGAGGTCCTTGAGATAGGGAGAGCCCATACTGTCAAGCCGTTTCATCAGCTCCGGAAGACTCCTGGCCTCGTGCGCCCTGGCGTTAATCTCGGCAGGAGTACCGTATTTCGCCACGACCCTCAGCAGCGCCTGGACAGTGGCGTTTCCCGGTTCAACCAGAAATCTGTTGATCTCCTCCAAAGTTTCCTTCCCGATACGGAACATGTCGCTTTCCACGAAAATCCCCTCCGGTTTTTTGCGCTGGCCTGCAAAGTCTCAGCGCCATGCGCTAAATCTGGAATCGTACTAATGATACCACGCAAAATCTACGGAAAACATGGCCGGACTTCGGGAGAAAGGTTGCAGTGTGCAATAGTTGTATTGTACAATCATATCGGATCGGAGGTGTACGATGGATATAAATAAAGATGCTTCAGACCTCAGGGAGTCAACCAGGGAGCTCTTCAGAAACCTCTCGCTCCTCGACAGGGACAGAGCCTCATGCTGCGGAATTACTGTAGCCCAGTGCCACGCCATAACTGAAACAGGCCGCCTTGGAAGAGTAGCTCCCAGCGTGCTTGCCGAAATCCTCCGGCTGGACAGAAGCACTGTGACAAGGCTCGTGGACAGCCTTGAAGCACAGGGGTTTCTGACAAGGGAACAGGATCCTTTGGACAGAAGATCTCTCCTCCTTGTGCTGACGGAAAAAGGGGAGAAGTTCTTTCAGGCGACGGAGGAGACAATGGACAGTTTTTACGCATCCATCATCGAAAAGATCCCCGCCGGAGACCGCAAAGCCCTTCTGTCTGGTATCCGCATCATTTCGGAATCCTTCAGTTCGGAGGAGTGCAGATGCTTTCAAAGGGACAACCCCGGCGAGGGGAAGAGGGAAGGAGATCAATAATGGGTGATATCAGGGAAAAGGTTCGTGAAAAATACGCGGAAGCCATAGGGAACAAAAGATCGTGCTGCGGGGGTTCGTCATCATGCTGCGGAGGATCTTCTGCGGAGGACCCCATTACTTCCGGGATCTACGAAGGGGATGTCCTCAGGAGGATCCCCGGAGGGGTCGAGGGGCAGTCATTCGGCTGCGGCAGCCCCGTGGAGATGGCCGGACTGAAAAACGGCGAGACTGTTCTGGACCTGGGAAGCGGAGCAGGTCTGGACGCCTTTCTCGCTGGCGGAGAGGTTGGAGTTTCAGGAAAGGTCTACGGTCTGGATATGACCGACGAAATGATCCTTACCGCCGAATCCAACAGGATACTCTGGGGCCTTGAAAACGTTGAGTTCCTGAAGGGGTTCATAGAGGAAATACCTCTTCCCGATGAAAGCGTCGACGTAGTTGTATCGAACTGCGTCATCAACCTTTCGCCAGACAAGGATGCCGTATTTCGCGAGATCTTCAGGGTCCTGAAACCCGGAGGAAGGATTTCTGTTTCGGATGTGGTGTTTCTGCGACCCATACCTGAAGAGATACGAACCTGCATCGACGCCTGGGCAGGGTGCATCGCCGGAGCTCTTGGAAAGGATGAATATGAGCGGAAACTCGCGGAGGCGGGTTTCACCGGAATAACGGTCTCTCCGACCAGAGTTTACGATTTCACACCCCGGCAGCTTGAGGCGATGTTCCCCAACCTCCCTGGGGCAGGAGAGCTAGATACCGCAGGAGTTGCCGCCGGAGCCTGGATATCGGCCGGGAAACCCCTGACCGTCTGAGGGACCGGGGTCTTCAGGGGCGAGATCCAGAAGCGAACGTATGTGATCAATGCTTTCGCGCAGGGTCTGTCTCTGATCTTCCAGCGCCTGCGCGCACGCTTCGATTATTTCCTCCCTGTGCGAAAGGATGTAGACGCGCATCGCTGTTTCAAGGTCGAGAGAAAGGTCCGAGGCCAGCCCCCTGACCTCCTCGTCATTCTCCTCCACGCGGCAGTCGCAGGATGCGCCGTTGCCGCCCTTGCGGATGACGCACTGCAGAACTCCCCATGAGAAGCTGAGAAGTTTCCCTCCGGCAGCCCTGGCGACCGAAGAGAGAAAACGTTCAGCCTCTCCTCCAAGGCTATGCTGAAGGCGCTGCAGCTCCTCAAGAGGCTCATCGAGAAGACTTGCCTGTTTTTTCAGCCTTTCCATCGCTTCACTCAAAGAATTTTCCAAAAGATATCTCCTCCCGGGGTGATCTCAGGGAATAGTCACTCCTGCCATTCATAATCCCTTTCGTGGTGTGCCGGGCCCTCCTCCATGCCGTTGTGACCATCGTCAAAAGGCACCTCTTCAGGAATACCCTCTGAGCAGGGCTCGACATGGACCGAGACGAACGATTCCGCCCCGTGGATCACCCGTACCGCGTTCTCTGCCCTTGTTGCAATATCATGCGCTTCGGTGATCAGCAGGCGCCGGTCCACCAGAATGTGCACCTCGACTGCTATATTGGCCCCGATGCGCCTTGTCCTCAGGTGGTGCGCCCCCTCTACTCCGGAGACCCCGAGTATCCCCTCCATTATGCTTTTTTCCTGCTCAGGAGCAAGGGACTCCTCGAGAAGTTCGCTCAGGCTCCTGAAAGTTATCGGAAGAGCCACACTTACGATCACCCCTGCAACGATGACCG
>OMKS01003777.1_pt1 | contig 11826 bp, 12 predicted proteins | sample 1674721 | NCBI WGS metagenome assembly OMKS01 (sample SAMN06264996, study PRJEB25208) | sediment metagenome | isolation source: hot spring sediment | place: USA: California | collected 2014-09-02 | reverse complement strand
ATATGCAGTTACTGGTTCTTTTTTTCTCATATATTTACATAAACTGTATGCAATTTCCTAACCGGAAATTGCTGATTAGTTTACATGATTACACAAAAAAGATATTATGTGGTTGATTCGATACCGGTTGAAGATCACAGCAACGGCAATCGGGTTCGTTTGGAAAGAGGAATGTGCATGATAGAGATAGATTTCGATAAGGGTAATGGACTGTTGCCGGCGATAGTCCAGGAGTATGAGACAAAAGAAGTTTTGATGCTTGCTTACATGAACCGCACCTCGTGGTTAAAAACCCTGGAAACAGGGAAGGCGACGTTCTGGAGCAGATCAAGAAATGTTCTATGGGTAAAAGGAGAATCCTCGGGACACGTCCAAAACGTCAGGGAAATAAGAATCGATTGTGATTCCGATACAATTCTGCTGCTCGTTGATCAGATCGGAGGGGCTGCGTGCCACACCGGTCATAAATCATGTTTCCATCGGCGCTTGTCGGGAGGAGAACTCGAAACTATCGGGGAAAAAGTATTTGTTCCTGAGGATGTGTATAAAAAATGAATAAGCTGAGGTTGGGAATACCAAAGGGAAGTCTGGAAGAGAATACGGTAGAACTTTTTAAACGCGCGGGATGGCGTATTTCATACAACAGTCGAAGTTACTTTCCCGATATTGATGATGAAGAAATTTCCTGCTCTCTTGTAAGAGCGCAGGAAATGTCAATTTATATTGATGAGGGGACGCTTGACCTGGGTCTGACAGGGAAAGATTGGATTCTGGAAAACGATTCCGAAGTCGTTGTTATTCAGGATCTTGTCTATTCGAAAGCAACGACGAGGCAGGCACGGTGGGTATTGGTTGTTCGCGAGGATTCGCCGATTGAGAAGATTGAAGATTTGGAAGGCAAGAAGATCTCCACGGAGTTGGTCAATTTTACCAAGCGGTATTTTAAGGGAAAAGGAATCAATGTCCATGTGGAATTCTCGTGGGGGGCTACCGAGGCAAAGGTCGTTGAAGGTCTCGTTGATGCTATTGTCGAGGTGACGGAAACCGGCTCGACTTTGCGGGCGAACAAGTTAAAGATCATTCATGAGCTTTTGAAAACAAACACGCAGTTGATCGCAAACAAATCGGCATGGGAAAATCCTTGGAAGAGACGGAAGATAGAGCAGATTAGAACTCTTTTGAATGGTTCCCTTTTGGCAGTCGGTAAAGTCGGTCTCAAATTGAACGTGGCGAAGGATGATCTGGGAAGGATTATGCTGTTACTTCCTTCACTGAAAGCTCCTACCGTTTCGGGCTTGTTCAATGAAGAGTGGTACGCTGTTGAAACAATCGTGGATAGAAGTATTGTGAGAGATCTCATACCACTCCTTCAAGAAGCCGGCGCGGAGGGAATTATTGAGTACGCACTCAACAAAGTAATCTGAAAGGAACGTGACTCGTGAAAAGAACGGCCATGGTCGAGAGAAAAACGATGGAAACAGATATATCTGTCGAGATTGGACTGGATGGAGAAGGGCGGTCTGATATTTCAACAACAATTCCATTTTTTGATCATATGCTTACACTTTTTGCTAAGCACGGATTATTTGATGTGACAGTTCGGGGACAGGGTGATACCGATGTAGATTATCATCATTTGGTGGAAGATATGGGAATCTGCTTCGGAGAGGTGATTAAAAAGGCCTTGGCCGGTAAAGACGGCATTGCGCGTTATGGATCCGCCATCGTGCCGATGGACGAGAGCTTGTGCCTCGTGAGTATGGATCTTTCCGGAAGATCCTACTTGGTTTTCAATGCCGATTTTGACAAGAGAACGATAAAGGACTTTGATCCTTTCTTATTTGAGGAATTTTTCAAGGCATTATGTGACCATGGTGGTATAACATTGCACATCAATGTTATGTATGGTAAAAATCCACATCATATGATTGAGGCGGTTTTTAAAGCGTTTGCGAAATCCCTGCGGAGGGCAAGCGCTGTTGACGACAGGATCTCAGGAGTCATGTCTACAAAGGGGACTCTCTAAGTGGTCGACTGACAGACTATAAATTTAATTCGCAATTGAAGAGAGATTCCGTCTGGTCGGAAAGCGACGTCAATATTCTAAAAGAAAGTGTTTTTTCTGCCGGTTGCCAAGATGCAAAATACCATACATTGATGTGTTTAAAGAGGGGTGTTGTGTTGAGCAGAAGAAAAAATTATCCGGCTTTGAAATTTTTGATTGTTTTCTGCTGGTGTGTTCCCATTGTCTTTATGATGGGATGTTCTTCAGTACAGTCCCCGTCGTCGGCAGCTCTGTCTGATGAAACCATCGGCATTAGAACCATAGCGGTCGTTCCCTTTCAGAATGTAATTCCTGAAGATCCCTTGGTAACGTATGTGAGATGCCCCGTCAGCGGCACCTATTTTTCATCATCGGCGGCATATGCAGGAGCTCCGGAGCAAATTATCGAAAAGGTGCTCGTGAAGAAATTAGCAATACTCAGTGACATTACCATCGTGGCATCTGACCAGGTCACCGGGGCATATATGAGGACCTGTGCCGATTCGTTCAAGGAAGGACCGATTGAAGTTGCCCGAAAAGTAGGTGAACAGGCTGGGGTTGATGGTGTGCTGACAGGTTATGTTTATCGCTATCGGGAAAGACGGGGCTATCAATATGCCGTCGAAGAACCGGCATCGGTTGCCTTTGGTGTTTATTTGATTCGTGTCAAGAACGGGGATATGGTGTGGAAAGGGGTGTTCGACAAAACCCAGACTTCCCTCATGGAAAATATTCTTGATGTTAAGACGTTCATAAGAGGCCATGGGACGTGGTTAACGGCGGAGCAGCTCGCGGAAGCAGGCATTGACCGGATACTTCAAACATTTCCCGGTGGCATGAAATAACCGTGGGATATCGTTCCATCGGTACAACCAGCCAGTGGTCAAACAAGCGGCTGACGGGTGTTACGAGTGGCGGTATAGTTCCGCATATACTTCGTTTCGTTTGAATTGAAAGTCGATTGTTTTCAAAAGGAGTATTATCGTGATTGTAATCCCTGCAATTGATTTGAACGATGGAAAATGTGTCCGTCTTCTGCAGGGAGATTTTTCCAGAGCAACTGTCTATTCCGATGATCCCGTTCAGACGGCAAGAATGTGGCAGGAAAGAGGGGCCGAACGTTTACATGTTGTCGATCTTGATGGTTCCCGCTTTGGATCACCTCGCAATAGAAATGTCATCAAGGATATGGTCAGCGCGCTCGATATACCTGTTCAGGTCGGTGGTGGCATACGAAGCATGGAGACGGTTGATGCATATCTCGACATGGGGGCTGAATGGGTCATTTTGGGAACTGCTGCTCTCAAGGATGGCGCCTTTGTTGCTGATGCCTGCAATACACACGGAGGATCTATCATACTGGGCATTGATGCCAAAGATGGCGAGATCATGGTTGAGGGCTGGACCGAGGGAACGGGACAGTCTGCAATCGACATCGCCAAAATGTATGAGGGATTAGGAGTACACGCGATCGTTTATACCGATATAAAACGGGATGGCATGCAAACAGGTGTAAACATTAAAGCAACGAGAATCATGGCAGAATCATTGAATATCCCTGTCATTGCATCAGGGGGAGTGGCAGCTCTCAGGGACATCGAAGAGCTTCTGAAAGTCGAAAGTTACGGCATTATGGGAGTGATTACTGGAAGGGCTCTTTATACCGGTGCTCTAAAGCTGGAAGATGCGATACGCGTTGCCGGGAGGTCTGGAAATTGTGCCTGATGCCCTTTTGAAAATTCCGCATTTGCCTCGGTATGACGCCATCATCGGAGGTGTTTGATGGATGTTCAATGCTCATATGGGATCGCCACCCACGGAACAGGGGAGTCAAAATTCGAAAATTGAAACAGGAGTGGGGATGGCGACAATTGAAGGGGCACTCTCTGAGCTGCTCGAAGGAGAAGCGTATAACCCGTTAATACCAAAGAATGTTTCAGCCTGGTGAATGGTGAAGACTGAAATCCATCAGCTTTATCGGAAGGAGGTACTGGCGATGGCGGAAAACTGTATATTTTGTAAAATAATCAGTGGTGAGATACCGAGCAGGAGGGTTTACGAAAATGATCGGGTTCTTGCTTTCGATGATATTAATCCAATGGCCCCTGTGCACGTCATCATTATACCAAAACAACACATACCCACCCTGCTGGATATGACTCCCGAAAATATTGATATAATGGGCGATATTATTTCCGCTGTCAGGGAGGTGTCCAGGATAAAAGGAGTTGATCAAAAAGGATTCAGAACCGTAATCAACTGCAATGAAGAAGGAGGGCAGGTTATCTTTCATCTTCATCTGCATCTCCTCGGTGGTACCAAAATTAAGGGATGACCTTGGATGATCCGTGCTCGAAAGTTCTTCAATAGAATTGACAATGATTGAAACGTTGTTACATTGATACATGTTAATGAGCATCAATCAATGAACTTCAGTGATCGGAAGAAAAGTTTATTTCTTCCAGGAGTTAAGACAGATCGGATGGTGTGTGCAATGATAAAGACAATTGAAAAAGAAATGGCACAGGCTGCAAAAGCCAGGGACAAAGTGAGATTGGCTGCTCTTCGATTAATCAAGTCGGCTCTCCACAACAAAAAAATAGATCTGGGGAAAGAATTGAATGACCATGAGTCTCTTCAAGTCCTTTCGTCGATGACAAAGCAGAGAAAGGACTCGATAGAACAGTTTGCCAATGGTGGAAGGCAGGATCTCGTTGAAAAGGAAGAGAAAGAGCTGGAGGTAATTCAATCATTTATGCCGCAGCAGCTTTCTGAGAAAGAGTTGGATGCAATCATCTCACAGGCTATAGAAGATGTTGGCGCCACGAGCCCTCGCGATATGGGTAAGGTTATGAAAGCTCTCATGCCGAAGGTGACCGGAAAAGCTGATGGCAAGGTTGTGAGCGAACGAGTAAAGTCGAAATTGGTTTAATGCATATTACGGTCGCCTTATTCCCCCTGTATTCTCATAACGTGCAATTTTATTATGCTTGACCTTGAGCTCAGCTGTCTTCCTGCTGATACATTCATTGTGCCGACTCCTGCGTATCTGCCCATGAAGAGGAATGGTAATTGAAGGGGCATATTCCTGAAGATATAATTGAAGAGATAAAGATACGGGCGCATATCGTCGATATAGTATCGGAGTATGTCAGTCTCAAGAATGCCGGGAAAAACTATGTCGGTCTGTGCCCTTTTCACAGTGAAAAAACCCCATCCTTTACCGTAAACCCTGAAAAACAAATATTTTATTGTTTTGGGTGCGGGGAGGGGGGCAATGTCATTTCTTTTATAATGAAGATCGGAAACATGTCCTTCCCCGAGTCGATCAGACATCTTGCCGACAGATTTGGAATTGCCATACCGGTTAAGAAGACAGGCGTGCAACAGAGAATGATCGCAGGAGAACAGAATATATTATACCGTATCAACACTTTGGCGGCACGCTATTTCTCTCGAAATCTTTCATCAATGGATGGAAAAGATGCGTTGCAGTATCTGAATGATAGAGGGATAGACCACACGGTTGTCAGGAAGTTTGGAATCGGATATTCTTATGATGGATGGAGTTTTCTCAAGAATTACTTGACAGGTAAAAAGATTCCTCTCAATTCTGCCGAGAAAGCCGGTCTTATTATATCGAATAAGAAAGGGCAGTTGTATGACCGGTTCCGCGGCCGGATTATCTTTCCCATAGAAGATATGAGCGGCAATGTGGTAGGATTCGGTGGTCGGATTATCGGTAAGGGGGAGCCGAAATATATGAATTCCCCGGAATCGCCCGTTTATGTGAAACGGAAAACGCTCTACGGTCTCTATCACTCCAGGAGTGATATCCAGAAGAAGAATGAAGCAATCATCGTTGAGGGCTATTTTGATTTTCTGTCACTGTGGGCGGCGGGAATCACTAACGTTGTCGCAACACTTGGAACGGCTCTCACCAAGGAACATGTCGGATTGATACGGCGGCTGACAAAAAATATGGCAATCGTCTTCGATCCCGATGAAGCCGGAAGAAGTGCTGTTGAACGCGGTATAGCGTTATCGCTTGAGGAGGAAATGAATGCGCGGATTGTCGTGCTGCCGGAAGGGGAGGATCCTGATATTTACGTGAGAGAGCACGGCAGGGGTGCCATTGACGATGCCATTCAAGCGGCGCCGTCAATGGTAACTTATTACGTTGAGCACATTATAAAGGGAGGAAATACACCACTGGCAGAGAAACTTGAATCGGTAAAGGCCGCGGTAGAATTTATCGGTAGGATCAGGGATCCGATTCAGCGGAATCTCTTCGTCAAAACAATTTCGGAGAAGCTCGGCATAGATCAGGGAATCCTCAAGTCGGAAGTGGTTAAGATGACAGCACAGACACGTAATAGTCAGAAAGAGACGTTAGCGAAAAAAAACAGTGGCACGGCGTTGGATATGGTTGAGGCAGGACTTATCGGCATGATTATGGATGATCCCGATAAGATTCAAGTCGTCTTGGATGAAAATGTATTGGATTATTTTTTGAGCAAGGAATTGAGAAATGTCGGCGAATTTCTCATAGAGTCATTCAACCGAGGAGCAGGGAAGCAGCTTTATGACATTATAACTGAATTTCCTGATGTCGAAATCAGGGAACGGTTTTTAAAAATGGCCATGCTTGAAAGACCGGAAGACCAATCTGTCGTAGACCAGGTTTTCAGGGATGCCATAAAAAAAATAAGGCGCAGATGGTACCAAAACAGACGGGAAATCCTGCAGCGAGAACTGCTTCGGGCGCAACAGGCGGGTGATACAGACTTATTAAACAAATTGATCATGGAGAAGGGTGAATTGCTCGAAGAGGAAAAAAACCTGCGGCTGTGAACGAATCAATCTGCAACGAAGACCGAATGGTTGTACATAAGCTGAAAACATCAATATAACTCCAAGGAGAATTGGTAATGAAGAAAATACTGCATTCGGATGAAGTGAAAAAATTAATATCGCTTGGTGAGGAAAAGGGTTTTCTTACCTATGACGATGTAAATGATATGCTTCCCACCGATATAATATCATCCGATGACTTGGACAATATAATTATTATGTTTGGAGAAAAGAACATCGATATCATTGATGCCGAAAAAGGCGATAAGCAAATGGGGAAAAAGGATGTCGATGATTCCGATGATATGAAAGACCCGGGGGACACCTTACCGACTCTCCTACCTGTGCTAGGGAAAACGGGTGATCCGGTAAAAATGTATCTTCGAGAGATGGGGCTTGTGTCGTTGTTAAGTCGCGATGGGGAAGTGGAAATAGCAAAAAAGATTGAGGAAGGTGAGCGAGAGGTAATGAACGCTCTCTTCAGACAGGAAGTTGTGATTAAAGATGTTGTTTCTACCGGGAGTAAGCTCAAAGATGGAGAAATCAAGGTAAAAAATGTCGTTGATAATATCGAGGATGAGGAAGGTTTTGTCGAAGAAGATATGCACCGGGAAAGAGTGCAACGTCTTATTGATAAAGTGAGCAAACTTGATCGCAAGAATGAAGTCATGCAGCAGCGATTGAGGGAATCGGATTGTGACGAAGCAGAGATAGAGAAAATAAAGGAGTTACTTGAAAAAAATGCGAAAAATATCGTCAAAATCTGTAAAGAGGTAAGATTCAGTAAAAAGTATATCAACAGACTGGTTCTCAAGCTCAAGGTCGCTCGTACGGAAATAGTGAAAGCAGAGCGGGATCTCATGAAATGCAAAGAACAGACAGGAATCAATCTTAAGACCTTTGAATCAATGTTTTCCCGGATGAAACAGGGGAAAGATCAGGAGAAAAAGGCGGTAAAAGAAAGCGGCCTTTCTGCTGATAAATTAAAGGAATACGAAAGAATCATTAAGAGGGCTCGTAAAGATCGCAAACGAATTACCACGGAAATGGGCATTCAATCTGATAAATTGAAGACTGTTGTTGCGGCAATTGAAAGTGGAGAGACCAAGGCAGATCAGGCAAAAAAGAAGCTGATGGAAGCGAATCTGAGGTTGGTCGTAAGTATTGCAAAAAAATACACGAACCGTGGTTTACAATTTCTCGATCTCGTTCAAGAGGGAAACATCGGATTGATGAAAGCCGTTGACAAATTTGAATATCAGCGCGGATATAAGTTTTCCACCTATGCTACATGGTGGATTCGACAGGCGATCACACGTGCCATCGCCGATCAGGCCCGGACGATCAGAATACCCGTCCATATGATTGAGACAATAAACAAACTTATACGGACTTCTCGATACTTGGTTCAGGAATTGGGGCGGGAACCAAATCCCGAAGAGATCGCCAACAAGATGGAATTCCCCCTGGAAAAGGTAAGAAAAGTATTAAAGATAGCAAAGGAGCCCATTTCACTGGAAACTCCCATCGGGGAGGAAGAGGACAGCTCGCTTGGTGATTTTATCGAAGACAAAAAAATTATGTCTCCATCGGAGGCGGCGGTGAGTATGGATCTTGCCAAACAGACAAGAAAAATATTATCGACATTAACTCCCCGGGAAGAGAAGGTATTAAGGATGCGTTTCGGTATAGGAGAACGGGCTGACTTTAATATAGAGGAGGAAGTGGGTGATTTCGATACTGAAACAATTGTACGAGCGAGAGAGATCGAAAAGGCGGTTTTGAAGAAACTGCGCGGCCCGTCCCGAAGAAGGGAAATTAAAAGTACCGTTAAATAAAATCTTGACAAAAAAAAGGAATTAAGTATATCTTCCTCACTTCTTGATATTTCTTTTTATTTTTGGGGCCCATAGCTCAGTTGGAAGAGCCACCGGCTCATAACCGGTAGGTCCCTGGTTCGAATCCAGGTGGGCCCACCATTAGCAATAAGACCGAGGTGCTGATAATTTTGCAATACATGTGTTTCACAAAAACTTATGAAGAAGATACATATTCGGAACAGACGAGGAGTCCGTAAGGAAAATGCACCACAAGCTGGTGCATTTTTTTTTACCGTTATTCCATTGTGTGAAAGGGGATTGTTTTGAAGGAACAATTAATTCTATTGATAGAACTTCAACGAATCGATTCTGAACAACGGAGCATTGAGAATAAAAAAGATCTTTTGCCTCGGGAATTGGAGCGTCTTCATGCGGAGCTTCAACAGTATGAAAGCGCGGTTGATGATACAAGGAAAATGCTGGAAGAATTGGTTCAAAGACACAACGAACGAGAACAAGATCTGGTTCGGGGCATTGAGAAGCTGAAAAAAACAAAGAGCCGTTTATTTGAGGTAAAGACAAATAAGGAGTATCAGGCATTGCTGACGGAGCTTGACGTAATCAATGAGAAAAATGATGTGATTGAGAGTGAAATCATAGTCATGTTGGATAGTATCGATCGGGCACGGGATGATTTGAGTAAAAAAGAAGGAGAATATAGACTTATTCGCTCAGACTTGGAAAGTAAAATAAAAAAAGTTCAGGATGAGATGGATTCAATTGACTCTCTATTGACGATTGTTACGGAAAAGCAGCTCAATGTAAAAATGAAAATTAATTCGGCATTTCTTAAGCGGTACGATCTCATTAAGCAGAAACGAAATGGCAGGGCGGTGGTTCCCGTATGGAAGGAAGTTTGTGGCGGATGCCACATGAATATCCCCCCGCAGATGTACAACCAATTGCAGAGATCCGAGGAATTGATACTTTGTCCGAACTGCAACAGGATTATGTACTGGGAAAACAGAGGAAACGGCGAATCGTAGTGCATGCAGGCAAAAGATAGCCTGCGTGACGATGCAAATCCATTCGCCCTCGCGAAGGAAATGCTCATCGGTTTATGACGGCAAGGCGTGTCTCAGTTGTGGAGCGAACATTCTCACCGACGGTCACGACCTCATCAAGGGACCGTCCTCCTGTAAAACATATAAACGGACTTTTCATCAAAGATATGATGAATCTTTCGCGTTCACTCTCCGATAAAGTAAAATTCAAGTCTATTTCAACAACGTGTCGACACGGCTCAGTCTCTTGGAAGGGGGTTCTTCTTCAACTTTTCCGGTTCGTAGCTCCGGACACTACAACTCCGGATAATTGCCGGTGAGGGAAAGAGATCCTGCCGGCTGAGGATGATTGCGCAACAGATTACCTTGCCTCGATGTGGTAGGTGTATGGCATCATAGATATGTGTGACATCCGTCTTATGGTTAGGCATTGAGCATGGAAAATCAGTGATACGGCTTCAGCAATGGGCATGAATGAAAATGTTGTTATTCAACCTCTTATTGTTTATAATGAAGTGCACCAAAGATCGGATAAAGGGAAAGAACTTCCGATATATAAGTCGACTGAACATTCAACTCATAAATATTGCGGGTCCGTATTGTCAGAGTAGATCGGATGATCGCTGGTCCGTTTTTGCGGACGAGAGGAAAGTCCGAGCTCCACAGGGCAGGATGGTCGCTAACGGCGACTGGGGGTGACCCTAAGGAAAGTGCCACAGAAAAGATACCGCCCCGGGGGATCGGCAGTGCGCCATCTCTCGGAGTAAGGGTGAAAAGGCGAGGTAAGAGCTCACCAGTTTCCCGGGTGACCGGGAAAGCTTGGTAAACCCCATCCGGAGCAAGACCGAATAGGAGAACGGTGAGAGTGGCCCGCTCGAAGTTCTCGGGTAGTGTCGCTTGAGGCAGCAGGCAACTGCCGCCCTAGATTAATGATCATCATCTTTCTGCGGGGAGACTCCGGGAAGAAACAGAACTCGGCTTACAGATCTACTCTGACGATACGACTTGCAGACATCAGAAACGAGACGGATACAATGCATTCCACACGCCACACCATCCTTTGCGCAACATGTGGATTCCTTGTCCTCCTGTCTGTCGGTATGGGATATGGGTATGATGATCGGCATGCGATGGAGTCTGCCGATGCCTACCTGAAGATGGGACTGTATCTTGAAGCTATCGGAGCATACCGCTCCGCTGCCGACAATGCTGGCGACCGCAATATGCAAGCGCGGGCGATCCTGCGTATTGGTGACATTTACAGTTATTTCCTCGATAATTACGATACTGCATTGCTGTTTTATTCATTCGTGACGAAGCATTATTCCGGAAGTATTCATGCCGCCAATGCATACTTTAACTCGGGAATGATTCGTTATGAGAAATATCAATATTCTGAAGCACTGGCGCAGTTTCAAGAATATCTTGCCCGATTTCCCCAGGGAGAAAGGAAAGAAACCGCTGAATTTATGATCAAAGCCTGCCGGAAGCCGATACCCTCCCCTGAGGAAAAAAAGGAGGTAACGGCGAAGATCGGTCCCGACGAGATGATACGGATTCTTATTCATGAAAATATCAGGGCGGTGAGTGTCGCCGGAACGAAGCCATGTGAATTCAGAGATATAAATAGACAAACCGTTATTCATCGAATACCCGCTGGTCTGGTTGCCGACGTTTCAGTTAATGGAGGTTTTCTTACGGTCAATGGCTCTGCAATTCGCAAGAAAGAATTTACTGTTTTCCCCGGAATAAACGGTAATATTACAGTGAACGGATTACCCTATCGGGGCACACTGACAATCAGGCGGCACGAAGAAGGGATTGATGTTATCAACGAGCTGAGACTGGAAGAATACCTCTACGGTGTAATACCAAAGGAAATGTCTCCTCAGTGGCCGAAGGAGGCGCTTAAAGCCCAGGCTGTAGCTGCCAGGACCTATGCGTTATATCAGAAAGAAAAAAATCGTGACAAAGATTACGATGTCTATGCTCTGTCTCTTATACACATCTGACGCTGCCGACGAAGAGGATAGTGTAGATCTCG
>OMKS01003776.1_pt1 | contig 11826 bp, 13 predicted proteins | sample 1674721 | NCBI WGS metagenome assembly OMKS01 (sample SAMN06264996, study PRJEB25208) | sediment metagenome | isolation source: hot spring sediment | place: USA: California | collected 2014-09-02 | reverse complement strand
CCGAATGTACATTTTATTTTTTTTTCACTCATCAATCAGTTTCTTATTTCTTTAAGCTCAAACATATTTCCGCTTTTATTCCACAATTAATGTATAATATTAACAGCTATTCCTGCATAAACCATTGTGCCGAAAACCGGTGCATACATAAAAGCTGCATCGTCTAAATGTCTTTCATCCTGGGTGTAATTGAAAATATTGTTTGCACCCGCATAAATAATTTTGGATTGGTTCAGCCTTTTCGAAACGCGTGCATTGAACAATGAGAAAGGATTCGTTTTTTTAATTTTCGACAAGTCCGGTTCTTCACTGTAATAGTCAATATACATGGTACCCTGGTAATTCCCGTTCAAGGTAAAAGTCCATGTTCCCGGGGTATATTCAACCTTTACATTTCCCGTGGTTACAGGGAATCTTGGAATGTATTTACTATAATGCTCATAAGAAGTGTCGAGCCAATCTTCGCGGGCATTGTCGTATTTTCCACGGTTTAAGGTAAAATCGACTCCCAGTTCGAGTTTCTTTGCGAGGTTCGTTACCACCGACAGTTCCATTCCCTGCACAAAAGCATTGTCGATATTTTTCCACTGATAATCGTAACCTAATGCAGCTACCTTCGGTTCTGCATTGGTAAAACCGATTTTATCCTTCAGCCTGGTATGGAAAAGATTGGCGCTTATCCTCGTTTTGTCCCCGTAATAATCGGCCGAAAAATTATAGCTTACCGAAGTTTCGGGGTTTAAATCAGACGATTTCCAGACACGGGGTGAGCCGCTGCACAGGTGCAGGTCTTCGGAAAAGCCGTAAGGCGCCCGAAAACCGCTGCCAGTTGTTGCCCTTAGCGTAATTGCGGGTGAAAGTTCATATTTTACGGCAAATCTCGGGTTGATGGTTATCTCCTCGAAATTTGTTTTGGGAAAGTCCGATGTAAAAATCTGCTGATCGGCGCTGTAAATTTCTTCCGAATGATGGTAATCGATTCGGACGCCGGGAACAACTACCAGTCTTCGTGTTACTGCCCATTCGTCCTGAATGAAGGCGCCAAATTCCCTGGCTTTTTTGTTTGCAACCGACCGGTATGATTGCCCGTAAAAGTCGCTTTCATCATTAACCACCACATACATTCCTGACTCATCCAGGTTGTCGGTATAATATTGCATGCCCGCCAGGAGATGATGGTTACCGAGTTGCACATTATAGCTGAACGTCGATGTCAGTGTATTTTCGGATGCAAGGTAGGGCCTCATTATCCTTAAATCCGGGACACTGTCCTGGTGAGTATCCATATAATCGCCCAGAAAAGAGTCATTTGTTGCATTTCGCTGATGGTTCACATAAGCCAGTGAAAAATTAAGTTCCGAATTGTTTTTTATTTCCCGGGAATACTGAAGTTCCGCTTCATACCGGTCGGTTGTGATATTCTCGGTTCCGTCGGTGAGCGGATTTTTAAAATAGTCGTCGGTTAATGTTCCCCCGGCGCGGTTTTCAAACACCGATCGTCCGCGTAGAATCAGTTTATCGTTGCTGAAAAAAGGATTATCGACATACAAGTCGAAACCCGCGTTAATCAGTTTCGATTCAACCCTGTCGGAAATGCCGTCTTTATTTTTTACTTCACTCTTTGTAATTCCGGGGCCGGTTTTATCGATGGCATCTTTGTTAAACCGTTGTGCATAAATATTTAACCCTATGTTCCCTTTTTCATTTCTCATGGAAGATGAAAGGGCATATTTGTTTGTGTTGTATTTTCCAACCTGCAGGTCAACGGTAGTCATCGGAGTAAATGAGGGCTCTTTTGTGATAATGTTAATTGCCCCGGCTACCGCACTGCTGCCATAAAGGGCCGAACCTGCCCCTTTAACAATCTCGATTCTGCCAATATTGACGGCGCTTAGCTGCTGAAGTCCGTACACACCGGCCAACCCCGAATACATCGGTTGCCCGTTAATCAAAACCTGGGTGTGTTCGGCGCCCAGTCCCTGCATCCTCACCATCGAGAAGTTACAATATTGGCACTGTTGTTCGACCCTAATACCGGGGGTTTGGTCGAGGGCCTCAAACAACGTGCCCGCATTTTTATTCTCTATGGCTTTGGCCGTAATCACTTCTGTCCTTACCGGGACGTCTTTTATGTAATGTTTTGTTCTTGTGCCTGTAACAACCACCTGTTCCAGGTTCAGGATGTCCTCTTCAAGTTCAAAGAATAAGGTTGTTGCCTTTCCTTTTTCCATAACGACTTCCTTTTCCTGCGATTTATAGCCAACAGCGCTGGCAACAACAATACATTTTCCGACAGGCAGGTGCGCTAACTTATAGTGACCGCTTCCATCGGCAGCAGTGCCAAATTTTGTTCCCTTTACAATGATGGTTGCAAAAGGGATATGTTCTTTCGTGGCAACTGATTTTATATCGCCGAAAAGCATGGCATCGGTTTTTTCCTGGGCATTAGCCAGGTAAATGGACAATATGCCCAGCATTATTATAAATATTTTTTTCATTTTTTCTTTTGTATATAAATGATATAGCAATAAAAGCGAATGATTCACAAAGGTTAGATATACAAAAGCGGGGGTGCCCGGCATTTTTGAGAGGTTATTACAACCAAAGTTGCCTTTTTTTCATAATATACAAAATGATTTTCCCGGGGCAAGGGATAAAACAGGTTCAATGAAAGAAAAACAAAAGGAAAGTAAATTTCAATATGCTGGAAGAAAAATAATTCTGTCTGTGCGTGGTGATGTGATTTAAAAGGTTCCCGATCATTTGTTTTATCGTAAGGGTGTGTATGGGAGATAATCTCTCCGTTGTCCAGTATATGAGAATGGGTGAACACTATTTTATTGGCTATCATTAGTACCATACTGGCAGCCAGCACAACAGCAATGTATTTGACTATTATATTTTTAAAAGGTCGTTTCATCAGGGGGCAAAGATAACCCAAAATAAACAAATGTTATATCCCAATAAATAGGGGTTTTTTACCCTTTACGTCCGATTTCTTCCAACTTATTTCTGTCAATTGGTTCAATTTCCTTTCCTCTTAACTTTAATAACCCCTCTTTTTCAAATTCTTTAATAAATTTCACCGTACTCTCTACGGTTACCGATGCAAAATCGGCAATATCCTGCCGGGTTAAATACTGAAAAGCGTTTTCGGCCATGAATTCGGCAGAAGATAAATATAACAGAGCAGAGGCCAGTTTGCCCCGCATCTGTTTATGAGAAATATTTTGGATGATTTGTAAATAACGATCTTCATTACTGCAATTCCGGGTTATAATGCGTGCAGAAAAATCGGTATTTTCCATTATTAACTTTTTTAATGCTGCCTTATCGATCATACAGATTGTTGATTCTTTGACAGCAACTGCTGAATACTTGTAAATATTCATCCCAAAAACCGACGAGAACGCCAGAAAATCACCTTGTTTTGCCAAACGAATGTTCAGTTGTTTTGTATTGCCGGTTTGCAGGAAAACTTTCACAAGACCATCCATAACGTACAAAACATAAGGAGCAAAAGCGCCTTGTTTGAATATTGTTTCATTCTTCAAATAGGTTATTTGTGTTTTTCTGCTGTTTATAAATTCCAGTTCATCGGGATATAACAGTTGAAAACACTTCGACGATTTACTACATTCTATGCAACTACTCCTGGTGCTCAAAATTCAATTCGTTTTAAAATAAAGGTAAAAATAATCAAGATACAGGTAAAAACAGGATTATTCCGAAATAAACTTATGTCCGTTTTGTATATGATGTTTTTTTTGAAGTTTTATAAGTAAAAAGCTATCATATTTCAAATAAAATTACCGATTCTCCAAAGAGAATATTATAGTTGAAACAAGTTTTGCCTGGTATCTTTACAAAAAAACAGAAATGGAATGAAGAGAGTCGCAATTCCTGTTACCAATGGTCAGTTAAGCGAGTATTTCGAACAGTGCGATTATTACGAAATATTCCATATTGGAAGTGAAAATACACAAATCGAAAAAATGGAGAACCCACACGGCGGGGATATAACAAAACTACCGGAATGGGTGGCCGGTATAGGTATAACCGATATAATTACTTATAAAATTGATAAACACATTATTAATTTATTTACTTCTTACAGGATTAACCTGTTCGTGGGAATCCCTGTAAATTCGCCACATAATCTTATAAAGGACTATATGAATGGAAAGCTTATATCGGATCAAAAAATTATTAACGAAATAATATCAGCAGAATGAACGAAGCCTTTAAAATAACCGGTGCAGAAGCTATTCTACTTTCACTAATTGAAGAAAATGTCGATACCATTTTTGGTTACCCGGGTGGAGCCATTATGCCTATTTACGACAAATTGTTCGGCAAATTTGATAAATTAAAACATATCCTGGTAAGGCACGAACAGGGTGCGGCCCATGCAGCGCAGGCTTACGCGCAGGTTACCGGAAAGCCGGGCGTTTGTTTTGCCACCTCGGGACCGGGGGCAACCAACCTGATTACCGGAATTACGAATGCGCACCTCGATTCCATACCGGTGGTATTTATTACGGCGCAGGTACCTTCGGCGTTGTTGGGAACAGACGCTTTCCAGGAAACAGACATGATTAGCCTTTCGATTCCTGTTACCAAATGGAATTATCAGGTAACAAACGCCGGGGAAGTTGCCGAAGCTTTGGCTCTGGCATTTTTCTATTCCACTTCAGGCAGGCCCGGCCCGGTGTTGATTGACATTACCAAAGATGCCCAAAATGAATTGACGAAATTCAACTACAAAAGAATCAGGGCAACACGTTCATATATTCCAAAGCCCAAATTAAAAAGTGAGGACATAAAAGCAGCCTTACAATATATTTCCCAAGCCAAACAGCCCTTGTTCCTCGCAGGACATGGCATTCTTTTGGCAAATGCCACACAACAACTTGATTCTTTTATTAATAAAACAAAAATACCTGTCACTGTTACATTGTTAGGCAAGTCAGCCATACCCGAAGACAATCCTGATTATGTCGGGATGTTGGGGATGCATGGGAATTATGCCCCGAATGTGCTGACCAACCAGGCCGATTTACTTATTGCCGCCGGCATGAGGTTTGACGATCGTGTGACCGGTGATTTAAGCAGGTATGCTAAAAATGCCCGGATTATACATGTCGATATCGACAAGTCTGAATTAAATAAAAATATAAAAGCCGATGTTGCTATACATGCCGATATTAAAGAGTTTTTGGAAGAAATAACCCGGGTAATCAATTTTAAAACCGATAAAAAATGGAGGGAAAGTTTCGATAAACTGCATTCTGTTGAGAAAGACAGGGTAATTAACAAAGAATGTTTTCCTGAGAATGGGAAAATCAGATCGGGGGAGGTAGTGAACCTTTTATCAGAAAAAACATCACGTGATGCCATTATTGTGACTGATGTGGGACAAAACCAAATGATGGGAGCAAGATACTACCAATACAAAAACCCAAATTCCTTCGTCACTTCAGGTGGGTTGGGAACCATGGGATTTGGACTACCGGCTGCTGTGGGAGCCCAGGTCGGAAGGCCAGATAAAACCGTGATACTGTTTACCGGCGACGGAGGGTTTCAAATGACCGAACAAGAGTTAGGAACTATTTTTCAATATAACCTCCCGGTAAAAATTGTCATTCTGAATAATAACTACCTGGGCATGGTACGTCAGTGGCAGCAACTATTCAATGATAAACGTTATGCTGAAACCAATATGCCGACACCTAACTTTCCGCTATTAGCCCAAGCGTATGGAATTGAAGGTAACCTGGTTGAAAAAAGAGAAGAACTCAGTAACGGCTTAGACAGAATGTTACAACACAACGGGCCTTATCTTTTGGAAATTAAAATCGAAAAGGAAGCCAACGTTTTCCCAATGATTTATCCCGGTATGGCAGTAGATGAAATTGTACTTGAGAATAATTAATTTTACTGCCATGAAAAAATATATGAGGTTATTAATTGAAACAAAACAATAAAAAATTTAAAAGGAATGAAAATGTTACAGACCGCTGTTCATGAAATAGAAACAGCAACAGAGTTAGAAAAAATTATCAGTGAAAACGAAAACGTGATGGTAAGTTGTGGGCGGATGGGCCCGATGTGTGTCCCTGTGTATGATGTAATGGAAGAGCTTGAAGAAGAAAGGCCGGAGATTAAGTTTTACACAATGGGGTTTGATACACCGGAAGCAGCCCCTATCCGAAATGCACCATTATGCCGTGGCTTTATGGGCCTGCCTTTTAATGTATATTACAAAAACGGACAAATGGTACATGCCACTACAAGCATCCAGAACAGGCAACAAATCATTGATATTCTTGATAACTATCTTGCTTAAAACCAATTGTAATGAACGAAGTTTATGATGTGATAATTTTAGGCGCCGGGCCGGCAGGTTTAACTGCCGGCATCTATTCTTCAAGAGCCAGGTTAAACACCCTTATATTGAACGAAGGAGCTGTTGGCGGGCAGATGGTGCTGACCGATGAAATTGCCAATTATCCGGGAGTTGAAATAATTAAAGGGTATGCGATGGCCAATATCATGAAAAAACAGGCTAAAGATTTCGGTTGTAAAATAAAATCGAATGTTAAAATAGTTGAATACAAACTTGAAGGCCCTGTTAAAGCTGTTAAATTGGAAGATGGCCGGAATTTTCAGGCAAAAACTGTAATACTTGCCCCGGGTGGCAAACCACGCCCGTTAAATATCCCGGGCGAAGATGAATTTAAAGGCAAAGGCATTTCGTACTGTGCTACCTGCGATGGCGAATTTTTTACCGGCAAAGAGTTAATTGTTGTAGGGGGTGGAAATTCAGCCCTCGAAGAAGCAGTAACACTTACCAATTTCGCTACAAAAGTTACCATTGTTCACCAATTTGACCAATTTCAGGCATTTGAACACGCGGTGCAGGAAGCAAAGAAAAATCGGAAAATTGATTTTATTATGGAATCGGAATTACGTGGATTTTACGGAAATGGGAACCTGGAAAAAGTAACCATTGAACATTTGCCCACTGGCAAAATAACCGAAAAAACCATCGACGGGGTATTCATTTTTATAGGGTACATGCCTAATACCGGCGCTTTAGAAAATATAATCAGACTAAACGACAGGGAAGAAATTAAGGTCGATGCCAATATGAAAACCAATATCTCCGGTGTTTTTGCAGCAGGCGATTGTATTGCAAAAAAATACAGACAGGTTACAACAGCAGTAGCCGAAGGCACTATTGCTGCCTTAAGTGCAGCCGAATATTTACGGGTTCAAAAATAATTTAAGATATGATTGAGGTAAATTCTTATTTCGATTTAACAAAGTGCTCTATAAATCATTTGGTGGCAACAAAACCAAATTTGAAGTAAAGAATACCTTCTCATTCAATATTCAGAGATTTTAGCAAAGATTGTTGAAACAGATGAAATTTAAAAATCAGATCATGGCAAAGAAAGAAATTGTTACAGCTAAATGGCTCAACAACATGGCTTTTGAAGCAGAAGCCAACGGCCATAAAATTGTAATTGATGCAGAACCCGAAGTCGGGGGCGAAAACCGCGGGCCACGCCCAAAACCATTTATGCTGACAGCTTTGGGCGGATGTACTGCAATGGATGTAATCTCCATTCTGAAAAAAATGAGGGTTGAAGTGGAAAATTTTAGTGTTCATGTAGAAGGAGAACTGACAGACGAACACCCAAAACATTATTTCAGAATACATGTGGTTTACAAATTTACCGGCAAAAACCTGCCCCTTGATAAGTTGCAGAAGGCTGTTAACCTTTCGGAAGAAAGATATTGCGGTGTAAGTGCTGTGTATAAAAGGGTGATGGAACTTACATCGGAAATAAAAGTAATAGAAACAAAATAAATGAATCAACAGAAAATTTCAAAATTATGACACAGCAGGAATTAATTAAAACCCTCGAAACAGTAGAACATCCGGCAATTAGCTATTCTTTAATAAAACTGGGGATAGTGAGCCATGTTGAATTAAATGAAAACAAAGTAAACGTTGTTTTTGCTTTCCCTTTTCCAAACATCCCGATTGCCGATGTTCTAATCAATTCTATTGCACAACCAATATATGATATGGGCTTAGAATTTGAACACAGTATCAGGATAATGACCGATGAAGAAAAAAACAGATTTTTACAGCTTGAAGCAGAAGCATGGAAAGGATGAAACTAAAAGTTAAAACCTTATGGAATGTTAATAATAGGTTTCATGTATAAAACGGTAAATAACTTTTCAATAAAAAACCCATTTTTGTAAAGAGAATGGATACATTAAGGTGAGTTTTTGAGTTTTTAATTAACAAAATAAAAATGGATTTCACCGTACTTTATAACGACCAGGACAAGGATATATTAAAAACTGCTGAAGATGCATTGAACCGTGCCAGAGACAGGGTACAGGAAATTATAGATTATTCAAAACAAGCCAGTCTGAAAAAAATTGGCATTGCAAATTGCACAACCTTTAACAAAGAAGCCGCTTTATTAGAAAAAATGCTAATGAAGGAAGGATTTAAAGTTGCTAAAGTAAATTGCAAATACGGGCGTGTGCCATTTAACGATTTGGTTTCGGGCTATAAGGGTATTTCCTGCAATCCTGCAGGACAGGCAAAATATTTGGAAGAACAAGGTACAGAACTAAATATAATGATGGGGTTGTGTTTGGGGCACGATATGATTTTTAATTTAAAATCGAAGGCTCCGGTTACCGCGCTTATTGTAAAGGATAGAAAATTAAAACATAACTCATTGCAAAAATTCCGGCAGATAATTCCTGACTAAAATTTAAAATGGATATGGGAAAAAAAATAAAACTTGCCATGGCTGTTGGTGACGACGGAAATTTTCAGGCAAAACATTTTGGCGATGCCGATAAGTATGAAATTTACGAATGGGACAATAACAGTTTTTTTTATTTAAACGAAATAATTAATCCTTTCAAAACCCTGGATGAAGAACAGGAACACGGTTCCCGGGAAAAAGGAAAGGCAATTATAGGTTTACTTAAAGAAAATAATATTAACATATTGGTTTCAAAACAATTTGGAAAGAATATTCAAATGGTAATCCAACATTTTATACCAGTTATTGTGTCAAAAAATACTCCGGGAGAAGTTCTTGAAATCCTGGACAAACAGATAAAATGGATTGAGGATGAACTTAAAAATAAACCCGATGAGTTTAGTCTTTTTACAATAAACAAGGGGATTTTAAAAACAAAGATTAAAAAAAGCTAAGGCTATGGATATTGTTTATGCAAAGTCTTTTTTTGTCAACAAAATAAATATATTCTCAAAATAAAAAACCGGTATATTTTTTAAATTTCTAACTTTCAAGGAGTTGTTTGTTTTTATTTAGTTTAAAAAAATGAAAAATAAATCAGATAAACTTTTATTGATAGCAATCCCCACGAACGACGGAATTACAGTTTTTCCCAAAATGCTCGGCATGGCCAAATATTTCAGCATCTATTCTACAACGGATCTGAAACAATTTACATTTATCGAAAAAAGGGTTAATCCCTATGAAACCACAATGCAGCATCAAAAAACACTGGATGTTTATTCCGTAATCAGTGATTGTGAGGTTATTATTTCTGCATTGATAGGTAAAAAAGGAATAGAACGATTGAAGGATAGAGGAGTAAAACTTTATTTCAGAAAAGGCGAAATAAAAGAAGTTTTAAACACTGATTTCAGGAATGACTTCGATGATTAGCAAGTACAATGATAACACTACAGCAGATTTTTCACAGATTCTGGACCTCGTCAGCGAACAGAAATTTGGAGAGGCAATAAACGAACTGAAAAAAATGATAGCGGCAGACAAAAAAAACCTAAAAGCGCAAACCCTTTTAGAGTATTTGGAAAAAATAGTTGAATACCAAAACAAAGATCTTTTTTCATCGACAAATCTGAATATGGATCCCTGGCTGGAATAAAATCATCATAAAAGATAAAATGAAAAAATTATTACCGTTATGAAGAACTTAAAAAACAAATTTATACTTGCCCCGCTGAAGCTTGGATATGCAAACGGCGAAGGTGTTGTAACAGAAAAACATTTAAAATTTTACAGGGAACGAAGCAGGGATTTGGGGGCCGTTACGCTTGAACCGCTTTATCTTGATCCAGGTTTGCGCGAAATACCAAAACAACTTGGTATAGATTCCGATGACAAAATACCTGGGTTGAAAAAGCTGGTTGATGAACTCCATCGTAACGGAGCGAAAGCCATTGCTCATTTAAATCATCCCGGAAGGATGGCCAACCCTAAAATACCGGGAAATTATTTCGTTTCGGCTACTGAAAATGCTTGCGAAAACGGAGGTGCCAAGCCTGTGCGAATGGACCGTAAAATGATGGATGCCGCCGTTGACCTGTTTGTAAAATCGGCACAACGCGCCGTGAAGGCCGGGTTCGATATTATTGAACTACAGTTCGGCCATGGTTATTTGCTTGCACAATTTTTATCGCCTCTGGTGAATAACCGTAACGATGAGTATAACGGAAGTTTTGAAAACAGAATAAAATTTCCAATAGAGGTGTTGCAGGCTGTTAAAAATGCGGTGGAGGTTCCTGTTATAGGAAGGATTAGCGGCGATGAAATGGTCCCTGGCGGCCTGACCCTAAAAGAAATGGTGCCTTTTTCGCAGCAACTTGAAAAAAACGGGATTGACGCCCTTCACGTTTCAGCCGGTTCCTCCTGTTCTACCCCGCCGTGGTTTTTTCAGCACATGTTTGTCCCCAAAGGCAAGACGTGGCAACTGGCCGCTGAAATAAAAGCAGTTGTTTCCGTACCTGTGATTTTTGTGGGACAAATCAACACCAGGGATGATATTCAAATACTGGGAGACCAATACGAGGCAGATTTTATCGCCTTGGGAAGAGCGATGGTGGCCGACCCCGATTTTGTATCGAAACTGAATGATGAAAACAGTAATATCAGGCCTTGTCTGGCATGTTCCGAAGGGTGTCTCGGAAATATAAAACAAGGGAAGGGGCTCGGTTGTGTGGTCAATCCGTTTGTAAACAACGACATGCCTCCGTTAAATAAGACAGAAAGCTCACAGAAAATTGCAGTGATAGGCGGTGGACTTGCGGGCATGCAAGCTTCCATTGTTCTCAAAGAGAGGGGATTCGAGGTAACTGTTTTTGAAAAGGAAAAACTGGGCGGACAGTTTAACCTGGCTTCGCTTCCGCCGAAAAAAGAAAGCCTGAAAAGTATTGTCGATTATTTCATCGCTGAAATCAACCGGCTTGACATTACGGTTATTTACAAGGAGGCTACCGAAGAAGATATTACCGGAGGTGAGTTTGATCAGGCGGTTATTGCTACCGGGGCCCGGCCGGTTATTCCCCCGGTAAAAGGACTGAAAAAATATTACTGGACCGAATTTCTTCACAACGACCAGTTGCCTGAGAATGAAACAGTCCTGATTATCGGCGGGGGGCTAATTGCGCTGGAAGTCGCCTCAAAACTAATAGATGCAAATAACCAGGTCATCATTATTGAAATGCTCGATGAGGTAGGTAGGGGCATGGAAATGCTCGAAAAAGCACAAACCCTGAAAAAACTGATGCAAAACGGGGTTCAGATCTATACAAGCCATAAAGCGGTTGAGATCAACGGCGAAGAAGTATATATAGAAAACGAGCACAAATTGAAAACGAAAATTGAAGGAATAGATAAAATTATTGTTGCGGCCGGTATGAAAAGCTATATCCCGTTCCATACTGAACCCAGAATTACCACATATTATGTGGGAGATGCAAGTTCGGTGGGCAAAGCCGAAAATGCC
>OMKS01003775.1_pt1 | contig 11827 bp, 9 predicted proteins | sample 1674721 | NCBI WGS metagenome assembly OMKS01 (sample SAMN06264996, study PRJEB25208) | sediment metagenome | isolation source: hot spring sediment | place: USA: California | collected 2014-09-02 | reverse complement strand
GTTCGGTGCCACTGAGTTGATACCTGTCGCCAATGAGCTTAATCAGGGCTTTTTGCGGATAATTGCGGTTCAAAAAATAAAGATAATCTGCGGCTGATTGAAGAAAGTTATCGCTGAGGGTTTTCATGATGCTGCGGGTTCGTAAAACAACATTGTTACATAATGCACCACATCGTCGTGGGCTGTAACCTGGCCGGAATGTCCACGCGCCAGCATTTCAACAACAGGGTTTCGCCCTGCCATTTTAGCAAATTCCATGAGGGTCAAAATTGGCATATAACCGCAAATACTGATGTTGTGCCTGTTTACTGTTTCATAAAAAGCCTGTGTGTTCAGCTTACTGATATGTTCGATGGCTTTGTCGTCAAGGTTTTTTCCCAGCTCAGGGCTTACAAAATGCGAAAAATCGGAAGAGGCGATGATGAGCATCTTTCGACCTGAAGCATTCATGGCATCCCTGAGTCTTATTGATAGTTTTTTGCCTGAAGCGGGATCGCAATGAGCCAGGGCAACAGGTAAAATCCTGAAGGTGTAGGGCAAAAAATATTGTAGCAATGGCAGCATCACTTCAGCAGAATGTTCGAAGCGGTGGGCATCGGCTGATTTTTCGATGTTCAGCATTTTGGCCGGTTCCAGGTCAATTTTTGTGATGCCAAGGGGTGTTTCCCAGGCATCGTGAACATCCAGCGCCATATCCGGCCCATGACCGTAATGGTTCGGATGCAGAATAACAATGGTTTCGAACTGGGTGGGCCAGGCCGCTATCATTTGGAAAAAAGGCAGCGCAATGCTACCCGAATACATATAACCGGCATGCGGCACGATGCCTCCAAAGATTTTGTCGTAGTTTGATCCGGTGCTATCGGGTAATTCCTGCTCCAGTTCCATGGTTCTGATCATTGATAAGAGCTGCTCCCTGCCCGCCGGATAAAAACTGCCTGCTACCGATGGTTTTCTTATTTTCATTTTGTTGATTTTTGTGAACCTGCCAGGTAAACAGATTTGAATTATGGTAAAACGTTGAATTAAAAATTTTTCCCAGCAAAAGAAGGTTTTTAGTGAGGCCTCTTGATCGTTGCAAAGTCCAAAGTTACAAGATAAATTGATTTCAGAGCATGGATTAACACAGGCTGAATCGAACCTTTAGCATGCAGGCTGGCTGGCTTCGGGCAGATTGAAAGAGAATAGCAGAAGACTCTTTGAATTGGAGCTTGCAAATTTTTTGTTCAATGCTTCAAATCTCTTTAATGATTGCTTGCCCGCACTCCCTGCAGTTCCCGTTTTGGTTTAGACCCAAAATTTTGGTGCAATATGCCTGCCTTTCAATCACTTTTGTGCGGCAGTTGTGGCAAAACGTGTCGGAAGTGCCGGGTAATATTATATTTCCCAGATAAGTGTAGGGAAGTTTACTGCGTGCCTTGTCGAACATATAGCTTAGAATGGATGGCGAAGTTGGGGCATGACTCATCTGGTAATTCGGGAAATAGCGCGAAATGTGCAGCACTGTATATTCGCCAAGTTCCCTCGCAATCCATTCAATCATGGGGTCGAAAAATGTAGTTTTGTCATTCATCCCGGTCACCACCAGGTGGGTGATTTCGAGGTGCTTCCCGCTATTTCTGATCATTTTCAGGGTTCGTAAAACGGGATTCAAACTACCGCCGGCAAACGATTTATAAAGGCTGCTTGAAAAAACCTTAAGATCAACATTGAAAGCATCCATTGAGGATATTAACTCCCTGAGCGGCTGTTCGGCAATGTAGCCATTGGTAATCATGGCTGTTTTCATTCCCGATAATTTGGCTTTTGCGGCCAGCTCATACACAAACTCATAATTTACAATTGGTTCGTTATAAGTAAAAGCGATGCCGATGTTTTCGGCTTCGCCGGCCGCCCTGGCGATGATCTGGTCTGTATCCATCAGCCTGAAGGCATCAGGATATTCAGGAAAAGACTGGGAAATTTCCCAGTTCTGGCAAAAAATGCACTGCAGGTTGCAGCCGTAAGAACCAATTGATAGAATCCTTTTACCGGGATAGAAATGATACAATGGCTTTTTCTCAACCGGATCGGAATGTAAAGCCGACACCAGGCCATAACTTTTTGCAATCAGTTTTCCTGCCTCGTTCACCCTGACCCGGCATTTTCCCGCCTCAGAACTACTGATGCGGCAGTGATGCGGACAAAGAAAACACTGCACAACATCTGCATAAACTGGCTTGTAGCATCCGGCTTCTTTCATTTCTCACATTTTAAACGAGTTACACAATCACAACAAACTCCAGTCAATTGCATTTTTACCTAAATTGGTGAGTAAAATATTTGTTTTCGAGAAATGCCTACAACCAAAAAAACCTCTTGAAGCCGATAACGGAGAAGGATGAGGTGCTTTGAGTATGTGGTGGCGGGCAGTATCTATCAATGCTTCCTTTGCCTGGGCGTAATTGCCCCAAAGCAGGAAAACCACACCGCTTTTATTTTCGCTGATGGTTTTGATGACCTCATCGGTAAACTTTTCCCAGCCTTTTCCCTGATGGGATCCTGCCTGGTTGGCTCTCACCGTTAGGGTTGCATTAAGCAGAAGCACGCCTTGTTTTGCCCACTTTTCAAGATTTCCGGATTCAGGAACCGGCAACCCTAAGTCATTATTGATTTCTTTAAAAATGTTTTGCAGCGAAGGGGGCTTTGAAACCCCGTCGGGCACCGAGAAGCACAAACCATGCGCTTGTCCGGGGCCGTGATACGGGTCTTGACCAAGAATTACCACTTTTAAGCTGCGAAAAGGTGTAAAATCAAAAGCGGCAAAGATTTTACTTCCTGGTGGGTACACGTTATGCTTTTTCTTTTCCTCGACCAGAAAATTTCTAAGCGAAGCAAAATAATCGGCCTTAAACTGTGCTTCAAGCAAGGTTTTCCAGCTATCTTCAATTTGTGGATTTAATTTTTCCATTGTGTGAACACGATTTGTTGCGAAAAAAAAGTCTTCGCACTCACTGATACTGAACAATATTCCAAAAATAGTGTAGTTATACATACCAAAGCCTGTAAGGCTCAATTTTTTTCAAAACTTTATTGCCAATCACACCATGGGTTCAGTAGATAAAATTCATCCCACACTACGCAAAATTGCTGTGGTCATGCTTACCATCGCCTTTGCAGGCATCTTGCTCACCTCATGCAAAAGCCACGAAAAGTGTGCTGCCTACGGCGAATACCGCAAGTTTCAGCAAGAGCAGGGGTATTGATGGCTCGCCATAATTCTTCCTACACTTTTGTTTTAGCCCTCAAAAAACGCTACATTTGCACTCACCAAATCATTCGTCATGCTCAGGGCAGTATTTTTATTTTTACTCTTGTTGCCACTTTATCAAGCTGTTTATGCACAGTTTGATGAAGAACCAATGAGCACTGAAATCCTGCTGCGCAAGGAGTTTCATGGTGGAGTCTTTATCAACACGGCCGGCGCTGGCCTGGAGTTCAGAAAAGGCGCCAACACCACTTTTTTTACCAAATGGATGTATGAAGCCAATCTGCTTGAACTCAAATCCAGCTGCGAAACACGAATAGCATATTACCGCAATGCCCGCAGTTATGTGTATGGCAAGCTCAATAATTTTTATGTTTTGCGAGCCGGTGGCGGACAGCAAAAATTGCTGAACCGAAAACCCTACTGGGGAGGCGTTGAATTGAGGTATTTCTGGTTTGCAGGAGGAAGCATGGGAATTGCCAAACCTGTTTATCTATATGTTTTTAAAGGATTTTTTCCTGAATCATACCTTGTTGTTGAACGCTATGATCCCGATGTGCATCAGAGTGTCAGCGAAATTTTTGGCCGGGCGCCTTTTACAAAGGGTTTCGAGAGTTTAGCATTTCATCCCGGCCTTTATGTCAAAGCCGGTTTTAGCTTTGATATTGCCCGCCAGAGCGAAAAAGTGTCGGCAGTAGAAGTTGGCGCAGCCCTTGATATCTTCCCAACCGGCGTCCCAATCATGGCAATGAATAATCCGGAGCGCTATTTTCTCACTTTATTTGTTGGCTATTATATTGGTAAAAGGTATAATTAGCATACACCACAAAAAGCATTTTGCGCATGAAACATCTAACATCAGGGAAGTAATTGAAGCCTGTGATTGTGTTGCAGTGTTGCAGTCCCGTCCCGATCTCGCCCCGACTAAGTTGCGGGGTAAACTGAGCTCATCGGAAGCGCTTCGCTCAAGATGCAGTACTTTCTTGAGATTTTTCTGATTTCATAACATACTTATTTAATGCAAGTTGAAAATAAATTGGATAAAAGTTGCACACTTTCAAAGCTTTGCAGCACTCAACCTTAAGAAAAAAAAACCCACCGGCGATGCCGGCAGGGGTTTTTCCTTTTTTTCAGAACCACTGAATTATTTTACAACAAGTTTATTGCTTAGGGTTTCGGCGCCGTTATTCATCTGAACAAGATAAACGCCGTTTTTTAGAGAGCTGATATCAATTTGCAGCGTTTGTTTTCCCGAGCTCAGCCTACCGAAATTCTTCTGCTGAACTATACGGCCACTGATATCTGCTATGCTTATTACAACTTGAGCGGGCATTTGGTGATCATAATCAACAAAAAGGATTTCATTAGCCGGATTCGGGTAAATACTGAGGCGCTGCTGGTTTCCTTTTCCGGCGATTGGAAGTTCATCAATACCTACAATCAGGAAATCGTATGTTTTGTAAATTCCGCGGCCGAAAGTAGCGGCATAGATTGCTCCAAAGTTGTCAATGCCTGGGAATGTTTCTTCGTTGGTAGCATCAACAGGAACTGTAATCGAAGGAAAGTTATTGGTTTGCTGCACAATCTGGAAAACGGCCACCTCACCAAGGTCACCGTTGGATGGTAACCAGACAGGATCGGTTGTATCAATGTTGGTTGTTGACCAGATGCCTCTTTCGGTTCCTAAAACAACAATTTCGGGGTTATTCATTTCAATCAGTGATGCATATACCGGCATTAAAGGCAAATCTCCCTGCACTGAAGTAAAAGTTGGATCGGCTGCTGTTGCGTTGGTTGAGCGATAAACATAGGTATCGTTGCCGTAATTGCCCAAGGTTACAATTACGTGGTCGTTGTTTTGCGGATCAACAGCTACAGAAGTAACAGCCCGGTCGGCAAAAGCTGCATTTTCATATACTTCAACGGCAAAACCGGAACTCGTAACATTTGCGGTAAGCGAATCGTAGGCATTATGCAGATTGCCGAGACGGTAGAGTCTTCCTGTCCTGGTTCCAACCCAAAGATAATTGGCATCTTTTGATATTGTCAAACATTGCACCACCCCATGTGCTTCAAGCAATTTGTACCATTCAGTTCCTTTGGTAAAATTCATGGCGCCCTTAGTCATGTAAACTTCGTTGAGGTTGAGCCTTGTGGCTGAATAGAACAACCTTGTGGCTACCGGATCGAGAACCCGGATGCTGTCGCCATCGCTAAGGGCATGGGGTAAAGTATATTCAAAAGGATAGCGGCTGCTTGAACTTCTTACCCAAACGGTAGTATCGGCAGGGAAATCCTGGTTGGCATAAAACGTTACACTGTCGCGGCTATGCGGGTAGTCATTGGTTTCCCAGTAGGTCATGGCCGGAAGAAATGTTGCCTTTGTGGTGGTAAAGGGGCTGAAAGCGTGCAGCGAGATCGTTTCAGCTAAATCGTCGGAGCGAAACAGAGGAACTGCTGCTGCAACCGAGACTTCTGGAACACCTGTTGTCCAGATCAGTGCATTTTGATTAAGCACACTCATGGCAACTTGTCCGCCATTTCTGTTTATCATTTCAATCCTTTGCGCCTGGCGGGCAGTATTGCCCTTTTCGCTGATAAAAAGCACCGCGTTCGATTGGGTTCCGGTCAATAGTCTTTTACCGCTGTTGAAAGCAACAGAGTAGGACTGTTCGGTTACATAATGCTTGTTCATATTTGTGTAAGAAGCCAACCCGTCGGTTGAGCGGTAGATTCCGCGGTCGGTTCCAATCAGGATGGTGTTTGGATCATTTGGTTTAAAAACGTAAACGTGATGATTGGAATTAAAGAACCAGGGCGCATTTCCGACCCCGGTTTTATTCAACCACTCATAATATCCTTCATCCTGCAATTTGGTTCCTTGCCACAAGTTCTTACCTCCGATAAGCACTACATCAGGATTTTCAGGATGAACGATCACACTCATGGCATAGGTTCCCACGTTATCGGCTCCGAATACATCAAAAAATGCACTTCCGCCAGGCCCAACCACACGCCAGGTGTCTCCCCGGTTGATTGTTACAAAAACATTTTCAAGTTGGCCCAGGTTTGGCGTACCCTTGGTGGTAACGGCGTAGATAACATCGGGGTTGCCTGGTGCAATGGCCAGACCAACACGGCTGATACCGGCAAAAGGCAGCCTCTGTTCAGGCGTGCCGGTGGAATAATTTATAAAATTTGAGGGGTCGCCGTCGTCAGAAATATATACCAGGTTGTTTACCGATGCAGCAGTAATACCATCAGCACCTATCACAACTTCAGTTGCTGACATATCGAGCAGGTTGTTGGCCGTATCCTTAGCAAGCTCCCATGTTGTACCGCCATCGTTTGAATACCTGAGGCCGGTAGGGGTAGCTGCAAAAATCCTCTTTTGATCTTCTGGATGGATGGCCAGCTTGTTTACATATGCCCAGGCGGAGGTTGAATCATTGACTGCTGGCACTGTTTGCGGAAGCACCTGGAAGTTTTCTCTGTTTTGATCCGATACCCAGATACCATTGCCCATGAAACCCGGATAGGCAGCAAAACGGTGCACACCGAAAGTTTCACCGGTTCCGATATAAATTTTTCCGTCTGTATCCTGCACCATGCAGCTAATGTTCATGATTTTTTCGGTTCCGGGAACAGGATCCCAAAGCAAACCTCCTGTGTTGGACTTCCAGAGGCCTCCACTAACGGATCCGGCAAAAATAACATTGTAATCCGGGCCGCTTTGGTTATCGTATAAGAGCGCACGTGTACGTCCTGAAAAATTATCAGGGCCTGCACTCTCCCAATTAATTTCCGAAATACCTGCCTTTGTTGACATTTGTTGTGCCCTGATAACATCAGCCGGGTCAATGGTTCCAGTTTCCTGATTGTTTTTTATGGCGGCAAAATACTCCAGTGAGGCCTGTAGCATGTCGTTGCCAGGCTGGTCTGGCTCTGTTACCTGATTGTTAAACGTTCCGGTAGCACTCAGGCTCAGAAATGTGATTACGGTAAAAACTACCAACAAATTGAAGAGTGATTTTTTGTTTTTCATACCTGCTGTAATTTGTAAAAGTTAAGCGTGTTTTAAAAATGCAATGTATTGTTAATGAATTGATTTAGCGATGTAAATATAAGTGCTTGTATACTTTTTGTTAGAGCGAACAAAGATATATTAATTTTTTAAAAGGCAAATCAATTGTTCAAAAAGTATGAAAACTCCAAACAGGCTCCTTCTTATTTTTGATCAGTATTTTTAACGTTTTGAACTGTAAACCAAATGTTTAACATTTTTTAACAACAGTAAAATCCTGAGCCTGTCTGCCTTTGGTTACTTTTGCCCTGAAAAATTTAAAAGCCATGACAGATATCAATATCAGCGAACTGAACGAAAGGATCAGGCAGGAAAGTGCTTTCATTGACCTGATCAACATCGAAATGCATAAAATGATCGTTGGCCAAAAACACATGCTCGAGCGGCTGCTCATTGCCATGCTGGCCGACGGGCATATTTTGCTCGAAGGCGTGCCGGGCCTGGCCAAAACAATGGCCATCACCTCGCTTGCCAACACCATCCGGGCAAAATTCAGCCGCATACAATTTACTCCTGACCTTTTGCCCGCCGACCTTATCGGAACCATGATATACAGCCAGAAGAAGGAGGAGTTTGTGGTTCGCAAAGGCCCGGTATTCGCAAACTTTATCCTGGCCGATGAAATCAACCGTGCACCGGCAAAAGTTCAAAGTGCGCTGCTCGAAGCCATGCAGGAACGTCAGGTCACCATCGGCGACAACACCTTTAACCTCGATGAACCTTTCCTGGTGCTGGCCACCCAAAACCCCATCGAGCAGGAAGGTACCTATCCCCTACCGGAAGCCCAGGTTGACAGGTTCATGCTGAAAGTGGTGATCACATACCCAACAAAAGAGGAAGAAAAATTGATCCTGCGCCAGCGTATTACCAATGTGACCCCATCAAATCAGCCTGTGTTGCAACCTCAGGATATTATGAAAGCCAGGCAATTGGTTCGCGAAGTTTACCTGGACGAAAAAATCGAAAACTATATTACCGATATTGTTTTTGCGACCCGATTCCCGGTTGATTACAGGCTCGCAAAATACAAGGACATGATCAGCTATGGTGCATCGCCCAGGGCAAGCATTTACATGGCACTGGCATCAAAAGCTTATGCTTTTATCAAGCGTCGCGGTTATGTGATCCCTGAAGATGTGCGGGCAGTTGCACAGGATGTGCTTAGGCATCGCATCGGCCTGACCTACGAAGCCGAAGCCGAAAATATTTCAACCGTTGAGATCATCAATGATATTCTGAACACGGTTGAAGTTCCATAGAGAATGGTAATCGGTGATCGGGAATCGGGAATAAGTAATCAGTAATTTGAGCGAAGCGATTCCGTCCCGATACCTCCCGTCCCGATAGCTATCGGGAGCTATCGGAACCCGTACCGAGTCCTCGAGGTCGGGACGGTAATCGGTAATCTGCTTAATCAACATTCTAAAATCTAAAATCCAAAATCGTAAATCTGAAATCCGAAATAAGAGATGTTGCTGGAAACTTCCGACATAATAAAGAAAGTAAGGCAGATAGAAATCAAGACCCGTGGTCTGACCAATCAGATATTTTCGGGACAATATCATAGTGCCTTTCGTGGAAAGGGGATGACTTTCAGCGAGGTGAGGGAGTACCAGTATGGCGATGACATCCGCTCGATTGACTGGAATGTGACGGCTCGTTTCAACCATCCTTACGTGAAGATTTTTGATGAGGAAAGAGAGCTGACTGTAATGCTGCTGATTGATGTGAGTGGCTCGAATGAATTTGGAACACGCAAGCAGTTCAAAGAAGAGTTGATGACCGAAATAGCCGCTGTGCTCGCATTTTCGGCCATACAAAACAACGACAAGGTTGGAGTAATCTTTTTTAGCGATCAGATTGAAAAATTTATTCCCCCAAAGAAAGGCGCCACCCATATCCTGCGCATTATCCGCGAACTGGTGGATTTTAAACCCCAAAGCCAGCGTACCAATATTTCGGAAGCCCTAAAGTTTCTTAACAACGCCCTGAAAAAACGTTGCATCGCTTTTATTTTATCCGATTTTATTGACCGCGGTTATGATGATGCCCTGAAAATTTCAGCGCGCAAACACGACCTGGTAGCTTTGCGTATTTACGACCCAAGCGAATCAGAACTGCCCAGGCTTGGCCTCACACGCATGTATAGCAAAGAAACCGGTAAAACGGTTTGGGTTGATACCTCATCTGCCGCAGCAAGGCGGCACTATGCCAACTGGTGGAGCGAAACGGAAAGTTACATACAAAACGCTTTTTTGCGTAGCGGCGCTGATGCCGTAAATCTGCGAACCGACAGTGATTACATCAAACCCCTGATAGGCTTGTTCAAGCGAAGGGGCAGAAGAAGATAAACAAAGAAATTTACTGACATTGTGATGAGCATTAAAAAACTGATCTATCATGCGCTAACCACCGGCTTCAGCATCCTGTGGATGTTTGTTGCCGGCCAGCATGATGCCACCGGCGTCAGCGTAGCACCCGCTGCTGACTCCATCAAGCTCGGATCACAAACAAAAATCCTGTTTTCGGTAACATCGCCTGCCGGGTATCTCTGGCAATGGCCTGAAATCAATGAGAAAATCACTGATAATGTTGAAATTGTCTCTCAAACCGGCATTGACACCATACGGCAGCGGCGGAGCGATCTTGTGCTTCTCCGGAAGGAAGCAAGCGTAACATCTTTTGACACGGGCTTTCACGCCATTCCGCCATTCACCTTCAAATATAAAAGCCCGGATGATACCCTGTGGATTGAAGTTGAATCAGAACCCTTTTTGTTGCACGTTGCAGGTCCCGATGTTGATTTAAGCCTGCCCATCCGCGATATCAAGGGGCCGCTGCGGGCGCCGGTAACTTTTAGGGAAATGCTGCCCTGGATGCTGCTCATAATATTGATTGTTGCCGGAGTGTTTTTATACAGGCATTACCTGAAAAAGAAAAAAGCCAGTGCTGCGTTATTACCAAAACCGCTTAAACCAAAAATACCGCCACACAGAAAAGCCCTGGACGCTCTGGAACAACTGCGCCAGAAAAAACTGTGGCAAAGCGGTCGGGTAAAGGAATATCACAGTGAAATCACCGGTATTCTGCGCCGCTATCTCGAAGAACGCTACCAGATCATGGCTGTGGAGATGACTACAACGGAGATTATGGAATCAGTAGCGATGCACCCAGTTCCATTACAGGCCAAAGAAAAATTGCTGGTGATTTTTGAAAGAGCCGACCTGGTGAAATTCGCCAAAAGCATGCCTCTGCCTGGCCAACACGAAGAAAGTTTTATGCTGGCCATTGACTTTGTTCGCGCAACCATGCCATTGGCTATCGAGTCAGGATCGCAGACAGTGCAAGAAAATCAGGATCAAACAAAGCAAAAGGATGAGAACAAATGATTGAGTTAGTCAGAAATATCGAATACATTGATTTCGCGCGGCCGGAATTACTGTATCTGCTGCTCATCATTCCGCTGATGCTGGCCTGGTACATCTATAAATACACCCGCAGTCAGCCTTCCTTGCAGGTTTCGGCGATTGATCCTTTTATGAACCAACCGGCCTCGTGGCGTTTATGGCTGATCCATTTCATGTTTGCCCTGCGGGTGCTTGCCATTGCGCTGATTATCCTGGCCATTGCGCGGCCACAATCGAGTTTGCGGCGACAGGATGTAACTGTTGAAGGAATTGATATTGTTATTGCCTTCGACATTTCAGGAAGCATGCTTGCCGAAGATTTTAAACCCAACAGGATAGAAGCTGCCAAAGACCTCGCCATTGAGTTCATACAAAACAGGCCTAACGATCGCCTTGGACTGGTGGTATTTGCCGGCGAAAGTTTTACCCAAAGCCCGCTCACAATTGATCATGCCGTGCTGATTAACCTTTTCAGAGATGTGCGAGCCGGTATCATCCGCGATGGTACTGCTATCGGCGACGGGCTGGCCATTGCCGTTGACCGCCTGCGCAATAGCACGGCTGTGAGTAAAGTTGTGATCCTGCTCACTGACGGAGTGAATAATATGGGTTCTGTTGATCCTTTAACAGCCGCCGAAATGGCCAGACTCTACGGCGTTAGAGTTTACTCGGTGGGTGTTGGCACCATTGGCATGGCGCCATTCCCGGTTCAAACCCCTTTTGGCAAACAGCACCAGATGGTAGAGGTAAAAATTGATGAGGACTTGCTGAAAGAAATTTCGCGAATGACCGATGGAAAATATTTCAGGGCAACAAGCAACCAAAAGCTGAAAGCAGTTTATGATGAGATTGATCAACTGGAAAGAACCAAAATAGATGTTACAGAATACAAGCGCAGGGTAGATGAGTTCCGGCCGCTGGCCTTGATGGCCCTGCTGCTTCTGCTTGCAGAACTGGTTTTAAGGTACTCGGTTTTCAGAACCACGCCATAAAAAATCAGCCTGCTACTGAACAATTTCATGTTAAAGAACAAAGATGGTCAGATTTGAGAACATAGAATTTTTAAATTATCTCTGGGCGATTCCGGTG
>OMKS01003774.1_pt1 | contig 11829 bp, 7 predicted proteins | sample 1674721 | NCBI WGS metagenome assembly OMKS01 (sample SAMN06264996, study PRJEB25208) | sediment metagenome | isolation source: hot spring sediment | place: USA: California | collected 2014-09-02 | reverse complement strand
CCCAGGCCCTCTACGGTGGCCCAGTCATTCCACCAGAAATCCACATCGGCGGTGGTTAGCGGCGCCCCATCCGACCAACGCATCCCCTTGCGCATGTGGAACGTATAGGTCGTGCCGTCGTCCGAGCCTTCCCAGCTCTCGATCATGTTGGGGACGAGTGTGCGGAAGTCCGCGTCCGAGTATTGCATCACCCGGTCGGACATCCAGTCGTAAGTGTCGACCGACCAGACGGTGTCGAAGTGGATCTGGCGAACCTCGCCGCCGTAGACGCCGATAGCGTCACGTCCACCCACCACGAACGGAACCATCGGGAGCCGTTCATCGACGGGGGGTAATTCGCCGGAGGCTACACGCGATTCCAGCATCGGTGGTTCGCCGCGTCCCTCGGGGACTTCGACGACGACCTCAACGGTCCTTTCGACCTCGACTTGCTTTTCGACCTCGACCTCGACCGTCTTCTCGACGATCTTTTCGACTTCGACCGTCTCCCGGATGATCTCCGGTGTTGGCGCAGCGCAAGCCGTCGCTACCGCGCCGAGCGCGGCTGCCGTGCTCAGGTGCAGAAACTCACGGCGGGTTAAACTCTTCGATTTCATAGCTTCCTCCTTCTTCCTGATAGAATGTAATGAAATAAAATTCTCTCACCGGGTATCAGGTCGTCGGATACCCGGTAATAGAGTCTGGGATGAATGCCGCGCCAGGCTCAACACACGCCTGTGTACGACTGGCGTAGCACTATAAAGTGTACGACACGTTCATCTTATACTTTATCATTCCTCGGTCTAAAAGTCTTCTACTTTTCGGACAGATTTTTATACTTTTAGGACAAGCCGCAGTGCTGTACACAGACTACAAAAGTCTCAGCACGTACTCTGTCTTGCAGTGCACGTGTTCGGCGCAGATGTTTGCTCAATCAGATGCCTCATGAGACTTTTGTAGTCTGTAGGCCTCTACGCAAGTTTTAGCCGCATAAGGTAATTTGTGGATTGGATTTCCATCTGCGCGGCGTGTAATTCTGTAACGCAGTAAGGATTTTCGTAGTGTTTGAAACCCGAGAGCGGTTCCGGCTGGTCGTTGCGCAGCAGCGGGCCTTGCCACCCGAACGCCAGCGACTCGTGGCGCAGTGTAGTCAAGGTGACCGCCAGATCGTCGAACGTCACCGGTAGCACGAGAACGTTCTCCTGGAACGCCTCGAACTCGCCATCCAGCGCAGCGCGTCCCATATGGCATAGCCAGACGTTGCGCTTGCCCGGCGAGCGCAGTTCGCGATAGGCGCCCGAACCCTGTGTCATCAACGTCAATCCCTGGGCGGCGGTAAGCGCCAGATAGCCTTCGCCCTTTTGTGCGAAGGCCCACGGGTGTCCCTGAACGTCTTCGCGCACGCAGTAAGCGTCGAAGGCAGCGGTGGGGAAATAAGCGTGCGTGAAGCCCATCCAGTCGTCGTCCGGCAGGCGGTACACGGCGATGAGGACGTCCTGCCACTGCGCCACGCGCGGCAGGATGCCGTTGCCCCGCCAGAAGCCGGGTGCGTGCGTTTCCGTCATGCCGCTATTGGCCGGGTGGTTGGTGTAGACGATGGCCCCCGGTCCCAGCGTGGCTTGCCAGATGTGCTCGCGCGTTCCCGGTGCGCCGGGACGGTAGTCCTGCGCCGAGCCGAGCAGGTAATCCGGCGTCCGGTAAGTGACCTTGTTGATACTGCTTCCTTCTGGCAGCAGGTGTTGCTCGCGGTTCCACAACTCATCCGGCGACGTTGTCGCAATCTCCTCGAACAGCGGCAGCAGTTCGTAATCTTCCATACACGCCAGGCTGACAGCGCCGGCCAGGTGTTGGTTGAGGATGCCCATACCCCACAACAGCCGCGTGACGCCGCCCAGAGGCGACAGCCACCCGCCCAGGACGCTCGCAGCGTCGGCGCGACCTTGCGTCCCACCAAGCACACCGTGAAAACTGTTCAGGGCAATGCTGAACAGCAACTTGTCCAGCACGACGGTCGCCATTTCCCAGAGGGCCTCGTTTTCGACGAGGTCCATCAGGTGCGCCAGCGCCGTCAGTGTGGCCTCGAACGCCGCACCAGAATCCCATTCGGCGAAGCCGCCGGCCGCACGCGCGCGCAGCCAGGCCAGCGCCTTCCGTTTGCCCTGGGCGACGTGCCATTCCCCGGTTTGCCCGCTGCGCTTGAACCGCCGTTTAGGATACAACTGCCCGGCGAGGATTTCGCACGTGTGCAAGAGAATCTGCTCGCTCGCGAGCGCGCTCTCCGGTGCATTGTCCGGCGCTTCGTAGGCGAAATTGAGGAGGCAGGTTTTGAGGGCGGCCGGGAGCGCCTTGGGGAACTCCGGGGCATCGCCCCAGCGGTGGTGCATCCCGAGCAGGCCGAGCAGGAGTGTCGTGCTGTCCGTTGCGCCGCCGTTGATCCGCTCGATGTGGCGGAGGAGTACCGGCGGCTCAAGGAGGTTCCACGCGCCCAGCGCCATTTTCGCGATCTCGCCGAAGAGGGTCCCGTCGCAGCGTGCCGCGTGCTGCAAAGCGTCGGCGCGCCGTTGGTCGTAAGTACGTACCGGGGTTTCGTTGTACTGCGCCAGGCCCAATCCCCAGAGGAAAAACGCGCGACGCACGCGCACGTCCTTGTCGTAGTACAGGTCAATACGCGGCATCAGGAGGACGCGCAGCGGGCCTTGCGGCGCCTGGTTCGCCCGGATGAGCTTGGTCGGGCCGGGAGATACTTCAGCAAGGGATTCTCCGTAGATACGGCCGGACGGCGTCTGCACGCGGATGACGATGTCTTCCTTACCCGGCCCGTTTTTGGAGACGGCGTTGGCCCAGACGTCGTCTTCTGCCCAGTGAACGGTGACGAACTCTTCCCACAAAAACGCGTCGCGGTCGAGGTAGGCGGTCGCAAAAATACGCTCCAGGTGATTGCGATAAGCCACGTCTGCAATGGCGGTGGGAATTTGCACGCAAACGTCGCCTGGCGCGGCGGCGACACGCAAGGCCATTGTGTGGGGATGTGTGCTTTCGCCAGTATACACCTGCGCGAAGCACACTAGCACGGGATTGCGGCCGGCGGTCAAATCCACGGTGAAGCTGGCCTGGTGAAAGCCAAACCCGGCGTGCTGATAACGGGGTGGGGCGTTTTCCAAAACACCGTTGACCCACACGTCCGCCGGGCCGTAAGTGGTCAAAGTTAGTGTGACCGGCCCGGCCTGCGTGGCCTCGATTTCGGTGTAGGCCCAGGCGCGGGCGTAATGCGGAAGGGGCGCGGTCTCGGTGAAGGCGCGCAGAGTACTCCCGTCTACGAAATGATCCTCGGCGCAGACGGTTAACGCCCAACGCGTGGTGTAATCACCGGCGGTGAACTCCGCGTCCGGCAACGGCCCTGGTTCTACCGGCTGGCGCGTGAGACCAGAACCGGCGGTTGCATAACGTTGCGCGAGACGCTGTTGTGCGTCGGCGCTAACGAGAGTATCGGGGTTATCAATGGTAAGGGTCTGCGGCCCGGCCACCAACCAATGGTGAACGTAACCGTGTTGCAGTTCATAGGTAATGTAGGAAACAGGCATATAAGGGTTAAGCTCCTCTGGGACAGTCTTTAGTCGTCAGTCAAATAGCTGTTGGTCAAAAGTCGAAGGTCTAAGGTCCAAAATCAACCGGCTGGCTCACATCGATGCCGACTTCTGTGAGGGCGGTCTGAAAATCGTCGTACAGGATAGGTTTGCGCAGGTAAAGCGCCGCGCTTTCATCCAGATCGTGTTCGGCTTCGTCCGTCCACGAGCAGAGGATGACGGGAATGTTGCTCGTTGAGGGGTGGGTTTTGAGCGTTCCCAGGATGGCTAGCCCTCTGTCACCTGGGGCGTCCAGTTCGACGATGACGACGACCGGCGTTTCTTGCAAGGCGATGTTGAGCGCATCCTCGGCAAAGTGCGCCAGCACGATTGGGCAGGCGGCTTTCTTCGCATACCGCTGCATCAAGTAACAAAAACTCGCATCGTCGCCGACGACCATCAGGGGCGATAGTAATGAGGACATTGGAACCTCACGCTGAACTAATGCTTCAATTCCCTTACACTCTAGCAGCTTATGCACAAAAAGTCTTTCACTTTTCGGACGACTTCTTGCATTTTTCGGACAATCCAGGGCAGACTACAAAAGTCTCAGCCGGTAACTTAGACTTTTGTAGTCCGCGCAATGCTGCTTTGATACGCGCGTGGGGAGACCCCCATTTCCTGGCGGAACACTCGCGTGAAGTAGCCGCCGCTGGAAAAGCCTACCGCCATCGCGACGTCGGTGATCCCCATATCGCCGGATTCGAGCAACGCTTTCGCCTGTTGGATGCGATACCGGTTCAGGTACATCATCGGCGTCACGCCCACTTCTTGCTGGAAGCACCGGGTGAGGTGACGGCCACTCAATCCTACGTGAGCCGCAATTTCACCGCGCGTGAGCGAATCCATGTAGTGGGTGTGGATGAAGGCCATGGCTTTATGGACCAACTGCTGGATCTCAAGGGCGGTCTTGCGCCGGCGGGTCAGGACGGTCTCGATATGCTGTAAGGTTTCCTGTGTGCTGAACAGCCCTTTACTCAAGATGCTGACCATCCCGCAATTGAGCCGCGCCATATCCGCTTCGGTCAAGACCTGCGCGGTGAGGATGACGACCGGGATGCGCTGGGTTGCTGGGTCGTTGCGCATGGCTTCCAAGACGCCAAACCCATCCAGTTCAGGCATCATCAGGTCCAGCAGGACCAGGTCGGGCTGTTCCTGGCGCAGGATATGCAAGGCCTCTTGTCCGTTGCGCGCTTGAAGTACGTGGTAGTGGCTGGCGTTTGGGGATTGCGCCTGTACCATACGCGTGTGCATAGCCAAAATATTAGGGTCGTCGTCTACGATTAGGATTTTGCGGGTTCCCGGCGCGCCCCCTTGAGTATCTAGCAGTCCCTGGCCGAGCAGCATCTCGGCCAGTTGGGTTTTGCCTAGCGGTTTCATCATAAAGTCGAGGGGCAACAACGCGCCTTTGTCGTCATCGCCGGACAAGGTGTAGCAGAGTACGGGAACATCGCGTGTTTGCGGATGCTCCTTGAGCGTTTTCAGGATGTTCCACCCGTGCGCAGCCGTCATCGCCTGATCCAGGATTACGGCATCGGGCGATCCGCTGCACAGCGCCGCGCGCCAATCGGCGTCTGTACGGACGGTGTGCATGACGATGGCGATGCCTTTGGCGTCGAGGTGTTCTTTAAGGCGTTGTCCCTGTTTCATATCCTCGACCAGGAGCAGGACGTGCTCGGCATCGTCACTTCCGTTGTCAACGGCGACGGCCTCCTCCATCGCCGGCAACGTAAAGTAGAATTCGGCCCCGCGCCCCTCTTCGCCGGCGGAATGGACGCCGATGGTACCCTCGTGCATTTCGACCAACAACTTACAAATCGCCAGCCCTAGCCCTAACCCGCCATATCCGCGCGTGGTCGTGCGCTCCGATTGCTGGAACTCGTCGAAGATCAGGTCTTGTTCTCCGGGCGGAATGCCCAGGCCGGTATCGCGGACCGAGATGGTCAGGGCCTTGGGAGCGTGAGCGGCGTCTTCGCACACCGTCACCTGCAAGCTCACTTCTCCCTGTGAGGTAAATTTGACCGCGTTGTTGATCAAGTTCAAGGCCACCTGCCGCAAGCGCGTACAATCTCCCCACACGCGGGGCAGCGTGGCGGGAATGTCGGCTGTCCAGCGCAGCCCCTTGTCCCGCGCGAGTTGGCGGGCGATCACGATGACCGGCTCGAGCATCTCGTAGATGTCCACGGCTTCGTAGCTCAACTGCAATTGCCCCACTTCGATGCGGGTCAGGTCCAACACGTCGCGGATCAGGCCATCCAAATGCTGCGCGTTGACGTAGATGCGTTCCAGGTCCTCTTGCCGGTTACCGTTTAGCGCCGCTTCGGGCTGCGTTTCGCGCAACAGCAGGTCGCTCAGGCCGGAGATGAGGTTCAAGGGCGTGCGCAGTTCGTGGCTGACCATCGAAAGGAAGCGGCTTTTGAGGCGATTGGCCTCCTCGGCCATCTGGCGCCTCTCTTCGGCCAGTTGACGCGCCTCCACGGCCTCCCGGTACAGATTGACGCTTCTGAGCGCCGCTGCCAACTGCCGTACCACGTCGGCGCATGGCTCCAGGTTGCCGGAGTCGAAGGCCACGAACCCGGATGCGCCTGCCTGGATCCGCAAGGGCAGCAGCGCCAGGCTGAAAGGCTGGCCGGCGGGATACAGGCCCTCTGGCGGGAACTGCCGGCTTGGAAAACGTCGTAATCCTTCCTCCGTTACTGGCGGTGCCTGCACGACGCTCCAGGCTACCGGATCGTCTTCCTCCGGCTCGTAGAAGGCCACAACTGCGTGTTCGATGCCGATCTTGGGCAGACGCTCCTGCAATACGGCAAAGATGCCGGCTTCGTTCTGGGCGGCGAGAAAACGCGCCGTCATACGCCCCATTTGGTCGGCGACGTCGATCTGGCGCAGCAAGTGGCGCGTGTACTGCTCGTGCGCCATCTCGCTGATGACGAGCCTGGCTTGATCCAGCATCTCCTCGGCGTAGCGGTCGGGCCGGGTATCTACCAAAGCCGAAATGTTATCATGCAAAAACGAAATGGCCGTTTGCCAGGCGTGCAGGTCATTTCTAGAGGTCATAAGCCGTTGTAGAACCCGTCGCAAGGTTAGATGCCAGGTCGCGCCATCGAGCTGTTTCAGGCTCGTTACGAACGCCTCTACCAATTCCTGACACAATAACTGTACCTCGTCCGCATGCAACCGCTGTACGTGAATGTTCATCGTTGTTGCCAGTGCCCGCGCCACTTTTGTGGCGCGCTCTGCGGCTTCCTCTCCAGGACCAAAATCCCCCAGATTAGCTGAGGCGCTCCTGGTCGAAACGCCGATCAAACAGCCGCACGACTCGCGGACGATCAACTGGGTGGGAATCTGGACGGTGTGAAGGCCTTCGACCTGCCCGGTGATGTACTTAAGCAGCAGTCCCACGCCCTCGTAGCCTTCCTCGAAGGCCGGGTAGCGGATGGTGGTCAACGAGGGTGTGTGCGCGGTGGCTTCGAGCCGGTCGTCGAAGCCGATGACGGCGACATCCTGCGGCACGCGCTTCCCGGCCCGGCCGAGTACCTGCATCGCACCGAGCGCGGAGAGGTCGTTGCTGGCGACCAGCGCGGTGAAGGATGTGTCTGACGCCAGAATCTGCTCCATGGCCTTCCGCCCGCCGCCGGTGCTGTGCGCGCCATAAACGATCAGGTCGGGATTGATCTCCAGGCCGTGTGCTTGCATGGCAGCGTGATAGGCGTTCAGCCGGCGCGCGCTATCTCCGTCGCCATCGCGCTGGTATCCGGCGATGAAGGCGATGCGCCGGTGCCCGTGTTCGATCAGGTGCGCCATCGCCTGTTGGATGCCGCCCTCGTTGTCGGCCATGACCGTCGGCCCCTTCTCCCCCGCGCCGACGAATACAATCGGATATCCCTCGGCGACGAGGCGCTGCAAATAGCTTGCTGTGGGTTCCGAGGAAAACCGCCCCACGATGAGTAGCCCATCCACGTTCCAGGGGCCGACCGGGATGAAGTCTACGTCGGGCAAGGGGACGGCCCAGGCCGGACGCGGTGCACCCTGACCGATACCGACGTCCACGCTACAGGAAAGCAGGAGATTGCACCCCAGATCGCGCGCGGCGGCCCGCGTTCCTTGATAGACCGGGCCGAGGAACGTGTCGAGCGTCCCGGTATACACGCGCCATCCCGCCAGCACCCCAATCGTGGGGCGATTGTGTTTGTACGGTCGTTTCTCTATTCGCTCGTGCATCGTTTGCTTTCCTTCATCTAAAAGACTATCATTATCAGGGTGATTTGGCAAGTTGCACACGTGCACGTGCGCACGCGCATTGTCCTGTCCCATAAATTGGGGTACAATCCGGTTTATAACCTATCCCGAAACTCCCCATAGATGCGCCTGTATGGGATCACAATCTTACGCTCGCGTGGACGGTGATTGTGATTTGTGAGAAGTGTTCGCGGGAGCACTTTCTGAATCGTTTCTGTGAAGCTGCAAAGGAGGTGGCGAAATGTTCGACAAAAAGTGGATCGTTCTGTTTATGGTTCTGGTTATGCTGGCGTTGTTGACGGTGGCTACCGTTCGCGCCGGATCGCCGGCCCAACCCACTGCTCTCCAGGGCCTGGCTCCGCAGGCGCAGGTGGGCACCGCCTTTACCTATCAGGGCCAACTCAAATGTAGCGGTAAGCCGGTCACCGGCGACTGTGACGTGGCGTTTCGTCTTTACGATCAGGAGACACTGGGGAGCCAGGTGGGCAGCGCCATCACCACCACTGTTCCCATCATCGATGGACTGTTCACCGTGCAACTCGACTTTGACGCTGCGGCCTTTACCGGCGACGCCCGCTGGCTGAACGTGCAGGTGATGTGTCCCGGCGATGTGGGGTTCGACGACCTGGGCCGGCAACCGCTAACCCCGGCTCCCTATGCCCTGGCATTACCCGGTCTGTGGATACGGCAGAATGAAACCAGCCCTAACCTCATCGGTGGCTACGCGGGCAACGTGATTTCCGACACGGTGGTCGGCGGTACGATCGGCGGCGGCGGAGCGAGCGGTTTTGTTCAGCGTATCACCGGCAACTACGGCACAATAAGTGGAGGCAATAACAATGCCGCTGCCGGCTCCGCTGTCATCGGCGGCGGCGGTTCTAACGTTGCCAGTGGCCCTTACGCCACCGTCGGCGGGGGTCACAGCAACATTGCCAGCGGCACGTATTCCACCATTGGTGGAGGCTCCAGCAACACCGCCGATGGTGTGCAACGCGCCACCGTCGGTGGGGGAGGTGGAAATACGGCCAGCGGTTATTATGCCACTGTGGGGGGAGGCGCAGGCAATATTGCCAGCGGTTCGTATGCCGCCGTAGCGGGTGGGTGGGGCGCAGATGCCTCACACCATGGCGAATTCGCGCTCGCCGGTGGATGGTTTACGCATCCCGGGGCCGGTCAAGCGCAAACTTCCGTCTACGTCCTGCGCCGTACGACAACGAGTGGGACGGCGACAGATTTGTTCCTGGATGGCGACACCGCCACGCAGTCTCTCACCGTAGCCGCGGGCCGCACCGTGACCTTCGATATCCTGGTCGTTGCCCGTACCGAGGATGGCGCTTCGGCGGGCTACCAATTCTTGGGCGTCATCGAGAATCAGGGCGGAACGACGAGCTTTATTGGAACCCCGCAGAAAACCGTGCTGGGTGAGGACGTTGCCGGTTGGGATGTCAGCGTCATCGCCGATAACGCCAATGATGCATTGGTTATCCGCGTCACCGGAGCGGCTGCCACGACCATCCGTTGGGTGGCCACGGCGCGCACGGTGGAAGTTGCCTGGTAGGTTCAGGAGGTTATGATGAACAAGAATGTGTACAGGTCTATAGCCGGTATGCTGGTCATCTCAGCCCTCCTGCTCTTATGGCCCTCTGTCACACTGGCCCAGTCTGGGGATGGCCCCTCGAATTCACTCGGGGTAGGCCCCTCGAATTCACTCGGGGCAAGCTACGAGCTTTCCTGGTGGACGGTGGATGGCGGCGGGAGTCGTGTGGAGTCAGTCGCACCTGGCCCCTACACTTTGGCCGGGACCATCGGTCAGCCCGACGCCGCGGTGTGGCAGGGCGCAACCTATTCGCTGGCCGGTGGATTTTGGAGCGGTACGACCGTGGAATTTTACATCTATCTGCCGCTTGTTCTGAGACATTGGGAGTGAATATGAAAAAACTGGCATCCGGTCTGGTCTTCCTTTTCTACAACTTGCTATTCAACGGCTTGTTCCTGCTTTACTTCACGTTGGTCCAGCCCGTGCTTTTGACGCGCCTGGGGCGGCTTCCAGAACACACGGATGTTGTCCTGGGCGTGTTCCTGGTACTGATGTCGCTCGTCGAGCTGGTGGGCATCTGGCTCAAAATCCCGAGCTTGCGCGAGAATCTAAAGGCTTGGGACAACAAATCCACCCTGGGTGCGTTTGCTGGCGGCATGGTGGTGTTGGTACACCTCGGGCTGATTATGTTCCTCTTTACTCTGAGCGCGACGCAAGCGTTTGGCGTGGACTGGGCCAACGATCCGCCGTTTCTGCTGGGCCTTTTGGGATTCGCGTTCTTTATGGCGATGGTGGCCAAAGAGGGCGTTTTGTTGGAGTCTCTATTGGACGTGGTCAACCATCCGGAGAGCGCTTCTGGGCACCGGGTTCCGGCTTTCTTTCGAGCGCTGCATCAGCGGTTCCCTGGGATGAGCGTTATGCTCGGCGATGTACTGTTGTCACTCTTCAGCGCGGTGGCCTACACGGTGACGTGGGAGCGGTTTTTCGGCAGTATGCCGTATACGGCGACTACGTTTTGGGGAAAGCTCGGCGAATATTTCGCCGCTGCCGTCTTGTTTTGCATGATCTTTCCCGCCACGCAGCTTCCCTCGACGGTCGAAGCCTGCCTCACGCGCCGCTCATTGAGCACGCGCCTGATTTCCGCCGGGAGCTTCTTGTTGACGATGGTGATTGCCATTCTCAGTGTCCCGCGTGTGTAAGTGAAGTGTTGTGTACGCTGTTCTGTGACAAGCGTTGTCTTTCGAATGGAAGATTTGTTAGTCCCATTCTATGCGCTTGGCCCGGCGCTGTTCGGTTACGCCCTGGCCTATTTGCTGCGCCGCCCGGATGATTGGGCCGGCCCGGCGCTTGTGCTGCCGCTCAGCGCGCTGCTCACCGCGCTGATGCACCGTTGGGGCTATCGTAAGTTCGAGCAGTGCGCGACGGTTATGCGCCTGGAAGCGCGTTTGTCCCGCTATGGCGGGTTGTGCGTGGGGCTGGTGTCATTTGTGATGGGGTATTTTTGGCTTGTGGACTAATTTTGGGAGATCGTAACATGCACCCTCAGGTCATCAAACTGCTGGACATCGTCAAACGCGGGGACGCGGAAGAGATCGAAGCGGCGCGGAATCTGGTGCGCCCGGAACTGTTGCCGGAGCTGCTCGCCGCCTACTGGCAACTTCCTACCTGGGACGATAAGGCCGGGCTGATGCAACTCTTCTCGGACTACATCACCACCGGTGGCCAGGAGGTCATGCTCAATTTCCTCACCGCGCCGACGACCGAGCTTAACGACGAGTATTACACCTCCGGCAAGATCGTCGCGCTGTGCCAACTGGCAGGCACGTTCGCGTTTTACGAGCGTCTGTGGTACAATCGCCCGCTGTGCGCGGCGGTCAGCGAACGCGCGCTGGCCGGTGAGACGCCCACGCCGGCCCTGGTAGACGCGCTGGATAAATCCAAGCCTGCCGCATCCAAGCCAAAGCCACACACTGCACACACACACATGCGCGCCGAGTCGCCACAGGCGGGAGAGACGGAGAATGTCTTCCGTCGTTTGTTCCGTAACGAAACCGTCTTTATCATCGTCAACGCCGTCTTCTGGTTGGGCTTGGCGGCCCTGCTGTTGACCGATCCGCTCCGCCTGGCCGTGGGCGGGTCGTTGCTGGCGCTGGCAATGGGCCTCTATATGCTTTACGCCGGACTTTCTCCGAAGGTCACGGGGGGTATGGCACAACCCGGTTTCGTGCGGTTACTGGCGCTGAGCCTGGGTCTGGGCGCGACGGTGTTTGCGCTCTTGATGTTGCGCCACGCTTTCACCGGTGGCGTGGCGAGCCGTCCACAGGGGCGCCGTCAGGCCATCGAGGAACGACTGGCAGCGGTATCTCAGGGCAGCACGTGGTTGCGACTTGCCGGTATGGGGTTGCGCGAAGTCCCGCCGGAGGTGTGGGAATTCGAACACGTGACCACGCT
>OMKS01003771.1_pt1 | contig 11834 bp, 3 predicted proteins | sample 1674721 | NCBI WGS metagenome assembly OMKS01 (sample SAMN06264996, study PRJEB25208) | sediment metagenome | isolation source: hot spring sediment | place: USA: California | collected 2014-09-02 | reverse complement strand
AGGGAGGGCATCCCCGTAACGGACCCGCTTTCCGGGAAAACGATCGGGGCGGCGCGGCACATCCTGTTCGAAATGCCCCTGGGCAGGGAACACCGGGCCACGGCGCCCTTTATCGACCTGCTTGCCTGGATCGACATTCCCCTTGATGTGGCGCTGGCGCGAAAAATGAAAGAGTACGTGGAGGGGCTTCGAAAAGAAGGAGCGGGGGCATCGGGGCTGGACTGGCTCGGGGGCTACCTGGACAATTATCTCGCCATGATCCACCCCCTTATGGAGATTCAGCATACCCGGGTGCGACCGGGAGCGGATATCATCATCGACGGACTTGACGACCCGACCGCCCAGGCCCGCCGTGCCGCAGAAATTGTTCTGACCCGGCTGTCCGAGTGAGGGTGTTGCCGACAACGGACGGTTCGCCAACCGCCCGTCCCTCCAGGTTCCCCTGTGGTCAGAAATTCCCGTAGTAGCCGCTTTTAAGGATGACCAGATCGCCGCCTTCCATACGATAGTCGAATCCCACGTCGAAGAGAAGGTGGTCCAGCCGGGGATAGTGGTCTTCCACGAAGGCGACCAGCGGCGAGGGGTAGTCCATCCATCGCAGAAAGAAAAGAAACTGGTCGATGGTGATACCCGAAAAGTAGATGCAGTCGCTTTGCTGCTTGTTGGCGCAGCAGATGGTGTGACAATCCCGGAGTTCAGGCCGCAGAATGGCGTCCCGGGGAATTTTAGTTCCGTCGATCTGGGTGGAACAGAGAATCTTGGCGTCAATCTCGTCCATCTGGTCGGCGGGATGAAAGAAAAAATAAAAATTTTCCAGCCTCATGCCCGCTTCGGTCTGGGCGTAACAGATGCCCGACGAGACGGTGCTGCCGGGGTTGCCGATGTAGATGTGGGCGCAGTCAAGGTCCCGGTCGCCTCGAAGCAGCTCATCGCCGATATCCAGCGAAAACATGAAATAGTGCAGGTTTTCGTTGGGCATGACCGAAGTCTTAACCCAGGGTCGCATGGCGGAGAGCACCTTTGACAGGGACCGTTCCCGTTCCTGCCGCCGGTAATCATAAAAATAATATTCCCACCCCATGAGATCGCCGGCCTTTTTCAGCCCCCACACGGTGTTGCCCATGCCTATCTCCCAGCGCAGGGCATCCACCAGGTCGTACATGGCGGGACTTGCTTCCAGGCACTGGAAGGAATGGCGAAGCAGGTTGACGGACCGGAGTTTCCCTGCAAGCGAAACGGTGGGAGTGTACTCCCAGAGACAATAATTATAGAGCCTGTCCGTTTCCTGGGCGTATTCCAGTTCCATAGTCCCTCTCATGCACTTAGCCCTCAGTCAGGTTCATCCGCGGACGAAGCCGGTGGCGCTCGTCGCCGTAGGACGCCCGGTAGGCTTCGGAAAGCCCCCAGCAGGACTGGTCCAGGCACTGTTCCCGGTGGGGACAGCCTCCGAACCGGCTTTCGTCAAATTGCTGCCAGAAGGCCGCAGGCAGCACCGTCACGGGAAAGAGGCTGTCGAAGTCCACCCCTTCCGGAACGGACAGGCAGTGGGGGAAGGCCTTCAGCACCAGCGGACGCGCCACGGGACCGAGCATCTCCCGCAATCGGGGCGCCAGGGAAATTACCCGGTCAAGGTGGACCACCAGATTCTCCCGATTATCCTTCTGCATGGGAAAATAGTTCCACAGGTGAAACTCGCTTATCTTCTCCGCCGACAGGACTGCCATGAGGGTCTCCATGTGGTCCTCGTTCTGACTGGTAAGAACGGAATTGCTGATCACGTTCATGTCGAAGGCAGCCAGGTTCCTGAGGCCCTTCATGGTTTCCCGGTACGATCCGGGCCGTTTCGTAATACCGTCGTGGATCGCTTCGGTTCCGTGTATGCTGACGAAAAACTCGTTGACCCCGCAGTCGATGAGCCGACCAAGATAGTCCCTGTCGGCCAGCCGCCGGCCGTTGGTCTGTATCTGTATTCTCGTGAACCACTCCAGGGAGGCGGCGAAACGGACGTAACGCTCAAGTTCATCAAAGGTGGTCACCTCGGCGCCGGAGAGAATCAAGCTCTTGAACCGCCCCTGGTCCCGAATCTCTCTTATCACCTCCCGGAACCGGTCAAACCCGATGGGCGGAAGGGATTCCCTGAATCCCCGCAGCATACAGAGGGTGCAGTCGTTGTTGCAGCCGAACCAGAGAGAAATGACCACGTAATTCCTGAGATCGACCCGTGAGGCGGCAGTATGCATGACCCCTTACCGGGCGCTTCCCTTGACGCCGTAATAGAAGGTGAGAAATTCCCGCCCTTCCCGGTCGATACCGCCGGAAATGTGACCGAATATCCGCTCTTTCATGGGATCATAGAGGCGGTGAAAGGACTCGGGAGGTATTTTCCAGGAACGGCAGGCTTCGCGAAGCAGGGGATAGAGTTCTTCCAGGGTAAGATTGGCACGGTAGAGGTTGATGTCGAAGGACGACCGGGGGTTGTTTTCCTCGGCCACTTCCACGTAAAGGAACTCGTCGGGTCGAGCCGCTGCGGCCGCCTTCTCAACGATTCCCCGGACGATCTCGAAGGCCCCCGTTCCCTGTCCGGGGTAGAACCGCTGATGTATGCGCTTCAGGATGTCGTGAATGGTAAAAGCCGGGTAACAGGTGTACCGGGTCAGGGTCGCCTTGCGATTGTCCTCCATGTCCCACTTGAAACCCAGGTGAATGAGAAAGGATGGCGGCTTTTCCGGGTATTCCCGTACCATGGTCTCGAACATGCCGCCGAATTCGAGATAGGCCTTGCAGATACCGCCGCCGCCTTCTTTCCCCTCGAACCCGAAGAGAAGGATGTTGGCTTCGTCCAGGTGTTCCCGGTAGATTTTCTGGAACCGGTGGGGCATGTCCAGGTCGCGACAGAGCCGGAGCATGGTATCCGCCGCCGCTCCGTTCCGCAATTCATCCCGAGGAAAGCCCAGAAGCACCCGGTTGCCGAGAATGGCGCCGGGGAAAATCTTGAAGGAATGCTCCAAACCGTAGGTTACGCCCAGAGCGTCAATACGACTGATGAGGCTGTTCGTCCCCGACGTCTGATCCACCAGAGGGGGAGAGGGCTCATTGCCGACGGACGAGGGCTTCCGTTGATCAGCTCCTGAAGATGCACCGATACTGCCGTGGGTGGATTCGTGACGGGCAATGACGTCTTTCAAAACCCGCGAAAGACGCTTCGCCGCCGCAGGGGCCAAGATAACCTGGGCAGCGGAATCGATAAGAAGTTCGCCGCCCTCAATGGAATCGCGGGCAGGAGCCCCGAAAAGAAGAGTGATCTCTTCCCTCGTTTCAATAATCCGGACATCCCGGGCATTGAGCTCTCTGGGACTTGACGTACTCACGTAAGATATAACCCCGGTACTTTCTGTTCAGAATGGTCTTTTCTGGATCGCGTTTCAGGGATATTCTTACATTACAGCCCCACACTTGTCCAGCGTTTGAAGCGTTTCTTGTGCTGCCGAGATGAAAGATCCTTGAACGACTGCCGGTCGATGACGTTCTTCGCCACTCTCTTGGTCGACGCGCTTCCGGCGAAAACCTTCCAACCCATCAGGCTCGCCGCGAAGGCAGCGCCTCCAGCATCGGCCTGGTCGTAATGGCCAGCGTCTTCAGCAGCCTCGTCATCGTCGGCCACATCTTCTTCCTCTCCATCACCAGGCGCTTCGTGGGACTGACTTCCAGAGGACATCTCGCCAGCTTCCTCTTGAACTGTCTGATCTTCCGGTTCCTGCTCCGAACTACCTTCGGGACGCTCCGACTCATCCGGACTGGCCTCATGGTGAGACTGCGAGAGGGTCGATTCAACGGCACCCACCAACCCATGACTGCCCTGACCAGCCACGAGATTCACGCCCGCGTCGCCAGCTTTCCAGTCAAAGGCGCCGGTGAAAAACAGGTTTTTAAGTGCTCCGGTTCCGATGATTTTTTCAACCTCCGGAATCTCGCCGAGATTCTTTCCCCCCTCAAGCCAGGTCATCGTATTGGCGATGAGGCTGATCGTATCGAGCCTGACCACAAACAATGCTTTCCCTGTCTCGGTGACGAACGTCACTCGACCATAGGTATCAATCATAACATCAGTAGAAAGGTTCCCAACGAACACATCGTTTCCGGCGCCTCCCAGCATCACGTTGATGCCGGTGCCACCATGAATAATATCATCGCCACCTATAAAATGATCGATTGTTTCAAGTTGAAACCACTTGCCATTGACAAGAGTTACCTTGCCGCCATCGCCAAACAAGGCATTCCGGCCCGATCCGCCGTATAGTTCATCGGATCCTGAACCACCAATTATTATGTTTGTGCCACCCCTGCTTCTCAAAATGTCATCGCCACCGACCTCGGGCCAGGTACTATAGACGAGACGGGGAAGACCGTTGGCATCGTAATGGATGACACCGTTATCGCCGATCAGGATATCGTCGCCGTTACCGGTAAAGATGTTGTCGTCGCCGTACCCCCCTATAACATGCTTGTTTCCATCACCGGTCGTAATAATGTCATTGCCGCCAGCAGATGGCAGCGTGGAGTACACTGTTTGCACGATGCCATCGGCATACTCCACCCGACCATTATCGCCGAAAAGAATGTCCCGGCCGTCGCCGGTGGTAATCACATCGCTGCCCATGCCGCCGAAAACAACGTTGTCGCCGTTACCAAGGGTAATCAGGTCATCGCCGCCGAAGGAGGCGTTGGAAGCAGTATCGGTGGTCTCTAGAACCGTCGCAATCCCCGAACCGTCGAACTCGCCACGGCCATGGTCGCCGAAAACGATGTTGTTCCCACTACCCGCAGTGATGGTGTCGCCGCCACCACCGCCAAAAATGACATTATTGCCCTGCCCGACGTGAATCACATCCGCAGAGCCCATGGAGTGATTCCTTGTTTCCGCGCCGGTCACATACCCCGTGGTGTGGAGGTGAATGACACCTGAACGCTGGGTGATAATCCCGTGATCGCCGAAAATAATGTCATTGCCCAAGGGCGAACCGTATATGGTGTTACTCCCCGATGCTCCCGTGGTCACCACCGTCAGGTGATGGGTGGCCAGGTCAACATTGAAGGCAGAATCGCCGTAGATATGGTTCTTCCCGGCGGTGCCGTGAATCTCATCGTCGCCTTCACCACCGGCAATACGGTCATCGGCCTGGCTGCCGTAAATAATGTCGTTACCCCTGCCGCCGTAGATGGTCACTCCAGCCGTTGATTCCGAAGCATCGATAGTATTATTTCCGAAGCTTGAAAAACCGTTGGCTGCATCAGCGGGCGTATCCGCCGTTGATGAATAGCGACTTCCGTCTTCCGAGGTGTCGCCGAAGAGTATGAGCGGTGCATGGGCCCCGCCGGCATCGCCGGTGACAATCAGATGGTCGTCGCCGCCGCCGCCGTGAATGGCGGTAATGGTTCCTTCGGCGGTTCCCGTCACGGTGAAGGTGTCGTCGCCCTTGCCAAGAAGCACTTCCACTGCTTCCACGTTACGGCAGGTAATGCCGCCGTTGAAGGTAACCCAGTCAGGCTCGGCGGCGGTTCCCGTATTGAGGGTAAAATCGTCTCCCATACCCAGGCCGGTGATCCGGTCCGCCGACAGCCATCCCTGGTCGTCGGAAACGCTGGAATCATTATAGAGGGTCAGGGTGCTCACGGTGTCCCCCTCCTCGGGAAGCTCCAGCTCCGGCAGGTCCGGATTGGATTCCCAGGGCAGGGTCACACCGTGGACCAGCGACCGGTCCAGGTCTCCCACACCGCCGTCGATAACAAGCGCCCCCTGGATACGGTCAACCAGGTGGGGCAGGATGGGGAAGGCCATGGCAAAGGTGTTTTCTTCATCGGCCACGTCGGGAGCGGCATTGACCACAATGGTCGCCGACTGATCCCAGTTGTCGGGGCTGAAGGTCACCGTCTGCGACCCCTCGTTGAACCGTGAATCGGCACTGGTAAGCACCGTCTGGCCGTCGCCCAGAAGGCTTACCGCCACGTCGCTGGTGGGGGCTACGGTCAGGACGATCTCGTAGGTATCTCCGGGGCCGTCCAGGACCACGTGGGTACGACCTGCGCTTTCGGTTATGAGAACGCCCGGAGTATCACTGTCCATAACCGTCACGTTGACCGCCTGGTTCCGATCAACCACAAAGGCGCCTTCGCCGTCGTGGTCGCTCTCGACCAGGTGGGTCACAGGCAGCCTCATCCGGTTTTCCCGAATACCGTCGGCAATGGCCGTCACCGAAACGGTCTGGAAGTCGTCCCAGTTGTCCTCGTCAAAGGTCAGCGACAAAACATCCAGTTCCAGTTGGCTTTCGTCATACTCGAAGGTCACCGTCACTGTCTCGCCCGGGGCGGGCGCCTTCGACAGCCGAACCTCCCATGTATCGGGACCGCCGCCCTCGACGACCCGGGTGTAGTTCTCGCTCTCCCTGACGATAAGGTAGGCCTTGTCATTGTCGTGGACCGTCACCACCACGTTGGCCGCGGCGATGCCGTGCAGATCCTCACGGTTGCTCCAGACGCTGTGACTGATGAATACCTGCCGTTCCCCTTCCTCAACATCGTCATCGACGGCCCTGACGTATACTGTCTGGGGGACGTTCCAGTTTGTGGAATCAAAACTTACCACCAGGGCATCGTAAAAGGTAATCCCGTCGGTGGAAACCAGGACCGTGTCCGCTCCCGGTCCGTCGGCGCTGGGGGACTTGACCGCCGACACGGTAACGTGGGCCACGTCGTCGCCCTGCAATTCATTTGAAAGGAACAGGTTGTAGGAATCGGTCTCGTCGCTTCCCTCGTAGACCACCGTTCTGCCGTCCGGCTCATCTACTACCACGGCCCCGGTGGTCCCGTCGGCGATGGTAAGGGAAATCCCCTCGGCAAGGAGACCGTCGTACCGGGGATCATCGCTGGCGACACCGTGGTTGATGAGGCCGCTTCGTCCCTCCATTTCGGCTGCATAGACCGTGTCGGTTACGTCGCCTCCAACGCTGAAGGTGTTGCTTCCGCCGCCGCCGATGACGGTGGTCACCGTGCCCGGCGCCGTGCTTCGGATGAAAAAGACGTCGTCCCCTTCCAGGCCGTCGATATCAAGGGCCTGGATGTTGGTGTAGGTCATGTTGATGCCGGCGCCGAAAATGCCGTGCTCGGTAATGACAAAGGCATCGGGCATCTCGGTGCCCATGGCCACGGCCCGGTTGAATCCCGTCCCGCCGTCGATGCTCACCGGCGCCTTGATGGCGTACTGGAAGAAGTCGTTGCCGGACCCGCCCAGAACCTCGATTGCTTCCTGTTCGGGGTCATCGTCGTTGACCAGAACAAAGGCCCGGATCACGAATTCATTGTTGCCGGCGATTCCTTCCAGACGCAGCGGCGCCACGTTGTTGTAGACGCTGAACCGGTCGTTGCCCTCGCCGCCGTAAACCACGGTGGCGTAGCTGACGCCGTAACTGAGGAAGCCCCGGGTGGTCTCTACCGTGGCAAACTCGTCGCCTTCCTGAATGCCCGCCAGGGCATCCCGCTCGGACCCGAAAAGCTGGCCGAACTGGAAGTAATTGTTGCCCGTCCCGCCATCCAGGGTGGTAATGGCGGAGTTGTCATCGCAGAAGAAGGAATCATTGCCCGACGCACCGTTGACAATAAGCCGCCCGTTGATGGACTCGTCGTAGTTGACGCGCTCCACGGTCTCGGCAAAGCCCTCTTCAACAGACCCCTGGAGAAGGGCCACAAAATTCTTTCGCAGCAGGAAGACGTCGTCGTCATCGGTACCGTTGATGGTAAGCACATCCACGCCGTCATCGGGATCTCCCGAATCATGGACGGTCACAATGTAGTCGCTGTCGCCGGCGTAGTTGATGATGTAACGATCCGTGCCGCCGCCGCCATCGAGATAGACACGATCCCGTTCACCATCGGTCTCGCTCACCAGGGGCGCCATGCGGTCCACCACGAAGGTGTCTTCACCGGAACCGCCCCAGACACTGGTCATGCCGCTGGCCGAGTAGATCAGAACGTAGTTGTCGCCGTCGCCGGTGTAGATATCGGTGGATGTGTTGAGCCAGCCGCCTTCCGGGTCGGGAGTAAGGTCGATGGTAATATGGGCGTCGTCGTCGCTTCCGTATACGTAAAGATGCTGCGCCGATATGGTTCCCCAGAGTTCGATCACCGTCCCCACGCCGGGATCGGGATCGGCAATGATAAACTGGTAATCGCCCCGGATGGTCACCGTTCCCTGGTGGGCGATAACAAATCCATCCGCCTGGAGGGTTACGTTGTCGCCGGCCTTGATGTAAATGTCCCCCTCAAGGGATTCCACGGTGACGCCGTCGTGAATGGTCACATCGTCGCCGGGACCGGCGGAATCCTTGGCCCAGAGAATGATGGTCCCCTCGGCGGTCATGTTTTCGATGACGTCGATGGGACTGGAGGCGGTAATATTCACGTCGCCGCCGCCGTCAAAGCCGGGACCGCTGGTGACGCCGCCCACTTCCAATGCGCCGCTGTTTTCAATCCAGGCACTTCCCGTGGTGGTCTGACCTTCGATGTTGCCTACCAGCGTGGTGAGGGCCTTGTCTTCGGCGCCGATCCGGTCGCGGGCAAAAAGCCAGGTCTTGCCGGAAAGCACATTGGGACCGTTCTCGCGACCGTTCAGGATTGATCCGGTGGGCGCGGTGATAAAGGCCGTTCCGCCGCTGGTGGAAACCGTGTTCAGGGTAAGATCGCCCAGAACCTCGATAATGTAGCTGTTAAACTCGCTCGACGAGGCAAGCGTTCCCGCCCCGGAATAGGCGCTGTCGATATCAAGGGCGCCGCCCGACATCCCCGCCGGCGCGCCGATGGTCCCCATATCGGCGGCAAGGATAATGTTCCGGCCGATCACGTTGGCCGCGATCGTATCACGACCGTCAAGGATGGATGAGGTAGCCCGAAGGCTCACATCGCCACCGGTGGATTTCACTTCTCCCACCAGCATGTTCCCGCCGGGGGCCGTTTCGTGGAGATAGATGTGCGATCCCGCCAGGGCGTCGATGAGTCCTCCCTGAAGTTCTATCTCCAGGACCCGTCCCTGGGCCCCGATGGACCCGACCGCTTCGAGGTAGGCGGAATGGCTGTAGATGTTCCAGAATTGCGTGGTCGCATCGTCATCGTAGTAATCGGTAATGGAGCCCGCCGCCCGAAGGTCGGCGAAGCCTCCTGCGTACACTTCCCCAATGGCCATGTTGCCGACGATTTCACGGACAAACAGGTCGTCCTGGGCACGGGCCGTCATGGAATAGCCGGCGCCGATAGCGACGCGGAAGGGTGTTCCTTCCGAACCGATACTCCCCCGGGCTGCCTCCACCACCAAACCGTTGCTTATCACGTTGGCCTCTGCATCGCCCCGGGCGTTCACCACGTTCCCCGTTGCCTGTATCCGTACATGGTCCGCCGCTTCAATCCGGACCACATGGAGATCGTCGGTCTGGTCCGAACCGATATAGGCGCCTTTCCCGGCGGTCACTGTCACCAGCCCCGATGCCTCGATATTGACGGCCTTCTTGAGATTGATCACTACCATGGCCGCCGTGCGATCCATGTCGTCGGCGTCCATCTCATCGCCCTGGGCATCGTAGAAGGTCACGTCCTCCCGCTCCGCCGCCGCCAGTGCCAGCTTGTGGTCGTCTTCAAGACCCTCGGTGAGGGGCAGCATGATGGTGATCTCGCCTTCCGCCACGCCGATGCCGCCGGAAACGACAAGGGCCACGTCCCGACCGGTTATGTTCGACTCTGCCGTGGTCAACGACGTTCCCGGGAAGGTCTTGGGCCGGAGAATGTTGGCGCTGATGGAATTTTTGAGCTGGCTTTCACTCCAGGCGGCCCGCTGAATCAGGGCATCGCCGTCGGAGAACCAGTGGCCGCTGCCGGTGACGGCGCCAAGAATCACATCCTCGTAGACGGGGCTGCCGTGCTGGTCGAAACCGGTCCGCTTCTGGAGCTGCACGAACCGGGAATCGCCGCTGTCCACCACCACATGGTATATCTCGCCATCTTCCAGCCCTTCGATGGTCCCGCCGCCGCTGTGATACATGACAGCCTGCCCGGAGGTAAGGACGTGCGTCCCGATGTCGATGACATTGCCGTCCACGTCGGCTGCGCCGAACCGCTTGTGCAGGCTCACATCCTCGGCATCATAGGACCACCCGGCATCATAGTCCGCCGTTATATCGCCGTAGGTTTCATGGAGCGTGTGATACTCGGTGGTTCGAGCGTTTTCGAGAGTGATAATGGCGGCGTCGATTTCCCCTTCGCTCATGCCCTGGCTCGCGTAATAATCACGGTAGGCCGCTTCCTGCGCAGCCGAGAGGGTCACCCGGTGTTCGGAATCATACTGGGAAGGATCGTCCTGCCCCATCCGGTAACGCCAGTAACCGTGGTAATCCCTTGTCTTGACGCTTTCGTAGGCCCTGACGGTGGCCTCCATGCTCTCCTGGGCCGTGGCTTCCGTAGCCAGCATACGGTCGTACATGGCGAAAAGCTGGGCTTCCGTGCGGGGATCGCGCAGTTCGTTGGTGTTCACATCGGCCAGATCTCCGTCCTCAACAACGATGCGTACGTTGCCGTTGGTATCAACGGTCCAGAGGTTCAGCGTTCCCCCATGGGCCACCTCGGTAAGGAAAATATCTCCCGAGGCGGACGCGGTGAGATAATCGCGATCACTCGTTCCGGTCCAGATGTTCACCGACTGGGCGCCTCCGCCGGGCGTCGCCGCCGTGCCGCCGCCCAGATGCCCGATGGACCCGTACGATGCCGTGAGGGTTACCTTGCCTCCCCGCACCAGGCTCGATGCGTCCCCGGCGAGAATGCTGCCGTGGGTGGTGAGGGTCACGTCGCCGGAGGTTTCCGACGTGGTCGCCTGGCCTATCCTGAGGTCGCCGGAGATCTCCTCTATTCTGATATCGCCGGTGGCAGTCACGGCGTTGAGGCTTCCGCCTGCGCCGTCCACCAGGTTGGTCCGAAGGGTTCTGCCCCCGCCGATGCCCGTTTCGGCGGCAAGATCGATATTGACGCCGCCCACATTGGTGGAATCATTAAAGGCGCTGATCCGGCCGTTCGTGGAGAGGGTAGTATCGCCTGCCTGGTTCTGGATAGAGCCGTTCACCAGGATGTCGCCGCCGGAGGTCACCTTCGCCTCGATGGCGGGATCGCCCGCCTCGTAGCCGATGAACTGGATGTTGACGGGACGGTCGGCCCGGATGCTGTGGACATGGATGTCCTTGTAGGGCTGGGTAACCGTATCCTTCACATAATAGGTGGTCTTGCCGTACCAGGTGGACGTCTCCCAGGTTTCCCGTTGCGTCGTTGAGCCTCCGGTGGTGATCTGCCGATACTGGTAGGTATAGTCCGCCCCTGCCGTATCTCCCACTTTCTGCATATACTCGGCGTTGGGTTGCAGAGGCACGATGGGACCCACGTTTTTCCTGTGGGGACCGTCGACGATGTTCTTGGGGTCGGCAGCCAGGGCGTCTATGCCGATCCAGCCCGATTTGCCCCAGGTAGTGGTGGTCTGGATGCTGTAGTCCTGCCCGGTGGACCAGTAGTATCGCATACCCTGGAGGGGATTGTAGATGGCCGTCCGGTCGTCGAGGGCGCCCTGGGTGGGTGTCCCGGGATCGTTCCCGTAATAATACTGGGTCGTTAGAACGCGGCTTTCCTGGAATCGGTATTCCGTCACCAGGGGATTGCCGCTGCCGTCGGCAAAGGATGTGTCGGTAATGCGGAGCAGGCCGTCCACGCCGTGGCCCGTGTCGAGCAGGTTCGTCATCAGGGCGAAGTCGGTCTGGTTG
>OMKS01003769.1_pt1 | contig 11840 bp, 10 predicted proteins | sample 1674721 | NCBI WGS metagenome assembly OMKS01 (sample SAMN06264996, study PRJEB25208) | sediment metagenome | isolation source: hot spring sediment | place: USA: California | collected 2014-09-02 | reverse complement strand
GTACAGAAGAAACAGACAGTCCCGGATTTTTTTGTAAGCTCCCTGTCCGCGGCGTTTCGCAAGCGATATTTCCCCGGCGTGCCGGAGGCCCTTTGGAACGACTGGCACTGGCAGGTCCGAAACGGCATTAGAAGCTGCGACGAACTCACGCGTATACTCCATTTAAGCGACGATGAGAAAAACGCTCTTGAGCCCGCGAAGAATCGGCTTCCTCTGCTGATCACACCTTACTATGCGAGCCTCATGGACCCCGCCGATCCTCTGCAGCCGATCCGCAGGACCATGGTCCCCGTGACGGCCGAATTGATCCGGTCGCCGGGAGAACAGGACGACCCCCTGTCGGAGGAGCCCTATACCCCCGTTCCCGGACTCGTTCACCGTTATCCCGACCGGGTTCTCTTTCTCGTGTCCGATGTCTGCGCGGGATACTGCCGATATTGCACCCGCTCCCGACTTGTTGGGCGACGCCCCGACGGCGCCGGACGGATCATGGACCGGTGGAACGCCGGCATCGAATATATCGCGTCAAACCCCCGTATTCGGGATATTCTCATCTCAGGGGGAGACCCCCTGATGCTGTCCGATGAGCGACTCGAGTGGCTTCTGCAACGATTGAGCGCCATACCCCATGTGGAAATCCTCCGTATCGGTACGAAGGTCCCGGCTACACTGCCACAGCGGATCACCTTTCCGCTTGTCCGCATGCTGAAACGCTACCAGCCGCTCTGGATGAATATTCACTGCACCCATCCCGACGAGCTGACGGAGGAAATGCGCGAGGCATGCCGCCGGCTGGCCGACGCGGGCATTCCTCTTCAGAGCCAGACCGTCCTTCTCGCCGGCGTCAATGACCGTACGGCCACGCTGATGGACCTGTTCCACGAACTGCTTCGCATGCGCGTGAGACCCTACTATCTCTTTCAGTGCGACCCCATCTCCGGCTCGGGACACTTCAGGACGCCGCTTGCCGCCGGGCTTTCCATCATGCAGGAACTGCGCGGCTATACGACAGGATTCGCCGTTCCGCTTTATGTCATCGACACTCCCGGCGGGGGCGGCAAGATTCCTGTCATGCCCGAGTGTGTCATGGGACAGGAAGGCGACACGGTGGTGCTGAAAAATTTCGAGGGAAAGCTGTACCGGTACAGGGACAACGCGGCTCTTTCCCACGCCCTGCTCGACCGCCGGTGGAACGAACAATGAACATCGGCATTACATTTGACAGCATTGAGGAATACCTGCGTGCCGGCGTGAGCAGGGAAACGGCGGCCGAGTTCGACCGGGAAGAAACGATAGAGGCCATAGCAACGGCATTGCGGGATCTCGGACACACGCCCGATATCATAGGCAACATCCGGTCCCTCGTAAAACGCCTGGCCACCGGTGACCGAGGGGACCTGGTATTCAACATCGCCGAAGGCCTTAAGGGGTTCGGCCGCGAAGCCCAGGTCCCGGCATTGCTTGATGCGTACGATATTCCCTATACCTTCTCCGATCCCCTGGCACTGGCGATCACCTTACACAAAGGTATGGCGAAGCACGTGATCCGCGATCTCGGAATTTCAACGCCCGATTTCGCGGTGGTGCACACGCCGGATGACGCGAAACACGTCCACCTGATACGACCGTTATTCGTCAAGCCAGTGGCCGAGGGAACCAGCAAGGGCGTTACACCCGCGTCCAGAGTAAACGATACGCGGGCTCTTGTCGCCCGGTGCGCCCGCATCATTACCTCCTTCGGTCAGCCTGCCCTGGTGGAAACGTACCTGCCGGGACGGGAATTTACCGCAGGCATTCTCGGAACGGGAGACAAGGCGTTCTGCTTCGGCGTTCTCGAGGTGCTGGTGCATGACAAGGCGGACCGGGGCATTTATACTTTCAAGAGCAAGGAACGATACCTGGAGAGGGTAACTTATCGTGTCGCCGGTGACGACGCGTCCCGAGGGGCGGCGGTAATAGCCCTGCAGGCGTGGCGCGGCCTGGGTTGCCGAGACGCCGGCCGCGTCGACGTCAGAGAGGACGGGGCAGGCAACCCGAACATCATTGACATAAATCCCCTGGCCGGTCTTCACCCGGTGCATTCGGACCTGTCCATTCTTGCCGCGAAAACAGGCATGTCGTACCGCAACCTCATCGCCGTCATCCTCGAGTCGGCCCTGGAGCGGGTGCACCGTCCCGCAACAGCGGCGGCATCATGAAAAAAGCCGCTCGCATCGCCCTTGTTCACAACATTCCGGCTGCGCCCGGACATCCTGCCGCCTCAGCCTCCCTCGACGTCCTCGATCAGGTCAACGCGGTTGATCTCGCCCTGCAAAAACTGGGATATGATTCCACGCGGATAACCCTGGCCAAAGATCCTTTGTCTTTCATAAAGCGTTTCCGGCGGGAACGAGTCGACGCAGCATTCAACCTCTGCGAAACGGTGGACGAAGACGCCTCTCTCGCTGCCCACCCGGCTGCGTTACTTGAGTTACTGGACACGCCGTTCACGGGCTCCCCGTCGCGGGCGCTCATGTACACCACGGACAAGGCGGCGGCTAAACTGATCATGACCGCTTCCGGTGTTTCGACTCCTCCGTTCGTCACGTTCGGAAACGGGATGAACGGAGACCCGTCCGTCCTGGCCACCCCGCTTATCGTGAAACCCCGTTTCGAAGACGGCGGCATCGGCATAGGCAGTGAATCCGTTTTCGAAAACACGCGCGATCTGGATAGGGCGCTGCCGGGCATATGTGAGCGTTTCGGGGCCGTCATCGTGGAGGAATACATCGCGGGCAGGGAATTCAACATTTCCCTGTTCGGCGACCCCGAACCGGAGGTTCTGCCTGTCGCGGAAATCGATTTTTCAACCTTTCCGGACAGGCTCTATCCGGTCCTCGGATACCGGGCGAAATGGGAGAAGGACTCACCCGAGTATACACACAGTCCCCGCCGGTTTCCGCATGATCTGTCCGGGGACCTGCGGGTCGCCCTGCGCGAAACCGCCCTGCGCTGTTTCAGACTGTTCGGACTGCGTGATTACGGGCGTGTCGACCTCCGCGTGACCGACGGCGGACACGTTTTCGTCCTGGAAGTGAACGCTAATCCATGCCTCAGTCTCGACGCGGGGTTCGCCGCGGCCCTCGAAAACAGCGGCGTCTCATACACCGACATGGTCGAACGCATGATCAACTGGACACTTCACCGAGTGGGGCGACCATGATACGGATCATCACTCCCCCCGACAGGGAAGGAATCCTTCGGCTTCTGCGGGCCGCTCGCGTATTCCGGGACGATGAGCTGCCCGTGGCCGCTGAACTGGTCGACACGTTTCTCGAACGGGGACCGGCGAGCGGATACGAGGCGTACTGCCGTGACGTGGGCACGATCCGGCCGGCAGGTTTTATCTGCTTCGGACCTGTCCCCCTTACCGAACGATCCTTCGACTTGTACTGGCTCGCGGTCGATCCGCGGGCTGGTCGTCGCGGCTTGGGAACGGAACTTGTGAAGTATTCGGAAACAGCCGTGGCGCACCGCGGCGGCGGATCCCTGTACATTGAAACGTCGTCCACGCCGCTCTACAAGACGGCGCGAACGTTCTACGAGAAGCGGGGGTTCGTCCGGGAGGCCCTTCTGCGGGATTTTTATCGCCCGGGCGACCACAAAATCATCTTCGTCAAGCGGATTCCGCACACAGAATAACCGGACGTCCTACTCCCCGTACCCGTCCAGTATCAGCTCGGAAAGCTCCCGGCGCTCCGACGCCTGGCCACGGCGGGCGGGACGACCCAGGGCCACCACGGCGGCCAGTTTCATTTCCTTCGGAATGCCGAGCAGGTCCTTCACCGCTTCGGCCTGGTTCAGTATCTGTCCGAGCCATACCGCACCCAGGCCGATTCCGTGGGCCGCCAGCAGCATGTTTTCCACGCAGGCCCCCAGCGCCATGTAATCTTTTATTTCGTCGTACATGGCGGTTGGATCGGCGCAAACGGCGATACAGACCCGGGACGATGCAATAATTTCACCGTCGGTGGTGTACCGGGCGAGTTTCTGCAGCATATCGACATCGTCGACAACGAGAAACCGCCAGGGCTGGTTGTTCAACCCAGAAGGGGCCCACGAACCGGCCTTCAGGATTTCACGTATCTCCCCCCGCTTCACCGCTTCGTCGGTGAATTCCCGCACGCTTCTCCTGGAATAGATGCCTTCAAGTAGTTCCATAACACCTCACTTGCCCCGCTTTTTCTCCGGTTTGTTTCCGGCGTTTTTTTTCTTCCGGGCGTCGTAACCATCAAGAATGCCGCGGATGATGGAATGTTCGTCTTTCAGGAGCTTCGATCCCCTGGTTATTTTACACAGGCTGATGTGATAATCGGCGGCGATACTCCGCTGGGTCCTGCCGGCGTGAAGATCCTTCAGCAACCGCCACCGCAGGGTGAGAACACGGCGTTCCTTTTCGGTGAAAATTTCATGAAAAAACCGCTCCATGGTTTCAGTGTCATTGATGCCGGCGAATATTTCTATCAGTTCTTTTTCGGACATGACCGTTTCCTTCCCTGCCGTTGACAAAAACGTCTTTCGACAGCCGCGGTTCAGGTTCTGGTGACCCTGAACACTTCCTCGATGGTGGTGACGCCATCCATGACTTTCCTGACACCGTCCTGCAGAAGCGTCATCATGCCCGCCTTCACGGCGACCTCCCGTATTCTGTTCGCATCGGCGGTGGTAAGAACCAGTTTCTTCAGTTCGTCGTCGAAAACCATCATTTCAAAAATGGCCGTCCGTCCCCTGAAACCCGTATTCATGCAGGCGGGACATCCCACGCTCCGGTAGACGGTACGGCCGTTGAACAGGTCGGGGTCGGCTCCGATTTTCTCCAGCGCTTCTCCGTCGGGGACATAGGATTCCCGGCATTCCGTGCAGAGCACGCGCACGAGTCGCTGCGCTATAACCGCGATTACCGAAGACGACACGAGAAACGGTTCGATGCCCATGTCGGTAATGCGGGTGATGGCGCCGGCGGCATCGTTCGTGTGCAGCGTCGAAAACACCAGGTGCCCGGTCAGGGACGATTGAATGGCGATTTCCGCCGTTTCACGGTCGCGGATCTCTCCCACGAGAATCACGTCCGGGTCCTGCCGAACAATCGACCGCAGTCCGCGGGCAAAGGTCAAGTCTATTTTCGGGTTAACCTGGATCTGGCCGATGCCGTTCATCTGGTATTCCACGGGATCCTCGATGGTGATGATATTGATCTCGGGATTGTTGATCGTCGAAAGCGCCCCGTACAGCGTGGTGGTTTTGCCGCTGCCCGTGGGACCGGTCACGAGTATGATGCCGTGAGGCGAATGTATGAGACCGTCGAAGAGACGAAGTCTTTTTTCGTCGATACCCAGGTCGTCAAGCCTGAATATGACGCCCGTCTTGTCGAGCAGCCTGAGGACGACCCGCTCCCCGAAGGCGGTGGGAATGACGGAGACGCGGATATCCACTTCCTTGTCGCCGATCCTGATGTCGATGCGGCCGTCCTGGGGAAGACGTTTCTCCGCGATATTGAGTCTCGCCATGACCTTGACGCGCGACACCAGGGCTGACTGAATGTGCTTCGGAAGGTTCAGGCTGTTATAGAGAACGCCGTCGATGCGGTACCGAACGGTGACCGTGTGCTGGTAAGGCTCAAGGTGAATATCGCTGGCCCGTTCCTTGACGGCCCGGGACAGAATCAGGTTGACCAGCTTGATAACGGGCGCGTCGCTGGTGTCGTCGAGCAGGTCCGCCGTTTCCTCGATTTCAGATATGATGCTGTCCGGCGATTCCTCGTCCATGTCCTGGACGAATTCCTCGGCCGACCCCGTCTGCTCGTCGTAGGCCCGGTTTATGGCGGACAGAATGGCCGCCTGCGTGGAGAGCACGACCGGCGCGTCATTCCATTCGAGAAGATTGCGAAGATCATCAAGAGGCTGAAAATTCGTGGGATCGCGCAGGGCGATCACCCTGCCGCCAGGAAGGTCGAGGGGTATCATGAGGTGCTTTTTCAGATACTGTATGGACACGGTCCGGGTAAAGTCCAGCCGCGCATCGTCGAGTGACAGCTCGGTGTGCAGGGGCAGGTCAAAACGCCGTCCCATCTCTTTCAGGAACTCCGCCTCGGTGACTACCTTTCGATTGATCAGATCCTCCGCCAGGCCCGTTCCCGCCGGCACATCCGTCCCGGCGCCGCCCAAGAAGTCATCGCCCCTGGTGGGACGACCTTCCGTGACGTCGTCGCCCGTCGCGGGAGCATGGTTGCCGGCCGGTGAACGAATTTTCTCCACGAACGCTTTCACTCTTCTTCTCCCATGATTTTCCGCAAACGTTTCGACCGGATTTCTCCTCCTTCCAGCGAATCCATGCGCTGTTTTTTTTCTTCGTACAGGGCGCGGGCCTCCACGGGATTTTCCACGATGTGGGGCGTGATGAAAATATAGAGATTCCGCTTCTCCCGTTTTTCCGATTCGTGCCGGAACAGCCATCCCAGAAGTGGTATCCGCCCCAGGCAGGGTACCTGCCAGGTGGTGTTCGACACGTCGTCGCCGATGAGACCGCCTATGACAATGGTATTCTCATCCTTGATGGTGACGGTGGTTTTCGCCGTCCGTTTCAGTGTCGAGGGCAGGTAGTCGTTCTGCTCCTGGCCCGAAAGTTTGGTGATCTCCTGGAATATGTTGAGACGCACAAAACGCTCGTGGTTGATCTGGGGCGTGATACGCAGGGTGACGCCCACGTCGCGGTATTCGTAGGATGAATAATCGCGGAGCGCCTCGGTGGTTTCCGCCCGCGTCTGGTAGGGAACGTTCTCGCCCACGTAGATCTCCGCCTCCTCGTTGTCCAGTGTCAATATCTGGGGCGTGGAGAGAATGTGTACGCCCTGCTCCTTCTGGTAGGCCTGGAACACGGCCCCCAGGTTGGGAAAGTAAAAATCGCCGATCTTGATCGTCTCTCCCAGCACGCCCAGGGAAAACCCCTCGGGCAGGCTGATCAGGCCGGTGTCTTTGTCGGCGCCCGGCATGATGCCCGGTCCGCTGAATCCGCCGCCGTAGACCTTGACCCTGCCATCGGTGTCGCTGATGTACTCGCCGCCGGTCCACTCGACGCCCAGTCCCGCTCCCCGGTCCACGTTCACTTCCATGATGAGCGCTTCGATGTATACCATGGGACGGGGAATGTCGAGCTGACCTATCACTTCCTCCACGGCCAGGTAATCATCCATGTCGGCCGTGATGATCAGGGCGTTGGTCGCCTTGTCCGCTATGATCTGTACATCCTTCGACAGCACGCCTCCCGAGGCGACAGCTCCTTCACGCTGTGTCCCGTCGACCCGGGGAATATCCATAAGCACTTTTGCCAGCGTTTCCGCCTCCGCGTGCTGCAGGCGGTACACGCGAATACGATCCACGCTGCGGGGTACCTTCCGGTCCAGCAGATCGACGAGATCCGTGATACGCTGTGTTTCATGTTCACCGGCCATAATGATGACCACGTTGGTTCTCGCGTCGGGCACGACTCTCACGGGTCCTTCCACCACGCCCGACTGCGTGCGCCGGGACGCCTGGAACACCTGGTTCAGCGATGACGCCACGTCGTCCGCCTTGGCGAATTCAAGAGGCACCACGGTGATTCGCTCCTCGATGCCCGCCACGTCCAGCTCATCGACTATCGTCATGAGCCGCTTGATGTTGGACAGCACGTCGGTGACGATAAGGGTCCCCGTTGGCTGGTACGAAAGGATGATACTCGACCTCGAAACAAGCGGCGTGAGTACCTTCTGCATCTCGGCGGGATTCGCGAATTGAAGCGGAATAATCTGTGTAACCACGCGATCGTCCGGTCCAGCCGCTTCTTCCATGAGCCTCGTTTCAACGCTTTTTTCGCGTGCCGCCACGGCAGGCACGATCTTGACAATGTCGCCGGCCGGCACCGTCGTGAATCCGTACACCTCCAGGACCGACTCGAACACCCGGTAGGCCTCGTCCATGGAAATTTTCCGGGGCGAAACGACGGTGACATTCGCCTTCACGTTGGGATCGATAATAAAATTTTTCCCCGTTACCTCGCTCATGAACTTGATAAAAACCCGAATATCCACGTTATCGAAATCGATGGTGATATATTGATCACCGTCACGGGGGAGTTCAGGCATCTCGCCGCCTCCGGCAGGTTCAGCGGACAGTGCAGGCTCCCGTGCCGGTACGGCGGGGCGGGGCGGCGCATCTTTTTCAAAGGCGGGAATACGCGCCGGCGGTGAAAAGGGGGAAACAGCCGGCTCCCGGCTCTTCGGGCTCGATGGTTTCATCGGCGCCGGCAGTGAGGAAGGCCGATCTTCCGCCTGTTCGGAAACGGGGGTCTCCACCGTGGTGATCAGGTCGTCGCCGCCGGTGACCCGTGCTCCTTCCGACAATCCGTACGTCCCGACAACGAAACACAGCAAAACCCACAATGCCGCGTATAGTTTCTTCATCATTTCGTCCTTTCGAACCTGTTTCCCATTATATTTCTTTTCATCGTTCGCCATCTCCCGCGCTTGCCAGGACGCGCCTGAACGCCGGCAGGGACCGTAACGCGTCGAGATCCTCATCATGTTCCGCCCAGTTTATCACCCGGGAATCCCGACGGACAGCCTCCTCCAGGCATACAAGCGCCCGTTCTTTCTCTCCCGATCCGGCGTGCAGACAGGCAAGATTATACCAGGGATCGGCATAGGAGTCGTCACGTTCCGCGGCCTCGACGAACCAGGACTCGGCTTCGCCCAGGTCGCCCCGGAGCAGGCAGAGCACGCCCAGATTATTGCAGGCGGGCGCGAAGGAGGGATCTTCCGCGGCAACCCGCCGGTACAGTTCCTCCGCCTGTTTCACTTCACCCCGCCCCTGGTGTTCCAGTCCCAACCGGAAAAGCGCCGCCGCGGTTTCTTCCCGCTCCCCGGCTCTCACGGCCGCAGGTTCCGTTGCCGGGACGGCTGCGACTCCCGGCGACCTGTCCGCCGTCGACGCGCGGAACGTCCCTGTAATTTGCACGACAAACACCGCAAGAGCGAGAACGGCAAGCACTCCCGCCGCAGCCGCGATGACACTTCGCCGTCTTCCGCGACGTTCCGGTTTGCCTATGACCGTCCCATAGCCGCCGTACCGGCCGTCCTTCTCGTCCTGGGCCCTCTTCAGGGCTTCGAGGATATAGCTCATGGCGCCGCCCCGCCTGCCAACGCCCTGATCCCCTCCACCAGCACGTCGCGTCCCCAGAAACTGAGAATCGCCAGCATCGCGGCCAGCACCAGCACCGTGGCGCCCATCCGGCGGAACATCGCCCGCCTGTTACTGCCCAGGTAGGCGGGCCCGATGTCCCGCACGGCCTTGCGAAGAATGCCTCCGTCGATAACATGGTGATCCAGCGCGAATGCAACGAGAAGCGCCCGGTCGCACAGCACGTTGATCTTGCGTGGATTGCCGCCCGACGCCCGGAAGATCCGCTTTTCGGCGGCCGTGGTAAACCTCACGGACGCCCCGTTCCCGTCGGCCACGGCCACGCGGTGCGCGATGTACCGGGCCGTCTGAATACGATCGAGCGGTTCCAGCGTGCACCGCACGGCGATCCGCTCGTTGAGCTGCCTGAGCGACGGGGATCCCAGGATACGTTCCAGTTCCGGCTGCCCCAGCAACACGATCTGGAGCAGTTTCTCACGCTCCGTTTCCAGGTTCGACAACATGCGAATCTGTTCCAGGACGGCCGGGGCCAGGTTCTGGGCCTCATCGACAAGCAGCACGGCGTTTCGTCCGGCCGCGAAATTTTTCAAGAGAAAGCCGTTGAGCGCGTCAATATAGGCCCTCCGCGTGGGCCGTCCCCGGCCGAGCTTCACATCGAATTCCCGTACGATCATGGACAGCAGGTCCCTGTCGGAAATGCCCGAATTGAAGATCACCGCTGTGTCGACAGAACTATCCAGGTGAGCCAGAAGCGCCCTGCTGATCGTCGTCTTGCCCGTCCCGACGCTTCCCGTTACCACTATGAAGCCCTTGCGCTCCGTGATTCCATAGATGAGATGATTCAGAGCCTCCCGGTGCCGCGGGGAAAGAAACAGGTAACGGGAATCCGGCGTGAGATTAAAGGGATTTTCTTTCAGCCCGAAATAATGTGCGTACATACACAACCACCGCTGTCCACTCTTTCATTGCGCCATGGAAACAGCCGATTAATCCTCGAACCGGTACTGCAACAATTCTTCACGACCCCGTCGCTTGATGTTGACGGTCACTTCCGAACCCGATTCAAGGTTTCGGTATACATTCAATATATCCTCCGGACTTCGCAGGGCGCGGCCATCTATCTCACGGATCACGTCTCCGTTCCGCAGGCCGAGTTTCTGGAATATGCTGCCCGGCACGATGCTGCTTATCGCCACCCCGTCCAGATCGCCGCCCGAAAAAAAGGGCCGCAGACGGGCGTCGGTCATGAGACGGCCCATATCCCGAACCGCCGCGTCCACTTCGCTTCTCTTCAACACGACGGATTCTCCGGACTCGGACGATCCGGTTCCGGTACGCCGTTGATCCCACGCCTTCCCCGCCGGCGCGGACCGCGCGCCGTTCATATCGTTTTCCATGGCCAGCACTTCATCCCGGTCCTCCACCCTGAGCACCACCTTGGTCCGCATGATCTTCACCAGCCGGGCGCCGGCGACCTCGTCACCTTCACGGTACAATTCCTGTTCCCTTCCGCTCCGCTCGCCGATAACGGCGTACGAGGTTTCGCCGTTGCTTCCCGCCACGGTTCCCAGAAGCACCAGGTCCAGTTCAGTGTACTCCAGGGCGTCCACGTCGATTTCCATCGTCTCCGAAATTTCTTCCGCCGTCGTGGATCCGAACAGGTTTCTTTCGACGATAACGCCGTAGTCGGCGCGCGTCTGTTTTCCCGCTTCAGCGACGGGCGGTTCCGCCTGATACGCGGACGCGATCAGCTTCTCCGGCGAGGGAACAGGCGTCACCGCCTTGTAGAAAGTGCCCACTGCCAGGTAGACCGCGGCGGTTATGAAAGCCAGTATCGTGACGATGCGTACCAGTGACGACTGCATCTACGATGACCTTCCTATTCTGACCACGGGGTCGGCAATGGTACCTCCCACATTCAGGGAAACGTCACCGCCGAGCGCCGGGACGGAAACGCCCCCCTTCAGGTTGATCACGCTTGCCGCAAGCCGGGAACGCAACCTGACTGTTCCGCTCAGCGACCCCTCAAGCCCAGACCCCGCGAACGTTATCGACCGGACGGTGACTATCAATGATTTCATATCCGCTTTTACAACAACTCGCTCGAATTCGATGCTGCTGAGTCCTCGCCAGGGTTCCGTGAAACGCAACCCCCCGTCTTCGATGACGAGTTCGGCGCTTCCCGATCCGGCGAGCAGTTCCCGCGGTTCTCCCGCCATGGAAACGACGCCGCTCAGCGTACCCTCGATCCTGGTCCCCGACAACTGTTCCAGCCACGCGGCGCGTCCCAGCTCGACGCCGTCGATCTCCGCCTCGCAGGCGACCGGTCCCGACAGGTCAAAGCGATTTTTAAAAACCGCGCGGCCGTCGATTCGACCCCCGTAACCCTCGCCGCGAGCGGTCAAGGCGAATCGTCCGCCGATCAGGGGCCACAGGGCGGGCCTGGCCGTTACCCGGTGCGCCGTCGCGATCACTCCCGGACAGTCGGGCAGGGCGAAACCGCACTTTTCGACGCGCAGTCCCGGCGGAACGACCAGTCGAGCCGACTCGGCCGTCATATCCACGCCCCACCGGGCCGCGGCCTGTTCCAGCGATCGTTCAAGTATGGCTGAGGGCACGGTCCAGTAC
>OMKS01003768.1_pt1 | contig 11842 bp, 6 predicted proteins | sample 1674721 | NCBI WGS metagenome assembly OMKS01 (sample SAMN06264996, study PRJEB25208) | sediment metagenome | isolation source: hot spring sediment | place: USA: California | collected 2014-09-02 | reverse complement strand
TTGCCAATCACGATAATCTTTTTGCTGTCCATTGGGGGAAGAAGGCCGATTTCAAGAAGGACTTGAGGCCGCAGCGCTTTGCAAAAGGCGCCGCTGATGAAGATTTTTTCGGGAATTTCCAGTCTGGCTTCCTTTGAAAGGACATCTAAAGCGGCGCGAATGGCTCCTTTCGCCAGTTGGAATTCCCGAATGTCATTTTGGGTCAGTAGAATTGTTTTATTTTCTGACTGATAAAGATGGATGGCTGGTGCGCCTTTCCAGAGACTAAGGCGCTTTTTAGGCGCTTCGGGTGAAATCTGTCCCAACGGAAGGATGATTCCTTTTTTCACAAAGTGGTGAATAAGTCGGAGCAGTCCAGATCCGGCTATACCCTTTGGCGCGACATTGCCGATGGTTTGATATTCACCTGTAAGTTCTGAAATATCAATAATTGCCCCGCTATCAGCAGTCATACCGCATTGAATGCTTGCGCCTTCAAAAGCAGGTCATGCCGCCGCTGAAGCCAGGTGATAGATACCTTTATTGGCAAGCACAATCTCGCAGTTGGTGCCAAGATCAATGAGCAGCCAGTTTTTTGGGAGTGGCGTGAAAAGTGTGTGCAGCGTCAGAAGATTGCTGACGGTATCGCCGCCAAGGTAGCCATAGAGATTGGGAAAAATGAAAAATTTCGCCTGAGGCAGAAGGGAGTGGCCAAAAGGGAAAATGGGCTGTATTTGAGGCGGCTCGTATGGCGGGTAAGCCAAAGAAATCGGGTTGATACCGCAGAGAAAGTGATTCATTACGGTATTTGCGCTGATGGTGACGGATTCAATAGTGTCGGGGGATAAATTTTGATTTTTTAGAAGCTTATTGAAAAGGGCGGCAAGGTCCTGGAGAAGGAGATCTGTCAGTTTTTCCATGTTGAGCGCGCTTTTCTCGGCAAAAGCAAGACGACTGATGAGATCATCGCCATATTTTCGTTGCGAGTTGTAAACTGTGTGACTTTGCAGCCTTTGGGGTGGATTAATTTGCCATAATTCGGCTGCGATGGTCGTTGTGCCCAGATCCACGGCGATTCCAAAGCCTTTGCCAGAGATTTTCCGGTGATAATTTTTTTGCTTCTTAAAGATTAAATCATTTTTATTTCTATTTTCCTGAATGGAGTCTGTCAGGGCATTGAGCTTTTGGGTTTGAATCATCTCTCCCAGATGTGGCTGGTGTTTGCATCCCAGTCGCCAGCCACACGCCAGTTCATCTTCTGTAAGCATATAAAAATCATCATCCATGGGCTTGGGCGCATTTTTAATATATTGAATTTTGCAGGTTCCACAAAGTCCGGCGCCGCCGCAGCTTTGAGGAAGATGATAGCCCTTGGAAGTCAGCAAATCATACCATGTTCCGGAAAAGTTATCGGGGACGCTTATCATTGGCGTTTTTTTATCTTGGCGCTGTTTCATATTTTTTTGAGGTAAGAGTCAGAAGGCAGGAGGCAGGAAAAAGGAAAAAGGCGTAAGGAGAAAAGAAGTTTTCAATTCTTCACTATTCACTTTTCTCTTATCATCGAAGGAGGATGACTTTCTGCGTGGCGGCGCTTTGATTGTTATTTACCTGAATCAGGTAGATTCCCGAGGGCTGATTTTCTCCAAAATGATTGGCGCCATTCCAGATAAACTGCTGCCAGCCTTTCTTCTGTTGCGATATAGTGATTTGTCGAATCTTCTGTCCGGCAATATTGTAGATGGCGATCTGAACAGGACTATTTTGCGGCAGAAAATAGGGGAGGGTGACGCTGGGATTGAAAGGATTGGGAAAGGCGGGAGCGAGGGTAAATTCTGTTGGTGTGAGGGTTTTAGGATCGATGTTCGCTGGATAGGAATATGAAATAATCGCAACATTATCGATAAATATGGAATTGCCGCTGTGACATTTGTAATCAAAATAAAGTGTGTCGTAATCACTCAATTCTGCGGCAAGTATATGATTCACAAAGAGATTATTGGGAATGGTATCGCCGGGAAATAGGGTCCAGCTTATGGGTATTTCAGAAACCGTATTGGTAATTATCAGCGTATCACCCTCAGCCATTATTTCCTGAGCATAAGAAATATAGAATATCAGTTTGCTTTCATACCAGACAATGGGTACATAGGTCAGCGCAAACGAAAAGCTCAGACGATTCGTGCCGGTAATTTCGAGAGAAGCACCATCCCCGCGGGCAATGGAATCATTAAACGTAAAATTAGTATTTGCAGCGGTCCAAGATTCCGGCAGGACTTCTTCGTCAAAACTATAATAATTTTCAAAAGAACTGGCGCTATAGAAAAAGCGATAGCCTTTGTTTTCTGAGCTAACTTGAGCTTCGGTGGCAATTTGAAAATCAACCCAGCCGTCAAAGAAATGATATTCCAGCTTCGGATCGGATAAACGCTGATCTATTCCGTCAATTTTTAGTAAGATCGTGTCTCCTGCCGGAATATTCATCACGAGATACGATTGAGGCCATGCATATTCATAATAAGTCAATTCCTCGTCGAGATTGTAGTACCAGTTATAAACTACCGGAGAAATGGACAAAGAGTCATTAAAATCCAGATCGCCGCGATTAGTTATAATCAGTGTCAGAGAATCTGTGAGCGTTTCATCCGTAATGAATTGACCACTTATAAGTCCATCAAGGCCAAGGATTTCCAAATCGTAATCAAAAGTGACCGTATCGCTGCTGAAGCGGTAATTGATGGCATTTTTCACAAGCTGCTTGAAAACAGCTTCATCGAGGCGAGAGGCATTGAGGCTGAGGTAGATGGAATTGGGATTGAGCAGTAATCCTCCCTTATTTTCCTGATTTTGATGGCTGTAGAGAAGCTGGGCATTGACATTGGGGGTCACATTGTCTTGGTCGGCAAAGCTTTGGTAGCTATAGTCAATAAAATCAGGAAGGTCTCGACCAAGAACAGAATGAGGCGGATTTGAAAGAATCAGGTCATAGCTGCCATCGCCATTATATGAAGAAATTCCCAAAACATTTGTGGCAAAGGGCTGGTGACTGGCGTGTTTATAGGCAATATCGCCGCCGCTGATAAATAGAAATCCACCATTTTCGCAATAGTCTGCCAGTCCTTGCTGATGAACGATATAAGCGAGTGGGTTGGCGTTGCGGGCGCTATTCCAAAAAATCATGGCATAGTCTGCCCAGTTTTCCGTGTTGGTATTCAAAGGTGTTTCCAAAATAGTATGGAAGCCCAGAGAGTCGATTTTTTCCTTGATCCAGAGGCTGGAGGCGCTAAGTTCGCTGCTTTCGTCGTCATCAATGAGCAAAATCGCAGAATCAGCAGGATTGAGGGTTTTCTCAATCCACAACGAATCGTAATTGGCGATATTAAGGCTTTGGTATTTGGAGATGTAGCCTTCTTTGCGAAATGAGATGGTATAGACGCCGGGAATGACATTCTCAAAGGAAAAAAGGCCGTCAGGCAGTGTGATTTGGCTCTCTGTGGCATTGACGGAGTAGAGGCGGACTTCGATACCTGACGCATCTGTTGTATTGCTCAGGAGGGCCAGGCCATTTAGCAATGCGGTGACATTCAGAAGGGTATCGGAGAATGTAAGGGTGTCGTTGGCTAGCAGATTTCCAGATACAGTGCGTGTTCCGTAGCCTGGCGAGCTGAATTTTGCCTGGACTTCCCCGATGTAAATGGAAGGAAACTCAAAATACCCGTTTTCGTCAGTGAATTTTGTATGCCAGATGGCGGTTTGTGGGTCTTTGACTTCTACTTTGATGCCAGAGTGATTGGTTTGGTCTTCATAGAGAATGCTGCCATTTACTATCCCCGATTCCGGCGGTAGATAAATCACATCAAGCGTGGTCAGATTGCCTGCCGTCACGGCGATGTTATTGTAAAGGCGAGGCTGATAGAGCCCAGATTCGGGTGTGACTAAGACATCATAAACGCCAGGAACAAGCGGCCGGGTGTAATCACCGTTTTCAGCTTCATTGCGCACCCAGTTTCCCGGGCCGGTGATTTGTGTGACTTCAATTTTAGCAGGAATGACAGCATTGCTTTCGCCGTCTTTTACAATGCCGTGAATGCCTTGCAGCGCATATTCCATATAGGTGAGCATCGCGTTATAGTTATAATTCCAGTGGGCATTGAGCTGCGATTCAGGCAGCAGTTTTGTACTGGAAACTTCCAGAGTCAGCTCCCGGCAGCCATGAAAATAGTTGTAGTAGTCCTGACGTCCTCCGGTGATGCGATACCAGTCGTAGCCATTGGTGATGCCGTTATTAAGATCATCAAAGTAGCCGGCAGGACTGGCAGCCTGGGCAGCATCGGCATAAGCGCGGGCAATGATTTGCCACCATGAATCATCAGGATGTCGGGTTGACCATGTATCCCAAGGATAATTTGCGACTTCAATACCTCCATGAAAATTTGCAGACATTACAAAATTATGGGATTCAGCCCAATCCATCATCGCAATGGTTTCTGGCTGCCAGGGGCCATTGGGATTTTGCCCTGCTGCGGGATCAGGAAAGTTTCTGTTAAGATCGTAGCCATTGGCATTGTAGCGGCGTGCGCCAAAGACGGTATTATTTCCACTGTAATAAGTGCCGTCTGGGTTGGCAAGTGGATTGATGAAAATTTCTAAATTATCCACCAGATTGGTGAGGCGGGAGTCTGTGCCGTAGCCTTCTAAAAGCGTATCAATGAGTCTTAGCAGGAGTATATAGCCGGTCGTTTCATCGCCGTGCATTGTCGCAGTATAGAAAAATTCGGGTTCGCTCTCATTTTCGGCCACATTGTCTGATATTTTCACTGCTAAGAGTTTGCGGCCTTGCACCGAGGCGCCAATTTCCACAAGCTGGCAAAGCTGGGGATAATCTTCTGCAAATTGTGCCATAATTTCCAGATAGGCAGAATAGCTGGGATAGCTGTCCCACGTTTTGAGAGCTTTTGCATTGTTGCTCATTTTGGGAATGAAAAGGGTTGAAGGGAGCGGCAATTTTTCGTAATTAAGATTTAGTTTCTGAAAAGCAAGCCATTCACGATTATTAGCATAAGCGGTGACGGTATTGCCTTCTACCCGGTCAATAGAGATGATTTGGGTCAATTCATTAAGCTGTGACCGTTTTTCTATCTCAAAGCGGAAATAGTGATCTTGAGCTGTCAGCGTTACAAGACTCAGCAGAAGCATCGCAATTAGTCGTTTCATTTTTCCCTCACATATTAGATTATTAATAGCCGTTGAATTAGGATTAAATCCGTTATTGTAATTTGTGTCCGTTAAAAATGGCATTTTTCTGCAATGGGAATATTCCCCAAGAGTGGCTGATTATGAAAATGCAATCAGGTTTTTCGCTCCTGTTTTTGGGCAGCAGGGAAAAGGACATTATTTAGGATGAGGCGGTATCCCGGACTGTTTTTATGGAGGTCCAAATTGGTAGGTGGATCGCCTACATAGTGTTGGTAATCTTCTGGATCGTGACCGCCCAAATAGGTGAAAGTGCCTTTACCATAGTTTCCGTGAATATAGCGAACCCGCTGAGTGTTAATGGTTTCGCCTAAAATTATCACGTGATCTTTGATGTAATCCCGTTTAAAATTGGTAGTCTGTCCCATAAAGCCTTTTACCAGTGCAGTGTGATTTTGGGTCAGCATTGCGGGTACGGGGTCCCACTTTGCAGAAAATTCAAATAGGGAGAAATAGTCGCGATTAGCGTCCAGGGTGAGGGGTTGGTCGCTGGGTGGAATATCCAGGTCGCTGTATTCATAGACCATAGGATCGGGAATCAATTTGAAATTCTCAAAGGCGAAAGTATTTTCAAAATTGAGTTTTTCCTGATAGTTGGGGTCAATTGGGTCGCCGTCGAAAACCTGATGAACGATGTCCACATTCATTGCTGCCAGGGCAATTTCATAGGTGTCGGTGGCGGCACACATTGCGAACATAAAGCCGCCATTGGCCACGTAATCGCGAATGGCTCTGACAACGGCCTTTTTCAAATCCGGCACTTTGCGAAAGCCCAGACTCCGAGCCAGAGCCTCCTGCGTCGCTTTCTCCTCGACATACCAGGCGGCATTGCGGTAATTTCGATAAAACTTGCCGTATTGACCGGTGAAATCTTCATGGTGCAGATGAAGCCAATCGTATTTGTGAAGTATTCCCTGCAGTACTTCGGTGTCATAGATTTTTTCATAAGGAATTTCGGCGTAAGTGAGAGCCATTGTGACGGCATCGTCCCAGGGCAGTTTATTGGGCGGCGTGTAAACTGCGATTTTTGGGGCAGTCTCCAGCAGCATCACGTCCATATTGCCGGCTTCGATTTGCTGCAAAATTTGCTGATAGACACTAGAACTGATTTTTTCCGCAGAAATACCTTTTAGAAGGGCTGTTTTTTCGATGGAAGGGAGGGCAGGCATAGCAAAACTGCCGCCGCGATAATTGAGAAGCCATTCAATGTTCTGTCCTGCAGCAATAACTTCGTAAGCCAGACCATAGGCCTTCAGGTGATTGTTTTGTGTATCGTCCATTGGAATAAGCAGCATTTGAGCCACGAGTTGCTGGCCATTTCCTAATATTGAAAATGCAATCATTAATGCAAAAAGTTTTGTTTTCATGCCTAAAATTTACAATACTGGGGGACTTATAAAAAGCGTCAATTCCTCCAAAATGTGATGCCGAATAAAAAGCTTTTGGAAATTCCATCGCATTGAATGTAATTTCGAGTGTAAATGGCAAAGAGACGGCTAAAAAAAAGATTTATTTTCATTTTTATAATCATTGTGGTGACGCTTTTATCCAGCTATTTACATCGCGGCACAGGCAGCAGCCGCGGCGATTTAGAGAAGATTCTCAAGGAAGGCAACGTTACCATTATTACCCGCAATGCATTTACCACTTACTATGAGGCGGCTGACGGAATCAGTGGATTTGAATATGAACTGACTCAAGCATTCGCGAGTTTTTTGGGCGTAGAGGCAAAATATCTGATTATAGATTCACCGGCAGAAATTCTCAAAGCTATGGAGAGTGGCAGAGCAGATATTGCTGCTGCAGGTCTGACGCGCAATAGGGAAAGAGAGGCGCGTTTTTCTTTTGGACCTGATTATTTTAGCACCTGGCAGACGGTTGTAGTGCATAAAGATTCTGCACGATGGGTGAGTGACCTGGGCAAGCTTGCCAAGCTTGAGGGTGTGATTGCTGCCGGGAGCAACCATGCCGATCTTCTTAAAAGTCTTCAGGCAACAGGAAATCCACTGAATTTCAGCACGACAGACACCAATTCCATTGAGCAGCTTCTAGCGAAAATCGCAGATAAAAAGATTGACTACACGGTAGTCGATAAAAATATTTTTGACTTGAATCGCCGCTACTATCCAGTGCTGCGGAATGTTTTTCCCCTTACAGAGGAAGATAATTTTAGTTGGATATTAGGAACTAAAAGTGATTCACTTAAAGCAGTGCTTGAAGTATGGTTTCAATCGATCAAGGAGAGTGGCTGGCTAGATTTGCTCATAGACAAATACTATGGGCACACCGGCGGCTTTGACTATGTTGACCTGAGAACCTTTCACAGGCGCATCGAAGACCGGCTGGATTGCTGCATTGATTGGTTTCAGAAGGCAGAAGAAAAGTATGGTATTCCCTGGACACTTCTGGCGGCACAGGCTTATCAGGAGAGCCATTGGAATCCCAATGCAGTTTCACCAACAGGTGTGAGAGGGATTATGATGCTTACCCTGCGCACGGCAGCTCAGATGGGTGTTCAGAATCGGCTTGATCCGTATGAATCCATTATGGGCGGCGCTCAGTATTTGAGCAATTTGTTAAAACAGCTTCCTGTCAGTATCGAGGGAGAAGACCGAGTCAAATTTGCTTTAGCAGCTTATAATGTGGGAATGAGTCATATTTATGATGCCAGACAAATTGCCAGGAATCTTAATAAAAATCCAGATCAATGGCGCGATATGAAAACCGTTTTGCCGTTGTTGTCGCAGAGAAAATATTACTCCAAAACAAAGCGTGGCTATGCAAGGGGTTATGAGCCTGTTCTCTATGTAGAAAGAATAACCAATTATCGCAACATTCTCGAGCAGCATCTGCAAATGATTCCCTGAAATCAATACTGCCATTTAAACGCCTTTCTCCGTATATTTAGGGACGATGGAGGAAGGAAAATGAAATTAAAACGAACACATACCACCGATCTGATAAATGATTCTTTGCTGGGACAAGAATTGATTCTCAATGGCTGGCTCAATAGCCGACGTGACCTTGGCGGCATTATTTTTATTGATCTTAGAGATCGCTATGGGCTGGTGCAGGTGCGCTTTGCCGATGATTTGCCAAAAAATATTCTTGAGAAGGCACATCGTCTTAGCGCAGAAGATGTCATTGCTGTCAAAGGAACGGTTCTAGCCCGGCCTGAAGCTGCCGTAAACCCAAAAATATCATCGGGGAAGCTTGAGCTGCTGGCCTCTGATTTGGAAATTTTGAATAAAGCCAAAACACCACCTTTTGAAATCAGCAGACGTGAAACTGGCAGCGAAGACCTTCGGCTGAAATATCGCTATCTGGATTTGAGAACAACTGAGATGAAGCGCAATCTGGAATTGCGTTCCAAAGCAGCAATCGCCACGAGAAATTTTCTTTCTGGAAACCGCTTTATGGAAATTGAGACGCCTTTCCTGATGAAATCCACACCTGAAGGCGCTCGTGATTTTCTTGTGCCCAGTCGCATCAATGCAGGAAAATTTTACGCACTGCCCCAGAGTCCCCAAACCTATAAGCAGCTTTTGATGGTGTCTGGTTTTGACCGCTATTTTCAGCTAGTGAAATGCTTTCGCGATGAGGACTTGCGGGCAGACCGCCAATTGGAGTTTACCCAGATTGATATTGAGATGTCCTTTGTTGATGAAGCTGATGTTCAGGAACTTAGCGAAGGTCTTCTCAAGCATATTGTAAAGGCTGCTACTGGTAAAGCAATGGAAATTCCTTTTCCAAAACTCACCTGGGAAGAGGCGATGGAAAAATACGGCAGCGATAAGCCGGATATTCGTTTTGATCTGCCAATTCACAAAGCTGACGATTTTGCCAAAATGAGCAGCTTCGGCGTGTTTCATAGCGCGTTGGAAAGTGGGAATGTCGTTCGTGTACTGAAGGTTTCAGGCGGCGCTTCTTTTTCCCGAAAACAAATTGACGAATACACAAGTTTGGCCAAAATAAATGGCGCTAAAGGTTTGGCATGGCTTAAACTGACCGAAAACGGTGGAGAAGGCGGCATCAGCAAATTTGTTAATGACGAAGCCTTGAAAGCTTTGATTCATCAGACGAAAGCTGAGCCGGGGGATTGTTTTTTCTTTATCGCAGATGAGTGGGAGACAGGCCTGACGGCGCTGGGAATGGTGAGAAATGCTCTGGGAAAAGCGCTAAATCTGATTCCTGAAGATGCTCTGGCTCCACTTTGGGTAACGGAGTTCCCACTGCTGGAATTTGACCCTGAAGAGCAGCGTTATGTGGCGCGGCATCATCCATTTACATCACCACGTTTAGATGAGCTGGAGCGCCTGGAGACCCATCCAGCAGAGGTGAAAGCCCGGGCTTACGATCTGGTTCTCAATGGTTACGAAATCGCCGGCGGAAGCATCCGTATTTTTCAAAAGGACCTGCAGCAACGTATGTTTCGACTCCTGAATATCGGCGATGATGAAGCTCGGGCAAAATTTGGCTTCCTTTTAGATGCATTTGAATATGGCGCACCGCCTCACGGTGGCATCGCATTTGGTTTTGACAGATTAGTGATGATTCTGGCGGGAAGCGACAGTATTCGGGAGCTAATAGCTTTTCCAAAAACCACAACGGGACAGTCGCCGATGGATGGCGCACCCGATACTGTTTCTCAGAAACAGCTTGATGAGCTGAAAATCAGTCTGATAAGGGAAAAAGCAGCTAAATGAGAAATCGAAGAATTAAGTGAATAGCTTGAAAGGCAAAAAATGAAAAGAAAACTTTACTGGATGCTTGTATTTTTATTAGGGTCTGTTTTGATTAGCGAGATGCCATTGAGCCGAAATGAAGGTCTGGTGCTTCAGGCAGAATTTCGGCCATTCAGGGCTTTGATTAATCTCTTCAAGAAGAAGGAGAAAGCCGTTATAGAAGCCAAAACCGTTAAAGAGAAAACAGTGGATGAATTTATGAATGAAGCCATTGCTGATTCTGCCTGGCCAGGCGGTGTGCTGACGTTGACTGATACAGGTAAAACGCTGTACAGCAAGGCTTATGGATACCATACTTACAGTAAAAAAGAGGCCACTTTAGTTGATGATATATTTGATCTGGCCAGTGTCAGCAAGGTGTTGGGCACCACTTCGGCGGTGATGCTGCTTTATGATCAGGGGCTGATTGATCTGGATGCTTACGTTGTTAACTATATTCCGGAATTTGCTGGCCCGAACCCTGAGCAGAGCATTCTCAAACGGACTGTAAAAATCCGTCATTTGCTCACCCACACGTCCGGTTTGCCAGCTTATCGTCAATTCTGGAAAATGGGCGACAGTATCGAAGCCAGGGTGGATTCAATTTTTCAGACTGCGCTTGATACCATTCCCGGCACAAAAATGGTTTACTCCTGCATCGGGTTCATCACGCTTGCTAAGGTGGTGGAAAGAATCACTGAGATGCCAATGGATATTTTCCTCGAAAAAAATCTTTTTCAGCCTCTGGGAATGAAAAATACAATGTATAACCCTAAACCAGAGCTTTGGCCGCGGGTTGTGCCTACTGAGTTTAATGAATTAAACAAAAAACTCACACGCGGACATGTTCACGATGAAGTAGCCCGTAGTATCGGCGGCGTTTCCGGAAATGCCGGCCTTTTCAGCGCCGGCGAAGACCTGGCTATTTTTGCCAGAATGATGCTAAATGAAGGAATACACGATGGCGATACCATTATTCAGCCAGCGACAGTGAAGCTTTTCACCAAGAAAGCAAATGTGATTTATGGAGATAGCCGTGGGCTGGGCTGGGATACGCCTGAAGGCCGTAGCTCCGGCGGATGGTATATTTCTGATAAAGCTTTTGGACACACCGGTTTCACCGGCACTAGTTTGTGGATTGATACGGAAAATAAGCTGGCTGTCATCCTGCTCACCAATGCCGTACATCCAAGCCGCACCTGGAAAGCCCCCAAATATTTTCACTGGCGGCAGAAAATACACAGCGAGGCTTACCGATGGGCCGGCTTTACAAGAGAAAATAGTCACCTTGAGAAATATGATCGCTGGAAAGAGTGAGCAAAGAATATAGAATAATGAATATAGAATGTAGAATAATGGGTTTCCGACCACTCAGCGCCGCCGCCCGTGGCCACAGTGTATATTTTAAATCACATCTGTCCAAAATAAATTTTTGCCATCCATAAATTGGATTTTACCGCTTGTCTCAATCCGGGCCTTCACACCCTGTGAAATATTCTTTTACGGGCTCAGGAAAAAGAAGATTGTGTTTAAATTAAGAAGGAAATAATAGAAGCAGTCTATGAAAATTTGGGAGATTAAAAGAGAATTCACGACTTTAATCTTTTAATCCGTTGCAAACAAAGCGCTGAAATTTGCTAAATTATTTAAAAACAGCACTGTAAAGCGCCTAATTTGATACACTCTAACGGGGCTAAGCGAATTTTTGGGGGGGAATTTTCAAAATGGGATCAGAATTTAGAATGATCGGATCTGATTTCTTACAAAATAGATTGCCATCCACTGCTGTCCTAAATAATCTTAAAAACAAATATCAGCACATTATTTACAATAAGTTAATAAGTTAGATAAGAGAAGTTTCCGTTTAATCCCCAGAATATGCCTATGTT
>OMKS01003767.1_pt1 | contig 11843 bp, 10 predicted proteins | sample 1674721 | NCBI WGS metagenome assembly OMKS01 (sample SAMN06264996, study PRJEB25208) | sediment metagenome | isolation source: hot spring sediment | place: USA: California | collected 2014-09-02 | reverse complement strand
TACGAGATCTAGTACGGTCTCGTGGGCTCGGAGATGTGTATAAGAGACAGGACTTTGACTGCATTGACGCGCTTGTCATGCCGGGGGGCGAGAGCACGACCATTTCCAAGTTCATGCTGGCGTACGGTGCTGATGACGCGGTAAGAAAGTTCGCGGCATGCGGCGGAAGGATTCTCGCCACTTGCGCTGGAATGGTTTTGGCGGCGAAAACCGGGGGCGGCGACGTTGAAAGGTCCGGGCAAACTCTTTTGGGCTTGATTGACGCGGAAGTCAGCAGGAACGCGTTCGGACGCCAGAGGGAAAGCTTCGAGCAAGACATTCCGATTCCAGTGCTCGGGGGGGAACCATTCCACTGCATCTTCATCAGGGCGCCATGCTACACTAAAATCGGGGCTGGCGTGGAAGTGCTCGCAAGGCTTGATGAAAAAATCATTGCGGTAAAATCCGGGAAAATAATTGCGCTATCATTCCACCCCGAACTAAGCAGTGACAAAAGGCTTTTAGAGTATTTCCTGAAACTTTAAGTCCGACCGTCCCTGCACTTTGAGGCGAACGTGTTGATTTGGGAGGACGGCGACTGGGTTCCAAGCATCAACTCCACCCTCCCTGTTTTCGGGCATAACAGTACCGGACACTGTCCGAAAGTCGGGTTGCCGGTATAATACTTGCCGTAGAAACACTCCATCAATGCAATGTTTTTATCCGTCAAATATCCGATGTCGATTATTGTCGCGGGAATCCCGTAAGTCTGGGACGCGCTGCTCACGTAACCTTGGAATTGACTCCCACAGTTCCTACTGTTGAGGTAGATGAAGGAGTCGGGATTGTATCCGGCGTTCCTCGTGCATGCGTAAGTCGCCTTTACGGTCGTAGTCGGAGCGCTGGTGGTCGTCGTCTTTAACGTTGTCGTGGTCTTGGCCACCGTAGTAGTCACCCCCAAAGTCGTAGTCGGAGCGAGAGTGGCGGCCGCGATGGTGGTTGGCGCAATCGTCGTGTATTGGGGGTATGTCGTCGTTGTTGTGTAGCCCTGTTTTTTTGATGGAACATAGTCTTCCAGACCCCCCGCAGCAGCAAATACACCCTGAGACAATGACTGCAAGCAGGAAAGACAGTATAAAACGCATGGAAAAGTATTATCCACCCGCCCTTTTATACTATTTTTCCGGTACTCTCCGTTGGTTTTTTAACGACGCCTCCGTTATCATAAGTCCCCTCCGGGAGGGGTGGTCGGACTTGAAAGATTTCAATGATTTTTTGTCACAACACGGGGAACAGCTACAAAAGCTCTCTCAAAACTATCCCAAGCAAAAGAGTATCCTATTCGACTGGCAGGAACTGTTCAGCTTCGACAAAGACCTCGCGGAACAATTAAGACAGTATCCGGATGAAACCCTTGAATTATTCAACAAGAAGCTGTTGGAGTCTTTGGAATTGAACGCCGAGAATCCGAGAGTCTATTCAAGATTCACGAACATGCCGTCAGAGCCCGGCTACACAATCCGGGTCCGCGAGATAGCGTCAGAATACATTGGCAAGTTCGTTTCAGTGGACGGTTTGGTGAACAAGATAAGCGAAGTACTGCCTAAACTAAAAAACGGACTCTTCCAATGCGCGAAATGCGGGGAACACGCCTGGGTCTATCAACCAAAAAGAATGCTAATGGAACCCGGCCGATGCAGGAGCTGCGGGAAAGCCGAATTCCGTTTCATTCCAGACGAATCAGAGTGGGTTAACATACAACGGCTTGAAATACAGGAACCGCTTGAAGCGGTACGCGGAGGAGACCAGGCGCGAAGAATTGAACTCTGGCTTGAAGACGACCTCGTCGACCAGGTTACGGCGGGAGACCGGATAAACATTACGGGAACCGTACGGCTCATGCCCCCCAAAACCAAGTCGAGCGTCTACTTCCGATTCATCGAGGCGAATCATCTAAAACGCCTGGAACAAAACTTCGAGGACATTGAAATAACAAAACAAGACGAGGAAGACATTATAGAACTATCGAAAGACCCCCAAGTCTATGAAAAGATTATTGGAAGCATTGCGCCAAGCATCTACGGGTTTAACGAGGTGAAGGAGGCGATAGCGCTGCAGCTTTTCGGCGGACGCGCAAACAAGAAACTACCAGACGGCACGGTAGTCCGGCCGGACATCCACCTGCTTTTAATCGGAGACCCGGGCGTCGCCAAATCAAGAGTGCTGCAGTATGTGACCAACATAGCCCCAAAATGCATTTACGTGACTGGCAAGGGGACGACGGGGGCGGGTCTTACCGCGGCCGCGGAACGCGACGAACTCTCGGAGGGAGGCTGGACGCTTAAGGCCGGAGCATTGGTTTTGGCTGGAGGCGGAATCGCCGCAATCGACGAGTTCGACAAGATGAGTCCGGAAGACCGGGGCAGCATGCACGAGGCGATGGAGCAACAGACTGTGAGCGTCGCCAAAGCGGGAATCATAGCGAAATTCAAGGCTAACACGAGCGTTCTCGCGGCATCAAACCCAAAATTCTCGAGGTTTGACGGCTACAAGCCTCTGGCCGAACAGTTCGACATTCCCCCTACCATCATCAGCAGGTTCGACCTGATATTCCCAATCCGCGACATCATGGACAAGGAGAGGGACAGGGGTATTGCAGAACACATGCTTAAGATGCACAAGAGCGAGAAGGAGCTTGAGGAGATTAAGCCGCAGATAGACCCCGACCTTCTGAGAAAGTATATCGCGTACGCGCGATACAACATATTCCCCAAGCTGACTGACGAGGCCGCGATGAAAATACAGGAGTATTACGTCGAATTGCGCGGCAGAAGCCAGGGCCAGACCGCGGCGGCAACTCCAAGACAGCTTGAAGCCATCGTGCGATTGTCTGAGGCGTCGGCGAAAATACGTTTGAAAAAGGAGGTCGGCTTTGAAGACGTCATGCGGGCGATAAAACTCACGGAATTCGTCCTGCGCGAAATTGCCTACGACGAGGCGACCGGGGAATTCGACATAGACCGGATGGTGACAGACCACCCGAAATCCACGCGCGACAGAATCAGGGCCGTCGAAGAACTGATACGCAACCTGTGCGACGAGAGCTCGGACTCGATGGCGTCAGCAAGCGACATAAAACACATGGCCGAAGAAAAAGGACTTGAGAAATACGATGTTGAGAAGATAATCCAGGAATTGCGGAACAAGGGCGTTATTTATTCCCCGAAAAGCGGATACTTCATGCTAACAGAAGAATGAACGATTTTAAGCCTATCGCGCTTGTCGCATTAATTTATCTTTGCGCCATGCTCGCCGGCCTGCAGACCGGCGAAGTCTTGATTAACGCAATCCGCGTTGAAAAAACCGTCGAACCGTTCATTGAAAATCCGGAAAGCCTGTCCGCCGGAGTCGGAGTCTTCGCCTACATTATAGCCGCGACCGCGATCTTTCTGGTGTTGATTAAGCTCGGATTGAAAAAACTGATATCGTTCGGAGTGTACCTCAGCCTTTTCGCCGGAGTGTTAATCTCCACCTCGACATATCTCGGAGGCCTTTCGATAATATTCTCCGCAATCCTGATACTCCTCTTCCGGTTCAGGCGGACTCTTCTCGTATTGAACGCCACGCTCGTCCTATCTGTGGCTGGCATTGGCGGAATACTCGGCTCGAACCTCGGATTCACGCCGGCAATACTTTTGCTCTTGCTTCTCGCAGCATACGACATAATCGCGGTGTTCGGGACCAAACACATGGTGACGCTCGCAAAAGCGGCGGAAGAGGGGATACCGCTCATGATATCAATACCCGCCAGCGAAGGGAAAAACATAGGGCTTGGGACCGGAGACCTGGCGATACCGATAACATTCTGCGTCAGCCTAATCTACTCCCACGGTATGGCGACGGCAGCATTCACCATGCTCGGAGGTCTTGTAGGACTGGTCTCGCTCTTCATATTCGGGATGAAACGAAGGGGAATGGTGCTTCCGGCACTCCCGCCGATAACTTTGGGACTCTTGATAGGATTCGGGATAATGTGGATATTCGCGAGCCTTTAATGCTTTTAACTGACTTCTCCGTATTTAATAGAGCATTAAAGCGGGGTTGAGCAGCCAGGAGTGCTCGTCGGGCTCATATTCAATCCGGAGGATTGATACACCAAAACCTCCGGTTTTGAGGTGTAACCCGAAGGCCAAAGGTTCAAATCCTTTCCCCGCTAAACCTTTTTCCTCTAGTATCTGTAGTGTTCTGACTTGTATGGGCCTTCCACGGGGACTCCAATGTAGTCCGCCTGTTTTTTCGTGAGTTTTGTGAGTTTGACGCCGATTTTTTCCAGGTGCAGTCTTGCAACTTCTTCATCCAGTTTTTTCGAGAGCAGGTAGACACCCGGCTGGTACTTGCCACGATTCTTCCACAAGTCGAGTTGGGCTAAAACCTGGTTTGTGAAGCTGTTGCTCATGACAAACGATGGGTGGCCTGTCGCGCACCCGAGGTTCACGAGCCTTCCTTCCGCCAAAAGATAGATTGAGTTTCCTTTCTTGAAAGTGTATTTGTCGACTTGAGGTTTTATGTTCGTCTTTTTGACGCCCGGAATATTTTCGAGTTCCGCCACGTTGATTTCGTTGTCGAAGTGTCCGATGTTGCAGACTATCGCCTGGTCCCTCATCTTCTCCATGTGTTTTCCTGTTATGACGCTGCAGTTTCCGGTTGCGGTAACGTAAATGTCGGCTGTGCCGAGCGTGTCTTCGATTGTCGTGACCTCATACCCCTCCATCGCCGCCTGCAGGGCGCAGATGGGGTCGATTTCCGTGATTATGACTCGTGCGCCGAATCCCCTCATTGATTGCGCGCAGCCTTTTCCGACATCGCCGTAACCGCAGATTACCACGGTTTTCCCGGCGACCATCACGTCTGTCGCCCGCTTGATTCCGTCGGCCAGCGACTCCCGGCATCCGTAGAGGTTGTCGAACTTCGATTTCGTGACAGAATCATTCACATTCATTGCGGGAATTAAGAGTGTTCCTTTCTCAAGCATCTGGTAGAGGCGGTGGACTCCGGTCGTCGTCTCCTCGCTAACACCCTTCAAGTCTTTCACAAGGTCGTGCCAGAAGTCTTTGTCCTGCCTGTACTTCTTTTTCAAGAGGTTTTTGATTATCTGTTCCTCTTTGCTCTCTGATTTTGAATTCACCCACGTGGAGCCTTCTTCGAGTTCGTATCCCTTGTGGACGAGGAGTGTCGCGTCACCGCCGTCGTCGACTATCAGGTTGGGTCCGCCTTCCGGATGGCTTAACGCCTTCAACGTGTAGTCCCAGTATTCCCTGAGGCTCTCACCCTTGTATGCAAATACTTCAACACTGGTTTTCGCGATTGCGGCGGCCGCATGGTCTTGGGTCGAGAAGATGTTGCATGAAGCCCACCTTACTTTCGCGCCGAGTGCGACAAGCGTTTCAATCAATACTGCGGTCTGGATTGTCATGTGAAGCGAGCCCGTTATTCTGGCTCCTTTGAGCGGTTTTTTCTTCGAGTATTTTTTTCGGACCGCCATGAGGCCGGGCATCTCGCGCTCTGCTATCTCAATCTCCTTCCGTCCCCAGCCGGCAAGGGACATGTCTTTTACTTCACTCATCTTTTTGACTTTTACTTATCTTCCTTTTCTGCAACATATTTTGCGGCGGTCTTGCCGTGCATCCCCCAATTGTCTTTGGAGACCTCATTCAGTATGACGAAGACATCTTCTTTTTGAACTTCAAGGCTTTCGCATACCGCGTCGGTGACCTTGACAATCAATTCCTCCTTCATTTCCGGGCTTCTGCCCTGCCACAAGTCTATTCTGACAACAGGCATCTTTCAAACACTAATTATAATTGAGGGTTATTATTAATTAAGATGGGCGAAATATACGTCGGACGAAAGTTCAGGACGGATTTCGTGGAAGGCGGGAAGCCGAATGAATCAATAGTTTCTGAGATAATTTCCGTCGGAAAAAAGCTGAATGACTTGGGCTTGACTCCGGAGAACGCGGGAAACATAAGCGTTAGGACGGAAAACGGGATGCTTATTACGGTTGGCGGGAAAAACAAGGGGGAATTGACGCCAGACGATTTGACTGAGGTTATTGATTTTGATGGCGAACTTGCCAAAGCGGTTGGTACTAACGAGCCCTCGAGCGAGACTCCAATGCATTGGTTGGCATACGAGAAACGTCCGGACGTTGAGGCCATAATCCACGTCCACGATGACGCGATCTTGGAAAAAGCCGAAGAATTGGGATTACCAGAAACCAGGGAAACCCGTTACGGGACTGAAGAGCAGGCGGAGATGACAGTCGGACTCCTCGGGAAAAACGATTATGTCGCAATCAAAAACCACGGGATAGTCGCAGTAGGAAAAAATTTGAGTGAAGTCTACAATCTGGTTGTTGTAATGCACGAGAAAGCGTTAGAATAATTCCTAGGATATTATTTTCTTCCTAATGCTTTGGCGAGGAAGATTCTTCGGTCTATCTGCTTTTGTTTTGGAGTTTCTTCTGGCGGAGCTACTTCTTCGGGAGGCATTTTTTCCAGTGCGAGCTGCGGCGTCTCGAAGTTTCGCGTGTGTATCATCCAAAGTCCCCTGCTCCGCCGGTATTGCGTGAACGCCGTCTTCGATTCCGGAGTTATCAACTCAATGTGGCCCCTCCACTTTTTGACTTCGTCAGAGAGGAGTTGGGGGTCTTTGACCATGTCTATCACCTTCGCCCGGTCTGCTGAGAGTACGACATATATGCTCGGTTTTTCACTTGAACCATCCTCCGCCTTCGTCTTTTTCACCTGCTTGGCAAGAGCCTGAAGCTTTGCCGCCATGACAGTATTCACTACGCCTATCAGCGGGACGTTGTTGAATTCCGCGCTCTTAACATTTGAAAGGGCGGATGCCGCATCTTCTTCCGTGGCTATCTCGCCTGGCTCGCACAATAACTGCAAGTCCCGGTTGTTGGCGCCCCAGCCGTTCCGTTGCCGTGCACTCTCATACTCCATCCGCATTTTTTCCGCCTTGCTGATGTCTCGCCATGCGTTGGCTGCCGCATCCCAAAGCTTTCCGCCGCCTGAATGCGTGAGCAATAGTCCCGCACCGCCTATTCCACCCAGCGCAAGCATTGCCGCACGCCTAGTGGTCTTCCCTACTTCTTCAGTTCCGGCAGTTCTTAATCCCTGGACGACTGATACTCCCATAAGGCCAACGCCTGTCGCCGTGATTCCCGCACCCTCCATTATCCTGTGGACGTGGAATGCTTTAGAATACTTTGGGTCGATCATCGGGTCGATAATCCAGGCTGGCGCGCTCGCCTCTTCAGTCCCCCTCGCCTTGCTCATGCCCTCTATTGAGCCTCCCCCCTCCTTCATGGAGTCGGCGGAGTCTTGGGTCATTCTCCCGTAAATCGCCTGGGGTGTCGTGGATTTCTCAATCCACCGGAATACTTGGTCGAAGGCCAGCTGGTTTTCGCCTGCGAAATCTCTGTTCCTCCAAGCCTGCCTGTTAACCTGCTGAGGGTCGTCCTGGGGGACGGTCTTCAAGCCGTCGACGACCACAGCGTCAAAACGGTTCAAGTCCGCTTCCGCAGTGAAATTGTCGGGACCGTTGTTTACCTGGGAATGCCTTTTGCCATAACCCTCAAGGTCGAAGAAAAACTTGGCGTCCGTTGTCTCGACTTTCACATGGCCCATGATAAAACACTCAGCAATTGTTGTAAAAATAACCTTGTTTTGAATGTTAAAATACCTGCAATATATGTTAATATATCCTGGAAGATGAAGGTTACGTTTAGGAAGGTTCGGGAGGGTGATTTGAAGCGTTTGAACGAGATTATCAATGATGTTGAGGCAAATCGTTTTCTTAATACTGCGGCTCCGGTTTCAATGAAGTCGACCCGTGATTTCTTCAATAGCCTCAGAAAAGACGAGAGGTCGTGGTATGCAGTTCTTGCGGATGGTGTTGTTGTTGGCGGTATTATTCTGAATCTTCATGGTGATAAAACCAAACGGTCATCGCATGTCGCATCTATTGGAATAAATCTTGCACGGGAATACTGGGGTATGGGTGTCGGAGACAAGGCCATAAAATTTCTGACAGGCCTTGCGAGAAAACACAAGGTTAAACGCTTTGAACTCCAATACATTGAAGGAAACGAGCGTGCGAGAAGGCTTTACGAGAAAAACGGCTTCAAAAAAGAGGGAGTCAGGAAAAAAGCCTTCAAGCTCAATGGACGATACTATGATTCCATAGTGATGGCAAAGTTCCTAAAATGAAGGTCAAGACAAGTGAAGGCGTCGGGGATTACAGGACGCTCTGGTGGGGGGATGGGAAACTCATGATGATTGATCAACCGAAGATTCCTCACGAGTTCAAGATACACGAATGCAAGACTTACAGGGATTGCGCTGAAGCCATTTCGACCATGATTGTTCGCGGGGCTCCCGCAATCGGCGCGGCCGCCTGCTATGGCATGGCGTTGGCGGCCGAAGCGAAAGAAGATTTGGAGAAAGCAGCTGAAGTCATCGGCAGTTCAAGACCTACTGCATATGACTTGTTCCACGCGCTCGAATACTTCAAGGAAAATTTTTCAGGCGGCAATGCGGTTGATGTCGCGGAAACTTACGCCAACGATTCAGCCGAGCGTTGCAGGATGATTGGAGTCCACGGCGCAGAACTGATTAAAGACGGGATGAACGTTCTCACCCACTGCAATGCCGGAGCGCTCGCCACAGTCGACTGGGGAACGGCGCTCGCGCCATTCAGGATCGCTAAAGAAAAAGGAGTCAAATTCCATGTCTGGGTTGATGAAACCCGCCCGCGCTGTCAGGGTTCACGGCTGACTGCATGGGAACTATTGCAGGAGGTTATCGACCATACTGTAATCGCCGACAATACTGCGGGAAGCCTCATGAGGCAGGGAAAAATTGATTTGGTAATTGTCGGCGCTGACAGGATTGCGGGCAACGGTGATGTGGCTAACAAGATTGGCACCTACACAAAAGCGGTGCTGGCGAAGGAGAACAAGATTCCATTCTATGTCGCAGCGCCATCAAGCACATTCCACAATGAGTTGGAGTCTGGAGCGCAAATCCCGATTGAAGAAAGAAACCCGTCTGAAGTGTCCGGCATGTGGGGGTTCAACAAGTCCGGGAAATTCGGGAGAATCCAGATTGCGCCAGCCGAATCAAAATGCCTGAATCTCGCGTTCGACGTGACGCCCGCGAAATACGTTACAGGCTACATCACGGAAGAGGGGGTGGACTGATTTGAGGAAAACCGTTTCTAAATCAAATCTCGCCCCCAAACCTTTGAGAGCCGACCTCGAGCTCATGGAGTCCGGCCACGACTACTTCTACTCTCGTTCTGTAAGACAATACGACGAGGCGTTGAAAATCAATTCAGGAAAAATCATAAGCGACCTCTCAAAAAGATACCGTCCGGTCCGAATACTCGATGTTGGATGCGGGGCCGGATACTATCCATTCCACCTGGAAACCGACTTTGCGGGGTCAGTAATAGGATACGGCATAAGCGCTACAGGATTCCCGCATGAACTCAGAAATTATCATGTCGGTGACGCGAAAAAGATGCCTTACGAAGACAACTTCTTCCACCATATTGTGGGACTCGACGTCCTCGAATTCGACGAACACCCCGAGAAAATTCTCAAGGAAGTAATAAGGGTTCTCGCGCCAGGATGCAGCGCCCACCTGTCGCTTGCACGGGGAAGAGGCGACAGATTCTGGACGGAACACAAGCAGGAATTGAGGGATATGGCGCCCATCTACTACAATGATGGAATCATACGGATACACAAGTTGGAAAAAACACAGCATCTCTAAAATATTTAAAAAATCACAAGTCTTTTTAGTTTTGCCGGCGTAATATCTTCTAATGGCTTCACTAAAAGACGATAAATCTTTTATGAGGACGCCCGGCGGAGTCCTCGTCAACGCGTTTGACGTCGAAGTCAAAGGTTTGGGCGAACAGCTTCTAAAACCGTTAATCCCCGAATCAGTCCCGAAGGAGGTCAGGGAGCGCGGCATGCGAGACCTTTTCACGGCTTTGGGAAACTTCAACAAGCTTCTCGACAAAAAGCTTACTACAAGACAGCTTTCAGAGCTTGTGAAATCAACCAACGCGTTCGACGAATACAGGATCAAAAACAATCTGGGGGTGACCGTCGTCTTCGACGGTAGAGTCCATGAATCCTATCCCGGCAAGAAACCGCTACTCATCTCATACACTGAGAAGGGCGAGATTGGAGACACGTCAATTCTTGACGGAATGCTTGACGAGGGCGTCCGGCTCGCCGAAGCCATGCAGAGGAAAAACGTATTGTGGGACACTCCATGGGACGGCGGCAAAACAATAATCGCGTCAGAAGGTTCCTCATACCGTGCCGTCACGACAGTATACGGGGAGCCGGAAGTTGAAGACCTTGTGCTCGCCAAGGGGGGAGTCCGGTTCACAAGAATTGGGGAGGGGCAGGAGAGTCAAAGCCAAGATGACAAGTCCGAGATAGTCTGCGACTGGGTGTCTTCCTCAATCAATGCGGGAGTATTGGGAAAGAAATACATTGCGGGTCCCGACATGAACATGTCCAAAGACATGATGAGCGTCATAGTCGACCAAGCCTTCAAGACCGCGAAAGACTTGGATATTAAAGACTTCCCGCTTCCAACCACAAGCCGGGACACGAGCGAGGGAGGATTCGACCACTTCAAATGGTCTGTAACAAGCCGAGGAGTTGTCGAGGGAATGCTATGCGCGCTCCGCAACAAAGAGTTCATGGACCGTGTCGGCGTCAAGCAGGGGGGCGGGCTTTCAGTCATCATCCAGGGTTTCGGCGACGTGGGCTCCGGAATATTGAAAATACTCACCGAAGAATACGGGCGTTACGGGATAAAGATTGTTGGAGTCTCAGACCGGCACGGGGCGATATACGATTCGAAAGGCTTGGACGTCAAAGAACTTTTAACGATAAGGCAGGAGCTTGAGAGGGCGGAAGAAGAGGGAACAGACAAGGACGCCATGCATATAGCTGAAATGTATCGCGGAAAAGTCGAGAAGAAATGGATGGCGTCAAAAGGAGACGACGTCAACCAACTTTTGACGCAGGAGGCGACGATACTCATGCCGGCCGCCGGCAGAAACGCGATAACCTTGAAAAACATAGGGCAGTTGAAAGTGAAGATGATTTTCGAGGGCGCCAACAATTCTGTGGAGCGAGGCCTTGAAGGACGACTACAGAAGATGGGCGTCGCATACTTTAGGGGCGAGCTCGAAAACGGCGGGGGAATCTACACCTCCACTGACGAATTCTTCCACTATCTGATGGAAGGCGAAAAACTGAAGGAGCATGTTGACGGATACAGGACCCACGTGCTGGAGGGCATAACGGATCTGGCGGTCTCGAACACGAGGATGGTCCTCGAAAAATGGCTTTCATCGCCGCCAGACACGACCATAACCGACGTGGTCTACGGCTATGCCGACGAGATGCTTAGGAGACGGACGTTGAGGATGGCCAACATAACTCCCGCAATGCTTGAAAGGGCGGGGGGGGATGTTGAGAGGAGTGGGGGCAAGATGCCGAAAAAAATAGCTCTCACCATCGCGGCCTCAGAGTCCGCCAGAGAGTTCGTCGCATACTCCGGCCAAAACCAGGTCGAGCTCATGAAAACCATACAAGCGCCGTATGATTCTGCTAAAGCGTCGGACGTTTGGAGCGACTACGTCGACAAGAGGATTTGCGCGACATACACCCTCGGAAAACTAAGGAACACAAACAACACGGAACTTTTGCAGACGCTTTTGGAAAAGATTGAGGCGGAAAACGACCATCCCAAGGT
>OMKS01003766.1_pt1 | contig 11845 bp, 8 predicted proteins | sample 1674721 | NCBI WGS metagenome assembly OMKS01 (sample SAMN06264996, study PRJEB25208) | sediment metagenome | isolation source: hot spring sediment | place: USA: California | collected 2014-09-02 | reverse complement strand
CCTAACCCCAACTGGCCTCCATCGGTAAACCGGGTGCTGGCATTCACATATACAGCAGCAGAATCTACAACCGAGACAAATCTGTTAGCGTATTCCTGCGTTTCTGTGAGGATACCATCAGAATGCCCTGTGCTATGAAGTTGAATGTGCGCAATTGCCTCCTCTACATTGTCCATGACCCGTATCCCAAGAGTCAGTGATAGCCACTCAGTATCAAAATCATTCTCACCGGCTGGCTGGCAATATGGCAGCAGAGCTGGCAGGCCTTTCACAATTTGCATGGCGTCAGGACAAAGCCGGAAACTGACACCATCTGCTGCCAGTGCTGCCATAACCTTTGGTATAAAAACTTCAGCAATGTCTGCATGAACGAGCAATGTATCCAGGGCATTACACACACTCGGTCGCTGTGTCTTTGCGTTATGAATAACGGGAATAGCCTTCTCCTGGTCAGCAGTTTCATCAACAAACAAATGACAGATACCGATCCCGCCTGTGATAACGGGAATGCGGCTGTTTTCACGGCAGAATTTATGCAAACCTGCCCCCCCTCTTGGGATTAACATATCGATATATTCATGCATTTGTAACAGCGATAACACCAGGTCCCGATCCTCAGAGTCAATAAATTGCACGGCCGCCTTTGGCAACCCCTGGCTCTCAATAGCTGCATTAATCAGGTTCACCAGAGAGTGATTGGTATGCATGGCTTCTTTCCCACCGCGCAAGATAACAGCGTTGCCTGATTTTAAAGCCAGACTGAAAATATCAACGGTAACATTGGGGCGTGACTCGTAAATCACTGCCAATACCCCGATAGGCACGTGCTGCTTACGAACTCGCAGGCCATTCTCCAGGATTTTTTGATCAAATTGCGAGCCAACCGGGTCGGCCAATTGGGCGACCTTGCGAACCTCATCTGCCATTTCTGACAAAGTGGTGTCGGTGATACGCATGCGATCAATTAAGATATCTGACAAACCAGCCTCTTGGGCTGATTGAATATCTCGTTGGTTCGCCTCGACAACGCTATCTCCCTCCTGTTCGAGTAGAGCAGCCAGCATGTGCAAGGTCTTATCTTTTTTCTCCGAAGGAATAACCGCCAATAACTTTGCAGCAGCTTTAGCTTTGCGTCCCAAATCAATACAATCAATCATTACCCTCTCCTCGCTCACAACAACACCATACTATTGTGATGAACAACTTCTGCTCCGTACGCATACCCAAGTACAGTTTCGATCTTGTCTGAATGTTTGCCAGCAATCTTTTTGATTTCGTCAGCTTGATAATTACTAAGCCCAACTGCAATTCCGTCACCATCGCTATCTGCGATGGTGACGCTCTCTCCCCTTGAAAAATTGCCTTTGACTGATGTTATGCCGACCGGAAGCAAACTGCCCCCTTTTCGCAGTGCATCCACGGCGCCCTCATCGATTTTGATGGTACCCGCGGTGGTCTTCATACCGGACAGCAGATACCTTTTGCGACTCTCAAGGTGAGTGCCTAAAGCGGTAAAATGCGTCCCCAATTTCTCTTCATTAATCACCAGGCGGATTAATACATCGGAGGCACACCCATTCGCTACCACCACTTCTGCCCCGGAGCGGCGCGCCAGGTCGGCTGCACTGAGTTTGCTGACCATACCGCCGGTACCTAAACCATTGCTGCTCTCGCTGGCGGCCTTAAAGACTTCGTGTGGGATATGATCGCCTGATATTTCCGAGATAATTTTTACATGATGGTTCAGGCGGGGATCGGCTGTAAACACACCCTCCTGATCAGTCAAAAGGATGAGCATATCCGACTCCAAGATATTCGATACCAGAGCAGATAGGTTATCGTTATCGCCAAAGCGAATTTCCTCCGTTGCTATCGTATCATTCTCATTAATGATTGGAATGATCTGGTAATCAAGTAATGCTTCAAGAGTGGTGCGTGCATTCAGATATCGCATACGCTCTGCCAGATCCTCTCGTGTCAATAAAACCTGGGCAATCTTCTGGTCATACAGAGCGAACAATTGTGTATATATCGCCATTAACCGCGGCTGACCTACCGCCGCCAGCATCTGTTTGGCAGGCAGATAGTGAGGCAGTTTAGGATGATGCATCAACTCACGACCTGCGGCTATGCCACCGGAACTGACCAATATCACATCTCTGCCTGACTGTCGCAACGTGGCTATTTGACGCACCAGCTCAACCATAAGCGGCATACTTAAGTGCTGTTGTCCTGCTGTCAGGGTTGATGTGCCTACCTTTATTACTATTCGCTGATACATATCGCTGATTGCTCTTGTCTTTCGTAACAATAGTGTTTCACCAATTATAAACGTCATTTTTCTTCGTGTTACAATCCTTTGAGGTAATTTTATTATTGAGGTACATATCATGAATGAGTCAATTTTCTATCCGCTTCTGTTTCGCCCGGTGCTCAAATCTGCGATCTGGGGCGGGCATAATCTCGAGAAGTTCGGCCGCTCTATTCCCCCTGAGGGGGTGGCAGAAAGCTGGGAAATCGCCGCCCATCCCAATGGATCGTCTATGGTAGCCAATGGCGCCCATACGGGAAAGAATCTGGCAGAATTGACCGATGAGTTAGGCGTTGCCCTCATTGGCAGCAATGCTGCCTGGGCCGTAGAGCGGGGGAAATTCCCTCTGTTGGTGAAATTGTTAGATGCCAATCGAAGCCTTTCCGTGCAGGTACATCCCAAAGACCCTTACGCCCTGGCCCATGAAGGCAATGAATTAGGGAAAACCGAAATGTGGGTGGTGCTTGACGCAAAACCCGGTGCGCAAATCATTCTCGGAGTCAAGCATGGCACAACCCCCGACCAATTCAGAGCCGGCATCGAACAGGGACATCTCGAACCATATCTGCATTATCTTGACGTAAAAGCAGGTGACCATGTGTGTGTACCGTCTGGTTCATTGCATGCCATCCTCGATGGAATCGTCATCGCTGAAATCCAACAAAACTCGGATACCACCTACCGTGTCTATGACTGGAACCGCGTAGACAGCCACGGCAATGCACGAGAATTGCACATCGACAAAGCCATGGATGTCATCAATTTTGAACAGGTAGAACCGTCCTTGCCGACTGCCCAAATCAAGCAGCACCAGCCTGGCATTCAATCAACAGTTTTGTGCGAAAATGAGTATTTTTGCACCGAGCGACTACAGGCAGCAGCAGGATCCAGAATTACAGGCAGCTGTGATGGCAGTTCGTTAGAAATTTGGGGCGTTATTGAAGGCAGCATCAACATCAATAGCCTGGATTTGTCAGCAGTGTCATTCTGTCTGTTGCCGGCAGCGCTTGGTGACTATGAATTGATTGCCAAAACCAATGCAACCTTACTGCGCTCCACTATTCCTGCCACAGTTGATGCCAACAGCAGTTGCTGCAAAGATTGAGATCAAACCACCTGATAAGGCAGCGAACGATCTTCCAGGCCCGCCAGAATATTTTCAGCGCACATAACTGCCATCCGGGAACGAGTTTCATAAGTGGCAGAACCAACATGCGGTGTAATGATGACGCTGGACATTGACAACAAGGGACTGTCACTATTGATTGGTTCCGGATCCGTCACATCCAGCCCGGCGCCAGCGATCCAGCCTTTTTCAAGCGCTTCCACCAGATCATCATGCACGACCACTTTGCCGCGTGCGGTGTTGATCAGAATGGCGGTTTTCTTCATTTTCATCAAAGCTTCCCGATTGATCATATACATGGATGCTTCATTCAGCGGGCAATGCAGGGAGAGAAAATCAGATTCCTTAAGCACTGTATCCAAATCAACCTTGGAAGCATTAAATTCTCCAAAGGTTTCCTGTTCAGCACTTGGGCTGTAGAATAAGGTTCTCATATTGAAACCAGTACCCCTGCGCGCAACCGCTTTACCAATCCGGCCAAAACCGATGATGCCCAATGTCTTACCAGACAGGTCATAACCGCGCAGCAATTCAGGCCCCCAGGTCTTCCAGCGGCCCGCTTGCACATAAGCATGCCCTTCAGCGATCCGCCTTGCCACAGAGAGCAATAAGGCAAATGCCAGGTCTGCCGTGGTTTCTGTCAAAACACCAGGCGTGTTGCCTACCCTGATATTCCTTCTCCGCGCAGCCGTCAGATCGATGTTGTCATAGCCCACCGCATAGTTGCTGATCACCTTTATGTTACTGCCAGCGGCATCCATTACACTATCATCAATTCTATCTGACAGCAAACACAAAATGCCTGCTGCGCCCTCAGCCAGTACACACAACTCTGCATACGAAGGCGGCAATTCATCCTGCCACACACGCAATTCGCAACGATCTCGCAACATGGCCAAACCAGTCTCTGGTATGATTCGGGTAACAGCAACAATCGGTTTGCTCATATTTTTCTCCTTTGCACCGCCAAAGTTCAAACAAAGTATAAATCAAATCATCATGCAAGTTGACCAACCCAATTATTTTGAGATTGGCATTTACCAGCCACTTCATACCGAAAATATCGGTACTTTGTGGCGCAGTGCTTTCCAATTGGGTGCTGCCGGTATCTTCACCATCGGCAAAGCTCACCCTCGGCAGCACAGCGACACCGAAGCCGTCTGGCGGCATATTCCTTACCGCCGTTACACAAGCTTTGACCAGTTCAAAGCCAGTCTTCCTTATGGCTGCCAGCTGGTCGGGGTGGAACTCACCGGAAATCCCTTGGGAGAATATCATCATCCTGCACGATGTGTTTATCTCTTAGGGTCAGAAGCCAATGGCCTGCCGTCAGCCATTCTTGAGCAATGCCATGCCATAATCACAGTCGAATCAATTCATAAAGTCAGTTACAACGTTTCGGTGGCTGGCAGCCTGGTGATGTATTCGCGCTGGCTTCAGTGTCACTGACAACGATTTCATCTTGACAGCGTGAACGGGTTGCGCTACTATAGAATTGGGAGCGCTCCCAACCACCAATCATTTACAGAAAGAGGTTGATGATGGCACACACGCTCGAAGATATTGCTGAGAAAAGCGGCTACTCTCGCTCTACGGTTTCTCGCGTGATCAATGGTGAACCCGGGGTCAGCAAAAAAGCCCGCCAGCAGATCACCAAAATTATCAAGGAGTTAAATTTTCACCCCAACCAGGCTGCCCGCGCATTGGCTACTGGCAAGATCAATACCATCGGTTTGCTCATCCCTGAAACAGTAAATTTTATTTTCACAGATCCTTACTTCCAACTGCTGGCACAAGGCATATCAAAAGCCTGTGAAAACAACGATTATGCCTTGTTACTCTGGTTGACTGAACCAGAGATCGAACGATCATCCATAAAAAAATACCTCAACCATGGCATTGTTGATGGCTTCATCACCGCCTCCATTAATTTTGATGAGCCTATGATCGACACCTTACTGCAAAGCAATTTGCCTTTTGTCATCATCGGACGCCATGCTTATGAATTCGACCTCAATTATGTGGATCTTGATAATTTAGCAGGGGCAGAGCTTGCTACACAGCATCTTGTCGATCGCGGATACAAACGCATCGCCACCATCACCGGACCTCAGGATATGTTTGCCGGGGAGGAACGCCTGACGGGTTATTGTAATGTTCTTCATGCAAACGGATTGGTCATAGAAGAAAACCTGATTATTGAGGGAGACTTTTTACAGGAAAGTGGTTACACCTGTGCCAAAAAGCTGCTTGCTTTCAAACCAGATGCCATCTTTGCTGCCAGCGACATGATGGCGATCGGTGCCATGAATGCAATTCGCGAAGCAGAATTGCACATTCCCGAAGACATCGCTGTAATCGGCTTTGATAACCTACCCCTCACCGCACAGCAGAAACCACCCCTGACCACTATTCACCAACCTATTCACCAGATGGGGTATCTGGCGGTGGAAACTTTATTGAAAGTGATGGACAATCCCGATGGTGAGGTTTTCCAAACCATCATACGCCCCAGCCTTGTTACTCGCCAATCTACGTGAGTAACGCTTCATACACAATTAATAATTCAGGAGAAAATAAATGAAATACGGTTATTTTGATGACGCCTCTCGCGAATATGTGATCACCGAACCTGCCACCCCGCAGCCGTGGATTAACTATTTGGGGAACAGCCAGTACCTTGGGCTGATATCAAACACTGCCGGTGGTTATTCCTTCTACACAGACGCGCGCTTGCGCCGCCTTACACGCTACCGTTACAATAATGTTCCGATGGACAATGGCGGTCGTTATATCTATCTTCGAGACAATGATACTGGCGAATACTGGTCCCCAACCTGGCAGCCAACCCGCACCGCATTGGATCATTACCACTGCCGGCATGGCCTTGGCTATACCATCATCGAATCGTCACTCAAAGATATCAATGCCCAGCTAAGGTATTTCGTACCGCTGGATGAACCCCTTGAAATATGGACAGTCGAGGTCAGCAACAACCGCAAGATAGAAGCAAATCTCTCCCTCTTTTCCTTCATCGAATTTTGCCTGTGGGATGCCGCCGACGATTCTTCCAATTATCAGCGCAACTTGAATATTGGTGAAGTCGAAGTTGAGAACGGTGTCATCTACCACAAAACCGAATACCGCGAAAGGCGTGATCATTTTGCCTTCTTTGCCTGCTCTGAACCCATCGTCGGATTTGATACCCAGCGCAAAGAATTTACCGGCCTGTACAATGGGTTTCATGAACCCCAAGCCGTCATCAAGGGAGAATCTCGTAACTCAATTGCACACGGCTGGTCGCCAATTGGATCCCATCATGTCAGGCTGAAACTTGTTCCGAATGAAACCAAACAAATCACATTCTTGCTTGGATATCAGGAAAATGCCAAAGATGACAAATTCGATCCACCTGGTTCGCAAATCATCAACAAAAAACAAGCCACACAGCGCATCACAAAATACCTCAATAATGAAAATGTAGACACTGCTTTTCAACAACTGGCTGTTTACTGGGACAAGTTGCTGATGTCATACCAGGTTGAAACTCCCTGTGAGCACACCAATCGTATGATGAATATTTGGAATCCCTACCAGAATATGGTCACCTTTAACCTGTCCCGGTCAGCTTCCTACTATGAAACAGGCATCAGCCGCGGTATGGGTTTTCGCGATTCTACCCAGGATTTATTAGGTTTTGTCCAGATCATCCCTGAACGCGCCAGAGAACGTATCCTCGACCTGGCAGCCACACAATTGGCCACCGGCGGCGCTTACCACCAATACCAGCCATTGACCAAGCGAGGCAATGACGTGGTGGGTTCCAACTTCAACGACGACCCGCACTGGCTGGTTTTGGCCGTAGCCGAATACTTGAAAGAAACCGGTGATCATAGCATACTCGATGAACAGGTTCCTTACGAAAACCAGCCAGGCAGCGAAACACCGTTGTACGAACATTTGCAGCGAGCGATCCAATACACCCTTGACCGTCTTGGCCCGCATGGCTTGCCGCTCATCGGTAGAGCAGATTGGAACGATTGTTTGAACCTGAATTGCTTCTCTGACACTCCCGGCGAGTCCTTCCAAACCACAACCAATATGGATGGCAACACTGCCGAATCTGTTTTAATTGCAGGTCTCTTCATCATGTCAGCCAAAGAGATGCAGCAAATTTCTGAACGCAAAGGTGACACGGACAGAGTGGCATATTATGAACACTGTGCTGAGTCCATGGAGACTGTATTATTGGAGTACGGTTGGGATGGGGAGTGGTTCTTGCGAGCTTATGACAATGCCGGTGAAAAAGTTGGTTCGCATGAATGCCAAGAAGGCAAAATCTTTATCGAACCGCAGGGTATCAATATCATGGCGGGTATTGGCATAAAAAATGGCTACGCCCAAAAAGCCCTGAAAGCGGTTCAAGAGCGCCTGGCAACCCCGCATGGACTGCTATTACATCAACCTGCCTATTCACGCTACTATCTGGACAAAGGAGAGATTTCTTCCTATCCCCCGGGCTACAAAGAAAATGCCAGCGTTTTCTGCCATACCAATCCATGGATCATGATCGCAGAAGCGCTGCTTGGCAACGGTGACCAGGCGCATGATTATTACTTGCGCATCAATCCCTCCGCCCGAGAAGAAATCAGTGAGATCCATGGCGCAGAACCTTATGTCTATTGCCAGACCATTGCCGGACGCGATTCTGTTGATTTTGGTCTTGCAAAGAATTCCTGGCTGACCGGCACTGCCTCATGGAACTATGTCGCCATCGCCAAATACATCCTGGGTATCCGTCCTGAGTGGGATGGCCTGCGGGTAGAACCGCGCATTCCATCGAACTGGCAGGGCTTTACAGCCACCCGTCAATACCGCGGAAGCACCTATAACATCCAAGCAGAACGTATTGGCAGCGGTAATGACATCCAATTGCTGGTGAATGGCGAGGCAATTGATGGGACGATAATTCTCCAGCCCGCTACTCCTGCCACCGTCAATGTGCTTGTAAAAATCGGCGAAAGCCAGTCTTAAGGGAGGCAGTATGCAATACGGTTATTTTGATGATGCAGCAAGAGAATACGTCATCACCAACCTCTTCACCCCCGTGAAGTGGATCAATTATATTGGTACGCTCAATTTCGGCGGATTTGTCGACCACACCGGCGGGGCGCTGATCTGTAAACAAGATCCTGCCCTGAATCGCATTACCAAATATATTCCGCAATTGCCCTCTTCAGATTTCAAAGGTGAAGGCTTGTATGTACGTATCCACCAGGAAAATGGGTATGATATCTTTTCCCCCTTCTACACCCCTACATTAAAACCACTGGATCGTTATGAATGCCATGTGGGACTGGGCTACACCACCATCATCAGTGAACGTAATGGCGTCAGGGCGGAAATCACCATATTTGTACCCTCCCATTACCAGGCAGAGATTCGCCGTATAATCATCACCAACATCTCACATGATCCAATCACCATTGATGCAATCCCGGTGGTCGAATACACCCACTTTGACGCGTTAAAACAATTCACCAATGCCGATTGGGTGCCGCAAACCATGCAAAGCCGTGCCAATCATGATGCTGCCAACCAATTGATCCTGACCCAATATGCCTTCATGAAACGTGACACTGCCATCAACTACTTCACAGGCAGTCTTCCCGCCGATTCTTTCGAAACCGATCGCAAGATTTTTCTTGGCAATAACGAATATGGCAGTTGGTCGAACCCACTCTCTTTGCAGCATCAATCCTTATCAAATTCTGAAGCCAATCGTGGTGACAACATTACCGCTATCCTCTATCCCATGGGCACATTGCAGCCGGATGAAAGCCGTACCCTTATCACCCAATTGGGGCAAACCGATCGGATATCGTCACATGCGATTGACATTAACTCATTCCGTCAGCCACAAACTGTGGAGGCTGCCCTGTCCGAATTGAAGCAATTCTGGGATGACTATCTCTCACATCTACAGGTGAATACCCCTGACCAAATGTTTACTACACTGGTCAACGTACACAATGCGCGCCAGTGTTACATCACCAAAAACTGGTCGCGTTACCTGTCTTTGTATCAGTTGGGTTTAGGCGCTCGCGGCATCGGTACGCGTGACAGTTCGCAAGATATTCTGGGTGTGGTGCATGCGGTTCCGCAAGAAGCCAAAATCCTGCTGCGACAATTGATCAGTGTTCAATCCATCAATGGCTATGCCTACCATCAATTTTACCCGCTCACCATGGAAGCCAATATGGGTGATTCGGCCGGCGAGGAAGGACGCCCCAAATATTACAGCGATGATTTTCTTTGGACCGTACAGGCAATCGCCGCCTATCTCAAAGAAACTGGTGACCTGGCCTTTCTGGATGAGGTCATTCCTTTCTATGAAAAAGATGCCAAAGACCAGCCTTTGGAATACGGCACTGTTCGAGAACACATTGACCGCGGCATCGCCTTCAGCCTGGGCGACACCGGTCAGCATGGTTTGTGCCTGCTGGGTTTTGCCGATTGGAACGATACCATCAACCTGCCAGCTGGCGCCGAATCCGCCTTTACCACCTGTTTGTTAGGTGTTGCGCTCAAAGAGCGTATCGCCATCGCTAAATTGGAAAATGATCAGGCAACCCGTCAGACACTTGAAGGGCGATATCACGAACTGAAGAAAACGTTCAACAATGCTGCCTGGACCGGTGATTGGTATCTGAGCTATTTTGACGAACAAGGCAACCCCCTGGGTTCGCCAGACAATGAGTTTGGCAAAATTTATGTCTACGGACAAACCTGGCCGATCCTGGCAGGCTTTGCAAATGAAGAAAAAGCCCGCAAATCACTGGAGGCAATCCATCAATACCTGGTAACTGAACACGGGATTAAGCTGAGCACGCCCGGTTACAATGGCTTCGATCCTCACGTTGGTGGTATCAGCACCTATCCTCCCGGCGCAAAAGAAAACTGCGGTATCTTCATGCATGTCAATCCGTGGGTGATCATCGCCGAAACCATCAGCGGAAATGCGCAACGAGCCTATGAGTATCATCAATTTACCAATCCGGCGCTGAAGAATGACATCATTGATCAATATGAGTGCGAACCTTATGTCTATGCGCAAAATATTCTGAGTGATGAACACCCCCAATTCGGATTGGCACGCAACAGTTGGCTCTCCGGTACCGCATCCTGGATGTATGTGGCTGCCACCCAGTACATTCTTGGCATCCAGCCCACCTATCAGGGACTTAGGCTTACCCCACATCTGCCGGAACAATGGGAAAAAGTAACCGTGACAAGGAAATTCCGCGGTGCAGACTATCAAATCACCATCGTGAAGCACCCAGAAACACAGAAAACCATGCGACTAACCGTAGATGGCCATCCCATTGTTGGGAATACCATTCCCATCTTCACAGGAGGATCGCACAACATCGAAGTCTGGTTGTAAACTCCTCAAAGTTTTGGTTATAATAAATCAGTATGAGGAATTTCTCATGCTCTTAAGAGCATTGCTATTGGGTTTCAATGATAAGGATCCATCCGAATGAAGAAGTTTTTTGCTGCATTTTGGTCACTAATACTCGTCATCGTACTATTTGTATTGCTGTTGCATTTCCAGGGTTGGGGATTGTTCCGCCTTTCCACCTTACCGCTGGCATTCGCCATTGCATTGCCCCTCTCCCTCTACACCAGTCATACCTGGAAATTCGGAATTTCCGCCAATCTTCTCATCGTTTTGATCTTCAATCTGATCATTCACCTGGTCACACAACCAAATTCTCAGCCCTTTTACCAATATCTGGCAGAGTTCAGTCTGCTTGCGTTGACCGTTATCGCCGCAACCATCTGTGGACAAAAACTGCGGGAGTTTGCAAAAGAATACGACCTGGTCTCAGCACTGTTTGCAGACAAGAAAATCCCCCACCTTGACGACATCCGATCATTAATCGAATCAGAATTCGCCCGTGGTACCCGTTACAATTACCCCATATCGGTGGTATTACTGCAAAGCAACACGGATCAAAATGCAGAATTACAACACAAAGCGGAATTCCTGACCAATTTGTTTAGCGAACGCCTCGCTGGTAATGAATTATCAGACTTTTTGCTTGAAAAAAGTCGCATCACCGACATCCTGGTCAAATCAGAGGTAGAGAACGATTACCTCATGATATGTCCAGGTACAGACCGTCCATCTGCAGAACTTCTCATCGAAAGGCTCAGGAAAGCCCAAACAAACGGAAAAATGGTGGGTTTCCAGGCCACCATCGCAGCCTTCCCTGATGATGCCCGTTCATTCAACAGTTTACTTGAACACTTAAGGATAGACCATTGACAATTTCTTAAAATTTTTTATTATTAATATCATTTTAATGGTATTATTTAGCAAATAAACCCACATTAACTAC
>OMKS01003764.1_pt1 | contig 11853 bp, 8 predicted proteins | sample 1674721 | NCBI WGS metagenome assembly OMKS01 (sample SAMN06264996, study PRJEB25208) | sediment metagenome | isolation source: hot spring sediment | place: USA: California | collected 2014-09-02 | reverse complement strand
TCGCCGGCGTTGTACAGCTCGACGAATTCCACCAGTTCAGTCTTGACGTCCGGGCGGGTGTGGATCTCATTGATGATGACCCGCGCACCCGAGAGGCCCCAATTGGCCGCGAGCATGGCGAAATCCACACCGTTGACGCCCCCAACACGGTCGAAATCCGCGCACGATGAACCCGAACACCCTGAAATCAGCCACTGTTCGGCGAACAGATGAACATCAAGGAAATCCACCGTGCAGTCGTTGTTCAAATCCCCCACCGGGCACGCCGCAAGCGCCAAAGATGCCGAAATCATGGCTGGAATGCAGGAAGCAACTACCGCATGGAGTACGCGCATGCTCACAACTCCTCACTGGGGTGCAGGCTGTGGAGCCCCTGTAGAAACGACTAGCAGGCCTTATGACGGACCCGAACCACGGAATCCTACGTATATTGTAGCGGAAATGGCCCCCCGAATCAAGACCCGACCTCAGAAAGCTGGCCGAAAGCCGGTTGTAGCATCTCTGGCGGTTACATGCCTCCGGCGACCGACGCAGTACAACGTCCTATCTACCCGCCAGAGCCTGTACAACGGCGTCGGCATATCGGGCATGAACCTGGTTCAGTTCGGCTTCCGTAGCCGTCAAGGCCCCCTCTTTGGGTCGTTGCGGGAAGGATGGCTTGACCAAAGGCAGGCCGGGTGTATCCGCCGAATAGGACTGGAATGTCCGTCCCCAAGCCTTGAGCGTCATGTCGGGCTTGACCAGTCCGGAGTACAGGCTGATATCCCGCGATGACGGCGTATCGGCAAACGGCCAACTCAGCCAGCCGTCGGCCAGCCCTCGCGTCGCCTCGATCTCGGCGACGATCCAGTCGGCCTGCTGCTGCTCGCTCAGGAACGGATGATTCTGCGGCGCGCCGCCGCCATACCAGCCGAACTCGCCGAGGACCACGGGTTTACCCACATGGCACCACGCCAGCACCGCCCGCAGGTAGTCCAGGTTTTTGCGATGGTTCTCCTCGGAGGCAAATGGGCTGCCCAGTACCGGGTAGAAGTGGATCGTGTGAAAATCCACCCATCGCGCCTGTCGCCACGGATTGAATGCCGCATAGCGGCTTGGCCCGCCCTGGCGAACCAGCGGATACGACCACTGGATGTAGCCGACCGTTACCAGATGCGTCGGATCGACCCGGGCAATCGCCTCCACCTGGCGTCGGACCCACTCATCCGCCAGATACTCCCGGAAGTCCTGGTAGTCCGCCAGGCGCATACTGTCGGCATCGGCCTCGTCCGCCGGTATGGAGATCGCCTCCCACTGCCCGTCTACCGGGGCCTCGCTGCCCCAGGCCTTTCTCAGGGCCTCCCACGAGCCATACTTCTCCCGCAGCCGCCCACGCCACCGATCCAGCCAATCCGGGTTCGACCACGGGACATGCGGCTCATTGAGCAGGTCCCATGCGAAGATCGCCGGCTCACCCTTGTATCTTTGTCCCACAACCTCCCAGAATACTTCGAGGGCTTTCAAGGCCCGCTCGCCGCCGAAGCGGTCACCCCGCCAGTAATCGGGCGACCCCTCCCAGTGGTCAGGCCCGGTCGGAATCAGACGTATCCCGTGCTCGCGGGCGATCCGCACCATTGCATCGAGCTTGCCCAGGGCCGCCTCCTCGACCTTGTCTTCGTTCGGCTGGAAACCGGCAGCGGTCAGGAATACCCGCGCACAGTTCACCCCCAGGCTCTGCATGACACCAAAGTGTGTCCGAACCCGCCCCTCATCGAACTGCCGCCACAGCTTCGGGGCCCAGCCGGTATTGGGGTCGTAGTAGTTCGTCCCGAATGGAACCCACGGCTTGCGCGAGTCCCGCTCCATAAATCCCGCCCCGTCCGGCCGAACAACAATCAGCTCCATGCCACCGGTCGGACGCGCTGCCCATAGCATCACAACGGTCAGTACGCCTATCAGAGACTGTTTCATCGGCGGCCCCTCAGAATGCGCTCCACAGATACATCAACTCCGGCCGCGACAACTCGTGAATCAACATCTTATCCACCTTCAGCGACATCGACTCCTGCCCCCGCAGAAGCGCCGACATCGTAAACGGCCGCCGGTACTCCACCACCCGCACCTCCTTGACCTTGGCCATCGACTTGACGACGTCTATCGCGTCATCCAGATACCCAACCCGGTCGATCAGTTTCTCGGCCAGAGCCAACTCGGCCGTATAGATACTGCCATCGGCCAGCTTACGGACCTCCGGTTCGGCGAGAACACCCTTGCGTCCATCGATCACCACCTGGACAAAACGCTCGTAGGCCGGCGTAATCAGACGCTCTTGCAGGTACTGCCGCTGTTCCTCGGTCGGCACGCGAAACGAACTGGGCCAGTCTTTCTTTTCGCCGCCGGTCACCACCACGGGCACAATGCCCAGCTTGTCCTCGAGCAGTTCCTGCATGGCGAAATACCAACTGATCACCCCGATTGAGCCGGTAATCGTCGTCGGCTCGGCAATAATCTTCTCGCACGCGACGGATGCGTAGTACCCGCCCGATGCCGCCAGAGCCTCCATGAAGGCCACCACCGGCTTGGAGCATTCCTTGCGGAACATCCGAATCTCATTGTAAATGCGGTCGCTGGCCGCAATCGTCCCGCCCGGCGAATTCACGCGGATGATGACGCCCTTGACCGCCTTGTCCTTCCTGGCCGCCTCGATCTGCCGGTGGAAGTAGTCGGCCTGGTCGCCCGCAATCATCCCCGCAATCGAAACAACGGCGATCTTGTTCGAGGCAGGACCCTGCCGCACCACCGCCTCATCCACCATCGACCGAGAACTGGCGGAAAACACGGCGACAACGGCGAACACGACCGCCAGCAACATCGCGTTGGCCAACATTGACAGGCCCAGGACGATGCCAAAAAAGATCTTCCATCCGGCGCCGCTGCGACGGGTCGGTGGGACTGGGGCATAAGGCATCTGCCCGCCGGGCGGCGTAAAGGGCATTTGTGGAAGGCCGGGCGTGTTGGGGTCGCTGCAATGAGTATCCATGATGGGTTCCTTTCACAGGTTCCTGATCACCGGCCATTGTAGGACCTGCTTTGGGTCGCTGTCAACCTTGACGGCAATACCGGCCGGTTCACCCCACCCGCCGTGCCAGAGGCCCTATCGCCTGGAAGGTCAGGTCAATCAGCCGTTCGCCTTCCGGCGGCATATTCGGCGACCAGATATGCCGCAGGATGGCCGCCAGTTGCGGCCGCTTCAGCGTCCGCCAGTCGCCTGCTCGCAGGTCCTTGGGCAGGCCGCACGCCTCGGCCTCGCTCAACACACGGGCCACGGCCGCCAGCGCGCCCAGCGCCATGTTGCGGGGCTCGACCCCGTATTCCAGCGCCAGTTGCATCGTGCCGAAGATGCGATCGCTCGGCCCCAGTTTCCGCACCACATCCCGCCCCGCGCGGGCCACGGTATCGGCCAACCACGGATTGGTCATCCGGTCCAGCAGGTCCGCCGCGTAATCCCGATAGCCCGATTCAGTGAACAGCTCATCCCCCAGGCTAGCGTACTTCTTCACCAGGGCCCCGCCGCTTTCCTTCAGGAATGCGTCGCGGGCCACGCCCATCAGGCTGGCGTCATCCTTCAGGTCGGTCATCCCCTCATAACCCTTCAAGGCCCCCAGATACGCCAGCAGGGCATGGATGGCATTGTGCCCATAGAGCTTGGCCTCCTCGAAGGGCAGCAGGTCGTCCTTCTCGGCGAAGACATCGATCCCCGGCGCAAAGCCGTCGATCCTCGTGCGCGTAACGAGAATGCGGTTGAACGCCTCCACCAGGAACGCTCGATCCAGCCCCGGCGCGATGGGTGTCAGCCCCAGCCGTTCGATCTCCGCGGCATCGGTCACCACGCGGCTCATCTTGCCGATAACCGTGTTGAGGCACTGAACGGCCCTGCCGAACGAACCATGCATCCGGCGCCGCAACGAGGCCGACAGTATCTCGGCCGCGTGGTTGTTGTTCTCAGCGGTGTAGATGACGGTCGCCGGCGCGGAATCGGCGGCGACGGCATCGGTGATCAGGGCCGATACGCTGTCGTGGCCGCCCGCCTCGTAGAAACTCACCGAGGGTAGCGATGTGACGATCTCCGTCGATTGCTCCAGGGCTTCAACCAACCGCCGTCGCTCGTCGGGTTCGCGTGGATTAAGCAGCTCGACGGCGTCGATCCGCACCGTCTCAATGCCGTCCGATCCGGCGATATTGACGTGGTAGCTGCCGCCAGCCTCGCGGACAGCCTGGACGAGCGCCGCGTCGATCTCGGCGATTACCATCCGCCCGAAACGCCCGCTGTCGAACGCCTCCTTGACGAAGAGCCCGCCCTGAATCGGCCCGAACCCAAAGCCCGTGAGTGTATGCTCGGTCATATCCGTCAGTCCGCCGAGCGAGCAAAACCTTCGACCCGCGATGTATCGGTCAGCATCTCCATCTCGAGTTCATACGTGCGGCTTTCGCCCGGCACGAGATGAATCAGCGTCTCCTGCTTGCGTGCGGCGGCCTGGCCGATCGGTGGATTCGTGCCCGGTTCCAGCGCCGTCACATACTCGCCCGGTCCCCAGTGCTGCCAGTTGCTGATCCATGGAAGCTGCTTCTTTTTGTACCGCATCACCAGCGCCAGGCCGAGCTTGTGGTTGGCCAGTCCCGCCGTGCATACCCCCGCCTTGTCGGCCGACGCATCGATGAACGCACAGCCCTCGCCGCCGTCGCGATGGCTCTCCAGCGGCGCCGAACACTTGCGGTAGTTGCGCTTGTCGTTGAACACTGCATCATCCATCTCCAGTCCGCGGCTTACCCACTTGCCCCCGCAGACGATATCGACGCCCTCATCCGCCAGCGGATACCCGAAATTGCAGTGATACAGCAGCATGTGCGGCGTCGGCATATTGCCGCGATTGGTCACGATATCGCAGACCTTCAGCACCGGCTCTCCCAGCCTGCCGCGGATCGTCCGGCGCAGCTCAACATTCGGCCCGAAAACCCGCGATTGGCGAACGCATGCCGTGATACTCATGTCCAGCCGCCCGGCCCGGATGTCCGGCTGGACGATGGACTCAATTTCCGCGGCTGTGTTGCTGATCCGCCCGTGCAGACCGCGCTGGCCGTACTCATCGGACTCCGGCCCGCCGATATGGGTCAGCCCGCATGTCGTCAGCAGGCCGCCCGCGAACGTCCACAGCCACTCAAGGCCCATGTTGGCATCGGGCCGCACCGCCGTGATGCCCCCGTGGCTGATCCACGCCAGGCTGTGCTCGTTGAAGAACGCATCGACGATGTCCAGCCCCCGGTCGATGACCACCTTGTACCGCAGCCCCGTCCCCGTGTTGACCCACGCAATCCGCGTGCCCCGGCCCGGCCCGTTGTCCAGCACCGATGTCTCGATGCCGCCGATCTGCGCCGAATTGCCCACCTTGCTCAGCCAGTCCGCCTGTATTGTCTTTTTCGCCATATTTTGTCCTCGTGAAACTGTCCTCGTTCTTATCCCAGTGCCGCCTGCAATACCTCAAACGTCGAATACGTCGCCCCGCCGCGAACGATCCGCAGCATCGTCTCGTAGGGCTTGATGTTCCCGTAGCGGTCGCCCAACGGCGCCTTGATGTACAGCGATGCGAAGAGGTTGCCCATCTGCACCGCCTCCGCGAAGTTGATCGACCCCTTGCGGAAGTCGTCCAGATGCACGGCCAGATACGTAATCAAACCGGCCCGGAACGAATCACCCGCCCCCACCAGGTCCACGACCTCGCCGGCCATGAACTTCGACTCGACCTTGTTGGGCCCGTCCGCGTGGGAATCCGGGCACAGGTGCCGCTCAAAGGCCCCATCGCTGACCGTCACGCCGAACAGCCGCGTCCGTCCGTCGCTGCGCCAGAACCGCCGGGTCAGGAAATGCAATCCGTGGGCGACATTCTCATTGGCCTCGTAATCGCGCCACACCCGCCCCGGCGCCAGGGTGTTCTCAATCAGCTTGGCCTCATCACAGGACGTGAAGAACACGTCCACCTCAGGCAACAGCGGCTCGAGCAGGTGGTACGCCTCCACGCCTACCCCGGCCTCGATCCGTTCGCCCGGATTGCCCGTCAATGTGTGGCTGTCGACGACCGTCAACGACCCCTTGTCACGGCACCATCGGATAAATGTCGCCAGGTCCCGTCCTCCCCGGGCGTCGCCCCGGTCGCTGAGCCCTGAATACATGTAGTACACAATCCGCGGGGTCATTCGCTCGACGGCCCGCTTGAAGATCTCGAAATCGAAATCGTTGTTGGCGTTGGGGAAATAGGCGATGCCGCCCCGGTCGTGCTCGCCGGTGGTGCTGTGGATGAACGTGGTCCCCGTGGGCAGCCGCGGGTGCACGAACGTCGCCGACATATCAATGCCGTTGGCGGCCATCGTATCGTGGAAGAACCGCCCCTGGGCGTCCAGCCCGCCGTAATCCCCGGCCCCGAGATTGACGCCGACGGCCACCTTCAGGCCGGTTCGCGCAATCAACGGCGCCGTGTTGCCCGGTCCGCCCGCCGTGGCGAAGCCGTCGTCGATCCACCGTTTCATCTGTGATTGCGGGTAGTCGGGCATATCCTCGGTCCGGCACTTGGCCAGGCCACCGGCTCCGACGAGCTTATCCACGAAGTCAAACGCCTCATGCCGCAGATCGCACGCGGCCGTATTCAGGATCAGGACATCCGTTGCCATATCTGTTACTCCACGCAGGCTGTCGAGTCAGTGCATCTCGGCCCGGCACGTGCCGATGGCGGGCCGGTAGAAGTTGAACTGCACGTTCGGATGGTCCGCCAGCAGCGACATCGGCACGGCGCTGTCGGCGACGCGCTTGCCGATCATCAATGTCGTCAGCCGCATCCCAAATGGATTGTCGTGCATGCCCGCCTGCCAGATGGACACCTTCTCGGCCCGCCAGGTCTGCACCGGCCCGACGGTCATCGCCTTGACCGGCACGGACGTGACCACGCCCCCGCCGCTGGTTCGCGCGTTCTGCATCACCGTCACCGGATGCAGGTCCACCACACGCGTCGAGAGCTTTCGGTATTCCGTGGGCGACGGCGGTGCATCTTTGTAGGGCCCCTCGCGCCGGACCGGGTCGTTGAACGCCCAGTGCTTGATATCGCCCTGGCCCCCCTGCATCACAACGCATCGCACGCCTTCCCATCTTTGTACGTAAGGCCTCGTGTCGGCCTTGGGAAAATGAATATTCGACGGCGGCATCTTCAGGTCGTCGGCAATGCGGTCGAAGCACAGCTCCATATCCGCCTTGGCGAACGACAGCGGATGGTCGATGGGAACCTCCGCCCCATCCATGAACCACTCATCCATGCCCCAGAAATGGGCATTCGACAGGTCCAGTCCCAGTTCATTCACCAGCCTCGCCACCAGCGGAAGTTGCTCGGTCGGCCCGATGGGGCCGCAAATCCCGGCCGGGTTATCCGCCGTCGCCTGCCGCCATGCCGCGATGTACTCCAGCGCCTCGGCCAGGTAGAAATCCTCCAGCGTGTCATAGAAGACGACCTTGAAACCGTCGCGGCCCAAAGACAGCATATCCTCGGCCGTCAGCTTCGCCGCGTCATTGAGCAACGCATCGTCCAGCGTCGTGTAGTCCCACCAGTCCGGCGCCAGCATACTCCGTTTTCGAGCCATCCGCGTTCTCCTTATGGAATATGGACCCGTCCACCCAATTCGGCCGCCAGGATGTTGTCCCGCGGGTAGGCATGACCCAGGTGCTGGCGGAAGCCCTCGCCATACGTGCAGCCCGCCTGTCGGCCGCGGTGCTCGGCAAAGGTCTTCATCATGCCGACATAATCGTCCATGCCGTGATGTTCGAGCAGCCAGTTGCGCTGGCTCTCGTGGCAGCACAGCATCCGCTGCTTGGTCTGCATCACCGAACCGATATCGACGATCATACCGGGCTCAACCGCCCTGCCGAGGTTGTCCTTGCCCTCCACCGGGTCCATATAATACAGGTACGGCACCGGTTCGAACGGTTCGGCGCCGGGCGTCCGGACGTTGACCGCGCCGCAGGCGAAGCACGCCGTCTGGGCCAGTCGGGCGGTCGTCTCGTGATCGACCATGTAGTCCACGGGACTGAGCGTAAAGACAACCGTCGGGCGGACCTTGCGGACCAGTTCAATACCCTTCAGAAGGGTCGGTCGGTCATACATGATGAAGATGTCGCCCGATTCCAGGCAGTGATACGTCCCATCGAGAATCGCCGTCGCCGTGGCCGCCTCGTCCCGACGGATGCGGCTGATCTGCTCGCGGTCGTACTGCACCGTCCCGCAGTCGCCCGGCGTCATTGTCGAGATATGAATCTCCCAGCCACGCTCACGCAACAGCGCCAGCGTCCCGGCGCACATGAACTCCGCGTCATCCGGGTGAGCCCCAAAGCTCAGAGCCACTTTCCTGTCGTTTCCGGCCATAGTCTTCACTTGCCCATCAGGTGGCTGATAATCAGCATATCCAGTTCTTCATAGTCCCGCGCCTCAACCAGCGCCTTGATCTTCTTCATGTCCAGGCGGCGAACGAGGTCCACCAGCCGCAGGAACACGTCCCGGCTGTTGCTCAGATGCTTGGTGGCGACCTCCTGCTTCTGCGTCCGCATGGCCTTGACGTCCAGCCCCACGAACTCGCCCTTTCGGCCGTAGTCGTAGGCGTCGAGGATTCGCACCTGATTGAACGCCCGGCGCAGATCCACCGATCCGAACGTCTTGTCTTCGTCGAACTTCAGCCCATTCTGGTCGTTCAGATGCACCGTATACAGCTTGTCGTACGCCAGCGCGAAACCCATCTCGTCGGACGGATCGAGCCCGGCCAGAATCGCGTGGGCACTCTCGATATTGACCCCGACGCGGGCCGGATCGCTCGTCTTGTACGCCACCGCCACCGCATGGCCCGTCGTCGGAATATAAGCGTGGTCCATCGGTTCGTTCGGCTTGGGCTCGATAGCGATACGCACCTTCGGATGATAGGCCAGCATGTCGTTGATCGCCTCGATGATCCGCTCGACAGCCACCCTGGAGTCCTTGGCCTCGCGGATATACGTCCCCTCGCGAGCCAGCCACAGTACGATCAGGTCGCATCCGAGGGCATCGGCGATATCGATGCACCGCCGCGTGCGGTCCCTGGCGTACTGCCGGGCGGCCGGGCTGTTCGCCGTATACCCGCCGTCGATGGTGTCCGGCCCTTCCCAGAGCCGAGGCGCGACAAACTCCGCCGCCAGACCCTCGCCGTCAAGCATCTTGCGGACTTCCGCCGCCTTGGCCGCGATCTCCTGCGGGCCGAGTTTGTCCATCTCCGGCACGGCATCGTCATCGTGGAACTGCATGCCGTCGAAGCCGAGCTTCTTGTACATCGTGAGCTTCTTGGCGAAACTGATGGGACCGCGAACCGTCGGACCGAACGGATCGGCCCCCTCGTGGATGTTCCACGGTCCAAACGAGAATCGGTACTGTCCTGCCATGATTGCATCCTCCTATGGCTTAAACACTCATTTCGTTGTCATGCTGAGCAGAGCGAAGCATCGGGCCCTCGCATCGGCAGGCTCTTCCTACGGCAAACCAATGTCACCTCCATCACACCTCATTCAACGCCCCTTATCCTTCTGTCCAAGAACACCCTGCGCATGCCGCGCATAATGGGCCCTCAGGTCGTTCGCGTACCGTCGCAGTATCGTCTCGCCCAGCCCCTCATAGTCGCCGCAGCGGTACAGGGCCCGCGCCAGCGTCAGTTCTTTCAGCGAGTTGTTCCGCGTCGAGTTGTCCACCGGACTGGGCGGCGTACCGGCCAGCGCCTCCTCGATGCCGGTAAAGGCATGCCCCATCATCCCCGGTTTGCGCAGCAGCGCCGCCAGGGCCGGCGCCGCGTCGGGGTCGCCCAGCGTCTCGCACGCCATCGCCACGGCGCGGTGGTGCGAGAACTCGCTGTCGGTTTCGAGCTGTTCCATACGGCGGATCAACACATCGACCGCCCGGGCATCCCGCGTCCGCCCCAGGGCCACAATCAGGCTGTCCAGAGCGCTCATGCTCATCCCGAACTGGCCCATGCCAGTGTAGTCCCAGCCCTTGTCCCACGCCGTCGACTCCACCGCCGACAGTAGCGTCTCGACGCCCGTGCCATCGCCCACCATCCCAAGAATATGCGCGTAAGCCAACTTGCCCTTGGGCGTCTCGGCCTTGCCGTAGGCCTCACGCAGCAGCGGCAAGGCCTGCCCGATATGCGCCAGCACAATCTCCAGGTCGTTGTAGTCCTCGGCCACGTTCCTCACCGCCTCGGCAACCCGCTCGGCAGGCATGGGCAGCGAATCCCCATCGGTCAACACCGTCTCGGGCATGTTGCCCTTATCGACCAGGTGGCCCTGCACAGCCTTCAGATCAATCCCGCGAAGCGGCGTGCCCCCGGCCGCGGCGATCGCCGCGGCCACACCCGCTGCGTAGCCCTGGTTCTGGATATCCGGCTGCATCCGGATCACCGGCATCGCATCGCGGTGGGCGCTGACGCCCAGACCCGTCACCAGTATCCCTTCCAGGCCCTTCGGCAGCAGACACCGGTACGGCACGTTCACCAGCATCGCCTCGCGATCCGGCGGGCGAATCAGAAACACCGGGTGCTCCGTATAGCCGTGCGTGTCAAAATTGCTCCGTGAGATCACAATGGTGTCCGGGAACGTCCGGCCCAGCGATATATCCATCGGCGAGAGCGTGAAATCCCCGACAATCCGCCGCCGCTCCCGCGTATCCTGCAACTGTCCGAGGTCATAGGCGTCGGTGTACTTGTTCTTGGCCGTCACGTAGGCCCGCCAGACGTCCACCATGTCTCCGTCGTCGATGAACGTCCAATCGGTATTGGTGTAACCCGTGCCCACCTTCCACGGCGGCAATCCCGACCCCTGCACCGCCACGGACATCTCATCGGTATAAACCGTCTCGGCCCCGCCAGCCGCCGCGATGTCCGAGTTGCCCGTCGAATCAATCACCACCTTCGCCAGCACCACCCCGCGCCCGTGCGGCGTCGCAACCCCCACGCCCGCCACCTTGCCCTCGCAGACAAACGCCCCGCAGCCAAGCGTCCGAAACCACACGTCCGCCCCGGCCTTACGCAACTCCTGGCGGTACCACTCGGCCTTCCATTGAGGACTCCACGCCGGGCCCTGAGGCCGTCCATCACCCAGCGCCTGGACGCCCGCATCGACCTCCGCGGTGAAACCCTTGATGTAGCCGTAGTAATACTTGCTGATCAACCCCATCGTCCCGACGCCCCCCAGGCCGTTGAGGTACTCCACCAGCAGCGTCCGTGCCCCCTGGCGGGCCGACGAAATAGCCGCCGGCGCCCCGCCCGTTCCGCCGCCAACCACCACCACATCGTATTGGCCCAGGACAGGAATCGCCCGCTCCTGCGACGGCACCAGCCCTAACTGCCCCTGGCGTCCTCGAATACCATCCAGATTCTCCCCCACGTAGCCTGAGGCCACCGGGGTCGCCGTCTGGCCCCGCAACGCCACCTCGCCGTTGAGGGCCACTTGGGCCGCCTCCTTCGCCGCGACTACCCCAATCCTGCCCCCCACGCGCATGGATTCCAGCGGTCGCAGCAGCCGTTCCGCGGCCTGCCTCGACAGCCCGGCACAGCCGCCCAGAACATAGAGCCGGTCCAGCTTCTCCGGCCGAAAGGCGTCCAGCGTCACCGAATCCGCCCCGGACCAGGCCCCAGCGGGATTACTCCTGGCCTTCATCGCATCCGGCGGAACCTGAAAGAGCGTCTCGGCCGACTCCCCCTGGTCGTTTCTGAACGTCATATCGCGGGCCTGCTGCTCGGCTTGGGCAAATGACTCCCAGGAGCCATCCC
>OMKS01003760.1_pt1 | contig 11862 bp, 12 predicted proteins | sample 1674721 | NCBI WGS metagenome assembly OMKS01 (sample SAMN06264996, study PRJEB25208) | sediment metagenome | isolation source: hot spring sediment | place: USA: California | collected 2014-09-02 | reverse complement strand
TTGCAGTGCGTGATTTTTACGCGCTGTAGCCACGCGGTTTTAACCGCTGTGCGCTGTAATGTGCCATTGTCAAAGTATGATCGTTGGACGTTAAAAACTGGTTCTTTGGGATTTCCGCGGTGAGAGATTAGCCACGAATTGACACGAAAAACCTAAAGATTAGCGACAATTCGTGTAATTCGTGGCGAAAAATTGACCGCTCGCCAAGCCAACCATGCGAACTACCAGAGAGCCTAAAAACTGAATAGGGCTTAACCGATAGAATCCTTGCATGGCGAGCAAGAATTTGCTGTCGGTATCCTTTATGGGTATCATCTCAATAAACCGGGGCAAACTCGCTCGGGCCGGTCTCCTGACCGTGCCCGCTGTGGCTCGGTCGGGAGACCGGCCACAGCTCCCCAACTTATTGAGAAGATACCTTTATTAGATCTGGCTTGACAAGGCGCCTGATTTGAGTTAAAATAATAACGGTCGAATAAAATAACGACCGTTACAAAAACAAACCTATCAGGGAGGGACAATGGCTCAAACACAACATCTCGTCTTGCGCATCGTGGCCCAGCGCGGCGAAATCAGCAGCGGCGATCTTTCGGACGTGGGGCAGAAGTTTGGCCTGTCAGCCGACGCCGTTCGCTCGGCGGCCAACCGGATGGCCCGGGAAGGACTCCTGGACAAGGTCGGGCGCGGGCGCGGCAACGTGCAGTACCGGGTCGGCCCACAGGGCCAGGCCATCATCGACCGTTTCGTCGCCAAGATCCACCGCTGGCACGCGGCCCTGGAGGGGTTCCTGACCTGGGACGGGCGCTGGTTGGTGGTGACCTTCAGCGTGCCGGAAGAGCAGCGCGGGAAGCGAGACGCCTTCCGCGCCCAGTTGACCGACCTGGGCTTCGGCCTGCTGACGTCCAGCGTGTGGGTCTCGCCTTTCGATTACGCGGAGGGGGTCGTGGCGTCGGCCCAGGCCCTGGCCATTGAGGATTGGGTCGCGCTGTTGCGATGCCAGCGCATCTGGATGCCGGGAGTCGACGACGGCGTCGCGTTGGTCCGGCGAATATGGGACCTGGAGACGCTGGGCAACCGGTACCGGGACCTCAACCGGCGGACCGAGGCGTTGCAGGCGTCGTTGGGGCAGATTAAACAAGGGCAAGCCATCGATCTCGAAAAGCTCTTTTTCGAGGCCATGAACCTGCAGAACGAGCTGTTGGAGATCATCTTCGACGAGGATCCCTTTCTGCCGATCGATCTGTTGCCGGCCGACTGGCCCAGTCAACGGACTCACCATCTGATCCACGACATCAGTCGCGCCGTCGCCAAGTTGGAGGTGGCCGCGGACGAGCGCTATCACTACCTGTTCCACCTGCTGCGGGATATGGAGGTGCTGGAGGTGTTCCTGGCGGAGGATGAGGAAGTGGGTTTCCATTGGCCGGACCAGGAGGCGGGACGATGAGCGAACTGCTGGCGATGGCGCGCAAGGAGTTTCGGCACATATTGCGAGACCCCTGGCTTTTGACCACGATCACCGTGGGAGCTGTGCTGCTGATCATGCTGATGTCCTACACGCTCTCGACCGATGTCGAGCAGGTCCCGATCGCCGTCGTGGATAGCGATCGCAGTGCACAGTCGCGGGCCTACTTGCAGAGTTTTGGCCACGACGATTTTTTCGATCTGGCCTACTGGCCGCGGAGTGCAGAGGAGGCCCTCGAACACCTGCGGCTGGGCGAGGCCCATGGCGCGGTCATCGTGCCAGCCGGATTTGCTAACGCAACTCTGCGGGGAGAGAAGGCCACCGTGCAAATCGTCGTCGATGGCACCGAGCCCAGCGTCGCTGCCCAGATTCTGGGCCATGTCAAGGCGCTCTCGGCGAAGCACTCGATAGAGCTCCTGGAAAAACAGTTGGATAGGGCCGGACTCTCATCAAGAGACGATGCGCGCGCGTTCGAGTTCCGTATTCGCACGCTCTACAACGCCAATCTCAAAGAGATCAACAGCATTCTGCCAGGCCTGATGGCGCTTTCCCTGTCGATGCCGACGATTGCCGCCGCCCTATCCCTGGCGCGGGAGCGGGAGACGGGCACGCTGGAAAGCCTGATCGCTACACCCATGCGGCGGTATCAGTTGCTGGCGGGCAAGATGATCCCTTATCTACTGGTCGGGCTGCTGGACGTGCTGCTTTTTGCCGGAATTGGGTTATTTGCCTTTGACGTGCCATTTCGGGGTCGCCTGCTGGATCTGATCATATTCTCTGGCCTTTTTCTCTTTGCCAATCTGGGCATCAGCCTGTTGATCTCTGGCCTGGTTCGCACGCAGATGGCTGCCCTGATCAGCGCCGGGTTCATACTCACGCTGCCGGTGATCAACGAGTCCGGGTTGTTTCGCCCGCTCTATGCCATGCCACCTGGTGCGCGGACACAGGCCCTGCTCTGGCCGGCGACTCATTACGTCAAGATTGCACGCGGGATCTTTTTGAAAGGCGTGGGCGCACGCATCTTGTTGCCCAATGGGCTCTTTTTATTGGCCTTTGGCCTGGTTTTGAACGGCCTGTCCGTGTGGCGTTTCAAGAAAAAGCTTTCTTGAGTGAGGGGAAGAGAGATGATCTATCGCATTGGCAATATGCTCTGGAAAGAAGCTGTCCAGTTCTTGCGCTACCGGTTGTTGCTGATCTTTGTGCTGGGTTTTCCGATTTTCAACCTCGTGTCGGCCGCGGGGTCTATTGGCGAGGGCATCAAGCACATCCCCACGGCGGTCTATGACCAGGACACCAGCCCGGACAGCCGTCGGCTGGTGCGCATGCTGGACAACTCACGTTACTTTGCCCCGGAATATGGCGTCGACAGCCAGGCTGAGTTGGAACAGTTGTTGGAAAAAGGCGACGTGAAGGTAGGGATATTCGTCCCCCACGATTTCGGCGCCGCGTTGATGTCGGCGGACAGGGAAGCGGCCGCTCAAGTCCTACTGGATGGCAGCGAGACGAGCACAGCCCTGCTGGCGCAGGTCTACCTGGAAGAGACGGCTTATGCGTACGTGCAGCAAACGCTGGAACGAACGTCGGAGGGCGGCGCGATGGCAAGCGCATTGGAGCAGGTGGACGCCCGTTCGCGGGTCTGGTTCAACGAGGATCTGAGCAACAAGACCCTCGACCTGCCGGACGAACTGGCCGATTCATTGGTGCTGCTGGCCATTTTCGTCCCTGCGCTCCTCATCACCCGCGAGCGGGAGGCAGGCACCTTGGAACATCTATTTGTCACGCCCATACGCCCCATCGAACTGATTGTGGGCAAAGGGCTGTTGGCCTTCATCGTGGCCTACCTGGGATTTCTGGGCATGCTGGCGCTGTTGCTCTTTCATTTTCAAATCCCAATGCAGGGTTCGCTAGCTTTGTTGATCGGCTTGACGGGTTACTACATTTTGGTCGAGATGGGATGGGGGCTGCTGATCTCGACTATCACCCGGACGCAGGGACAGAGTCTTATGGCGGCCTATATCCTGTGTATCGTGCAGATCATTTTTTCCGGTCGCATTTTACCGGTGGCATACATGCCCCAGGTGACCCAGGCTACGTCTCTGGTAATGCCTAACCGGCACTACACCACCATCTTGCGGGGTATCATGCTCAAGGATTATGCACTGGGCGACTTGTGGTCGCCGGTGATCGCGCTGGGAATGTTGGGCCTGGCTCTCTACGCCATCGCCGCACTGAGGCTGCAGAAGCACTTGGATTGAGCGAATCAGCGAGTCAGCGAGTCAGCGAGTCAGCGAGTCAGCGAGTCAGCGAGTCAGCGAGTCAGCGAATCAGCGAATCAGCGATTGAGATGGGAGCGTTTCTTTTCGTTCGTAGTAGGCGCTTTAGCGCCGTGAAAGTGCGCAGAGGAGAGCATAATCACGTGGAAGAGGACAGACGTTTATGACCAATGACAAGATCGTTATCGAGACAAACAACCTGGTCAAGCGCTTCAAGAAGATCACGGCCGTTGATGGCTTGGACCTGGCGATTAGTCGAGGTGAGATTTTCGGCCTGCTGGGGCCCGACGGCGCGGGCAAGACAACGACGATCCGCATGCTGTGCGCGATCATGGACCCCGACGAGGGGAGCGCCCAGGTAGCAGGCTTCGACACGGTCAAGGAATCGGAGGCGATCAAGGCGCGCATCGGCTACATGCCGCAGCAGTTCTCGCTCTACGGCGACCTGACGGTGATGGAGAATCTGATCTTTTTCGCCGACATCTTCCAGGTCTCGCGAAAGGAGCGTAAGGAACGCATCGGTCAACTGTTGGGATTCGCCCGGCTGACACAATTCAAGGACCGGCGGGCGGTGCATCTTTCCGGCGGTATGCAAAAGAAGCTGGCGCTGGCCTGCACGCTGATCCACCAACCGGAGATCATCTTCCTCGACGAGCCGACGACCGGCGTGGACCCGGTCTCGCGGCGGGAGTTCTGGGACATCCTGGCCAATTTGCACCTGGAGGGCGTGACGCTCTTCGTCAGCACGCCCTACATGGACGAGGCGGAACGATGCTCGCGGGCGGCGCTGATGTTTGAGGGAGACGTCATCGTGTGCGACGAGCCAGAGGCGATCAAGGGACTGGTGGAGGGGGAATTGTTGGCGCTGCGGCCCGAGCGCTTGCGCGAGGCCAGCCGCTTGATCGAGAAACGCCCTGGGGTGCGGGAGGTGCAGACGTACGGCGACCTGCTCCACGTGTTCGTGGACGACGCCGAGCGACGCGCGCCAGAACTCCGGGAGGCGTTGAAGCAAGTCGATATTGGGATTCACGAGATGCGCCAGACGCGCCCCCGGATGGAAGAGGCCTTCATCTCGCTCATCCGTGAACGGGTGGAGGAAAGATAATGGGAGATTGGTGATTGTGAGTGAATACGCTGTTCAAGTGGACGATCTGACCAAGACATTCGGCGATTTTACCGCCGTCGATGGCGTGACGTTCAACATCCGGCGCGGAGAGATCTTCGGTTTCCTGGGGCCCAACGGCGCAGGCAAAACGACGACGATCCGCATGTTGTTATGCCTGTTGCGCCCCACGGCGGGCCGGGCGACGGTGCTGGGCTACGACATCGTCCGCCAGCCGGAGGAGATACGCCGGCGCATCGGGTACATGTCCCAGCGCTTCAGCCTGTACGAGGACCTGACGGTGAGCGAGAACCTGAACTTCTACGGGCGAACCTATGGGGTGCGCGGCGAGAGCCTGCGCCAACGGAAACAATTTGCAGTCCAGATGGCGGGGCTGGAAGGGCGCGAGCGAGAATTGACGCGCAACCTCGCCGGCGGCTGGAAACAGCGCCTGGCCCTGGGGGCGGCGATCCTCCACGAGCCGGATATGCTTTTCCTGGACGAGCCGACGGCCGGGGTGGACCCCATCTCCCGGCGGACTTTCTGGGACTTGCTGTACCGGCTGGCCGAGGAGGAAACGACGGTTTTCGTCACCACCCATTACATGGACGAGGCGGAGCATTGCCAGGAGCTGGCCTTCATCCACCAGGGACACATCATTGCCCACGGTTCGCCGGAGGAGATCAAAGTGAACACAATGCGCGGCCAGGTCCTGGAGGTCGACTGCGACCGGCCCGACGTGGCGATGGTTGTGTTGCAGGAAATGGATCTTTTCGAGGAGGTCGCCCTGTACGGGGCATTGATTCACGTGGTGGCCCAGGACATCGGCCACTACGAAACACGTATCGAGCGGGCGTTGGCCGACGTGGACGTACACGTGCAGGCGATGGACGTGATCGCGCCATCGTTGGAGGACGTGTTTATCTCCAGCGTTCGAAATTACGACAATACACAGGAGTGAGTGATGAACCGAAAGCGAATACTAGCAATTGGCATCGTTGTCTTGCTCGTCGCCGGGATCGTGGGCGCCGGGTTCTACTTCTCGGCCAATCCGGCGGTGTGGCAGGACATCTTGACCCAGGTGGGCGTGGCCAAGGCGGAGTCGGACGGGTTGACTGCCTCGGGTTTCATTGAGGCCGAGGAGGTGACGGTCGCCCCGGAACTGGGCGGGCGCGTGACGGAGTTATTGATCGAGGAGGGCGAGGAAGTCGAGGCCGGGCAGGTATTAGTGATACTGGATAGCACCCTGCTGGACGCCCAGGTCGAGATCGCCCAGGCGGCGCTAGAAATGACCGAGGCGGAATTGGCCCAGGCCAAGGCGGGGGTGCGCGAGGAGCGCATTCGCCGGGCCGAGGCGGAATTGGCCCAGGCCCAGGCCGGGCGCGACGGCGCCTACCAGGCCTGGCAAGACCTCCTCGCCATCCGGGATAATCCCCAGGACCTGAAGGTACAGATCGCCCAGGCCGAGGCCCAGGCAGCGGCCGCCGAGGCAGGCCTGGCCCAGGCGGTGGCCATGAAGGACGCGGCGGAGATTGCGCACGAGAATTTCTGGGACGCCAAGGAGGAACTGTCGGAGGCCAGGGAAGAAATCGAGGAATTGGAGGAATTGTGTGAAGAGCACCCTTACCTGCCGATGTGCCCTCCGCCGTCGCTGCCAGGGATGCCACTCGATTTTCACCTGATCCCCAACAACTATTGGAAGGCCTGGGTGGGCGTCAACGCGGCCCAGGCCGGGTTGGATGGGGCGCGGGCGGCCCTGGGCCGGCTCTACGCCATGCGGGATAATCCCCAGCAATTAAACGCGCAGATAGACGCGGCCAAGACCGAGTACCGGGCGGCCGAAACAGCCGTGGCAATGGCCGAGGCCCAGCTAGAGGCGCTGCAGGCCGGCGCGACGGCAGAGGAAATCGCCATCGTCGAGGCCCAGGTCGATCAAGCCAAGGCCTCGCTCAACTCCTTGCTCGTGCAGCGCAAGAAACAGACCATCGCGGCGCCCGTGAGCGGCGTGGTCCTGGGATTGAGTATTCACGAGGGAGAGTTGGCCGCACCAGGCCGGACGATGCTCACCCTGGGCAATCTGGACGAGGTGATGCTGACCATCTACGTGCCGGTTAACAAGCTCGGCTGGGTACGCATTGGACAGACGGTCGAGGTACAGGTGGATAGTTTCCCCAATCGTGTTTTTGAGGGCGTGGTGCTCGCCATCGCCGACAAGGCCGAGTTCACGCCCCGCAACGTGCAGACCCAGGAAGAACGGGTGAACATGGTCTTCGCGGTAGATGTGAGCATACCCAACCCCGATCACGCCCTCATGCCCGGCGTACCGGCTGATGCCGTGATTATTACCGAGGAGCAGTAAAGATGCAACGAATAGCGAATAGTGAATGGCGAATGATCAGATTGATAGCCGGCGGGTTGGCGCTTGTTCTTCTTTTGCTTGGATGTGCGAGTGAAACGGCCAATGGAACGATCACGGCCTCCGGTTTCATCGAGGGGAAAGAAGTGACCATCGCCTCGCAGGTCTCCGGGCGAATCGCCGAGATGCGGGTGAACCGGGGCGACGAGGTGCGGGCGGGCGATGTGCTGGTCCAGCTGGATGACGCGGTGCTCCAGAGCCAGCGCCTGGAGGTGGAATCGGGCGTGGCGGCGGCCGAGGCCAACCTGGCACGGGTGCTGGCCGGCGCGCGCCCGGAGGAAGTCGCGGTCGCCAGGGCGGCGCTTTCTCAGGCTGAGGCTCGGTTGGAGGGCGCGAAGCAGGCGGTCGTCAACGCCCGGGACGTGATCAGCAAACCACTGACGTTGGAAACCGAGATCGCGGCGGCTCGGACCCAGGTGAAACTGGCCGAGCAGGACGTGGAGATGGCGGAGGCGAACCTGGCAGAGACACGCTTGAAGTGGAACGTTTACCAGGATCAGGGGGGAGACGTGAAACGCACCTGGGACTTGCAGGTGCGGGCGGCGGAGGCGGCGTTGCAGAGGGCCCAAGCGAACCTGAACGGCGCGCGGCGATACCTGGGCGCCCTGATCGAGATGCGCGACAACCCTCTGCGGCTCCAGACCGAGCTTCACGGGGCCGAGACCCAAGCTCGTCTAGCCCGGGCCCAGGTCGGCGTGGCCCAGGCCTCGCTGGACGAGATGGAGGCCGGGGCCACGGCCGAGGAGATCGCGGTGACCGAGGCGCGTCTACATCAGGCTAAGGCGGCTTTGCGGCTGATCGACGCGCAGATCGACCATCTCACGTTGGAGGCCCCGATGGATGGCACGGTCACCAGCCGGGTCAGCAAGGCCGGGGAGACGGCCACCGCCGGGATGCCACTCGTGACCATCGCCAACCTGGACGAAGTCGAGCTGGTGATTTATATCCCGGTGACCCAGATCGGGCGCGTGAAACTGGGTCAGGCGGTGGAGGTGGAGGTGGATTCCTTCCCAGATCGCGTGTTCATAGGCGAGATCGTCAACATCGCCGGCGAGGCGGAATTTACCCCGCGCAACGTCCAGACCCAGGAGGAGCGGGTCAACCTGGTCTTCGCTGTCAAGGTTCGCCTGTCGAACGAGGATCACGCGCTCAAACCGGGTATGCCCGCCGACGCTACAGTGTTGATAGATCGATAAGCGTTGTTACGCGAAAAGCTGATCCCCCACCAGCGCGTCCTGGCGGGTCTCGAGCCGCGCCAGGGTTTTCTCCGTGCGCGCCTGGAACTCTAATAACTGGCGCAGCACCTCCTCGGTGCGCTGCTGCGCCTCGGCCAACACGCGAATCTCTGCCTTCAACTCGTCAAAATCCTGGCGACGTACAGCCAGCTGATCCCGCAAGTCCCTTTGCACCAAGTCCACCAATTTGAGCAATGGTAGTTGAAGTTCTTGTAGCAAATCTTGGATGATGTGGAAAACTCCAGTTTATTATCTCTATTTTGGAAAATTTCACACTCCTCACTTTACTATGGATCTCTAGGATTTCGCTTGGTATAGCACTCCGAGGGGATGACATCCCCTCGGAGCGCCAGGCTTATCGAAAGATGCGACAAACGCCTCATCACGGCCAGTGTTTCTATCGGAAGTGTCGTCGCCACAGATAGTTCACACTGTTGACACATACGACAACAATGCATATCACCGCCGCAATCAGCCACAGTGAAGGAAACCATGTGCTGATAATCGTCACGAAGAAAATCACCAGGCTCCCACCCAATATGGCGCCGGGGTTAGATCGAACGATAGCCAGCGTGCTGCGCCACGCAATATCGCGAGAGCGGGTCTCCACCTGACCGAGCAAAAGCGCCAGGGGATATAACTGCAGGATCAACCACACCAGTGCCAGGGCAATCCAAAACGCCCGTAGCCATGCTCCAAACACCGAGAGCTCTCCCACAAATGGACCGGTTGCTTCAAATTTTGCATTGGTGAACAGGATGATGGCCAGGATGAGATTGAGCAGCGCCAATCCCCACGCTCCTTTCTGCCACTTCCCCACATCATGATTCGCAGGGTCCTCCGTCACGTTGGCCTGTACGTCCAGCAGGGTCTCGCGTATCTCACCTTTCAACGTGCTCATTTCCTGTTCTAAAGTCTCGATTCTCTTTTCGAGCTCCCCGTCCATAGACACCTCCCTATCCCGGACGAAGCCGCTGCGCTTCTGAGCCGGAATCAATAAAGATCACCTCGTGTGCAAAATTCTTTCACAAAAAACAAGCATTTCACTGGATAGGCATTATCGTTCAGGCGTCAGTGTGGTCACCGTGCTAGATGCCGCTGTTCTGAACATAGATGGATTCCAACAACGCCATTGACGAATAGGCATTTTCAGGATTTCCATAAGTGGCCTCTCTCCCCTGCGCGTCGGAGAAGGCGCCAGCCTGGAGAATCGTGAAGGCAAAAACGGCGGCTACAACGACGAAGGCGATAAAAATGATAGCTATCTCCAATGCCGTCATACTGCTTTCATCTCTCGTCATGCAATCCATTTTCCCTCCCTTTTTTAGAACGCGCACTCTTATACGACCTCAACTGTTCGGGTCTCTCCCGTTTTCAGGTTCGATAAACAGCCTCCTTTCTTTATTCTTGATCCCATTGTCCTAGAAGGATATCGCCTGGAAAATCGATCAACTGGCCCGAGCCCTTTAGCATCATGTTCTTTGGGGATTTCGCGTGGTCGCGGTGAGAGATTGGCCACGAATCCTTCGACTACGCTCAGGACAGGTTGGCACGAATGGACACGAAAAACCCAAAGATTAGTGACAATTCGTGTCATTCGTGGCGAGAAATTGACCGCTTGCTAAGCCGAGCAAGCGAACTAGCAGAGAGCCACCTTCATTATTAAGTATAGCAAAGAATGACCGCCGCGTAATTTCAAGTTGATTTCAAGTTGATTTCAACACTATTCAGCGATATACTAAAAGCTGACAACGTCGACTTCCGTTCACAAAGACATACAGGCTCTTTCTAGAAAGCTCTGTTGAAAAACGGTCATCTTAGCACAGAGCCACCGAGAACACGAAGAAAAATTGAGGTGCGCATTAAAATTTTTACGCAAATCGTGCCAAACAGTGAATTTTTTTTGAGTAAAATGTTAAATTCTCTGTGCTCTCTGTGTCTCTATGGTGAAATCTAGGCTTATTTCAGTGCAGCCAGTCATGGAAACTCGGTATACAAAGCAAAATGCTTCCGCCGGTATTGGCGCATCATGGCCACGTTTCTGTAACGAAATCGAAACAATGTTTGCTTTGACCTGATGTATACTGACTGAAAAATGTGGGCGCATATGATAGCAACAACTATGCTTAAAACAATTCCTTCTGATCAAGCGTTAAAGCGATTAAGCGTCGGCAAGCCGATCAACACGATGTGGGTCACCGGGTTGCTCAACCTGGACCCACTCACTGTCAGTCGATGGCTGTGCGGGGAGGATATGCGTGGCATTTACCAGCCGATTGTCATCCGGGGATGTTACCTGGACGCGCTCGACCTCGCCCGGCGCACGTTTTACGATCGGGTCGAACTGGTCGATTGCCGCATCGAACGCGCACGCTTTGAACGAGCTTATTTCTATACCAGTCTCTTGATCGAGGATTGTGTCTTCAAGGGGGATTTCTCGGGCCAGCAGATGCAAAGCGAGGGTCCAATCGTGTTTCACAATACCGTCTTCACCGGCTACGTCGATTTCAGCGGGGCGACGTTACGTGACGACGTCAATTTCCTCGACGTTTGTTTCTACGGCGGCACCAATCTTTTGTACGAGATGAGGGATCATTGCCCAGAACGACTGGGGCGAGAGGTCATCCTGCGGGGTTGTCGTTTTCGCAGCGCCGACGTGCCCGATGGGTTAGATACAGTCCGCCTGGGCATCACGCCATTTCTCCAGAGCGATTCGGGTCGCCCGGAAAGCTAAGGGCGGCAGCGCGTCCTCTTCAGGCGCAAAAAATGCGACACGATCCACATCATCGGCCGCTCGCATCTCTCCTCCGATCAATTGCGCCAGGTAGACGATGACGATGTCGGCGCCATGATCGTGCTCGCGCCCGGCAATGACGTCGAGTAAGTCGACGATGCTCACCTCCAGGCCGGTCTCCTCTCGACATTCTCGCACGGCTGCTCCGGCCGGATGCTCGTCGAAATCGACGAAACCGGCGGGAAACGTCCACAATCCCTGACAGGGTTCCCACCGCCGCCGCACGAGGAGAATCCATCCCGCCCGTTCGACGATGACGCCGGCGGCGATCTTGTGCTCGCGAAAGACGACCCGATCACAGGCAGGACAGTAGCGCCGCGCTCGCCCAAAGGCCACTCGATCCTGAAGGACGTGACCACAAGTGGGGCAGTAGTTGAGGGTTGGAGAGCGGGCCAATGTGCTTGACTCCTGAAGTTATCGGTCGAGGATTAGCGAGTTGTGCGCCAGGCCCACACCGTCACCAGCAGCAACCCCAGAGCCGTCAACCCTAACGCGATCTCCAGGGCAAGCCAATTTGCCGCCGGGCTGGCTTCTCTCACGTGAAATTCTATGATCTCAGGTTCGGGGATCTCCGGTGCTG
>OMKS01003759.1_pt1 | contig 11863 bp, 9 predicted proteins | sample 1674721 | NCBI WGS metagenome assembly OMKS01 (sample SAMN06264996, study PRJEB25208) | sediment metagenome | isolation source: hot spring sediment | place: USA: California | collected 2014-09-02 | reverse complement strand
CCTGAGAAGTTTTACGGCAACATGCTTTCCGGATTGGGGACCCCGGATCTGCGCGGCACCCAGGGGAGTTTCAGCTTTTACTCGGAAACCCGCCAGGAGAGTACCGATATCTGGGAAGGCATGACCGAGATCCTGGAAAAAACCGGTCCGGGCTCTTTCCGGGGGCTGTTGCGCGGTCCGGAGCATCCATTTCGCAAGGGGCGGCACTACTTGTCCACCGCGTTCACCCTGCAGGTGGACCCATCCGGCCGCTGGGCGGATTTTCGAGCGGGAAGAGCGGGCGTGCGCCTGGAACCGGACCGCATATCCCATTGGATCCCGGTTGAATTCCGTGCGGGCTTGATCCGCATTTCCGGCGTGGTCCAGCTGGTGCTGAGCAGTGCCGATCCGGTACGCCTTTATGTGTCACCCATCCATATCGATCCGGCCAAACCCTCCATGCCGGTCTCTCACCCAAAAATCTTTTCGGTTTACCTTTCGCGCTTGCTGGGATCTTTCGCCACCCTGGGCATGGCCGAAGACACCACTGCGGTCAATGAAAAAGTGTTGTCTGAAGACGCTTTCCTGCAGCAGGTGTACCGCACTCAGGAGGAGCGGGAAAAGGCTTTTTTTGACAGCTTGTCCAAGGTTCGCAGCGGCATGGTGGTGCAGGTGTTTGAGTCCACGGACCGCATCCAGCACATGTTCTGGCGCTACCTGCCTGATGCGGATTCTCCTGCCGAGATTCCCGGAGGCAGCGACAAGATCGTTCACGCCATTCGCGATTCCTATCGGGCCATGGACGATTTTTTGGGCCGCTTGCGTCCCCGGCTGCGCAAGAGTGACCTGCTCATCATTGTGTCGGACCATGGATTCGGACCTTTCAACCGCGGCTTCCACCTCAACTCATGGCTGCATAAAGAGGGCTACCTGGTTCTCAAGGACGGCAAAAATGAGAGCGGCAAGTGGTTCGCCGACGTGGATTGGAGCCGCTCCCGCGCATACGGCCAGGGTTTGAACGGCATTTTTCTCAACCTCAAGGGCCGGGAAAAGCAGGGCATCGTGGTTCCGGGTAGAGAAGCGGAAGCCTTGAAACGCGAGATCTGTGAGAAGCTGGGCTCTTTAACGGATCCCCGGAGCGGTTCCCGCGTGATCCGGCAGGCATGGCCCAGTGAGGCGATCTATCGCGGTCCTTATCTTCGCAACGCCCCGGATGTGGTCCTGGGATATGAAAAAGGTATGCGTGTTTCCTGGGAATCGGCGGTCAATACGATCGGGCCGGAGTTGTATGCGGACAACACGCGCTGGTGGAGTGGCGACCATGCCTTTACCAGGGATCAGGTTCCCGGGATCTTTTTTTCCAACCGCCCCATACGTGAATCCAATCCGGCCCTGCTGGATATCGCGCCCACGGTACTGTCCGCAATGGGTGTGCAACCACCCGCCTTCATGGAGGGCCGGGACCTGGGAGTGACCGCGGCGGACTCAACGGAGAAAAGCGCATGAAACGCAGGGAATTTATTATGAGTACGGGCGCGATGCTGGCTGCGGCGCCCTTCATGAATTTCGGCGCCGGTACGAAACCGGGTCGGCGCATGCTGGTGCTTGCCTTTGACGGTATGGATCCCGCTATTGCCAACCGCCTGATGCAAAAGGGTGAGTTGCCCAATCTGCAGCGTCTGGCCGGGCGCGGCGGCTTCACCATGATGCGCACCACCATTCCCGCCCAAAGCCCGGTGGCTTGGGCCAGCTTCGCCGTGGGCAGTGATCCCGGAGCCACCGGGGTGTACGACTTCCTGGCCCGCGACCCGAAAACCTATATGCCGGAATTCTCTCAGGCCCAGACCATCCCCGCTTCATCAGTCATCAAGTTGGGCAAGTACCGCATCCCCTTGAAATCCAGCCGGGTGGAGCTGGGGCGTCAGGGCAAGCCTTTCTGGAATACCCTGGAAGAGAACGGTGTTCCGGCAACGCTGTTCAAATTGCCCGGCAACTACCCGCCCAGCCCGACAAAGCAGCGAACCATCTCCGGCATGGGTACCCCCGACATCAAGGGAACGTACGGCATCTACACACTCTATACCACCGACGAGTCCGAGGCGGAACGGGACATTTCCCCCAACCTGCTTTACTACGCTTATATCAACGAACAAAACATGCTGGAGGACGGCTGGATCGAAGGTCCGGAAAACGACCTGAAAGTAGGATCCGGTCCCGTGCGCGTGCCGTTCAAGGCCTATCTTGACTACCGTCACAAAACGGCTCGCATCGATGTTCAAGGCAAAACCCTGTTGGTTTCCGAGGGCGAGTACTCCGACTGGGTGGAGGTGGATTTTCCCCTGATCGAGGGCATCAGCAGTGTCACCGGCATGGTCAAGTTTTATCTGATGGAACTGGGAAAACGTTTTCGGCTCTACATTTCACCGGTGCATGTCAGTCCGCTGCATCCCGCGACCGACATCTGCACACCCGACAACTACTCCCGGGAACTGGCCCGCGAGGCCGGCCTCTTTCACATGATCAACCTGCCGGCGGATACCAAGGCCCTGCAACAGAATACGTTTTCCCTGGAGAACTTCATCGTACAGAGCCAGTCGGTGTTTAAGGAAAGTCGGCGCCTCTTCCACTACGAATTGGAACGTTTCGAGGCACAATCCAAAGGCTTGCTTTTCTTTTACTTTTCCAGCCTTGACCAGGGGCAGCACATGTACTGGGCCTTGACCGATCCCCAACATCCTTTCTATCAGCCGGAAACGGCTTCTCGTTACGGTCATGTGCTGGAGGACTTGTATCGTCAACACGACCGCGTGCTGGGGGAGGCCCTGGAAAAACTGCCGCCGGACGTGGCCATCATGGTGATGTCCGACCATGGTTTCGGCACCTTCCGCCGCGAGGTCAACATCAACAACTGGCTGCATGATGAGGGCTACCTGAAGTTGTCCACTCCGGACTGGTTCCCCGGCCAAAGTTTCCTGGAATACGGCAACTGGGGAGAGACGCAGGCGTACACGCTGGGCCTGAACGGTCTCTACCTGAACATGAAAGGCCGGGAAGCCGAAGGCATAGTCAAACCCGTGCAACGCCGGCATCTGCTGAATGAACTCAAAAGCAAGCTGGAAGCCCTGCGTGATCCAATCAACGGTGAGCGGATCATATCCAATGCCTATATTACGGAAGATGTTTTTTCCCCCACTTACCTCGATCGCGCCCCGGATATCATTCTGGGGTTCCGCCGGGGATATCGCACCGTTGACAACGGGGCCATGGGCGGGTTTTCGGAAAAAGTCGTGGATAATCGCATGGACTGGTGGTCCGGGGATCACTGCATCGACCCCCTGGCCGTGCCCGCGTCTTTCTTATCCAGCTTCCCGATCAACCGCAAGGTCCCGGACATTCGTGACATGGCACCCACCATACTGGAATACTTCGGCGTCAAGCCGCCCCCGACCATGACGGGAAAACCACTGGTCTAGGAGGAAACATGGCCAAGAAAGTGAAATTGAGCAACGAAGCCGTACAAAAAGCCGATACCATCCTTGCCCACCACGGGTATGCTTCACTGGATGAAATGGTCGAGAGCCTGATCGCCCGGGAGTTCGATGCCATCCAGTCCGGAGAGGGAAACCGCGAAGAGATGGCGGACAAGTTGAGCGGACTGGGTTACATCTCCTGAAGCGGCAATACCTGCGGGAGACGCATAAATGATCCACGCCTTCAACTACTTTTTTACCCGCGTAATGCGGGTGATCATGGCCCCATTCGACCGCCTGGGCGATTTCTGGGGCATCCTTTTCTTGAGTTTGTTGTCTTCGCTGGTTGTGTTACTGGTCTACCGCTGGGTGTCGTCTCCCCGTCGCATCCGTCACGCCAAGGATCAGATCAAGGCCAGTATCCTGGCCATCCGCATGTACCGTGATTTCTGGCGCGTGACCTTGGGCGCCTTCGCGCGCAGCCTTGTGTATACTATTAAGTACTTTGCCCTGAACCTGGCCCCGCTGCTCTTGATCCTGCCCATCCTGGTGCCTGTTTTCGCCCAGATGGAGGCCCGTTACGGCATGCGCCCTTTCCAACCGGGGGAACATGTGGTATTGAAGGCGCGTTTAAATACGGATGTTTCCACTCTGGACGTGAACCTGAACACGGGAAACGAAGTCTTGGCCGCCATGAACCCCGTAGTGGTCACAGCCCTGAACGAGGTCAACTGGAAGCTCCGTGTCGAGGCCCCCGGCTTCCATCAATTGACGATCAGCGGCCCGGGTTTTTCCGCAACCAAGCGCCTTGTCGCCGGTGACAAAACCACGGCCCTCTCCAATCGCCGCTATGCGCGTTCAACCTGGGCCCATTTCTGGTATCCCGTTGAACCCCTGTTGAAAGAAGCCGGTCCCGTGGAATCGATCTCGCTACGTTATCCCGGCAAGCGTGTTTCTTTCCTGGGCACGCGCATCCATTGGATATGGCACTACCTGGTGCTGATGCTGATCCTGGTGCTGGGTTTGCGCAAGCGCTTTGGAGTCGAGTTCTAGCAAGGTTGAAGAGTTGTAAAGTTGGAGAGAAGGTGACAGGTATCAGGTGACAGGAGGCAGACGTAGGGGCGACCGGCCGCTCGCCCTTCTATCCCCATGCTTCTTGATTTTCCGGATTGAAGGGAATACGATTGTTTTCTGAGGGGCGAGCGGCTCGATTGTGTGGGGAGGAAATGCGTGAAAAAAAAGAACGTTCTCCCGATTCTGGTTCTTTTGATGATGCTGTTGTTGCAGGGCTGCGCGGTACTGGATGAAATAGCCGGTACGTTTGCCAACCTGAAACGCTTGAAGTTCCGCCTCGGCGCCATCTCGGACTTTACCCTGGCCGGGGTGGAGATCGGGCATATCTCGAGTTTGCAAAACCTCAATGTTGCCGACGCCATGCAATTGCTGGCGGCTTTCAGAAACCGGCGCCTGCCCGCCCGATTCATGCTGAATGTGGAGGCGCGTAACCCCAATGACGGAACTGGAGGAACCCCGAGAACCGTTTCCACGCTGACCCGTTTTGACTGGCGTTTGCTGATCGATGATCATCCCACAGTCAGCGGGGGTATCGATGCGCCCCTGGAGATTCCGGGAACGGGACAAATCAGCAATATTCCCCTGCGCCTGGAACTGGATCTTTACGAGTTTTTCGGTCAAAGGGGATATGAAAACCTGTTGAATCTTGCCCTGGCACTGGGAGGCCGCGGCGGAGACATATCGCGGGTGGCTCTGGATGCCCAGCCCGGGGTGTCCACGCCTTTTGGAGCGATCACTTATCCCGATCGCATCACCATCATCGCCAAGGAATTCCGCTGAGTCATCAGAGCCGGCGATATGTCTTTTGGTAAAATGCGCTGAAAATCCCGTGTCCGCGAATCTGTGGATGTGGAAAAAGAATTTTTTGCGTATGTGATATGATACAAGTCAATTTTGGTCCGAAAAAATGACCTTGAAAGTTTATGTGATTTCCGACGGGACCGGCAAAACCGCCGAAGGGGCGTTGAAGTCCGCCATGGCGCAATTTGGCGAAACCGACACGGAAATCAGGGTCCGCGCCAAAGTCCGTACCGAAAAACAAGTCGAGCAAATCATTGATGAAGCCAAAAACAACAACGGCTTTGTGGTGCATACCATTGTGTCCAAGAACCTGCGCGATCGCATCCTCGCCCTCGGCCGCTTGAATGAGGTGGAAACCATCGATCTCATGGGGCCCCTGTTGGCGCAGTTGTCCCGGCAACTGGATTACTCACCGCTGGAAACCCCCGGCATGTTCCGCAAACTGAATCGCGCCTATTTCCAGCGCATCGAGTCCATGGAATTTGCTTTCCGCCATGACGACGGCAATCGTGCCGAAGAGATCGACAAAGGCGAAATCATATTGATCGGAGTATCAAGGACATTCAAGACGCCGTTAAGCATTTATCTGGCGTTCAAGGGTTGGCGGGTGGCAAATGTTCCCATTGTCCTGGGGCTTGATCCTCCCCCAAAGATATTCAATCTTCAGGGCGTGTATGTATTCGGACTCACAACCTCTCCCAAGAACCTGGCTGAATTGCGCAGCGTACGCGACCAGTACCTGGGCGGAGCAACGGGGCAGTATTCCGATATCGATTACGTGCGGGCTGAACTACGCTATGCCTGCAAGATTTTCGAGCGTATCAGGGATTGTCAAATCATCGATGTCACCAACAAACCCATCGAGGAGATCGCCTCGGACATTTTGGCCCGGATCAAGAGCCGCGGCGGAAAGACCAGGCCCAACGGGTAACTGTTTCCGCGGTTTCCAGCGCAGATTCCATCCAATCACCGCCGGAGGTTATGTGCTGATATTTGCTGATCAACAGATGATCAGAACATTATTTCCAGTTCCAGCATTGTCCGGCTGAGGGCGATCAGGGGCAGCAGGCCGGCCTGGACCGCCGCCTTCAGAGCCGGGTTCCGGATAATCAGGCGTGCCAGGGGCGGCGAGTAACGGTAATAGGCCTGAACAAAATCACGGCCCGGGTTGTGTGTCATCAGGAATTGATCACGGAAATCACGCAATAGAACCACCTGGGCGGCAAGGGGTGAACCGAACGCGGCTGTGGCGATAAAGCACCCCCTGGCGCCGTTGCCGTCGCCATTGTCGTTCCCGGAACTGCGGGATTTGATCTGGATGGTTGCGGCGAAAGTGGTACGGTTGTTAAGGGTATAGTCGTCGTTTTTCAGCCCGTTCACCGTGATGATCATGCCGATGTAGTAGGTCCCGGCCGGCACGTCATTGGGGATGGTGGAATTGATATCAAAAACCGAGCGGGTTTCCCTGGCCAGGGTATCCCAGTTCCAATAGGAGCCGACCTGATAATCATCTCCGGTGATGTTGCGGTCCGTGGAAAGGAAAACGCGGATCCGCACATTGGATGCAGGCAGGAAGCCGATGTTTTCCACGGTGATGTTCCTCAGGCTGATGGCATCACCCGGGTAATAACTGGATTGATTCGCCGTGGCGTTTTTCAGGCCGTTGCCGGCGTAATAGGATTCGACGCCTACATCAACCGTGTTCTTAATATTTGTACGACTCTGGTAATTGCGGCGCAGGCAATATGCATCAGCAACGTGGATACCCCGGCCGTCCTCAATGATATCGTGGTAATAACTGTGGACTACGGTCAATTGATCGTAGTCATAGGTTTCGTAATAACCCCAGTTTCCCGCGGATCCACGCTGCATGCCCCAAGTATGGGCCATCTCGTGCATGACTATAGGCCGCAGGAGGACGACATCGTCGTTTCCCCAGGCGGCCTCTTCGTTGTCCGTCCATTCATAAGCGGGGTTGAACATGATATCCGACTCCAGCAAAACACCGCAGGGACTTCCCGACCGCCACCAATGGTGTGCCCAACCGATATATCCGTTCCAACCGACCCCGTAGATCCTCTGCAAGTCGGCTTCCTTGACCCATCCGCACACTTCATTGCGGTTATTGTGGCCGAATTTTCCGTCACTGGGACTCTTCTGGTAAATGGCCATGAACCGGTTCCAGGTGTTCCGGGCCGCTTCAATGGTATCGTAGGACCACCACTCCGTGGGAACGGTCTTTATGACAAACGGCAGTGTGTGGTAGCCGCAGTACCCCAGGGTGCCTCCCAGGGGACGACTCGATTCTTTCCCAGGGGGAATGATCTCTGATTGATCGGGGATTGGCTGTTCCTCCATGGCGGGGTATTCATCTCCAGTGATCCAGGTGGTGATGGAAGTCCCGATTCCTTCACGCCGAAGCAGCGGTTTTCCGACTGGTGCGTTCAACGCCACCTCGCGGGTATAATGAATGAATTCTTCCAGGGTCAGGGGCGCCCCGGTGTCGTTGGGCGTTTTTAGTGCAGATGCCGGCATGGAGCCATCCGCCGGGTGATTGGGGACGGGGGGAGGGGCGGACAGGGTTTCAGCGGCGATTGAGGCGGTATCGTTGACCGGTGAACCGTTGCGGATAAAAGAGACCCGGGATGTACCGCTGATCAGTCTGCCGTCTCTATCTCCATGAAAAATTCGGTTGCCCGCCGTCAGAACATACTCTTGCGTGGTTTCCACGTCCTTTACCACGTTGAACATCCCCTGGGGTCCCCCGATCAAAGGATTTGCGTACGTTCCGCCGTCATCGTTCACAAACAGGAGGTAGCGGCGTTCCGGCTCAAACGCGGGTGCGATGCTGACTCCGAGGCAGATGTCCCCTACACAGCCGCCTGCATGCTCCAGGATAATGGTCGTGGAGTCCTTCTGAACGGAACGATGGGTGCCGTGAACCATCACAATGTCGCGGAAATAGACTTCCGTGATAATGAAAGTTCCCTGTGAGTTGAAACGGGTTTCCAGCCGGTCCACCGTGCCCACAAAGACCAGGTCCGCGCTGTTGGCGACCTCTTTAAAGGAGAGTCGAAGATGCGATGCTTCCGCAGTGCTGATCAACAGTAGTAACAGTCCGGCTGTTCCCAACCAGAACGGGAACCCTTGACATGCATACGCACAACGGTTTTTGCTCCTGAACATGAACGCCTCCGATCCGCAATTATGCGGCGGTTATACTTGGTTGTCTATACTAAAAAAGTAGTTTACTTCCGGAACAATTCCGGAAGAAAAAGCGCTTGAAAATTGCCGGAACACGCTGCCGGCGGTGCGCGGCAGAATGCTGCAGATCGCCGGGGTTTATTTCTCGACTTTCAGTACGGTCTTGATGGCCTCTTCGAATCCTTCTTTGGGCATGGCGCCCATGGCCATCTGCGGTTTGTCATCCTTGGGGATGAAGAGGATGGAGGGGATGCTCTGAATCTGGAAAACGGCGGCGAGTTCCTGTTCGGCTTCGGTATCTACTTTGTAGATGTCTACTTTGCCCTCGTACTCTGCTGAAAGCTTTTCCAGCACGGGGGCCACCATCTTGCAGGGGCCGCACCAGTCGGCATAGAAGTCGATGATGGCAGGGCGATCCCCTCTGAATTGCCATTCCTTGCTATTCTCATAATCGAATACCTTTTCAATAAACGTATCTTTGGTCAGATGCTCCATTGTTTTTCTCCAGGGTTGGATTGGTTAAAAAATAATTATATCAAAAAAAAGAACCCCGGTCAACCATAGAGTCGACACCATAGAGTCGTCACCCGGGTTCATATTGGGGAAGGATCAGGGCGGGCCGGGGGAGGGATCCGGTCCGCCCTGGAGGGTCCTTACTTTCTGCGGCTGCGAGCCGTTTTTTTGGCGGATCCGGACCGGGAAACGGACCGGGAAACGGACCGGGAACGGCTGCCTGATGAACGCCCTACAGACGTACTCCGTTTCGAACTCGAGCGGCTGATTGTCGACTTGCGTACCACCCGGCTGGAGCCTTTCTCTGAATAACTCTTTGGAGCCAAGCGGGAGCGCTTAATGGTTCTGCTGCTGGAAACGGGATAGTGATTGCCCCGGTAACGTTTGTCTGTTCCCTGGTCGCGGCTTCGCGGAGCGTAGCGGCTCGTACCCCGGCGGGTGCTCAGATGATCCCGGTTCACCCGGGATTCAGATCGATAGCGGTACCGGCTATCCAGGTGCCGCTTCTGCAACACCCGGCTGCGGTGGCGGTAGTAGTCGCGGTTGGAGCGCCGGTTGTGAAAGTAGCGGCGATAGCGGTCACGCAGATAGCGGTTGTGATAGCGATTGTAGCTGTAGCGGCGGTAATGGTTGTAGTAGTAGTTGAAGCGCATGTAACTGTCGTAGTAGGGAAGACCGAAACAGGAGAGGCGGATGAAGCGGTTCATGGAGACCAGGCTCCAGTGCAGGCGGTGCCCGATACGGCTGAGTTCATAGATGGGAATCACAAAGACCCTGGGGCCAACCAACACGAAGTACACGTCCCGGTACGGGTGGGTCCAGTAGTATACCGGGCCGTTGTGACGGCTCAACCAGGGCCGGGCGCTCTCATAGCCGTAGTCGTAATTGAGGTAAGCATCGTTGTAGTTTTCGTAAGGTTCGGCGTAGTCGTCGCCATAATACCCTTGGGCGAATCCGGTTCCCGTTGCCAGGATCAGGATCAACATAATGGCTTTCAGGTGTTTCATTTGGCACCTCCTGCCAGATGGAGAGCAATATCGTTTCCAACCCGGAAAGGCAAAAGGTGTGACAAATTCCGGACAGTATCGCAGTTGACTTTTCCATGATCTTCATCTATGTATGACCATTGATGACAATTGCTTGTCGCAGGCTGAATCCACATTCCCGGGTTCAACGCAAGGGTTTTAAGGAGAAAAGAGATGACATATTGCCGCAGTCTGATTACATGGGTTGCCATCCTGCTTCTGTTTCCCACAGCCGGTTTTGCGGAAGTAGCGGAAGTAATAGATGACGCCAGAATAAAAGACAGTTGCACCATTATTACCGTGGGCCGGCTCGCCAGCGCCGACGGATCGGTCATGACCTCCCATACCTGCGATTCCAACTACCGTACCTGGATCGAATTCGTTCCCGGAGGGACACATAAACCGGGCGAAAAAACGGCCATTTACAAAGGAAGCATGCACAACTTCTTTGCCGGCGACAAACGCGTGATAAAGAAACTGGGCGAGATTCCCCAGGTTCCCCGAACCTTCCGTTTTTTGAACACCGCGTATCCCTGCATGAACGAACACCAATTGGGCATGGGGGAATCCACCTTTAACGGGCGCAAGGAATTGAAAAGCGATAAGGGCATATTTCAAATTGAAGAACTGCAACGCATCGCCCTGGAACGTTGCCGCACCGCCCGTGAGGCCATCCGCCTGATCGGCCGGCTTATCGAGGAATACGGATATTGTGACAGCGGGGAGTGCATCACCATTATCGATCCCAACGAAGCGTGGCAAATGGAGATCCTGGGTCCGGGCAAAGACAAATTGGGCGGGGTGTGGGCGGCCCAGCGCATTCCCGACGATCATGTGGGGGTTTCGGCCAATATCAGCCGCATTGCTGAACTCGACCTGGACAACCCGGACTACTTTATGGCGTCTGAGAACGTGTTCAAGCTGGCCGAAAAAAACAAGTGGTGGGACCCGAAAAAAGAACCTTTCAAGTTTTACAAGGCCTATGGCGACAGTTACTCGGGCAAGCCCTTCACCATCCGCGAGTACTGGGTGTTTAGCCGATTGGCGCCGTCGCTGAACCTGGACTTTAACGCGGACGAGTTGCCGTTCAGCGTAAAACCGGAAAAGCCGGTCTCATTGCAAAAGATGGTTGAATTGTTTAAAGCCGACTATGAAGGTTCGGAATACGATATGACCAGAAACCTGATGGTGACGCAGAAAGACCGCAAAAGCGGAGAAGAGGAAACCGTTAAGAGCCCGGCGGTCAATGCCTGGATGTCCCGCCACATGCGCACCCTGCTCAACACCCTGAAAGAGGATGTGGTCGTGCGGCACCGCCCCATCGCGGTGGAGTACTGCGCCTACCACACCATCGTGCAGGCCCGGGGCTGGCTGCCCGATGACTTGGGCGGCCGTGTCTGGTTCGGCCTGGACAATCCGGCCATGACGGTAAAAGTGCCCCTGTACATGGGCATGGAAGCGGTATTGCCCTCTTACAAAGTGGGATCACAAGAGAAATTCCGCCGTGATTCCGCCACCTGGGCGTTCCGCCGCGTGGCCAAGTTGGCCATGATCCGCTGGGACCTGTGCCGCGAGTTGGTTGAAAAGACAATGCGGGAGTACGAGCAAAAGGCCGACCGCGAAGTGCCGCGCCTGGAAGCGGATTACATGGAGCTCTATCCCACGGACCCCCGGGCCGCGAACCGCCTGCTTACGCAATACTCCCACCAGTTCGCCGATGCACTGGTCAACCGCTACTGGGACCTGGGCGATCATTTGTGGAACTTTTACGCCCGCGGTTTCTAGCAGGAAAAGTTG
>OMKS01003757.1_pt1 | contig 11867 bp, 6 predicted proteins | sample 1674721 | NCBI WGS metagenome assembly OMKS01 (sample SAMN06264996, study PRJEB25208) | sediment metagenome | isolation source: hot spring sediment | place: USA: California | collected 2014-09-02 | reverse complement strand
GTCCTGGGTCGCGACGATTTCATTTATAAGCATACTGTTGCGGTAGGCGAAAATGAAAAGAATGGCCCCGATCACGAGGAAGGTGACCAGAGGAAAAACGGCGATTTTCATTGAAAGGGAATATTGAAACTTCCGGTCTACGACGTATTTTTTCCTCTGAGCATCCATGGCGCCTCCCGGGATATCCGCCTGTCTAATAGCGATTTTAGTTGCATTCTGTAAGACAATGCCGCACTATGATAACATATTTTAGCCGCGGGTCAAGTATAAATGGGACCGCGGGCCCAGATGATATCCCGGCCAGGAGCGGAATATGAATATCCTCAGCGTGATCACTTCCCTCATCGCCTCAATGATGCTTCTTTTCATGCCGGTTTTTGTCATTATCAAGGACTGGCGCGACCAGGTCAACAGGGCGTTCGCTCTTTTTTCGGTATCCGGTTTTATTATTCTGTTCAGCATGTTTCTCACCTACGCGTTTCCCGATTCTCTCTATCTGACCCAGTTCAACCGGCTCAGCCAGGTGGGCACCGCCCTCACCTTCAGTTTTCTTTTCGTCATGTCTCTGGTCTTCCCCAAGGGTGAGAAGCCTTTCTCTATCCGCGCCATTGCCCTGATCATCGCGCCGGCCTTCATCATCAGCTATATCGCCATGTTCACCGACTTTAACATCACCCGCGCCTATTTCAAGGACGGCCGGCTGGTGAGGGATTTCAGGTTTTTCTATACCATTTACGCGGGAATCGTTCTGGCGTACCTGCTGCTGGGCACCGGCAATTTCGTCAGAAAATACATTAAAACCACCATTACGATACACCGTCTGCAGATGCAGTTCATGTTCGTGGGGACCTCCTGGGCGCTGGTGGTCGCGTCCGTGTGCTCGATCGTACTTCCCCGGTTTTTCGGCTATTCCGACCTGTATGTGCTCGGCCCTTCGGTCGCGTCATTTTTTGCCTTTGGTTCACTTTTTTATTCGGTAATTTCCTATAACCTGATGGACATTACCACGGCCGTCCACAAGACCGTCACCTACGCCATAATCTCCACCGCCATTTTCGTGCCGCTGTATCTCATAATGAGCGCCCATAAGGCGGAATTATGGGGGGCGGCGGAAGTGCCCCTCTCGATTGTTGTGGGGCTGATGGCAGTGGTTTTTATATTTTTTTCGGTTTATCTTCAGCCTGTCATCGACCGCGTCTTTAAGAGGAAACAGTATGAGTTTGAAGGGCTCATCGACAAGTTCGTGCGCGAGGTCGGCAGGGAAAGGGACTTCCGCCACATCATTGAGCGTTCGGTGGACACCCTTTTTGATACGCTTTTTCTCAAACGGGCTTTCTTCGTCATGTTTTCGACTGAATCGAAAAAATACCAGGTCTATTACCGGAAAAACATGGACGGCGAGGTGGAGCCCCTGACCCAGAACTCCACGGTGATACGCTGGTTCCTGCGCAACCAGGAGGTACTGCACCTGGACCGCGTCTACACCGACGACCGGACCTTCGGCGAATTCAGGGATGAATTCCTGAAGTTTTTTAACAGCAATAAAATAAAAATGATACTGCCGATCTACCACGAGCGCAGGGTGCTGGGGCTGCTGTGCCTGGGAGAGAAAGATTCCCTGGCGGCCTTCAAACCGGACGAGATGCGCAAACTGGCTTTTTTTCAGGCCGAGAGCAATACCCATATCTCGAACGCCCTCACCTACGAGGAGTCCCGCAGCCAGCAGATGATCACCCGCACCCTGGACCTGTCGTCGGACATTCTCGCCAAATCGGTGCCGAAATCCCTGCCGAGCGTCATGGGGGTGAAATTCGGCGCCCTGGTCATTCCGCGTTACGGCGAGGGGATTGATTACTTTGACTTCATGCGCCCGTCCTCCGAGGGTATCGGCATGATCGCCACCGATATCTCCGGGGTCGGCATCAACAGCGCGCTCTATTCGGTGGTGCTGCGCTCGGCGTTTCAGTCCAGCCTGGAGGAGTCTCCCTCGACCTTCTCGGTCATTCAGAAACTGAACAACGCGGTGTATGATTATTCGGAGGGGAAGGGCAACCTTATCACGGCCTATTACATGTATTACGATGTGCGCTCGATGCGGCTCATGTACACCAACGCCGGCTTTCCCCCGCTGGAACTTTTCCGTATCGAAAAAAACGATTTCGACTCCCTGGACACCGAAGGCATCCCGCTGGGCTACGACCCCAGGGCGGATTACGGCATGGGGCGGACCAACCTGCTGCGGGGGGACATAGGGCTTGTGTATTCGAAGGCGCTCATCACTTCGAAGAACACTAAAGGGGAGGTCTTCGGACTGGGCAAACTGCGCAATATTATCCGGCAGTCCAGGGTCGATAAGCCGACCGAGATTTGCCGTATCATCAAGGAAGAGTTCACCTCTTTTCTGGGTCTTTCATCGCCCGAGTCGGACATCGTGGTGCTGATGTTCAAAACGGTCTGAACCTACGGCAAGGGGGTCCGGCGCCGGCTGCTCAGGAATCGCCGGGGACGGGGCCGTCTAAGGCGCTATGGAAGTGGTCATAAACAGACCGAGCGGTTTTTTGCCCGAGGCCGGGAATAGCTTCCAGTTCCGGCAGGGCCATGGTTTTGACCTTCATCGGCTCATTGAGGTGTTTCAACAGCAGGTTTTTCTTCTTCGCTCCTATACCCGGTATCCCGTCAATGATAGAAGCGCCCGATTTCCGGTCTCGCAGGAGGCGATGGTAAGTGACGGCGAAACGGTGCGCTTCATCGCGCAGCCGCTGGAGAATTTTCAGGGCCGGCGAAGACGCCGGGAGGCGAAGGGGTTCGGCCGCGGGGTTGGTGTAGATTTCCTCGAATCTCTTCGCCAGGGAGACAAAGCGCGTATCAATGCCGAACGCCTCTTTTATTTCCAGCGCCCGGGAAAGCTGCCCCCGTCCTCCGTCCACCACTATCAGGTCGGGCAATTCCAGGCCTTCATTGATCAGGTGCTGTATTCTCCTTCCCACCGCTTCGTGGATCATACCCGGGTCATTGGGCTGGTCGAAAGTTTTAATACGGTAGCGGCGGTAGCTTTTCTTTTCCGGGCTGCCGCCCCGGAACCTCACCATCGAGGCCACCGCCTGCTTTCCCCCGGTATTTGATATATCGAAACACTCCATTATTTCAGGGGGCCTGTCGAGTCGGAGGGCCGCGCGCAGTTCATCCATCCCTTTCCCCATGTCCCGGCTCACCTTCAGGGCGGCGCGCTCGGCGGTCGCGATGTCGAGGTTTTTGCGGATAAGCCGCATAATTGCTTTATCTTCAGGGCCCCGGGGGATCGTGAGGGAGATTTTTCGCGGCGACCGCGTCCGCATAAATGATTCCACCGCCCCCCGGTCGTCGATATCCCGGGGCACGACGACGCGGGACGGGACCTCGTTTCGGCCGTAATGGTCGACCAGAAAGCCCCGGAGTATCTCTCCCGGGGTGGAGTATTCAACGCGGTCAAACAGGAATATTTTTTTGGCTGTAAGCGAGCCCTGCCGGTACTCGAAGAGCAGCAGCAGGGCCTCGTCACGGCCGGTCGCGATGTCCATGAGGTCGGTGTCCATCCCGACGGGGGCGTACACCTTCTGCTCCTGGGACATGGTGCTTATGTCGGTTAAAATGTCACGGATACGGGCCGCCTTCTCGTATTCCATGGCGGCGGCGTAGCGCTCCATCATGGCCCGCAGGTCGGCGATTACCGGCTCGGTGCCGCCCTCAAGAAATTTCACCGCGCTGTCGACGATGGCCAGGTATTCCTCCCGGCTGGTTCTGCCCGTGCAGACGCCGCTGCAGCGGTTCATCTGATAGTTCAGGCAGGGCCGTTCTCCCGGTTTCAGCGGTATCTCCTTTTTGCAGGTTTTCAGCTTGAAGGTGCGGTTGATCATGGAGAGCACCTGGCGCGCGGCGCCGGCGTCGGTGTAGGGGCCGAAATAGCGGTCGCCGTCCCGGTCGAGCCTGCGGGTGAATACCGCCCGGGGGTATTCCTCGCCCATGGTTATGGCGATGTAGGGATATCTTTTGTCGTCCTTGAGCCGGATATTGAACCGGGGCGTGTGTTTCTTTATGAGTGTGCTTTCCAGCATGAGGGCCTCGACTTCGGAGTCGGTGACAATGAAGTCGATGTCGGCGATATTCTTTACCAGCACCCGGGTTTTTATATCGGCGCCGGGTTTATTAAAGTAGGACGATACCCTTTTTTTCAGGGAGGAGGCCTTGCCGATGTAGATGATCTCTCCGCCGGCGTCCTTCATGAGGTAGACGCCGGGTTTATCCGGTATGCGCGCCGTCAGCGGACGGGTTTCGGGAAGGTTCTTTTCCATATTTCGCGTGCAGCTTCTCCGCTTTTTCCAGGTACTGCCCGGTCAATTCGTGTTCCGGGTTGAGTTCAAGGGCCCGGGCGAACGCTTGCCGCGCCCGCTCGAATTTTCTGCTCTTTGCGCAGGCGACCCCCAGGTTGAAAAACCCCCCGAACCCCGAGGGATTCAGCAGGGTGAGGGTCAGAAAGACGGCCATGGCGTCTTCCAGCCGTTCCTCCCGGAGCAGGGCGACCCCGGTTTTAAATATATCGTCCCAGGGGTCTTTCGTCTCTGCCGCCGGCGCGGTTTTTTCTTTTTCTTTCATTTCTTTTACTTCACCCACCAGACTGTTGAAGGACAGGGCCAGCGACGAAAGCTCTTCGTCGGTCTCCGGGTTGAGGTTCACGTCCAGTTCACCCCGGGCTACCCTGTCAATGGATGACGACAGCCTGTTTATGAGCAGGGTGAAGTTGTTCAGAAAGATGATCCCGGCCGCAATGACGACCAGGACCAGGAACAGGCTTATAATTATGATAAAATATTTAATTTTTTTCAAATGGGCGCCGTATTCCTTCAGGGAAGCCTGCAGCGTGGAGGCGGAAACGAGGAAGCCGACGACACAGTTCTTTTTCCCGACGGAAACCGGGAGGTAAACGCTCTGCCAGTAAACACCGTCGCTCAGGCGCAGGCGCGGGTCGACAGTGACTTCCAGACGCCCCTTCTTTAAATAATTTACGTAGCCTTCTTCCCTGACCACTGTGCCCCGTTCAAGACCCACCGGAAAGGCGCCGCTCAGGCCGATGACGTCCTCTGCCCTGAAAAAATTGTCGTCCGCCGTAGCGGAAAAGACCAGGGCGTACAGAATATCGTTTTTCCCGCCGAACTCGTTCACTATAACGCGGGAAAGGTCCTTCGGGGTGGCCGGTTTTTTCCGTTCCAGCGTGTCTCGCACCGAGGCGAATTTTTCCGTGAGTAAATGTACCCGTCCGTTTACGACGAAGCTCCTGACGGTCCGGGCATTGGAGCCGAGCAGAATGATGAACAGCAGTGAAAGGAGAATGACGCACGCCGAAAAGACGATGGAAACGGTAAGGATGAACCGGCGTGATATTCCCGTTCTCATGAAAGCGTTCCTCTGGGGATGGATATCTCGAAGGTGCTGCCGCCGCCTTTGCTTTCGGCCCGTATGCGGCCTCCGTGCAATTCGACGAACCTCTTGCAGATCACCAGGCCCAGGCCCGTGCCCTTTTCGCCCCGGGTCCCTTCCTTTTGGAAAAGGGTGAACTTGTCGAAAAGTTTCTCAAGAGCCTCGCCGGGAATGCCTGTTCCCGTATCTTCGATGGTAATATACACGAGGGAGTCGTCCCGGCTTTCCCGGGATATGACGGTAATTTTGCCGTTCTCGGTGAACTTAATCGCGTTATTCACCAGGTTGTTGATGACCTGCATCATCTTGACCCGGTCCAGAAGCACGACAGGGTCCCGGAGTTCATTGTTGTAGGTAATAACGTTGTTTTTGTCGGCTGCCAGGAGAATGAAGTTGTTGATGCTGCCGGTAATGAGCTCGGCCATGTCGCAGGGCTCTCTTTCCAGCTGAATAACCCCCGCTTCGATTTTTGATATGTCCAGCAGTTCGTTGACAAGGGAATAGAGATTGTCGGCGATTTCCCGGATGATGGAAAGATAGCTCTTCTGGGTGTCCGAGAGGTCGCCCTTCTTAAGCATGTAGTTGGCGTATCCTCCAATGGAGGAGAGGGGCGAGCGCAGGTCGTGGGAGACCAGGGTTATGAATTCATCTTTCAGCTCGTTAAGTTTTTTAAGCTCGATCAGGTTTTTCTCGTTTTCCCGTTTGAGCATGACCCTTTCAGCGGCCCTCCGTATGACCAGCTTCAGGGTTTCTGCGTCGATGGGCTTCTGGATAAAGTCGTAGGCGCCGAGCTGTATCGCCCGTATGGCGCTTTCCACCGAGGCAAAACCGGTCAGGACCAGCGGCAGGGTGTCGATATTTCCCATTTTAATGAACTCCATGATCTCGAAGCCATTTTTATCGGGCATATTGATGTCGGTCAGCAGAATATCGTAATTTCCGGATGCGAGCTTCTCGATGGCCTGGGCGCCGTCGGGTGCCGTATCGGTCAGATATCCCTCGTTCGAAAGCATCCGGTCGAGCCGTGTGAGGATTTTCTCCTCGTCGTCGGCGATCAGTATGGTAAACGCGTTTCCTTTCATGATTGATGTCCGGTAATTCCCGATTATCCTTGAGTATTTCCATTCAGAATGCAAGGAAATTATTGTCTGTTCGCCTCCGCGGGGGCTGAATGGGTGAATTAGTGCCTGCCTTGTTAAAGATTTGTAAAAAAACCAAAAAAGTTGAAAAAGAAGGTTGATTTTTTTTGCCGTCCGGATTTTTGGGAATCAAACTGATAGTTCTAATATCTTTAGTGGATTTACCCACAATAGAAACCGACCGGCTAAAGGTGTTACATAAATTGCAAGCGCCGCTCCGCGGCGCTTGCAATTTATTATTGTTCTATTGATTCAATTTCTATCAGGCCCGGCATTTTATGGTGCTGAATTATCTGCTGGACAAAACGCCCCTTCCCGTGTTATGTCGGCACAAACAGGGGCTCCTGTCAGAGCGGGCACGATGCCGGTAACGTCCGCCGTCGGTGTCCCTTTCCGCGAGTTTAAGGGTGTGAAAAAGCCGAGGTTTCTCCAATGAAAATTGCCGCTTACAGGATAGAGGTATATTACAGGCAGCGTGACCATCGGGGCGATGTCATGGCGGCGCGGCTGCGGCGCCTTGGATTCCCGGTACAGTCGGTCATGATTACCGACAACTACCTGGTAAACCTGGACGGCCCGGATGTCGATATCAACCGGATCGCTTCGATGCTGGTTAACCCGGTCACCCAGCACTATACCGTCAACGAGCCTTTTATTCCGGCCCGGTTCGACTACGCCCTTGAGGTGGGGTATCTCCCCGGGGTCACCGACAACGTGGCCCATACCGTCCGCGAATCCATCGAAGACCTTTTAAAAAGAAAACTCGACCCCGAGACCGCGGTCTTCAGTTCAACCACCTGCCATATCGACGGTGTAAGCGGGCCTGAAGCCGCCCGTAAAATTGGCGAGGAGCTTTACAATCCTCTCATTCAGCGCATTTCGATCCTTGACGAACGGGAGTACCGTGCCGGGGGAGGTATGGGGCGCGAGCTTCCGATGGTGACCATCAAGGAACGGGCCGAGGCCGACGTCGTTGATCTGGACGTTCCTGAAAAGGACCTGCTGCGGCTGGGGAAAGAAGGAATACCCGACCGGGACGGCGGCCGGCGCGGGCCCCTGGCCCTGGACATGCTGTCCCTGAAGGCCATACAGCACTATTTCCGCGACCGCGAGAAACGCAAACCCACCGACGTCGAACTGGAGTCCATCGCTCAGACATGGTCGGAGCACTGCAAGCACACCATCTTCGCGGCGAAACTGGACGAGATAGACGACGGCATTTTCAGCCGTTTTATCAGGGAAGCGACTCTCAAGGTGCGGCGTGACCGGGGGGCCGGTGATTTCTGCGTCTCGGTCTTCAGCGATAATTCCGGCGGCATCGAGTTCGATGAAAACTTCGTGGTCTCAGATAAAGTCGAGACCCATAACAGCCCCAGTGCGCTGGATCCCTTCGGCGGCTCCATCACCGGCATCGTCGGGGTCAACCGGGACGCCATAGGGTTCGGCATGGCGTCAAAGCCGATTGCCAACCGCTATGGTTTCTGTTTCGCCGACCCCTTCGACGAAAGGCCGCTTTACCGCGACCGTGATCCCGGTTCCAGGCTGCTCCCGCCCCGGCGCATCATGGAAGGGGTGGTGCACGGCGTCAACGTCGGCGGCAACTGCTCGGGCATTCCGACGCCCCAGGGCTTCATTTATTTCGACGAACGCTACAAGGGCAAGCCCCTGGTTTTCGTCGGCACGGTGGGGCTTCTGCCCAGGGAGATCGCCGGCGCGCCTTCCACCGTCAAAAAGGCCATGCCGGGAGACTGTATCGTCATGGTGGGGGGCAGGGTCGGACGGGACGGCATCCACGGCGCCACTTTCTCCTCGGAAGCTCTCTCCTCCGGAAGCCCCGCCACCGCGGTGCAGATAGGCGACCCCATCACCCAGAAAAAACTTTCAGACGCCATCGTGAAAGAGGCCCGGGATCGGGGCCTCTATAATTCCATCACCGACAACGGCGCCGGGGGACTTTCATGTTCGGTCGCCGAAATGGCCCGGGAGGCCGGCGGCTTTTCGGTGGAACTGGACAAAGTGCCGCTTAAGTACCCGGGCCTGGCCCCCTGGCAGATATGGGTGAGCGAATCCCAGGAGCGCATGACCCTGTCGGTGCCCCCCGAACGGTGCGACGAATTCATGGAACTGATGGAAAAGCGTGGCGTCGAGGCGACGGTCATCGGGACTTTCAATGAGGGCAGCCGCGGCGTGGTCACCTACCACGGTGAGGTGGTTTTCGACCTGGACATGGGTTTTCTGCACGACGGGCTGCCCCGGAAAGACCTGAAAACGCGGAAGAAAAAACAAATACAGCCCGAGCCCGATTTTCCGGAACCGGACGACCTCTCGGAGGTCTACATCGCGATGACGGGACGGCTCAACACCGCGTCTTTCTCGTTTATCTCGACCCAGTACGACCATGAAGTGCAGGGCACTTCGGTCATCAAGCCGCTTCACGGCAAAGGGCGGGTGAACGCCGCGGCGACGGTCATACAGCCGATTTATACCTCGTACCGGGGTGTGGCCCTTTCCCAGGGACTGTACCCGTCCTACAGCGACATCGACACCTACTGGATGGCGGCGTGCGCCATCGATACCGCCGTCCGCAACGCCGCCGTCGCCGGGGCATCCCTGGACCGGCTCGCCCTGCTGGACAATTTCTGCTGGTGCGACCCGGAAAACCCCGAGCGGCTGGACCAATTGCGGGATGCGGCCCAGGCCTGTTATGATTTCGCGGTCGCCTACGGCGCGCCCTATATCTCGGGCAAAGACAGCATGTACAACGACTTCAGGGGCTATGACGAGAACTTCAACCCGGTGGCAATCTCGGTGCCGCCCACCCTGCTGATATCTTCCATAGGAATAGTGGAGGATGTCAGGAAGTGCCAGACCCTGGACTTTAAGTTTCCCGGCGACGTGATCTACCTGCTGGGGGACACCTTCGACGAAACCGGGGGCGGCGAATACCTGGCGATGGTGGGAGAACGCAATGGCGGTTCGCCCTACGTCGGGAACCGCGTGCCCCGGGTGGACGCCGAAAAAAACCTGCGGCTTTACCGGGCCCGCGAGGAAGCACTGGCCCGGGAGCTGGTCGTCTCGGCCGTGTCACTCGAGCGCGGGGGGCTCGGGGTCGCCCTCACCCGGTCGGCCATGGCGGGCATGCTGGGGGCCGAAATAGACCTGTCCCCGATCGGCGGCACGCTTCGGACCGATACGCTGCTGTACGCCGAGTCCCAGGGGCGGGTGCTGCTTTCGGTGGCCCCGGACCGGACGCGGGAGTTTGAAGAGCTGATGCGGGGCATAAGCTGTTACCCCCTCGGCAAGGTGAGGGAAGAACCCCTCATCACCATAAAGGACCGAAACGGCCGTGAAGCGGTGCGGGTGCGGCTTGAGGCGTGCCTGGAATCATACCGGGGACTGTTTAAAAACTTTTAAGGGGCGGACACTTTAATGGCCACACCATCGGTAATCGTGCTCACGGGATACGGGATCAACTGCGAAGAAGAAACCTGCTTCGCTTTTTCCGCGGCCGGCGCCAGTGCTCGGATACTGCACATCAACGATATAATCGAATCGCCGGGGGCCCTGGATGAGGCCCAGATTTTCGTTTTTCCGGGCGGGTTCTCCTACGGGGACGACACCGGCAGCGGCAAGGCTCTGGCCAACCGCATACGGAACAACCTGATGGATGAATTCAGGGCCTTCATTTCGAGGGACACCCTGATGCTGGGCATCTGCAACGGCTTCCAGGTGATGGTGAACCTGGGCATTGTCCCCGGGCTGGGCGGGCCCCTGGAAGAAGTAGAGGTGTCCCTGGAGCACAACACCACGGCCCGCTACCAGTGCCGCTGGGTCCATTGCCTGGTGGAGAAATCAAGCCAGTCGGTTTTTACCCGGGGCGTCGAGCGGATGTTTCTACCGGTGGCCCACGGAGAGGGAAATTTTTACGCCCCCGAAGCAACCCTCGCGAAGCTGGAAGGGGAGGGGCTGGTGGTGATGCGGTACGGCAGGCCCGGCGGCGGGAGGGCCGGGGGAGAGTTCCCTCACAACCCAAACGGCTCCATGGCGGACGTTGCGGCGATCCGCGACCGGAGCGGACGCATCATGGGAATGATGCCTCACCCCGAACGGTGCGTACGCCTCGTGCAGACCGAGGGATGGACCCTCGCGAAGGAACAGGCCCGGCGGGCGGGCCTGGACATTCCCGAAGAAGCGGACGGAATGGCGATATTCAGAAACGCCGTTTCGTATTTTTTATAAAAGCGCGTATAATTATCCGCGCCTAGAATTTCGATTTTTTATCCAGCATATACCGCCCCGAGATCGCCGCGTCCAGGCTGCCGTCGGGGAGGTAGAATTTCCAGTCGCCGTTTTTCTTGCCGGTCATATAGTCCCCTTCGGCCTTCAGCTTCCCGTTCGGATAAAATTCCTTGTAGGGTCCATTAAGCTTGTCCATCATATAGGTGGCTTCAGACTTCTTGTTTCTGGACCCGGGGTAAAAATCCTTCCACGTGCCGTTTTTCTTAGGCACTTTCCATTTCCCGGTCCAGCGGATCGTTATGCCCTGAGCGGGATTGTCGGCCGGCGGGTCGGCGGCCTCGATGGTTTCTACGGACTTGTTGTTCTTCATCACTTCGTAAATTCCCTTGGGGATGCCGTTGAGCGCCCCTTCTCCCGTGAGCGTGCCGTTGTCATAGAGCCGGCTTACGCCGCCGCTTACCATACCGCCCAGCAGCGCCAGTTCCATGGCCTTCTGTTTACGCCGGTTTATATAGCTGTAATAGGACCAGAGCCCGGTCTCCTTGCCGTCTTTATAGTAACCTTCCCTCTGCAGCAGGCCGTCTCTGGAGTAGAATTCCCACTTGCCGTTGGGTTTATTGGCATCAAAGGCCGCGTTTACGCTCACCAGGCCATTGTCATGGTAAAAGCGCCAGTTCCCGGTCTTCTGGTTCTTCTGGTTGAAGCCCTCAAACTTTTTCTTGCCGCTGTTGTACCACTCGTTGGTCCTGCCGTCTTTCTCGTTGTCTTTGAACCAGGATATTTCTTTCGGCTTTCCGTCCTCATAATACTCCTGGGACCTGCCGTTTTTCACCCCGTTACTGAATTCTTCCTCTTTCCAGACCTTGCCGTTCTTGAAAAAGGAGATTTTCCGGCCTTCGATGCCGCCAATTTTCATGGTGAAACCGGATTCGGTTTTTTCCTTAATAACGTAAGTGGCCTTCCACATCAACTCGCCGGTATCATGGTACCCCTGTCTCTTATACACATCTGACGCTGCCGACGAAGAGGATAGTGTAG
>OMKS01003750.1_pt1 | contig 11890 bp, 7 predicted proteins | sample 1674721 | NCBI WGS metagenome assembly OMKS01 (sample SAMN06264996, study PRJEB25208) | sediment metagenome | isolation source: hot spring sediment | place: USA: California | collected 2014-09-02 | reverse complement strand
TTGGAGAACTCAAGGAGGTTTATCATCCTGAAAACGATGCCCGCGCCATCTTTAAGGCAGCTGCCCGGCACTATATCGATCTTCGAGATCAACAGGTTACCCTGAAACAGAAGATCAAGGCGATGTACCGCTACTGGGGCGTCATTGATGTGGCCGGTGAAGCTGTCTATTCGGTGAAAAGGCGTCATGATTACCTTAAACAGATCAAGCATTTCCAGATTAAGAACCAGCTCAACCGCCTCTACACTCTTATGGACGAGACGGAAGCCATGCAACGCAATGCCCTGAAAGCAATGAAGCAGATGGGCCGAAGATATCCCGAGATCAAGGAGTTTAAAAAGATTCCCGGTATCGCCGATGTCAACGCCCATATCTTTGATGCATTCATCCAAACCCCGGATCGTTTTGCCAATAGAAGCCGGCTTTGGCGATATTGCAAATTGGGGGTCACTGATCGCAGCAGTGACGGTAAACCGCTGGGATACAAACGCCTGGACAGATCCGGAATCTCTGAGATAAAAGCCTTAACCTATCAGGCCTGGATGAGCACCTTAAGCGGAGATAACGAGGTCAGGCGATTTTACTCGGAGTCTCTCAGCCGAACATTGAGCCGTGTCCATGCCAGGCTCAACACCCAGCGAAAGATCATTGCCGTCATGTACGGAATATGGAAAAGAGGAGAAGCCTATAGACCTCAACTGTTCCTGGATTCGCTAAAGAGTGGCGTTGTCTAAATGAGACATCACCTCTCACTGGGCTGAAGTGCGCAGCCACGGTCCAGCGGATCCGGGTTGCCGGGTGAGTCTCAAGCAATCGAGGCATAGCCGTTTCCGATACCTTGGAAAAACAGGCTCGGTCTCTGGATAGGCCCCCGGCCTTTTATACCCGATGTGACCATAGTCGTTCTCTCATTGAGAGGAGAGACTCCTATATGTGCATGGAAAGAACAAGACCCGCACTGTCATGTTGATCCGGTCACTCGACTTAGGACGCAAACTTAAAAGCCCAATGAAGGTGTTGTTCTCACGCTGACAGCAATAGCCGACGGTCGTCCTGTGAGATCAAAAAATTTGATTTCACGGTAATAGAGAAGTTTTTCTTTACCTCACTTTTCATATGTGTGATTTCACGGTAATAGAGAAGTTTTTCTTTACCTCACTTTTCATATGTGGCGCCTGCGGCGCAATTCAAGATTCCAAATTCAAGATTCCAAATTTCTTCCTGAAGACGTTAAACGTTTGTAGGAGGGCCGTCATCGTCGCGATCTCCCCTACCTTCATCTCTCGTTGTCGTTGTCGTAATCGTTGTCGTAATCGATATCCCCTCGGCGTCGGGGTCGGCGTCGGTATCGGCGTCGTCTGGTAATATGAAAAACGGACGACCGTGGTATAATTGTGTCTTCCCGCTTGTTTGGTTTTCCTGCGCCGAGCCTTTGGAGGATACCATCCGTAATCCGGCGGATGCGGTCCGGCTCTTCCACTTTCCCTCCCTCGATATCGCACACATAGAAAATATCCGCTATCTGGTCCGCATGGGTGGCTATTTTAGCCAGCCGAATATCAAGGTTGAGACGGAACAGCATGTCAGCCAGGTCGAAAAGAATGCCGGGTTTGTCATCCGCGAACACTTCCACAATGGTGAAAAAGTCCGACTGCCCGTTATCCACCACAACTCTCGGAGGCCGGGGAGGTACATCTGCAAGACCCGCCAGCAGCCCGGATCGTTTTTCCGCGATTTTCCGGGATAACACGAGTTGTCCGGACACCACTTTTTCCAGGTCCCTGTTCACTCTCCGCCAGGTTTTATCCTGGTCAAGCGCGTCCGGAAGCCGCCCGGTCCGGAAAATATCGAGCGCCGTGCCGTCACCCCAGGTATAGGCCGAGGCCGAAAGCACATCGACGTCGTTAAGCGTGAGGACTCCGGCTAAATCGGCGAAAAGTCCGGCCCTGTCCTCAGCGGCGAACACCACCTGCCAGGTGTCGTCCAGCGGCTCCCGGTAAGCATCCATAACCACTTTCTTTCGGCCTTTTCCGGTTCCGGAGGTACGCAAGCGCCGGTGAAGTTCCAGGTGCCGGCAGATATCAGGCGCCTTAACCGTAAGCAGGTAGCGGGGAGGCATGATTTCGAAGGTCGCATCCTGTTCCGCCGGTTGGAAAACGGACCCTGATCTTTTTTTGACCTCGTCCCTCGTCTGTTCGATTACCCGCTCTGCCCCGCCTCCGGCAAGCTCCCCCCGCTCCAGGATATGAAGCACTTTAAAAAAGAGCTCTTCCACGAGTGCAGCCTTCCATGGGTTCCAGGCCCTGGATCCGGTTGCCGCCGAGTCAGCCCATGTCAATAGATAGAGCATTTTCAAACGGTCGATGCTTTGCAGCGCACACGCGCACTGGACAACCACCTTTTCGTCCCCGAGATCCCGGCGCGTGGCCGTTTTGGCGAGAAGCAGGTGCCGGCGCACAAGAAAAAGAACATCCTCCGTCGTCCCATCGGCGCAGCCGATGCGATCCAGCACCCGGCGCACAATATCCACACCCAGGACAGCGTGGTCTGGCCCCACTTTCCCCAGGTCGTGAAAAAGCGCCGCCAGCAGCAAAGGCAGCGGATCATCGATTTCCGAATAAATCGTGAGCATAAGGAGATGATTTCCGTCAGCCGGCGACCCCAGCATACGCAGGGTTTCTATCAGGTGCCGGCCTACGGGGAACATGTGATAGGCATCGAACTGCACCCTGTATTGGACATCGCCGAATTCGGGAATCAATGCGGCCAACAACCCGGTTTCCATCATCTGTTCGAGCGCATCCGAGGCATATGGATGCATCAATATTTCCAGGAATTTTTTACCGGCCGCGGGATCGTTGCGGAATCCATTATCGACCAGGCACAAAAATTCCCGGACCAGGCGGCGTGCCTCCACAGAAAGGGGACGCCCGGAGACGGCCGAATACCCGCAGATCTCCAGCAGCAGCATGGGCCGACGCGGAATGAACGCAGCCGAAATGAAACGAAGACAACCGCCCTCCATCGAGACACCCTCCGGGGGATCGCAAACAATTGCTCGCTCCCCCGGCCCTGTGTTTTCTTTTAAATAAGCCAGGGTAAAGGACTGAAAAACAGCCCTGACGGAGGCCATCACCGCATGAAGATCACCGAGAAACCTTTCCACAGCACTTATGCCCGCGCTGTCCTGATACCCCAAAAGCGAGGCGATACGGGCCTGCATGTTGAAATGAAGCTTGTCGTTCCTGCGGCCGGAAAGGCGGTGAAGAAGATTTCTGACGTTTAAAAGAAATCCGACACTGTCCAACAGTTCATTGTATTCCCGTTCGGACAGAATACCTGAAAACTCCAGGTCCCTGGGGTCGCGAACAGGAAACAAAGCTCTCGAACACCATAGAAGCGCATGGTAGTCCCTGAGCCCTCCAGGGCCGCTCTTCAAATCGGGCTCCATAAGATTACCTGAACCGCCGGGAGCTTCACCGCCGGGGATGCTGCATTTTCTGAACCATCGCACATAATCGACGCCTTTTTTACACAGAATTTTTTTCTCGAATCTTTCCTTCAAGGCCAGGTAGAGTTTCGAGTCCCCACACAGAAACCTCGCGTCCATCAAGGAGGTAAGCACTTCATAGTCATTTGAGGCGAGAGACATGCACTCCTGCAGGGTTCGGAACGAGTAGCCCGGATCGAGGCCGAGATCCCAGAGGGGATATATGGTTTCCTCCGCAAGCCTCCTGGCTTCCCTCGGCACCTTCCTGTCAAACAGGATAAGAAGGTCTATGTCGGATTCCATACATAGCTCCTTCCTGCCGTAACCTCCGACCGCGATGAATGCAAAGTCTTCCTTTCGCCCGAAAAGAACGCTGCCTGCAGAGCTTTCCTGCACCGCCGTTCGGAAATAGCGATCCACCGCCTCGGTGTAAAGGGCCGTGATGCCCGAAGGGTTTCCGCCTCGATCGAGCCGTTTGCAAAGATTGTGTCTTGCCGCGCGCAGTTCTTTGGAAGTCCTGCAGATGGTTTCCCTTGAATCAAACACTGTCTTTCTCATGGGAGAGCTCCGAAAAATGAAATATGAAGATCCCGCAGCGAGGCGCCCCCTCCCCCGGTGCGGCAGGGAAAAGCCACAATGTCGGGTATGGAAACCCGACCTACAGGCTATCTGAAAAACAGCCGATTACGACAACGATTACGACAACGACAACGATGGACACAGTTAAATACGCTTCGCTGACCCCTCCGGGGTATTGAACCGGGCGAGCGGATATCGCGGATACAATCCGCTCCCACAGAACATGAAGAAGACAGATGAACCTTAGATGGCGGCGTCGCCGGTCTCACCTGTACGGATTCTCACGGCCTCCTCCACCTGGAGGATAAAAATCTTCCCGTCGCCTATCTGCCCGGTCCGGGCCTTCTCCTGTATCATCCTTACAGCGTCAGGCACCAGATCATCCTCCATCACCACCTCGATCTTGATCTTCGAGACAAAATCAACCTGGTATTCCGCCCCGCGGTAAACTTCCTTGTGACCCCGCTGACGCCCGAATCCACGAACCTCACTGACGGTGAGCCCTCTGACTCCCAGGCCGCTGAGCCCATCTTTCACATCGTCCAGCTTGAAAGGTTTTATTACTGCTTCAATCTTTTTCATCAGGTGACCTCCTTCGCATTTGACAAATCCATCGACGTGACCGCGGATGTTTTAGAAATTGTAACCCGCCTCGTTATGAAGCGTTATATCCATGCCGCGCTCCTCTTCATCCCCATTCATCCTCACCCCGCATAAAAGGTCCACGGCCTTGAGGATTACGAGGGTCGACAGAAATGCAAATGCGGCCGTCGCGATGATCGAAATGAACTGCAGCCAGAGCTGGCCGGGGTTTCCAAAAAACAACCCGTCCGCTCCGTCCGGGTTGACGGCGGTGCTTGCAAAAAGACCGGTCGCAAGCGCACCCCATGCACCTCCTACTCCGTGTATGCCGACCACGTCCAGGGAATCATCGTAGCCGAGGGCGGATTTCACCATCACCCCGCCGTAGCACAATAAACCGGCCGCAGCTCCGATTGCGAGCGCCGACATGGGCCCCACGAATCCCGCGGCCGGCGTAACCGCCACAAGACCTGCCACAGCGCCGCTTGCGGCCCCCAGGGTAGTAGGCTTCCCCCGGTGTATCCACTCGACCATCGTCCACGAAAGCGCAGCCGCCGCAGAAGACACATGGGTGGCGACAAACGCACCTGCTGCAAGTCCGTTGCAGGCCAGCGCGCTCCCGGCATTGAACCCAAACCAGCCGAACCACAATAGTGCAGCTCCCGTGATCGTCATCGGCAGGTTATGCGGGATAAAATGCCTGGAGCCATAGCCAACTCTTTTACCAATGAAAAGTGAGGCTGCCAGGGCGGATGCCGCCGAGCTTATATGCACGACCGTTCCACCCGCGAAGTCAAGAGCCCCGAGTCCGCCGATCCAGCCCCCTGCACCCCAAACCCAGTGGGCAAGCGGGCTGTAGACGAAGGTCACCCAGAGAACGGTGAAAATAAGAAACGCCCCGAAATTCATCCGTTCGGCAAAGGCACCCGTGATAAGCGCCGGGGTTATCACTGCAAACATGCACTGGAAAATCATGAACGCAAGATGCGGAATGGTGGATCCGTAATCGGGATTCGGCTCCATGCCCACACCGGAGAGCCCGAACCAGTCGAGGGAGCCGACCAGGCCTCCGATGTCAGGTCCAAAAGCCATCGAGTAACCCCATAAAACCCACAGAACCGACACCACGCCCAAGAGTATGAAACTCTGCATGACCGTTCCCAACACGTTTTTGCTGCGGACCATGCCTCCGTAGAAAAGCGCCAGCCCCGGCGTCATCAACATGACCAGTGCGGCGGACATAAGGACAAAAACGGTATCTCCTGAATTCATAGAAAAGCCTCCTTCGGTTTTTATTGCCGAAAGAGCAACGTCTGTGCCAAGGAGATACCTTCAGACAAATTATTGATATTACTAAGTGTAGTTGCCGGCACCGGCCAAAGGATGGTACATTTTTGTTGTTTATTGGATTAAAATAGACAAAAGTGTTTATGATCCGTGGCAATCAAACCCATACCTGCCGCTTTCCACAAAAACTTTCGGCGGCCGCTGATACGCCTCGAACAGGTCATATCCGGTCTTTAAATTCTTCCAGAAATCGAACCACTTGGAATCCCGGTTCCGTTCCATGTTTTGATCGGTCATGCGGAACGGAAAGCTGTGAAACTGGAAGAAGGGCTGGCCATTTCGAAGCGCGGCATCGGCAAGAACATAAATTTCCTCGATTTTCTCGTCGGTCATTGCGAAACAGCCCCGGGAGGTTTTTTTTCCATGGACCATAAGTGCACTCCCGGTGCAGTACTTCATCCTGTCGAAGTCGTTGGGATAACCAATATCGAAGGACAGATGGAACCGGCTGTTGGGGTTCATCTGAGACGGCATCACCCGGTAGAAACCCTCGGGGGCCTGGAGGTCGCCTTCCCATCGCTTGGGTCCGAGCCAGCCCGAAACCGCGGCGATGGGATAGGTCCGGAAAAGTTGAAAGCCACCTTCCCGTTCGACCCAGACCTCCAACTCTCTTTCTTCCTTGAACGCCCGCATAAACACCGGGGAACCCAGAGACAGACCTTTGACCTCAAGCTCCCGCATCAGCACAGGCCCGACGGCCGAGGCTACGTTCAGGGAACGCACGCTGGCAGGCACCTCGTGCGGAGCAAGGTCCCCTGCCGCCGTTCCATCAACGGCAGCCCTGACTGGAAGCGTTATAAATAGAAACATGACAAAAAGAAATATCCTCAATAAAACCTTGTAAAACCGTTGACACTCTGACATTCACACTCCGTCCCTCGATTGGCGCTTTCCCGGCGTCATCTATAGCGTTTGGGATTGATTCCGTATTTTTTAACCTTGTAGCCGAAAATCCGATCCGTCGTCTGCAACGACAGGGCCGCCTGCCGGATGCTCCCCCGGGTGCTTTTAAGCGCTTCAATCAACAGCTCACGCTCGAAACGACCGATGGCTTCTTCGAGCGAACGGGCCTCCTGTGTACCGGTGTCCTGGGCCGTCTGGAGCGTAGGCGGAAGATGATACGCGTGGATGACATGATCGTCGCAGAGCAGCACCGCCCTTTCCATGCAGTTTTCGAGCTCACGCACATTCCCCGGCCAATGATACTGCACCAAGGCATCAATGGCCGGGGTGGATATACGTTTTATGTCCTTTTCATACTCTCCGGCGTACTTTTCCAGGAAGAAATCGGCGAGCATCAACACGTCCGCCTCCCGTTCCCTGAGGGCCGGCATATAAATCGGGTATACATTCAAACGGTAGAAAAGATCCTCCCGGAAAGTTCCTCCTTCGACGCCTGAAACCAGGTCCTGGTTCGTAGCGGCTATCAACCGGATGTTCACCCTTATCGTACTCGTTCCTCCCAGCCTTTCAAGTTCCCGTTCCTGGAGCGCTCTCAAAAGTTTTCCCTGGCTTTCGAGGGCAAGGGACCCTATTTCGTCCAGAAAGATGGTCCCGCCATTCGCCAGTTCGAATTTCCCCGCCTTCTGCCCGGAGGCCCCGGTGAAAGCTCCTTTTTCGTAGCCGAAAAGCTCCGCCTCCACCAGGTTTGCCGGCAGTGCTGCGCAGTTTACCTTGATGAACGGTTTTTCCGCCCTCAGGCTGTTGTAATGAATGGCGTTGGCCACCAGCTCCTTGCCGGTGCCGCTTTCCCCAAGAAGAAGGACGTTCGCGTTGCTCTTCGCCACCTGGGTTATCAGGTGGAAAACCTCCTGCATCTTGCGGCTGTTCCCGATGATATTGCTGAAGGTATATTTTTTGTCCAGGTTTCGCCTCAGCCGCAGGTTTTCTTCCCTGAGACTCTTCGTCTCTTTCCCGATTTGATCCAGGAGAACCACCTTCTGGGCTATCAGGCCGCTTATCACGGTAAGCAGGCGCATATCCTCCTGGAGCGTTCCCATGCCCTGGAATACACGGTCAACGCTGAGCGCACCGATCACCACCCCCTCGCTTGCAATAGGCACGCAAATGAAGGAAATTTTTGACTTGTCCACATTGCTCCTGGCTCCGGTCCTATCCAGGAAAAGGGGTTCCCTTTCAATGTTCGGAACCGCCATCGGGCGCCCGGTTTCGATTACTTTGCCGGTCACTCCTTCACCGAGCTTGTACTTTCCCCTGGTTTTCTCCCTGGGGGATATACCGTGGGCCACCTCGATGTGGGTTTCCCCTGTTTCGAGATCCAGCAGGGTGATCGATCCGCGCTCGAGCCCCGCCATTTCAGCGAGAATATCCAGGACCCTGTACAGGGATTTTCTCAGGTCCAGCGTTGCGTGGATGGCTTTTGTTATTTCATAAAGGCAGTCGACATGATCGGCCGGTTTATCTTTCTTTGCCCCGGTCATAATTTCGTCTCCAAATGTAAATATCTGAATTAGATTTTAGCCGCAATGTCGGGTATGGAAACCCGACCTACGGGCTATCTGAAAAACAGCCGATTACGACAACGATTACGACAACGACAACGATGGACACAGTTAAATACGCTGCGCTGACAACGACAACGTGTCGGGTATGGAAACCCGACCTACAAGCTACCTGAAAAACAGCCCATCCCTGCCCGGAGGGACATCGTTGTTTTGAGTTTTTACAAACTCATCAATTTTGCTGACAAGCGGTGCCATATATACAAAAATGTTATCCGTAAGGCAACAGATTTGTAGACTTGCCTCCACCGTCACTGCCGGCTTTCCTCTTCCCCGGCGCCGAGATCATCATGATACGAAGGCAAGGTGATCGTGAAGGTGGTTCCCTTCCCTTCCTCGCTTTCCACGGAAAGCGAACCGCCCTTGTGCTGATCGATTATCCTTTTGGAAACGGCCAGTCCCAGGCCGGTCCCGCTGCTCTTGGTTGTAAAGAAAGGGGAAAATATCGAATCCCTGTCCGTCTCCGGGATTCCACATCCTTCATCGGCGATGGTTATCTTCACACTCCCATCCCCCGCTGGGCGGGCAGAAATTGTCAAAGTCCCACCATGTTCCATAGAATCTATGGAATTTTTATATAAATTGAATAATACTTGCTTCAATTTATTGGCATCCCCTATGACGAATCGTGCCCTCTCGGCGACATCAAAACGCACCTGAACGTGGTTCACATCGCATTCCTTTTTGATCAAAGAAAGCGTATCCTCCTTGAGATCTTCGAGGTCAACCTTTTCGGCAGCAATGGATGACGGCAGATAATAGTCCCTGAGTTCGGCAAGAAGCCTTTCGAGGCGCTCGATTTCCCGCGTGATGATTTGAACTTTCCGGAGGTCTTTCCGGTCCGTGATCGTCCTGCTCAATTGTTGCGCAAATCCTCCAATCAACATCAAAGGATTCTTTATTTCGTGGGTGATCTCGGCCACGGACTGCCCGAGCCCGGCAAGCTTCTCGGATCGGATGAGCTTCTCCTGCAGCTTCTTGGTTTCGGTTAAATCCCGGACAATTCCGGTGAAAAACAGCCTGCCTTCCAGCTCGGTAACCGAAAATGAGATAAGCGCAGGGAAAGTTTCACCGTTTTTTCGGGTTGCGATCATTTCACTTTCGTGGCCGATCCGGGTGGGAGTCCTGGTTTCCACATAGCGGGCGACCGCCTCGTGGTGATTTTTGCTGCAGGCCGGAGACATGACCTCGTCAAGATCCCTTCCCAGAACCTCATCCTTGCTGTATCCGAAAATCCTTTCTGCTGCTTTGTTGAAAAAAATCACGTTGTGATTCTCGTCTATGGTGACAAAGCCCTCGACTGCATTGTCAACCGCATGCTTGAGAATTTGAAGATCCTTGTGTACACTGCTGTCCATCGCTTAACCCTCCAAAGTCCCCCTTAAAACCCTTCCGCCAGGTTCGAAACGATCCCCCTGCCGCAGGCATTTTACCGCAATTCTTCGACAAACTTCTCTCTCTGCTCCCGGTAATACCCGACTCGATCCTTTGCGTTTTCTATGGCCTCCTCTATCACGGCCACCGCTTCATCCGGATTTCCTGCTGCATAATAGGCTTCGGCAAGGGTATCCAGATACACAGGGTTTCGTTCCAGGGCCACCGCCTTTTCAGCAAGGTTCACGGCACGCACCGGATCCCTCAGACCGCGCTCGGTCGCCGTGGAAAGCAACCAGGCCATGTTGTTGAGTGTGACCGGGTTGTCGGGCTCCAGCCTCAAAGCGGTTTCATAAGCCGACAGGGCGTCTTCCCAACGCTCGGATTCATGATATAACATTGCCAGTGCACCGTAAACCCCGGGGTCCGGCGGCCCCGATTCCGCCCGGTCCAGAAGGGCCTGCTCCATGACACGATATCTGAAGCTTTCGGAACCCGTGCCCAGGTTCGCGAAATAACCCGCAGAAACCATAAAAATCAGGTAGACGGCAAAACAAGAGGCAACAAAACGGTTATGTTTTCGGACAAGCCCTGCATCCCGCTCGGCTCGAAGCAAACAATCCACCCGTTCCCTGACGCTGAAATGATGCCAGCTCGGAAGATCCCTTGTGTTCCCGGAGTAGAACGCTATCTTCTCCAGTGCGTTTATTACAGGATAGGCGGTGCCCAGGAAACGGGCCGCGAACAGATCCGCCTGGCGTTCAAAATGGCGCATAAAAAACCCGATGATAAAACGGAAATATACAGCCATCGCGAACAGCATCGGTATCGAAAACAGGAGGTAGAATAAGCTGAGCCCCGAGGATTCCCCGCCCGTAAGAAGACTTACAAAGGAGGGAAAGGCCGGCAACACTGCAAAAACCAGATCCGAAGCCCCGTAGGAAACCACTATGAAACCGATGAAGAATACCACATAAACCAGCAGATGCCTGTATTTGGCGTGCCCCATCTCGTGGGCCAGCACCCCTTTCAACTCTTCGATTGAGAGAACTTCCATCAATGAATCGGTGACCAGGATGTATCTGAAACGCGGCACGATTCCCATGATAGCCGCTGTCATCATCCGCCCCTCGAATATCGGCCATCTGACAATGTCGCGGTACCCGAATCCGGACCGGTCAAGAAATGAGACCATCTCCCGGCCTTTTATGGAATCCTGAAGCGAGGTACAACCCCACCATTTCCGGATGAACGCCGGCATCAGCACCATCATTGCGGCGAGCACCGACACAAAGCATAGAACATGGGCCATCCCGCCGGCAAGAAAAGGAAAAGCGGCGGTTACGGCTTTCATCGACATCAGATCAAAAAGAAAAGACAGCACCGCCCATGGAAACAATATAGGAAGATTCAGCTTTACATTCGACGCCACAAAAGAGCTGCGGCTCATCAACCGCCTGAAAATCACTGCATGTGCCGGGCATGCAAAATACCAGATAGTGCATAGGAAAAGTAGAAACAACCCCAACCCGGCCGCCCCTTCAAAAACCGAGAAATCGGAAAACAAAGGCAGGCGGCCCAGCCAATATTTAAGATCCCCGAGGTATACCACCGCGGTAAAAAAACCCAGCGCCAGTATTTTTTTTCTACCGGTCATACGGTGGTATCTGTCGGCCAGGTTCCCGGTCCTCCCGGGAAGACCCTCGACGCGCAATGCATTGCGCAGCAAAGAGCCGAAACCCAACCGGCACGAAAATGCCAGCGTGGCCCAACTCGCTGTCAAGATCAGAAAGAAAACCGGCAAAGAATGTTCTCGGCCGGTATCAGGAAAATTCAACGTAAATATAAGCAGTGCTATAATGAAATATATTATATTATTGAACATTGATGTATCCGTATCAAGATTAGATGTTAGCTGTTAGCTGGCGGAAAAAAGCACTGCATGAAAAACAGCCGATTACGACAACGATTACGACAACGACAACGATGGACACAG
>OMKS01003749.1_pt1 | contig 11900 bp, 13 predicted proteins | sample 1674721 | NCBI WGS metagenome assembly OMKS01 (sample SAMN06264996, study PRJEB25208) | sediment metagenome | isolation source: hot spring sediment | place: USA: California | collected 2014-09-02 | reverse complement strand
CTATCCTCTTCGTCGGCAGCGTCAGATGTGTATAAGAGACAGGATCTCAATGTCGGTGTTATCGCCGTTCGGCGTCAACGACTTGATTGTTAACAATGCAACATCGCTGTTATAACTCGCATAGGAGTCGCCCTTGTGGATTGTTATCTCGTGGTTGACGGCCCATTTGCTCGTATAATCCCCGACAACGGTAAGGGTTGCCCCTGCCGTCCAATCGGCAGCCAGGGCGGTTTCACCATCTGAGCCAAAATGTTCCGGGTCGCCATGCACGGTAAACTTCCCGCCGTTATTGATTGTGATGCCATTTGCATTATCACTTGTGGTGTTCCACAGCACCTCACACAAACAGCCGTCTGTGATCACCGCTCCATCCGCGCCGATACGCAGTTCACCGCCGTTATTGATTGTGATTTTAGCGTTTCCGAGCGTCAATTTCGTCGTCAAATCCGTGGCAAAACTCAACAGCCCGGCAATCGTGATCGCCCCCAATTCAACGTCACTAGATACATTATAGACAATCGTATGCCCGGCTGAAACAACAGCCGCATCGCCAGCCACAGACGGGAATCCGGCCCCGCCCCAGGTGGAAGGTTCATCCCACTTCCCGCTTTGTGTGCTGGTATAGGTTGCCACTTATTTTCCCTTCGCTGATTCGTGGTGAAACATTTCCCTATCGACATGAGCGGCCCCGGCGTCAACATCCAGCCCCGCCCCAAATTCTCCGAGCCAGTCCGCAATACGGTTCAGCCCCGCTTTCGGCTGCCTGGCAAAGCTCCATGCGAACCGGATTTCGTACTTGTTCCCCCGCAACAGGCCCAACGCCTCAAAATTTTTGAATGTAGTCTGATACTTGCGGATCACTCCTAGCCAGAAGTCCTCTGTCCGCCCGTTGCGCTTGAGCAGGCTCTCGATGACCGCCGCTTGTGCGCGCCTAACATAGATCACCCCGATTTCATACCCCCGGTCTTTCATCAATCGCGTCCAGATCGGCAGGGTAAAGCAAAAGCGCGGGTCTTTCCATCCACATATTTTCAGTCCGTCCGTGCGCTTCAGCACATTGCGGATACGGTCGCGGATTTCCCGGTTCGCCGTTACTCCAGCAGGCGGCTTTTCCCACGATCCGCCATTCATGCGGAGCAATTCCTTGTTGATCGCCAGTACTTCGGCATCCTCGAAAAACCCTTTCGGATTATCCGCCCCCGGCTGTATAAACTTCCCGCCCATCGGCAGGCCCGCATGATGCAAGGCACCCGCAACGGCACTCGTCCCACTCCGGTGCATCCCCGTAACAATCACCCTCATCTTTTTATCGTTCATTTTTTTCCCTCCGTGCTTCCCGTTTCGCCGCCAACCGTTCACAGTTCCGGCGGCTGTGTTCCTGAAACTCCGGCAACTTCCCGCGCGTCGCCAGGTGAACATGGTACACAAATGACAGCATCGTCACACCTGTTCCCCACCCGGCAGCCCGTAACCTGTCGTTCATATCATCGTCCTCACCACCGTTGAAAAATTCCGGGTCTAAATATCCAACTTCTTCAATTGCCGCCATGCGCAACGTCACGCAAAAATAGGCCACGTTGCCGGACGGAACATCAAAGTAATTCTCGCCCCCGGCCCTGCTCTTGGCTTTCTCCACCTGCTGGCAGGATGAAATATTGTCTGTCGTTGCCCCCACCAGCCCCAAACGTGGGCGTTGTGCCAATTCGTACAGCATGGCCTCCAGCCAACCAGGCGTGACCTCGGTATCGTTATTGAGCAGGGTCACATATTTAGTTTTTACCTGTTTGATTCCCGCATTTGCCGCAACAGCAAAACCGTAATTTTTGTCGAGCGGAATCATCTCGAAACACCCTTCCGGCAGGTCGTAAAGTTTCCTCTGCACCCGCAGAAACGCCTCGTCGCTGCTCCCGGTCGCCCCCCGTGCGGGGGCGTGGATTGAAACTCATGAACGCCCAACCCCCGCCATACCGCAGGGTCGTCGCCCCCCGTGCGGGGGCGTGGATTGAAACTGCAGCGTGACAGACCGGGTGATATTTAACCCCTCGTCGCCCCCCGTGCGGGGGCGTGGATTGAAACCGATGGAATCGCCGAGGCCGCCATCCAGACGCAGCGTCGCCCCCCGTGCGGGGGCGTGGATTGAAGAAATTGAACTAAAAAAAAGTGTAGATCTATCACGTTTCGTGTGGGTAAACACATATTGGGAATTGGTGAGCGGTGATTTGTGCCCGAAAGGGTACTCGCCAGTAGCCTCTCCCTTTTTTAAATAAGAATAATCCCCATACCCACACAAAATGGCAAAGAACCTGAATTAACAGACAAATTCATCCTCGGTCCCCATTGGCAAGGGCGGTAAAGAAGGATTCCAGGTCATGCCAGCGGCAGCAGGCCATGTGGTCCAGTGGGGTAGGGGCGTTGTTGATGATGGCCAGTCTGCCTCCGTTTTGCAGGGTGTAGAGTGGGATGGTGGCCGCGGGCTGGACCACCAGGGTGCTGCCGAGCACCAGCATGAGATCCGCCTTGGAAGCTTCCCGCACCGCCTTCTCAATGGCGCCGGCGGGCAGGGCTTCGCCGAAAAACGTGATGTCCGGTTTAACCACGCCGTTGCATTGGTCACAATGGGGCGTCTCATGGCGATGAACCCGGGCCTGGATTTCATTGAAGGTCCAGGTTTTTCCACAATCCAGGCAGCGGTGTACAGAAGGGCTGCCATGAAGTTCGATTACGTTGCGGGAGCCCGCTTTGTGATGCAGCAGGTCAATATTCTGGGTAATCACGGCCTGCAGTTTTCCCGCCGCCTCCCAGCGGGCCAGTTCACGATGGACCAGGCTGGGTTCCTTCTCGTCCAGGTTGTAGATGAAATAGCGGGCGTGGTGGTAATAATAATCCGGATCGCGCAGGAAATGGCCCAGGTCGAAGAGGCGATCCGCATCGAAATCCCGGTACAACCCGTTTCGGCCGCGGAAATCGCGGATTCCGGAGAGGGTGGAGATGCCGGCGCCGGTGAAGGCCACCAGGCGGCGGCTGTCGCGTACCGCATTCAGCAGTGTTTCCAACCGGGGATCATTTGTCACGGTCCGGTCCTGTTGAGAAAAGCCCCCCGGATCCATCGCGGGTGGATCCGGGGGAGGCTGCTTATGCCAGGCCCAGGGCCCGGCTGTACTTTTCTATGATATCCGTGTAAATGGGGAATGCGGAAGTGAGTTCCTGCACGCGGCCGCGGATCTTTTGCAGGTAGGCCTCATCCGTGGTGTGCTTCAACGCGTCCACGATCAGTTCGGCAATGGTTTTCATCTCCGCTTCTTTCATGCCCCGGGTGGTTACCGAAGGAGTGCCGATGCGGATGCCGGAACTGACCAGGGGGGGATTGGTATCAAAGGGGATGGTATTTTTGTTGACAGTGATTCCGGCGATGTCAAGGGCGGTTTCGGCGTCCTTACCGGTAATGCCGAGCGGGGTGACGTCCGTTAATAGCAGGTGGTTATCCGTGCCTCCCGAGACGATGCGCAAGCCGAGATCCGCGAGCGCTTTCGACATCGCGGCGGCATTGCGCACGGTTTGTTTTTGATAGGATTTGAATTCCTCGCTCATGGCCAGTTTGAAACATACCGCTTTGGCGGCGATAATGTGTTCCAGCGGACCCCCCTGAATGCCGGGGAAGACCACCTTCTTCAGTTCCTTGCGGTGTTTTTTCTGGGAAAGGATCAATCCTCCGCGGGGTCCCCTTAATGTTTTATGGGTAGTGGAAGTCACAAAGTCCGCGTGCGGGACAGGTGTGGGATGCACACCCGCGCCCACCAGTCCGGCGATGTGGGCCATGTCCACCACCAGGATGGCGCCGACCGAATCGGCGATTTGCTTGAAGCGCGGAAAATCGATAATGCGCGGATAAGCGGAGGCTCCGGCCATGATCAGCTTGGGGCGGTGTTCCCGGGCAAGTTTCTCCAGGGCATCGTAGTCGATGGTTTCGCTTTCGCGGTTGACACCGTAAAAAACAACATTGTACAGCTTGCCGGTGAAATTCAGGGGATGCCCGTGGGAAAGGTGGCCGCCGTGGGAGAGATCCATGCCGAACATGGTGTCTCCCGGTTCCAGCACGGTCATGTAGACACCCATGTTTGCCTGGGTGCCGCTGTGGGGCTGGACATTGGCATAGTCCGCGCCGAACAGTTCCTTGGCCCGGTCCATGGCCAGCTTTTCACTCACGTCAACGAACTCGCAGCCGCCGTAGTAGCGCTTATTCGGGTAGCCCTCCGCGTATTTATTGGTGAGTACGGATCCCATGGCTTCCATGATGCCGTTGGGCACGAAGTTTTCCGAAGCGATCAACTCCAGGTTCTGATTCTGCCTGCGGGTCTCGTTGAGCACCACTTCAGCAATTTCGGGATCCAGCGTTGTCAGGTCTTTGTTTAATCCAAACATGTTTTCCTCCTCGAATATTGGTCGGTTACTGGTCTTTGCAGAAATTCGGCAATTCCACCGTTTTTTGCAGGTAATCCAGGCGGACCTGGTGCCGCCCGCCATCAAATGCGGTCACCAGCCAAGTGTGAATAATATCCTCGGCCGTTTTCTCCGAAATAACACGGCCACCCAGGCAGAGTACGTTGGCGTTGTTATGGCGCCTGGACATGGCGGCGGCGGCGGCGTCATGGCAGAGGGCGGCCCGGACCCCGGGGAACTTGTTGGCCACAATCGACATGCCGATGCCGGAACCGCAAATCAGAATGGCTCTCAGGCGGTCCGGGTCCCGTGCCACAGCACCGGCTCCATATGCCCCGTATTCGGCCCAGCTGGCGGGCTCATCGTTTTCCGGGCCCAGGTCATGAACGTCCAGGTTGAATTCACCCAGGATCCGCTTCACGGCGGTTTTCAACGAGAAACCCGCATGGTCGGAAGCCAGGAATATGGTTTTTTCGGGATTGCTGTAATGGTTCATCTCGTCACTCGTGCCGGGAACATGTACCGGACGTTTCGCTACTTTCTTATAAACCAACCGCAGCGAAAAGTCAAAACAGGAATGGTCAAAATCGGAAGGAGGACTCTACTGAATTGAAGCCTCTCCATTTTCATTGCAGGTATCGGTTTCAGTAGGAGGAAGGTAGGTCCTGTTGTCCGCCAGGAGTAAGAAGTAGATTTCCAGGCAAACCCATGCATCGGTGGCGGCGTACAATTTCTGTTTTTCCGTTAATTCCCGGCGTGCCCAATTGGTGCGCTGGGAGGATTTGATGAGTCGCTGATGCAGATAACGGGCCGCCAGGCTGCGAGCGCCCTGCTGGACAATCCCTTTTTCTGAGGCGATTCGGGACAGGTCGACAAATCCCGCGGCTTTCATGGGCCGCAACTCACTCAATTTGTCCAGGTCGTTGTTTAAAGCGATTCCCACTTTCTTTATGCGCTTGCTGGCAAGGATTTTTGCAAGTCGATCGTCGATTTCGATATGGGTCAGGTGAAACAGGTAAACCGTATCCGGAGTGGCCAATTGGATCAGAGAAACAGGGTATGACTCACCTTTCTTGAAGGCCGGCCGGCTCTCGGTATCGAATCCCAATACGCGATGGCGACGCAGGTGCCTGGTTGCCTTGCGTATCTGGTCCGGGCGGTTGATCAACTCGATGTGTCCCCTGAAACGCAGGGGTGGGAGCGTGTTGATGAAATCCTTACTGATCCGGTTTTCCGGGATTGGCTCCAACATGATTCTATTTGTGACAACGCCGGAACGGCGTGTTATCCTGCATTATAAAGCATTTTCTTCTGCTTTTCAAGGCAAAGGTTAGAGAAAGCCTGGTCGGTGGTGTGGGAGGTCATGCCCCGATGATTTTGACCAGCACGCGTTTTCGTCGTTTGCCGTCGAACTCTCCATAAAACACCTGCTCCCAGGGCCCCAGGTCCAGGCTGCCGCCTGTAACCGCCACCACAACTTCGCGTCCCATGATGGTGCGTTTGAGATGGGCATCAGCGTTGTCCTCACCGTTGTTGTGGCGATAGCGGCTGTGCGGTTTCTCGGGGGCGAGCCCTTCCAGCCACTCCTCCAGATCTTTGTGCAATCCGCTTTCATCATCGTTGATGAATACGCCGGCGGTGATGTGCATGGCGTTGCACAAGAGCAGTCCCTCTCTGATCCCGCTTTTTCCAACCAGTTCATGCAAAGTGGGGGTGATGTTGACCAATTGCCGTCTTTGCGTGGTTTTAAACCAGAGTTCATGTCGAAATGATTTCATGTCAACTCCTGTTGCCGGGAATCATTGTAACCGCTCTTTTCCGCAGGCGCTGAAAGGCTCGCGGCAGGACAGCCCATCCATTCACGGATCATTGGAGTTACATCCCCCAGATTCCGGATCCGCTGCCGGAAGCCATCCGCGTTGTCACCCCATGCAAGTAACGGAACGGGGTTGCGGGTATGGGAGCGCAGAGAACAATCTTCCAGGTTGCCGTGGTCACTGGTAAGTATCAGGATGTCTTTTTTCGGGTCCATCTGCTCCAGCAACCTCCCGACCAGTTTGTCGAGGCGACGGACCAGGTCAACACATTCAGGAAATGTTTTGCGGTGGGCGAAGATGTCGGTCTGAAAATACTCGAATAAGAGAAAGTCCACCCCGGCGGCATTGTTTGCAATGATATCCGCCGCTTGTTCCGGAGAATATTCAGGCATTTCCAACCCCAACCGGATCAGGGACAGGTTGGAAAAATCCTGGTACAGGGCGGTTCCCTGGCGGATATCCTCTTCATTGCGGGGTTTCATGCCGCTGCTGAGCATCATGCAGGTGGTGGTGGATAAGCGGCGGCGGAATTGTTGTGGGAAATCCGCTGAAAAATGGAACTGCCCGTCCGCTGTTAACTCCAGGTGTGGCGGGGAAAACAACTGAGAGTAATGGGGATAGGCGTTGAAAAACACAGCTTTCCGGCCGCAGTTGGAAAGGGACTTGAGCAGGTTGTCCCGGTATAGAACGCGTCGCAGACCGGATCCCGGGTAACTGCCCCGGTGGCCCCAGCGCGCGGGAATGTTGATGCCGGTATAGAGTGTGGCTTGTCCGGACGCGCTCTGGGGGATGCCTCCAACTCCCAGCAGGGCGTCAACCGCGGTTACGGGAGTGCCGTCAGGGAGTTTTGGCGAAGGTTGATGAAAAGGCAGGAAGCGACAATTGGCGGCGGCAAAAGGATTGGCCTTGTGGTTCGGGTTCAACCCCACGCCGTCAAAAAAAAGAAAAACAAAACGAGGGTTCCCTGCCATGGTCCTAGTACCATTTCCCATCGGGGGTGACGAACAACACTTCACGTTCCAGGCGGACACCGTGTTTTTGCATGACCACAGTGATGATGTGTTGGACAAACGCCTGCAGGTCCGTCATCCGTGCGCCACCGCGGTTGGAGATGAAATTGGCATGTTGTGAAGATATTTCCAGTCCGGAACGGCGCAATCCCCGCAATCCGGCGGAATCGATCAGGCGTCCGGCGGAACCTGCTTTGTCACGGCCGGGGTTCTTGAAAAAACAGCCGGCCGTGCGGGAGCCCCGCCCCGGGTGGTTTTTTCTGCGGTATTCAAAGTTTCGGCGAATTCGTTGCCGAACCACCTCCGGATCGCTGGGTTCAACCGCCAGGGTGATTTCCATTAAGACCGATTCTCCGCGCTTGAGCGCGGAATCCCGATATTGAAAACTGCATTCAGCCGGCTGGATTGAGGCTTCATTTCCCTTGGAGTCCAGGCTTTGCGCCTGGATGAAACAGGCGGACATGTCGCGGCCGAAAGCCCCGGCATTTACAACGACGGCTCCGCCCATGGATCCGGGTATCCCGGCCAGAAATTCCAAACCCGCGACGCCGCTGCTTGCACACCATGCCATTACGTTCAAGGTGGATTCCCCGCTTTGGACTGCGATTCGGTCGGCGGCAACGCGGCGGATTCCCCGGGTGCGGTTAACCACCAGCACCAGTTCAGGGGCCTGCTCGGGGAAAACCGTGTTGCTTCCCCCTCCGATTACGACATGAGCGATCTCTTCGCTTTTAAGAATCCGCAACGCCGCAATCAGCGCAGATGGGGTGAAAGCCTGGACCGACATGGCCACGTGTCCACCAATGCCGAGGGTGGTGTAATGGCCGGATTTGTCTGGTTGACGACAAATGATCCCCGGCAGGTCCGGGAGCCGGTCCAGGGACTTCATGGCTTCGCATCCCCGCCGGCAACGTAATCTCCATGACATGCCGCCTGAATGGCGGATACGTGAACGCGGGTGAACTCCGCAAGGTCATGAACACTGAACTGTTTCCTGGCTTTGGCTTTGAAGCCGTCCTTTGAGATGGCCTCCACTTCAAGGACATATTCTCCGGAATCACGCGGAAGCCAGGCCGTGATTGTAGGATCTGTCCGCAGGAGCTTGGTATTCAGTACCGGGGTTTTGCTTTTCCGCCGCCGTACACTCAAGTTGAATTCAGGCCGGATCAGGTTGATGGGACTGATTCGAAATTCCAGGGATCGGCCGGAAACTCTGGGAAATTCCGGCTTGATCTCTATTTCCACTCCCCTGCGGTTGGTCAGGGTGTGCAGCCGGACCTCGCCCTCTGATTCCACCAGGAAAAAGAGTCGTCCGCCTACGGCCAGGGGCGGATCCCGCAAGGGGTTGGCTCCTTTGTGGCTGGCGGTTGTGTGTTTTTTCCAGTTGAAAAAGCGGATTTCCGGAGCATGATGCGGGTAAAGAAACACCGCGATGTTTTCATCAAGACGCAACGGTGGATACAGGCGTGTTCCATTCAGGGAAGACCACCAGGTGTGTCCGCCACCGGGAGTAAAAAAATGGATGTGTTGATCCTGTGGCAGTACCGCAACGAGTTTTCCGGCATTTATTGGCGCCAGCTTGAGGATCCGGGGAAGGGGCGCCGTCCATTCGGGTTTGCGGGAACGGGGCGCCCATTTGATTAACAGCCGGTTCTCACCGCCGTAATAGAGATATTCGTCACGCAAAAGGAAATCACCCGCGGCTGGGTGGGGTAGTTTCGAACGTTGCGCGACAAACACGGGAGGTTGAAGTTGAATCAACTCGGTGCGGGAAAGGATCAATACGCGGTCGCCATGTATGCGGCAGGCGCGAAAGTCTGCGACTGGGATCTCGATTTCCCTGGACTTCGGATCGGAATCAAATGTAGTGGCCACCAGTTTGTTTTGTTTTTGAGTAACCAGGATGTTGTGCCCGATTGCCGCCACTTGTTCGCTTTCACTTGCGGGCGTAATGCGGTTGATTTCCCGGAATGTCTCCAGGTCTAAAATGATCCAGCGCAGGGGTGACTCTTCCGTGCGCAGCAGTAGTTTGCCGCCGCCGGAGATTATGCCGGGACGAATTTTGTCCGTTAACTGGGCGGTCATTACTTTTTCCAGATTCAATGGGTCCAATTTCAGGATGGTGCCGGACTTGCGAATCACGACCAGGTGATTTTTATAAACCGTGATGCCGGCAGGCTCAGAATCAGCCTCTGTATGCTTTAAGGGACGTTCTTCCAGTTGAGGGGTAATCTCCGGAACCGTGCGGGGGGTGCGGGCGCAGGCCCCCATCAGTATGCAAATGACAATCAACAGCGACGGGACTTTCATTAACTGGAATTATACGCAATTTGCGGCTCTCTGGTCAACGCGGATTACAGGTTGTCCGGGCGGATGTCAATGGGGTTGTTCAGTTGGAACTCCTCCGTGAATATCTCGCGCACGACTTCTCCACGCAAGTCGCGACTGAGTTGAAAGCCGGAATAGTAAAGCAAGGTAGGAAATATATCGTAGATCGAAATGGAATTCACCGGGTATCCTTTTTTCAAAGCGTTCTTTTCGTAGAGGAAAATAGTGCCCCGGGCATCGAGGGGCTTGTAAACGTAGACATCTTTTTTGCCGAACAGGTTGAGCAGGACACGGCGCCATACGGGCAGGGGCTCGAATTCGTAGAGGCTGATAATGACAAGCAGTTCGTCTTCGCCGGTGGTGCTGATCAGGTTGCCGATAATCGAGTCGTAATATTCATAGTATTTTTCAAGGATCCATGAGTATCGCTTGATGTCCGTTTCGGTTACGGTTTCAAACACGCGGTGAGTTGAGTACTGGGAGAAGTATCGGGCCACGTTGGCCAGACCGAAAAGGCGGGAACTTGAGTAGTAAAGCGGGGTGTCTTTCAGGTCCGGAATTCTGCGCTTGAGGTAGTCGTCAAAGAAAAAGAAGCGTTTCACCAGATCGTAACGGCGATTCATTTGATTAAGAAGATCAGCGTAAAGTGGTTTGAAGCGGCGATTGTATTCAAGGGAGCGTTCAGAGTACATGGGTGTAAAATCAGGGTAGATCAGGGAAAATGTGCCGAAGTTGTTGGCTTCATAATAATCGCGGATATGGTCCTTGACCGGAATGGCAAAGCGTCGATAAAAAGAAGTGACGCCGATGACTGAGGCATATCGAATGAACAGGTAGCGGGGGAAGAGGTCAAATTCCTGTTCCAGATCACCTACTTTGAATTTGACTTGTGAGTGGTTGTGAAAAGCCGATGGGGAAAGGCCGGACAACACGGTGTTGATTTGTGAGTGGCTGAAATTCGGTTTAAAGGAATGAATGCGCGCCCTGACACCGTTCTGGATCAAGAAATTGAAGTTCAACAATTTTTGTTCGGAAGACTGACTCAAAAGGTGGCTCACTGAAATGCCGTCGGCGATCACCAGGCGGATCCGGCGCGGCGTGACTTCCTGGACCAGTTGTTTCGGATTCACTGCCGGAATCCGGGGGGCATTCATCGACATCATTCCCGTAAACGTGTTCAGGAGTTGATAACTCAGGAAGGCCAGGAATGCTGCCTGTATCCAGCGTTTGCTTTTGCCTTTCTGGAGCAGAAACACCATGCCCGTGATGACCAGCACCAACTGGCCGATCAGAATGCGCAACCAGAGAGTGCCCGCCTCCGCGGAAAGGAAGCTGCGGTAGTAATCATAATTGAGAAAGTAAATTGCCGTAATGACGAGAATGGTAAAAGACAACAGATAGGTCAATGTCGGCGGCCAGATAATACCGACGGCAAATTTGCGCCCCGCGGCAAACTGGACAAAGAAATAGAGGATGGCTGTGACCAGCCACCAGCCGATTCCGTAGTACAACAGCAGGTAGGTGAACAAAAGCATGGAGTCTCCCGGAGTGACCAGCACTTCCGGATTGAGCAAGAGGATCAGCCCCGAAACAAAGAAGGTAAAAACCAGGGCACTCAGGGTGAAGTTAAAAAAGAGACGCAGGGGACGCCACAATTTACTTATCGAACTCCCGGTTAATGGGGGTGGAAATCAGCATTAAAGTGGTTTGGCCAACGCGGAATTCACTCTGATCGTCCACTTCCGTGATGGACACCTTTTCTCCGTTGATGAAGGTGCCGTTTGTGCTGCCCAGGTCCCTGAGCAGGATTTTCTCATTTCGTATTTCCACTGCCAGGTGTTTTCGGGAAACTTCCTTGTCAGGGATTATCAGGTCAACTTTGCCCCGGCCGATCAGGATGTAGGGCTTGCTGAGCTTGAATATGTACCCCGCCCGGGCGCCTTTGATTACCGCGATGGAGATCTTGCGATCATCCGGCAGTTTTAAATTTTCGTTCGACCACAGGGAATCCGTGATATTTTCCTGGATGATTTTGGCGGTGTCTTTTTTGCTGGCTGAGTCCTCTTTTTTCAAGTCAACGGCAAATACATTCTGGCAGCGGGCGCACTTGAACTTCTTTCGGCCGTGAATCTTGCCATCCGGGACACTGTATTGCGCCTTGCAATTCGGACACTCGATAATCATGTGCGTATTATAGCCCCACAGAAAAAATGATGTCAATGCAACTCAGGAAAGTTGAAAAGTTGGGTTCTCTTCCATTTTGTGTGGGTTTGGGGGTTGTGCTTATTTGAAAAAATGATAAGGCTGC
>OMKS01003748.1_pt1 | contig 11901 bp, 9 predicted proteins | sample 1674721 | NCBI WGS metagenome assembly OMKS01 (sample SAMN06264996, study PRJEB25208) | sediment metagenome | isolation source: hot spring sediment | place: USA: California | collected 2014-09-02 | reverse complement strand
CTACACTATCCTCTTCGTCGGCAGCGTCAGATGTGTATAAGAGACAGATTTACGAACGCTCACCTGAGGATATGCACCGCAGGCTTGCTAAAGAAATTGCCCGTATCGAAACCAAATACGCCAACCCCATGAGCGAGGAGGATATATTTAATCTGCTTAAGGAGTTTAGGTATATTGTCCCTCAGGGTGGCCCAATGACCGGTATTGGCAATCCGTTCCAAATAGCAAGCCTTTCAAACTGCTTCGTTATTGGCTCAAAGGGCGATGCCGATTCGTACGGAGGCATTATGAAAATTGACGAAGAGCAGGTGCAGCTTATGAAACGCCGCGGAGGCGTGGGTCACGACCTGTCGCACATAAGGCCCAAAGGTAGCCCAGTGCTAAACAGCGCGCTTACCTCAACAGGCGTTGTGCCGTTTATGGAGCGCTACTCCAACTCAACTCGCGAGGTAGCCCAGGATGGTCGCCGTGGAGCCCTTATGCTCTCCATTTCAGTCAAACATCCCGATGCAGAAAAGTTTATCGATGCCAAAATGGAAGCGGGTAAAATTACTGGAGCAAACGTTTCGGTTAAAATCGACAACGATTTTATGAAATCCGTAACCGAAGGAACCCCCTACGTTCAGCAATACCCTGTAAACTCGTCGAATCCTTCGTATCGGCAAGAAGTTAACGCACAAGAAATTTGGAAGAAGATTATCCACAACGCATGGAAATCGGCTGAGCCTGGCGTACTATTTTGGGATACAGTAATTAACGAATCGATACCCGATTGCTATGCCGATCTAGGCTTTCAAACCGTATCAACCAATCCCTGTGGCGAAATTCCCCTTTGCCCCTACGACAGTTGTCGCCTGCTTGCACTTAACCTTTACGGTTACGTTGACAAACCCTTTACATCTGAGGCCAAGTTCAACTTCGAACTTTTCCGCAAGCATGTGCATAGCGCTCAGCGCATAATGGATGACGTTATCGACCTTGAACTCGAAAAAATTGACGCCATACAAGCAAAAATTAATCGCGACCCCGAAGACGAGGAAATTAAAGCGGCTGAAAGAAACCTGTGGAACAAAATTAGGCAAAAAGCCATACAGGGTCGCAGAACAGGCATTGGCATAACCGCCGAAGGCGACATGCTAGCGGCGCTCGGGTTGCGGTATGGCTCCGATATTGCCATCGATTTTGCCGTTGAGGTACAAAAAACGCTTGCTATTGAAGCCTATCGCTCATCGGTTTACCTTGCTAAAGAGCGTGGCCCCTTCCCCATATTCGACGCACAACGCGAAAAGAAAAATCCGTTTATCAACCGGATTAAGGAAGAGGATGAAACGCTTTACGCCGACATGGTTAAGTACGGCCGCAGAAACATTGCCCTGCTTACCATTGCTCCAACAGGCACAACAAGCCTAATGACCCAAACCACATCGGGAATTGAGCCCGTATTTATGCCTTTTTACAAGCGTAGGCGCAAGGTTAACCCTAACGATAAAAACGTAACGGTTTCGTTTACCGATGAGGTGGGCGACTCGTGGGAAGAGTTCAACGTATTTCACCATAAATTCCTTACTTGGCTTGAGGTTAATGGCTACAACCCCGATGAGGTAAAAACCTACAGCGAAGAAGAGGTGCAAAAGCTCATCGAAAAATCGCCTTATCACAAGGCCACGTCAAACGATGTTGACTGGGTGAGCAAAGTGAAAATGCAGGGGATGATTCAGAAATGGGTTGACCACTCAATAAGCGTAACCGTTAATCTTCCTGAAGACATCTCCGAAGATATGGTGGCCAAAGTATACCAAACGGCTTGGGAAAGTGGGTGCAAAGGCTGTACGGTTTACCGCGAAGGCTCACGCGATGGTGTGCTAATATCATCGAAAAAGAAGGAACAAAATGCCGACGCAAAAAGCGCTCCGGCAAAACGCCCCGATGTACTCGACTGCGAGGTTATACGATTCAAGAATAATCACGAAAATTGGATTGCCTTTGTTGGACTATACAACGGAAAACCATACGAAATATTCACCGGCCTTTCCGAAGATGATGTGCTGCCAATACCTAAAGCCGTTACTAACGGCCGAATTCTTAAGATTAAGGATGAGAATGGAAGCCGCTACGATTTTCAGTACGTTGATAAGTATGGGTACACAAATACCATTGGTGGCCTTTCGCACATGTTCAACAAAGAGTTTTGGAACTACGCTAAGCTAATTTCAGGCGTACTGCGTAACGGCATGCCCATTACCGATGTGGTTAACCTAATTAGCTCGCTAAGGCTCGACAGCGAAACCATTAACACATGGAATGCTGGTGTTGAAAGAGCGCTGCGCAGATACATCCCAAACGGAACCAAAGCCAAAACGGGTAAAAAGTGTACCGAGTGCGGATCCGATTCGCTAATCTACCAAGAGGGTTGCCTAATATGCCAAAGCTGCGGAAACTCGAAATGCGGCTAGAGTCTTATACCAACCTTACATAACCCCAATCCCCTGCTGAAAAATTCAACAGGGGATTTTTACTAGTATAGCTCAATAAATTCGTAGGTATTTCCCACATGCGAAAGATACTGCATAAAACCATCGATGGGCAAAACGAGCGATGCGGTGTTTAAATTTGGGTGAAAGCTGATATGCTTTGCACTCTGCAAATTCTTATCGATAAAGAGGTGTACATGGTTTTCGGTATCGTGAATTAGGCCAAATGGCGAAACCGAACCAGGTTCGAGTCCCAAATACCTTCGCATACGTTTTGGCGATGCAAATGTAAGCTTACCCTGCTTAAGCCTTTGCTCAAGGGCTTTAATTGCTAGCGTTTGCCTATAGTCGAAAACAACAAGGTAATGCTTATTGCCTTTATGATTGCGTAAGAACAAGTTTTTGCAGTGAGCGGAGTCAATACCCTCCCAGTACTTTGAAGCCTCCTCAACGGTGGGAACAGGTGGGTGCTCATGGTAAGTAAAACTAATGCCATGGCTTTGGAGTGTTTTGTACACCTCTGCATCGCCGCGAAAATTGTTATAATCCTCCATAGTGTAACTAAAGCCTTACTCCCATTAAAACAATATCGTCAATTCGAGGGGTATCGCCTTGCCAGGTAACCAGCCTTTGGTATAGCACATCGCGCTGCTCGCTCATTGGCAAGTGGTGAATTTTCAGAAGAAGTTCCTTTAAGTTCTTTATCATAAACTTACGCTGATCGGGACCACCAAACTGATCGGCGTAGCCGTCGGAGAATGTGTAGATTACATCGCCTTTTTTATACTCCATAACATGGTTTGTAAAAGGCGTATTGCACTTAATGTGAATGCCAATAGGCATCTGGTCGCCCTTAATTTGAATAAGCTCATTATTGCGAATTAGGACTAGCGGATTGTTTGCCCCAGCAAACTCGAGCATACCGGTTTCGGTATCGATTATGTACACGGCAATGTCCATCCCATCCTTACTCTCGCCTGTTTTGCCTGTTTGATGAAGTGATGCGATAATCATGGAGCGAAGCTGATCGAGCATTTGCGAAGCGGTAAACTTCTCCCCTTTTGCGGTAATTTGGGTTAAAAACGCAATACCTAGCATACTCATGAAGCCGCCGGGTACACCATGGCCAGTGCAGTCGGAAATTACACAAATTTTTCTGCTTCCAATTTGAGTGTGCCAGTAAAAATCGCCGCTAACTATATCGCGTGGTAGGAAAAGAATAAAGTAATCGCCAAATATATCGTCAATGACCTCTTTAGGCGTAAGCAGAGCGTTTTGAATTCTGCTAGCATAGCTAATGCTACTCTTTATTTCCTCGTTTTGCACAAAAATTTTATCGCGCTGCTGCTCAAGTTCCTCCTTCTGTGCAACAACTTCGGCTGTTCGTTCCTTAACAATTTGTTCGAGTTGAATTTTTTCGGCGATAAGCCTGCGAGTGTTGTACGCTACAATGGCCCAAACCAAAATACCCAATAGAATTACATACCCAATAATGGCTACAAACGACCTGTACCAGGGAGGTTTAACCGAAAAACTATACTCGGCAATTTGGCTCTCGGTACCAAACACGTTACGAGTTTTCACCTTAAAGGTGTATGAACCCTCCAATAGGTTGGTGTATATTGGAGTAGGATTGTTGGTCCATTTGCTCCACTCCTTCTCATAACCTTCAAGTATGTAGCTATACTCGGTTCTCTCTACACTTTCGTAGAACGAAGAGGAAACCTCGAAGGTAACGCTATTAAACTCATACGACAGGGTTGGTACTTGCAACTCATGCTGCCTTAGGCAGGTAACAACGCTACCATCATCAAGAATAGTAATGAAGGCTCCGTTGAAGAGCACCGAATCGGCCTTTGTTGTAACCCTTCGAATTAGCGCGTTATGTGGCTTAGCATAGTTTTGGTAAACATTGCTGTTGTATGAGTATAGCTCGGTTGAAATTGCTATCCAGAGTATATCTCCATCAGCAAACAGATAGTCACACCATCTGTTGGGGATAATTCTGAAAGGCTTTGCGACAATATCCTTCTCGGAGCTCTTAACAATATTGTGAATTTCAATCCATCGGTGGCCCTTTTCGTTGTTGCAAGCTAAAGCGTAGGCCTGTTTAAACGGAATAACCCTTGAAACCCCCTTTTCATCAATTTTATAACCTAAACCTGGTAGCTTTGCATGTTCAAACCTATTTATAGCTTCGTTAAATTGCAAAACACCTCCGGTGGTTAAAAAGTAAACCTTGCCGTCAACTTCTATGGTTGAATTATCTTTAAGGGAAGGGAGTCCTTGTTCAAGGCCAAAATCAGTAATTACGGTATCGGCTCCAAGCTGAACTCGGGTAATGCCATCGCTATATGTTGCTATCCATAGGTCGTTAGGTTTTAGTTCGGCTATAGCTCTATACTCTTTTTTAAGTAAATCCCTTTTTAGTCTCCCCTTGTTTCTCCAAGTAACACCATTCCACTCCATTTCAGCAAACGAACCACTCATGCCAATATATACCTTGTTTGGGTTTGCTTTACTTTGATGCATTGAGTAGGCAACATGCGCAATACTTTTAAACTCAGGGTTGTTGCTTATGCTTTTAACGCGGAAGTTTTCGTCTATCTCAAAAATTCCGTTTGTTAACGTTCCAATAAGTAACCGCTCTTTTTGTGTTTTCGGATCAGCAAAGTGCAAATGTGACCATGCCGCTGAATTAATCTGCTTTATCTGCTTAAAATAAGCTATTCCTCTACTGTCGAAATCTTGGTAAAATACACCTGACATGGTGAAAACGAAAAGGGTTCCATTAAATCGGGTAACACCAGAGATTCCTCCGTATAAACCCGATTCTTCGGCAAATTTACTAATAGGAGAATGAATATCGACTTGGCTAATCCCTACGCTAAGGGGTAGCCAAAGAGGCGAGGGGCTCCCATTTGAACCTTCCTGATAGGAGTAGGTTACGGAATTATCCAAAAGACCGTTCGCTTTATTTAATAAGCGAAGTGGTTCCCCGCTATTGTTGTACTGTATAAACCCATTATCCTTGTCGAATATAAAAGAAACACCCAGCGTAGTATCGTTAAGCGAGCCACCATGGTAAACCTGCACATTCTGCTCCATTAGCTTACCGTAATACGCATCGTTATGCTCAAGTTTACTAACCTCACCGCTTCGCTGGTTGTATCGAAAAAGCCCTCTCTCGCTTACTATAGTTGCAACCGAATCGTTATAGGGCAGCATGCCCCAAATATTATCCTCATAAAAAAACTCTCCGTTTGGGGCAATAACTAATGAAGTATCTACAAGTTCACGCAAACCACCTCGGTACGAGCCAATATAGTAGCGATTGTTAACTACAAATGAGAGTAAGTTGTAGTAACGCTTATCTCTATTCAAATCCTTAACATAAACGCTGTCGCCATTGTATATAAAAAGATTTGACCTATGAAAAAAGAGAATATTTCCTTTAAACTCATGAATTCTGTATACTTCTGAAAAATGATCAATGGAATCGACTAGCCTATGCAGTAAAGACCTGTAGGTAATATTTCCCATTTCGTCAGGAGCTAAGTAGCCAAAATCGCCTACTGTACCAACATAAACTCTACCCGAAGAATCGACGGCAAGCGATCGAACTGAGGCATTCTTTGGTACAGGTATCTTTTGCCATGTTCGGCCGTCGTACTCAAGCACTCCCCTGTCGTTATTACCAATATACATAACTCCTCGATGATCCTGAACTGCACACCAATTCTGATCGCTAGCATCGTACTCTTCCGGAATAAAATTGCGTATTATTGGCAACCCTAGCTGATTAACCTGTGCCGAGAGCACAAGCGCAAGTAAAACCAGCTGCAGCAAAACCAATAGTCTTTTATAAAACTTCATTTCTATGCTTAATAATGCCAAATTTGGTAAAAAGTATAAAAATTTATTTTATAAAAATAAGCAAATTTATTTGGTAGCAAGTTTTTAGCGCAAACAAATTCCCAAAAAATACGAATGCTAATTAATACCCACTGGCTTGCCCATCCTTTCGCGATTCCGAAGCGCCAAAGTATACTCCATTAATCTCATCCCACATTATTGCCTTATAGCCACCATATCCACCAAATCCCATTGTATTTTATGGCCTTTGCCAATTAGCGCACGAACTGTTTCCCAGTCAAAACCTGTTTCGAGCAATACTGTTCTGCCATTTGCCATTTCCTCTCCAGTTGGTTCCGACGAGCCAATATGCTGAACTCGGGGCGCATGGCCTGCCTCTTGGAGGTTCTTCCCAAAGTCAATCATATTTACCACAATTTGCACATGCCCCTGAGGCTGCATGCCCCCGCCCATTACGCCAAAGCTTACGTAGGGCTTACCATCTTTTGTAATAAAACCAGGAATTATGGTATGAAATGGGCGTTTGCCAGGAGCATAGGTGTTTAAAAAAAACTTCTGCAAGGTTAAACCCTTCACCCCTATTCTGAAGCACAAAGCCCAATCCCCAAGGAGTCATACCCGATCCCATTCCACGGTAATTGCTTTGGATAAGTGATACCATGTTCCCATCCTTATCGGCAACGGTTAGGTAGATAGTGCTTGGAGCATCCATGCTACCGGGCTCGTAGCTGTGTGCAGCACTATTAGGATTTGGCTGCAATGGCCGCATCAATGGCGGTGCCACCTGACTTTAGAATATCAATGGCTACCTGAGTAGCCAACGGGTGGCTAGTGGCAGCCATTCCGTTCTGTGCAATTACCTCGGAGCGTGTGGCAAAACTTTTCCCAGTTACTCTGTCTTGAGCAGCTGAATTTCCAAAAAACATTATAGCTGAAAGTGCTAATACTATTCTATTCATGGTTATAGATTATTTGTACTACTATTTGATTATTAAAACATTGAATGGTTTAGAGGATCAATATTATCGGCCTGTATACCGACAGGTAGATGCGCTGCTCCTTTTGTCTCTATCACCGATGCTAATTCAACAAGTATTTACAGCCTGTCTATCAGACATGTAGATCAACTGTAGAGGATTTATCTATAAACATGGTAGTAATTTTTTAAAAAAAGACTGCTAAGAAAGTGCATGGGAATTTAGCGACGTTAAAATAATTTTAAACCAAGGATATTACCTTCATTAAATTCATTCTTTTTCCCTTCCATTTAGGTTTGCTATCTTTGCACATTAAATATTAGCAAAAATTATGTCGCAACAAAACGTACGGGTACGATTTGCCCCAAGCCCAACCGGGCCATTACATATTGGCGGTGTTCGCACAGCCCTATTCAACTACTTTTTTGCCCGCAAACATGGCGGAACATTCATCCTTCGGATTGAGGATACCGACTCGCAGCGATTTGTTCCAGGCGCTGAGGAGTACATCAACGAATCGCTGAAGTGGAGCGGAATACAAATTGATGAGGGCGCTACAGAAGGTGGCCCATTTGGACCTTACCGCCAAAGCGAACGCAAGGAAATATACAAGCAATATGCCGATCAGCTAGTAGAGTCGGGTAATGCCTACTACGCATTCGATAAACCAGAAGACCTTGATGCAATGCGCAAGGAAGCTGAGGCCAAAGGCGAAGCCTTTACCTATGGATATAAGAATAGGAACGAGATGCAAACTTCATTGGCTCTTTCTGCCGACGAAGTGCATAGAAGAATTGGGAGTGGTGAGCAGTGGGTTATTCGATTTAAGGTGCCTGAGAATGAGGAAGTGGTAATGCAAGATCTTATCCGCGGAAGGATAACTGTTAACTCATCGACTCTTGACGATAAGGTGCTTTTTAAAAGTGCCGATATGCTTCCGACCTACCATCTGGCCAACGTTACCGACGATTACCTAATGCAGATATCGCACGTTATACGTGGCGAAGAGTGGCTTCCGTCGCTACCATTACACGTTTTGCTTTACCGTGCTTTGGGCTGGACCAACAAGATGCCACAATTCGCTCATCTCCCACTTCTTCTTAAACCAAGCGGAAATGGTAAGCTGAGCAAGCGCGATGGCGATAAAATGGGCTTCCCAGTTTTTCCACTGGAATGGAAATCGCCCGAAGGCGATATTTCGAGAGGATACCGTGAGGATGGATACATCCCTGAGGCTTTTGTTAACCTACTTGCCCTTTTGGGTTGGAACTCAGGAACCGAACAGGAGATTTTTAGCATGGATGAGCTAATTGAACTTTTTACTCTGGAGAGAGTAAATAAATCGGGTGCTCGATTTGATCCCGAGAAAGCCAAGTGGTTCAACCATCAATACCTCATCAAAAAAAGCGATGCTGAGCTTGCCATGCAATTCGCAAAAATTCTTGAAGAGAGAAATGTTATTTTTGATTTAGCAAAAGTTGAAAAAGTTGTTGGCTTGGTGAAGGAGCGAGTGAACTTTGTACATGAAATATGGGATCAAGCATCGTTCTTCTTCGAGGCTCCAAGCTCATACAACGAAACAACCGTTAAGAAATTTTGGAAAGAGGATAGCGCATTCGTCATGAACGAGGTTGTCCAAATACTAAGTGGCGTTAATCCATACACTAGCCAAGAAATTGAACCAGCCATTAAAAACTACATCAACGAAAATGGGCACGGAATGGGCAAGGTAATGAATGGCATAAGGCTATGCCTTGTTGGCGAATCGAAAGGACCAGGAGTTGCCGATATTTGCGAACTTTTGGGAAAAGAGGAAACGGTTAAACGGATTGAGAAAGCAGTTCAAGTTCTTGGACAATAGAACAAGTAATTAAATCATATTTAATTAGCGTATTAAAACAAATTATACATACCATTGTTACTTCAAGCAAATAGTTAATTCAAAATGCAAACACATCTGAAACATATTAAAAACCTTTGTTGTTGCCGGTTAATTCGCCAAGCGGAAGGGGATTGTTTAGATGTATTGTATTCGGTGTAAAAATCTTATTTATCACTCACATACAAGCCCTTCCGTATCGGAAGGGCTTTTTTTATTCGTATCAACATAAAAATTAAACTAAATGACAAGGTATAAATCAGAGGAAATTGCCCCCTAAACCCAAGGTTATTGAATTTACAAGGAACTTAGGTATCGCTCTTTTCCCAAATATTGAGGGAGGGAAAGGCAAAATTGTTACACCTAAGAAGCTGCAAAAGCAGCTCAAAAAAACTACTGAAACCAATGGCAGGAGATTTTTCATTGAGAGTTGATGAAATCACCAAAAGTTACATTGATGCAATTCCAATTATTCGAACGCAGCTACAAGCCGATGCGGCCTTTATTGAGGCAAACGACCCTGCAACAACCTGCATAGAGGAGGTAATTATGGCCTACCCAGGGTTTTACGCCATAATGGTTTACCGATTGGCCAATAAGCTGAAGCAGCTTGGAGTCCCATTAATTCCAAGAATTATGGCAGAACATGCTCATTCGATTACAGGAATTGATATTCACCCCGTTGCTACCGTTGGAAATGAGTTTTTTATTGATCACGGAACCGGAATAGTAGTAGGAGAATCGGCTAGCATTGGCGATAGAGTAAAGATGCACCAAGAAGTTACTTTGAGGGCTTTGAGCGTATGCAAAAATACAGCCCTAAGCAAACGCCACCCCACCATTGAGGACGATGTGGTGATATATGCAGGTGCAACTATACTTGGTGGGGAAACCATTATTGGCCATCACAGCGTTATTGGTTGAAATGTGTGGGTAACCAACAGTGTACCACCACACTTAACAGTGCAGCACGAGGTTGGAGCTAAAGTAAAGCAGAGGAAGTTTTCGCTATATGAGTGATAACTCTTTTAAATTTAGTTCATAATTTATTGACGTTTCCAAGTCCCACCGGAACACCTGTCAACCCTCCCTATGCAGGCAGGCGGCAGCCAAGCGACAGGTATATTGGAAAGTCAATAAGCATCTCAAATAACCAGCCAGCCATATACAGGAGTTACAATCATTCAATCACTCATAACAATGAAAATAAATACAACGCTAGAACTTATAGGGAACACCCCACATTTACGATTAAAATAGCTATTGCCAAACCATGAGGTTTGGATTAAGTTAGAACGCTCCAACCCAGGTAGAAGCATAAAGAACAGGGTTGCCCTGGCAATGACAAAGGATGCGGAGGAAAAGGGTTTACTAAAACCCATTGGGATTATTGTGGAACCCACATCGGGAAATACGGGGATTGGACTTGCCCTTGTTGCAGCAGTAAAAGGCTATAGGGTAATACTGGTAATGCACGAATCGATGTCGGTTGAGCGAAGATATTTGCTAAAAGCCTATAGAGCAAAACTGGTGCTTACGCCAAAAAAAAGAGCATGAAAGGAGCCATTTAAGAAGCCAAGGGCATTCAAGCAAACAATCCCAATTCGTATTTGCCAATGCAATTTGAGAACGAAGTGAATCCCAGAATCCATTATGAGGTTACTTCCAAAGAGATATTAAAAGATTTTTTCGCAGGATTTGATTACATAATTACAGGGATTGGCACTGGCGGACATATAAGCAGCGTAGAAAAACGGCTAAAGGGAATAAACAAGAACACTCAAGTATACGGAGTAGAGCCAGAAGCCTCAGCCGTCTTAAGTGGCGGTGAGCCCGGGTCACATCCAATTCAGGGTATTGGTGCTGGATTTGCACCCAAAACGCTCAACATGAAGATTATCGATAAAATAATTCGAGTTTCAGGCTCCGAAGCCTTTGAAATGGCAAGAGCCTTGGCAACGCAGGAAGGCGTTCTTGCAGGCATATCCACTGGTGCATCGATAGCAGCAATAAGCAAAACAATTGGTTCAATTGAAAAAGGCAAAAGCATATTAACTTTTGCCTACGATACAGGTGAAAGATACCTGAGCGTTGAGGGATTATGGGGTTAAAAATTCCACCCGTTAAAACCGATTAACCGAATGATGAAAAACTCGACGTAGTCTATCATAAGGTAGGGATCTGCTCACGGGGCGAATATTTGATTGGCGGATAGTTTCCCCGTGAGTATTAATATTTATGCTTGTTTTCGCCTAAAAATGATACCTCACATAGAACTGTAGCACGTTGTTGTACTGGCCAAAATCGAAATTCCAAAAGTAGTATATATCGCCCGTATGCCTGCGAACCGGAATCATTGAGTAGGAGAATGCGGCGCAAAAACTAAAACTCGGATTTAGCCTATACTCAACGCCAAGCTGGGCTGCCAACTCTGCTTTACGAAACTGCGAACCCTCATCAACAGGGTTTTCATATCCATTATTCTTCTCTGTCCAGTTCCACAAATAGCCAAATGATATCCCGCCAAAAGGAATTATATCATCACGAAAGCGATACTCAACCAAAATGGGCAGCTCGGTGTAGTTTAGCCTAAGGCTATACTCGCCTATTGTACCACCCGCCCCATCGGTAAAGCGCTTATGGCTGCCCTTTTGGATAAACTTGAACTCGGCACGCAAGGCAATGGTTGGTGAAAAAG
>OMKS01003746.1_pt1 | contig 11910 bp, 5 predicted proteins | sample 1674721 | NCBI WGS metagenome assembly OMKS01 (sample SAMN06264996, study PRJEB25208) | sediment metagenome | isolation source: hot spring sediment | place: USA: California | collected 2014-09-02 | reverse complement strand
CTCTAAGGGTGATGAGCTGATCGCCGATCTTTGCCATCACCACCACTTCATTTTCTATTGTGGATTCGGATTCAGAACAGTTGGTGGCCAGGATAAATGCCAAACAAAAAATCAATAATACGCGCAATTTAGACCTTTCTCAGAAATGGATTGAAATGGTGTAAGCGGGACGATTTCCAAAAAGACCCACATTGCGCCAGGCATAATCAAATTTCAGCGCGGCGTTATTAAGCAGGAGCAAGTTCAGGCCGCCGCCAAAAGTCGCGCCAAACTGAGACTGATCCATAAAGAGTCCACGATAGCCGCCACGGAGATAGACTGCAGCAGACCCTGGAAAAGTGAGGGAATATTCTGCGCCCAGATTCACCGACTCGCTATTGTTATTGGGATGAAGTGCATCTAACGCCAGAGTCAGCCGGTGCATAGAAGTATGGATGGGATGAAGGGCGATGCCGATACGAAAAATTAAGGGCAGCTCCCAGGCCTGCATCCGAAATTGTCCTTGCACATCGGCATAGTTACCATTTTCATTGGGCTTGATATCAATCGGATTGAGCAGGTCTATACCATCGTATTTTATCCTCGAGCCATAATTTGCAATGCTCATTCCGATGCTGAGGCCGTCTTCTCGATCGCCGCCAAAAGTGAGAAAATGGGTATTGACCACCACGCCAAGGTCCACCGCAGCGGCGCTCGCGCTCATATGCCAAATACTGGAGCTGATAAGCTTAGCTGAAGCGCCGAAACTAAACCAGGCCGCCAGCTTTCTGGAAAATGAAAGCGTAGCAGCCAGCTCGTTGGCTGTATAAGTTTCCCCGGTGCCGTCTTGCATAGCCAGAGTTGTTACCTCTTCTTCACCATAATTAAAGGTGGTGATGCCTGCAGCTAAAGTACCGACGCGAGGCAATACAATAGCCACACTTGCAAAGGCATTATTAATATCGGCAATCCATGGCTGATACATTACCTGGACTTCGTTTTTCTCCATATAAGCCAGCCCGGCAGGATTCCAATATATGGCTGAGAGGTCTCTTGCAGCGGCCACATAGGCTTCTCCCATAGAAATTCCAGCGCTACCAACACCCAATTCGAGGAAGTTTGCAGCAGTCGTGCCTACCCGATAAGGCTCCTGAGCCGAAAGCAGGCTAAATACAGTGAGAATGCTTATGGCAACAGACAGGCTAATTGAACTTCTTTTTTTGTAAGCGCTTATTTTTTTCATTTGATCACCGCAAATTTTCCGATTTTAACTTCTGATGTGAGGGTTGATTCCACATGATAGACATACATTCCGGCTGCAATTTCCAGCCCTTCACGGCTGGTGAGGTCCCAGTGAATGATTCCATTGTCTGCATCATTTCTCACTTCAATCTTATCAACCAAAATGCCACTTGGCGTAAAAATATGGATATTACACTCGGCAGGGAGGTTTGTAAACATCAGCCGCCGGCGCTGATTGAGAAACTGATTGGCTACTGCCGGCTCCATTGCATTGGTGGCGATATAGGGGTTTGGAACCACCCGAATATTGGCCATTGTTTCTTTTAGCGCTGAAATGTCCACTGAGTCAGATTCTACAACGGTAAATGAGATGGTATCGGTTTTAAAGAATGGCCGCTGCCATTTAACCTGATAGACATCATTGACTTTTGGGAGTGTCGCCTCGGTGGCTAAATTGAAATCAATGATGAAAGCGGTGCCGACCCAGCGATTGGCCGTGCTCAGGTCACCCACTAGAATGCGGTCTTTCAATATGTCAAATTCCTTGTCTCCATCAAGATCATGAACCACCATGTCCATAACACGGTCATTTCCTGAAGAATCCTGGAAGCTTTTATTCAAGACATAGAATGGAAAACTGACACCGGAGAGCAACGCGGACGAGGCGATACGTGAGCCATTTTCATCGCGAAGCCCAGTCAGGTTAGTCAGACGCTGTGTATAGCTGTCAGAGCTGGAAAAAACGATCTGGTAGTCCCAGGGGAATTTGTTTGAGTCGCTAGTGGTGCGGAGACGCATCGGGCTATTTCCTGTGATCCAGCCGCTGTTGGCGAAATCGTAGCGGGCAGTGACGTTTCTTAAAGTCATGAGGAAACGCATTCCATCAAAAATATCGGAAGAAATGGGTTCACCTGTCTTTAAGGTATAATAATCGAGGCTGTCATTATAGATGATATTGTCGCCGCTGAATTTTTTGGGTGTTTCGGAATAGACTTCGGCATTATCAGTGGCATCATAGATGTGAAAACCCGATGTGGTATAGAGCAGACCGAGATCGTAGGAATTGACCACTGCGAGTGTATCAATATCAAATGTAAGATGATAAATATGCCCCAGTTTCAGGGATTTTTCCGCCAGGATTTCCAGAGATAGTTCGCCTTGCCCCAGATTATCATCCCTTTCCAGAAGCTCTACCCGTGTCGGCATATATCCGGCGGCATTCTGTCTGGGCGTTACGATGGCTACATTTTTACCAACTCCGGTGACCTCCTCTGCTTCATCCAGCTCGATGACGATATTATTTTCAGAGGGCGCAATTCCTGGCCCAATGTGGGGTGCGCCATAATCGTATGCCACAATAGCATAGTAGTAGCTACGGCCATTTTCCACATTATTGTCCACAAAGTGGTGGGTAATGCCAGTTTCAGAGCCGAGATAATAGCCCATGCCATTCACCAGACCAAAATCGGTGAAGCCGCTTATGGTGTCAATGAGATCGCACTGAAATATTGGCTTGAGAAACATCGGTGTGCCATAGCCATCGGTAATCACTTCAGCATCGCTCATCTTTTTATCGGTGGCGCGATAAACTTTGTAGCCTTCAAAATCATTAACATTGCCCACAAAAGGGTCGCGGGTGCGTGTGTCGGCAATATCATCCCAAACGAGTATCACTTTGCCATCGCCAGGCGTTGCCGTAAGGGTGGGCATTTTCGGTGGCTGGGCAAAGCGGTAGTCTTTTTCATAAATGACCTGCACAATCTTTTTCAGCTCAAAGAGGGCAGGCGCGGTATGAGATTCAGAATTGAGCCCTTCCAGCGGGTCATAGGAGTGGAGCATCGACATAGAGACGCGCTCGGTGTGACCCTTAAAAAGGGGAAAGGGGCCTGATGCGAAAACTTCAATGAGATTAGAGACATTGCCGCTGTATTCTTCCAGATGATAGCCACCAACCAGCTCCCACATAGATTTATCGCCTTTAAACCAGAAATGGTCGGAACTGTGGGAGGGCACAGGGAACATTCTAAAGCTGGTGAGACCTACCATATCTGATTCACTCACATCGGTGGCAGCAAAATTGGGCTCACAGCCTACACCTTCTACATAGTCGGGCCTGTGATTGCCTTCACCTTCATCGGGACCGGGGTAGTTAATTTCTCCAGGACCGATGCCATCGAGACCAAGGTCATCGCCGGCATATTCAGTGATATCATAGAATCCATCACCGTTAAGGTCTTCGCCATCTTGCCAATCCATATCTTCATCGCCGGTCCACCAACGGCCTATCTGGTAGGCAGGCCGCTCTTCCAGTTTGCCATAGAATGCCTCGAATTTTGCCAAATCGTAATTCGCCATCACATAAGCCCGAATAGCATCCTGCCCCTCAATTAAGATACCAGGGCCGTTGTCACGACGCTCATCAATGATACCATCATTATCATTGTCCATTCCGTCATAAGGAAGCCCCGGGCTTTCCAGATATGCAAAACCCATCGTACCTGTTTTAGCGCCCGCCAGCCCCATTCCATCTTTATCCCAGCTATAAGCCATATCCAGATCTACATCAAAAAAGCCCAGCTCGTCATCAGCGCCTTCTCCGCCAATGGCATTGTCCACCCAGTAGCCAAAACCAACATCACGAATATCATATTCAGAAATATTGGCGATGGAATATTCAAAAAAGATTGCGTCGCGGGCCTGGGGGTTGTTCCACTGAAAACCGCGGGTTTCCACGCGGATGCCAAGCCCACCCCAGGGATTTCCTCTCTGAATCGTCACATCTGCTTTTTTGTCACCAATGCGTACGCCAGGACGAGGATAGTAGTGAGGATAATCCACGGCGCCGGGGATGCCACGCCCGCAATATTCCAAATCTTGGGCATCATTTACGACAAAATAGGTTTCCAGGTCGGCATAGATAACGCCTTTTCCAAAGCGGCCATTCCATTCGCCAGGCCATTTTGTTGCGTTTCCTGCTGCAGGCCAGCCAAATGTCGGCCAACTGCTGGGTTTATTGCTCATTGCCGGATATTCGCTGCTTTCATTAAAATAACCAAAAACCGGATAAAAGCCCCACTCAACATCACCCAACAAGTTTCGGTCCATCTCTTCACGATAGCTGGTTTGCAAAAAATAAACCGTGTCAATGAGTCCCTGCATACTGAGCTGAAAGATATCCAGTGGCTCGGTCACCGGAATCGTATCCTGGGTGATATAAACCCGAGCGCCAACCAGGAGAGCCACACCATCAGTCATTTTGACGCCCTGATAATTATTGGGCCAGCGTGAGACATTGGCTTTGGGCCAGTCGGAAAGCTCCGTCGTATTTCTAAAGTATAGAAAGACGCGGTTGCCAGTCATATAGCCTTCTCTTTCGGCGGCGATATCACCTGCAGGATCATCGGGTCCTTCGTATATTCTGCCCTGCCCCCAAAGCGATGAGATCAAAAGCAGCATTGATAAAATGAATAGAGATCTTTTCATAGCAAATCCTTTGTTGAATGCCATCAGAATACCACTCCCAAACCCAGCTTCAGATAGCGAGGCGCTGAATACATCGCCGGGTTTTGAATCACATCATAAATGGTGGAAAAATTGCTGCGGTGGTTTAAGATATCCGATTCGCGGACAATATCAGTATAAGGCTGCCCGGTGGCGCCATAAACCCAGGCTGGATTGAGGCGGTCCAGCAGATTGTAAACTGCAAATGTGAGCCGTGTATCCACACCCTTAAAAATTCTTATTTTATAAAAGCCGTTCATATCCAGACTGTAGCTGGCTGGCTCAGTGTCGTTATTAGGATAAAGATTCACTCTGGCCAATGGACTCTCCTGAATAGGCGAAAACGTATATGGAGAGCCGCTGCCATAATAGGCTGTCATCGTTGCGCCATAACGACCTGTATTATAGCCAGCCGTGATATTTAAAGTGTGGCGCTGGTCCCATGGCATTGGAATCAGCCGTGTAATGGGGTCCATACTGTCACCGGCACGGGTGAAAGTCTGCGTGGGGTTATCGGCGATACCTCTGGTATATTGCAGCGTATAATTCAGATTTGAGAAAAAGGCGCCGTAGCTGATATCCAATTTGAGCTCCAGGCCACGGGCGTTGCCATAATCCTTGTTTGTATAAAGTCCATATTCAATTTGATTATAGGTGCTGATGATGCGGGTGCTGAGGAGATCATAAATGTCACGGTAATAGAGCGCGACTTCCACACCAATATTCTGAGTCACTTCCTGCCAGAGACCGATTTCATAGGTGACGGTCTTTTCAGCTTTCAGTTGAGAATTTCCTAAAGTGGTTTCATAATCAGAGGGAGAAATCCGAAAAGCATGATTTTGATAGAGTGCATAAAGTGGCGGCATCTGGAAAAAGTGCCCATATGAGAAGCGGAGCACCGCGGCATCGCTGAGCTTATAGGCTAAACCCAGCCGCGGGCTGATCTGGTATTGTGCTTCAGCATTAAGATAGCTTGACATCATGGAATCGGGAAGATTCAATTGGTTGGCGGGGTTTCTCAAATCGCTGGGGTAAACTGATTGAGGGTCAAAATAGTCGTAGCGAAGCCCCATATTGATGACCATTTCATTAAATTCCATTTTATCCTGAATATAAACAGAATATTCCAGGGGTGAGACTTCATAAATATCAGAATATACTGAGCTGTCAGGCAATATAGTCGCCTGATAATAGGGAAATGAGATTGTACCATTTTCGTTGAGGACAGAGGTATTTTCAAGGGGATCGCCGTCATAGGCATTCCGTATGGCAGAATATTTATTATCAATGGAATGCAGCGTATAAACTGCTCCGGTTTTGATATTGTGATTATTATTCATCTGCCAGTTGATATCAAATTTTATACTCTGATCGGTAAGGGTTCTTCGGGTATGGTCTTTTTGCTGCCCACCTGTAAAAAAACTTGTGCCGGTATTCTCGAGATAGATATGATGAATATAATTGCTGTCTGTCGGGTCTTCATACACATACCATCCGTAATTATTCTCCAGATTTGACAGTTTGATTTCGTAAAAAAGTTTTGGCGAAAGCATATGATTTAAGGATAAGGCCAGCATATCGGTGCGTCGGTGATCGGCGCCTATTCCATCGGGATTGAAGCGGAAACTATGATTATAGCTACGCCATAAATCCTGATTGATAGAATACATCAGCGAGGTCTTAAAATTGCCTTTGCGATTAAAGGTCAGTTTCCCCATAAAGGAAATGTTCTCACTGTTATTCATCGGTACATAAGCGCTGTCGCCAGTGGCTTCGGTGTACCATTGACTCTGGTCACCAATAAAAAGTGAGTAATCATCTACATTAAAGCGACGAATACCATTGAGATGATTTTTATTGAGCTGATAGCGGTAGTTGGCAAAAAAGGTGAGTGATTGACCAATAATTGGCCCGCTGAGCTGGATTTTATAATCCTGATTACGGTTGATTTCTGAGGCTTCCAGGCCTTCAAAAATATCACTATTGCCGGTGTAATAATTACCGTAATCCAATGATACTGAGCCTTCCAGCTTTTTGCTGCCATCTTTTGTTACGGCATTGACCACACCGGACATCGCCCTGCCATATTCGGCGTTGAAAGTTCCGGTAATCACTTCCAAATTCTGAATGGCTTCGGCTTCCACTTCTACGGTGCTGTTCTGCCCGCCAAAGCTGTCATCTACCTGAATACCATCAATCAGATAGGATACCTCAGTGCTGCGTCCGCCACGAAAATGGCCATCCACTACGCCGGCCTGCATATTCACCACAGCGCCGATATTTTCCACGGGCAATGTCGAAATCTGATCGCTGCTGACATGACGGATAGAGCCGGTCTGGTCTTTTTTGGCAGAAATACGATCAGCCTGCACCACAATCTCTTCACCTTTCAAAACGCTGGATTTTAATCGAAATTCCAGGTTTGAGGTACTATTTACATTGACTGATACATTCTCAATGGTGAGCATAGCATAGCCAATGGATGAAGCAGAAATATCATAGGTTCCCGGCGCAACATTGATGATGAAAAACTGTCCGTTTTCGTCAGTAGCAGCGCCCCAGTAGCTGTCTCTTATAATAACATTGACACCCATCAGCGGATCGCCTGTGTCGGTATCAACGACTATTCCGGCAATTTTTCCCGTAGTCTGGCCCATAGCGCCAATTATGCTTATAAGCAACAAAAGGCTTATCTTTTTGAAAATTTTGATATTCAGTCTCATGGTTCTCACTCAATTTTATCAGATTCAAAAAAAGCGGCGCCGAAAAACAAATCCGGCGCCGCAGAACCTTATTATTTCATCAAGACCATTTTCATTGTTTTATGATTGTGGCCTGTTTTCAACTGACAGAAATAGACACCACTTGAGAGGGCTGAGCCATCCAGCATAATCTGATAATTTCCGGCGGCCTGAAAACCATTCACAAGAGTCATCACTTTCTGACCCAGCAAATTATAAACTTCCATTGATACATGGCCAGATGAAGGCACTGTATAGGAGATATTCGTTAGCGGGTTGAAAGGATTGGGGTAGTTTTGTTTCAGCTCAAAGCTATGAGCGATTGGCATCTCTTTGGCGCTGGTCATATAAGCAGCATCACCAATCCAGGTATAATCCCAGACCTGCGGTGTTGACCAGGCATTATCCTGGTTATAGGGAGAATATCCAACAGCACTCCAGCCATCTGCATCATCTTTATCGTGAAAATAGAGCTCCAGCGGAATACGCATTCCATTGCTGGGGGTAAACATATAGTCACCATCCTGATAGAAAGAAGCGAGGGGAATGATGGTTTCAATGACATAGTCCGGATTGAAGCCTTCCATATAGAAATTGGCGCTGTCATTGGTCATAAAAACTGCATCGCCGGCAATACCATTAGCCAGACCCTGATCATGAAACATTAGTTTGAAATCAGGCTCGGCGCCACGTTTTAGGCTGTTATGTTTCAGCTTGCGGAAGTCATAGCCACCAAAGAAAAGCTCAACTGCATCGTTGGTCCACCAGTCACCGGTGCCATCCCAACCCATATAGACATCATCCACCACATCCATCGCGATGTAGAGATTTTCTGCATCAATAGCCATAAAAACGGTAGCGGTCAGATCATTATCATCGGTAAATTCACCAACCGGTGTATTGTTGGTGGAAGGTTTGATGACAAAAGGCATAATGCCGGAATCATACCATTCGGTGAGGTCGCCATCTACCGCCAGATTAGAGGGGATATCGAGACTGACAGTGGGGGTAGCCATCGCGGTATTTGTTAAAGGTGCTACAGGGTCATGCAGCGGACCCACATTACCCGCTGCATCCTTGCAGATGACAGCGTAATGATATTGAACATCAGTGTCAACAAGGGGATATTTCAGATAGTGAACGGCTGATCGGACACCTTCTGAGATATTACTGGCAATCAGCTCAACATAACCGTCTTCCAGACTGCTGATAGGGTCCGGTGATGCATAAACATCATAAACTTCACCATTTTCACCTTCCACATCGGTCCAGGTTACATAATTGAGATAGGTTCCGGGAATACCAGAGACACCTGTCACGGCTGCCGGGGGAATAATATCAATCACTGGTGAGCCAATCCAGATATCATCCAGATAGACAACTTTGCCCAGATCGGCTGTACTGCCCATAAGGATTTTCAGACGGTAGGTTTTGGTGCTGTCCATTAGGGCATCATACTGCATTGCAGTGCCATTCCAGGCGCCGCCATTCCGGTCAAAGTCTTTCAGCGCTATTGCCACCTGCTTCCAGGTGCCGTCATAGCCAACATCCTCCGGGTGCAGAAATGCAAAAGCTTCATATTCCAGATCGGGACCATCGCCATCTATATCATTGTCGGCAAGGACGATTTTCATAGAATCGAGACCATCTGTCTTGATTTTAAATTTCAGCGAATCAAATGCCCAGTTTACAAAAAGGTTTTTGGGAGTACTGGTGGTGAAAACCAACCCATCCCAGAGTGCCCAATCATTGGGAGGAAGATTCCACTTAATGGAGTTGGTGCCTTCAAAACTGGCCTCTTCATCGGTAATTTCATAAGAGCCGCCGCCCCAGCCGCCATTGAGATCAACATCACTGGGAACAGCCCGACCGTTGAAATAGATCACATTGATAGCTTTGGGTCCCCGCAGCTCCAAATGATCCACGATAAGCACACCGGCGCTGTAGTCAGCAGCAGTGCTGATGGAAAATTCCAAAGAAAATCCTTTAATTTTGTCAAGGTCAAGGGTGTTATTGCCTTCAATACCGCTCCAACCAGTGCGATTAAAGCCTTCACCGCCCCAATATTCTCCTGCGATGAGGGGAAGCTTTACCTGATTCCAGCCCGGCTGCTCATCGAGAATATAGAGAAATGAATAGTAGTATTCACACTGACCCACATCGTAGGTTACATTTCCATCAGGTGAATCACTGACATCGTGCAGGTTTAAGCGCAGATGGGTGCTGCCAACTGCACTTTGCGGTGTTTCATTATAATACCAGAATGCAATGGTATCATAAGCGCTGAAATCATAGGTCCCCATCGAGTCGGCAATCCAATGTTCCAGCTTGCTGAAACCGCCCCATGATTCGGCATTGTCAGCGCCCCAGTCCAGACGCATTGCGCCGGGGGCCACCTTTACCGGATCACTGATAAATTCCATATTGATGAAAGCCAGATTACTGTCAGCATGATCATTATATAATGTTGCCCAGTAACCCGAATCCGGCTCTGCATCAAATGTGTTGATGGTTTCTTGGGCTGACAAGATTGTCACCGCCAGTACCGTCACTAAGATTCCAAAAAACAATCGTTTCATGGTTCTCTCCTTCTTTTGTTTTGGTTTTTCATCTATCATAAGCTGCTGTTCCATCTAAAAGAATATTCCCCATAAGGTGAGAATACTCATTACCAGCAGAATACTTAAACCGATATTAATCTGCGTCCAGCGAGGATTTCGCTCCTCGATTTTACGAATATAATCACTTTGTATTTCATCGGCCGTCGTAAAGGTCAGTCCTGCAATTTTTACGCGGGCCGGTGCCTCTGAAAGGAGGCTGACCAAAAGCAGAATTGCCGCTGAAATCACAAAAAGCATCGTGGCAAAATGGAGAAAATTCATTGTGGCATACCAGTCCAAAATGCCAAAATCGAGTCCGCTGCGCTTTGTCAAAATCTCCATAATCAAACGAGCCGCCCCCAGAATTCCTCCACCAACAAGGGCATAAATCGCACCCCTGCCATTGGCCCGCTTCCAAAATATGCCAAAAAGAAAAACGGCGGCAATAGGCGGACTGATATAGCCCTGCACACTCTGGAGATAGACAAAAAGCTGTGAGCTGACACTGCGGATGAGAGGCACCCAGAGAATTCCCAAAATAACTAAAACCGTAGTTGCCAGCCTGCCTACCAGTACCAGCTCATTTTCTGAGGCGCTTGGTTTGATATTCTTATAAAAATCCATTGTGAAAAGCGTTGAGCTGCTATTGAAAACCGAAGCCAGTGAGCTCATCAGAGCTGCCAGCAAAGCAGCGATGACGATGCCCTTGATACCGATGGGAAGCAGATGAGAAGTGACCAGCATCGGATAGGCTTCATCACCTTCTATTCCTGGAAAAAGAACAGCCGCAACGAGACCTGGAAGCACCAGAATAAAAACCGGTAAAATCTTTAAAAAACCGGCAAAAATAGCGCCGCTGCGGGCATGATTGATATTTTTTGCCGCCAAAACCCGCTGCACGATAAACTGATCAGTACACCAATACCAGATTCCCAAAATCGGCGCGCCAAAGAGAATACCCGTCCAGGGAAAATCAGCGTGGCTTGAGGGCTTGAACATACTGAAATAATCTGCAGGCAGGGCTTCCCGCAGACCTGCCCAGCCTCCCACCTCATTCATTCCCAAAACGGTAAGCATCACAGCGCCGCCAATCAGAACAACCGCCTGCATCAATTCTGTGTAAATAACAGCTTTCAAGCCGCCGGCAATCGTGTAAATACCAGTAATCACCACCAGCACAATAGCCGAGCTTATCATATCCCAGCCTAAAATTTTATTAAGAAGCAAGCCGCCAGCCAGCAAAGTTACTGAAATTTTTGTTATCACATAAGCCACGATAGAAACTGTTGTCAGATAGACCCTGCTGCTGCGGTTGTAGCGCTTTTCGAGAAATTCTGGCATGGTAAAAACACCCGATTTCAGGTAAAAAGGCACAAATACCCAGCCCAAAAAAAGAACGATAAAAGAAGCCAGCCATTCAAAATGCCCTACTGCCAAACCGCTGCTGGCGCCGCTGCCAGCCAGCCCGATAAAATGCTCACTGGAAATATTTGAAGCAAAAAGCGAAGCGCCAATTGCCAGCCAGCCTATATCTCGCCCAGCCAGAAAATAATCTTCGCTGTTCTTGTGTTTACTGAAGTAAAAACCAATGAACATCACTACGCCGAAATAGAGAAAAATCACAACAAAATCAAAATAGGAGATATTCAGCTTCATAAGACAGCCTCAATTCTTTCTGATAGACTGCCCGAGAAAATCCGATGATGCAGTGAATAAATGTCATATCTAAGTCTCACGCAGACCTATCGATCAATATCAGTGCCAAAGCAAATCTCCCCTTATAAATATATGTATTTATTACATTTTTCACTTTAGACTGTCATTGAATAACTCACATACTGTCTCTT
>OMKS01003745.1_pt1 | contig 11910 bp, 6 predicted proteins | sample 1674721 | NCBI WGS metagenome assembly OMKS01 (sample SAMN06264996, study PRJEB25208) | sediment metagenome | isolation source: hot spring sediment | place: USA: California | collected 2014-09-02 | reverse complement strand
GTACCATGGACAGCGTTTCCACGTTGTTCACCAGCGTGGGCTTGCCGTTGAAGCCGCTGTGCGCCGGGAAGGGAGGACGGAACCGGGGCGATGGGCGGCGACCTTCAAGCGATGCGATGAGCGCGCTTTCTTCGCCGCAGACAAAAGCGCCCGCCCCTTCGCGTACTTCCGCGTCAAAGGGGCGACCCGGGCCCAACGCGTTCTCGCCAAGGATGCCCGCCTCGCGGCACTGGCGCAACGCCTGCCGGGCGCGCTCCACCGCCATCGGATACTCGGAACGGATGTAAAAAATGCCTTGTGACGCGCCCACGGCAACTGCGGCAATGAGCATGCCTTCTATGACGCGGTATGCGAACGACTCCAGCAACATGCGGTCCATGAACGCGCCAGGGTCGCCTTCATCGCCGTTGCATAAGATGTACTTCGGACTGCCGGGGGCGTTGCGAACTTCGCGCCACTTCCGCGCCGTGGGGAAGCCCGCGCCGCCTCGCCCGCGCAACCCGCTCGCCTCAATAACCCGGATGATGGGGTTGTCACAAGACAGATCAGTCGGATCAGTCAGATCAGTCGGATCGGTCAGATCGGTCAGATCAGTCGGATCGGTCAGATCAGTCAGACAACGATGCAATGCCGAAAAGCCGCCCCCGCGGATGTACTCACCCAGGTCGGCGGGGTTCGCCTCGCCCGAGTGTTCCGTGGCGATGCGGCATTGAATGCTCAAGAACTGCGTTACGTCCGGTTCTCGCGGCGCGACACGACGCATGGGCGCCGCTGTTTCGCCCGCATATAGCTTTTCCAGATTGCGTTCAGCCGTGCGACGCAACCGCCCCAAAACGCCGGAAGGCGGAAAATGCCGCAACAGAATGTCCGCCACGGTATCCGGCGACACCTTGGTGTAGGTGTGGATGTCTTCGCCCGGCAGTGCCACTTCAATCAGCGGCAGCAGGTGGCACATGCCCACGCAACTGACCGGCTTGATCACGGCGGGCAGCGCGTAACGCTCCAACACTTCGTCCACCACATCGCGTATGCGCCCGTTGCCGCCCGCAACGCAGCAGGAATCCAGACATATTCGGATTTCCGGCGCATCCACCGGCGCCTGTCTTTTTCGTTCCGCGCCGGATAATCGTGCGCGCGCAGACGCGCGCTCGAAATCCTCGATCATGTCCAGCGCTGCGTCAGGCCGCACATGCCCGTAGGTGACCCCGTCTATCTGCACGGCGGGCGCGAGGGTGCAACATCCTAGACATTGCACCTTCTTCACCGTGTATTGCCCCCGCGCATCGGTGTCTTGGCCCGCTTCTATTTCAAGCGCTTCCAGCGTCGCGTCGTAAACGCGTGTCGCGTCCTTAAGATGACATGCCGTGCCGTCGCATACGCAAATCGTGTGACGTCCACCGGGCGTATCGCGGAATATGGGAAAGAAGGTGGCGACACCGTCCAGATCGGCGGGGGTAATTTCCGTGACCGCAGCGATATGCCGCAGCGCGTCCGGCGGCAAATAGCGGAACTTGCGCTGCACCTCCTGCAGGATGGGCAGTAACGCCTGCCGTTCCCGACCATGCGCCTCGATAATGCGATCCAATTCGTGCGTGTCTATGTTCATGCTGCTCACCGTTCACCAATACAGAGCAACGCGGTTTCTGTGCGCACATAAAGACGGTTCTCCATGAACGCGGGCGTGGTCACTGTTTGCTCGTCAAGGGTGAGCCTTGCCAACTCTTCGTATTCATCTTCATTCTTGAATATCAACACCACTCCTTCAAAGTCTGTGGCATAAATACGATCGCCCACCAACACCGGAGAAGAAAAGAAAGGATCATCGTGCTCATGCACCCAAACCACTTCGCCGTCTTTCGGATGCAGGCAGATAATCTCGCCGCGCGACGTGAGCAGATAAAAGAAGTTGTCCGTGGCAAGGGGACTCGCAATGTCCGGAAGCGATTCATAAAAGTCCCACAGTATCTCCGGTTCGTTAACAGGGACTGTCCCGTCTCCCCGGTCGCTTGGGACTGTCCCTGTTTTTTCGGGTAAACGAATTGCCGTGGCGTCGGCGTATTCGTTGGCGACGAAGAATATGCCTGCGCCATAGGCGGGACTGGGCCCCACTTCGCCGGACAGACAGTCCGCCGACCAGAGCAGACCGCCTGTGCGCGGTTCGTATACGTCCATGTTGCGCGTGGACACCACCGTCAACAACGGCGCGGCCGGCATGCCGGTGAGTATGGGCGACGCCCAGGAGATGCGGTCTCGCTCTCGCTTCCAGACCTCCGCCCCGTCGCGCAGGTCAAAGGCGTACAGGGCGCCGTTCGCGCGCTGGTCGTATTGCACAATCAGCAGGTCGTCAAAAATGATAAGGGACGAAGAATGGCCGTAATGGTTATCCGGTACGCCCAAATGTTTTTCCCAACGTATCGCGCCGCTCTTGTCAAGACACGCCAGATGACCGGTCGCGAAAATGGCGCAGACAATATCGCCCTGCGCCGCGGCTGTCGGCGCCGCCCAACCGGTGTCATCATTGACTTTTGGCGGCTCCACGGGAAAACGCGCGCCCACCAACGTCCGCCAGCGCAGTTCCCCCGTGTCCGCGTCAAAGCAGAACACCTCGCGCCGTTGTTCATCTGCGCCGGTCAGATATACCCGATCGTCCCAGACCACCGGCGAATTGAAACCCGGCAGCGGCGCCGCCGTTTTCCACAAAATGTTTTCGCCGGAAGCGACATTCCAAGCCGTCGGCGCGGTGCTGTAATAAGCGATGCCGTAGCCGCCCGGCCCGCGGAAATTGGGCCATTGTCGCACTACCTCTTCCCAGGCCGGAAAGGTCAAAGCCGCATCCACGGCTGCGGACATCGTGCCCTTATCTTCCGCGGTAATTAGCTCTTCCGCTCTCGGTTCGGGAATATCGAGTTGGGTAAACGTGGCGGCGAGCAACGCGGCAAGCAACCACAACCCGCCCATAAACATGACCAACTCCCGAGCGCGCGCCCGGTCTGTCCAATAATGCGTTTGGGGCGCATCCGGGGCAGGCCGGGGCAGCCGCGGATGGCAGCTTGCCGCAACGCGCAACGCCGCCACAAACACCAGCCCGGCGATTAGCGCGATCAAGCCGCCTCGGCGCAGCATGTCCTGGCTGGTGAAGAACGCGCCCCGCGCAAGCAAGTCGAGAGAACGTATCGCCTCGATGGTGGCGGCGTCCGCTTCCGACGATCCGGTCAACTGCGACCGCAGCCGCGAAAGATCGGGATGGTCCAGCGGATCCACCGTAGACACACGCCAGTAATTGACAATCAACAGGGATGATACAAGAAAGCATAAAATGCCGGCCACAGTCGCCACTGCGACGGCGGCGCGCAATAGCGTTTCGCTGGTTTTGAAATCTTTGGTTTTTTTGGGAGGCATTCCTATCCTTGCCTGAGGCGCGTTCAAGAGCCAGAGAGTTTTTGCGATTTTGTGGTAACCCAACGCTGCGCGAGGTTCGACCGGTTAAGTATAGCATACGGTTTTCACCGCGGCGAAAGACCGGTATGCCGGAAACTGCGGAAAAATCTTTGCGTCATCCTGTTGGGCGGCGAACCGTTTCTTGAAACACTATTGCCTCAGGCGCGGATCAAGAGCGTCGCGTAGGCCGTCGCCCACGAGGTTGAAGGAAACGACCGTAATGAATACGGCAACGCCGGGAAACGTGACCAGCCACCACGCGAAGTCCACGTAACTCTGAGATTGTTTAAGGATTTCGCCCCAGCTGGCGGTGGGCGGCGGCACGCCGAAGCCAAGGAAACTCAAGCCGGATTCGGTGAGTATCGCGCCCGCCACGCCGAAGGTGGCGCTGACGAACACGGGACTGAGCGAGTTGGGCAGCAGATGCCGGAAAATGATGCGCCGGTCGCTCAAACCGGACGCGCGCGCCGCAATGGCGTACTCCTGTTCCTTCTGCTTGAGGAACTCGCCGCGCACAAGCCGCGCCACGCCCGGCCAGCCGGTGAGACCGATGACTATCATGATGTTCACGATGCTGGGCTCGAGGAACGCCATCACCGTAATGATGAGGAAGAAGGAGGGGATGCAAATCCAGATTTCGATGACGCGCAGGATGAGCGCGTCCACTTTGCCGCCGTAAAAACCCGCAAGCGCGCCCACCACAACGCCGATGATGACGGCGATGCCCACGGCGATGAATCCCACGGACATGGAGATGCGCGCGCCCCAAATAATGCGGCTGAGCACATCCCGGCCCCGGTCGTCCGTGCCAAGCGGGTGCTCACGCGAAGGCGGGCGCAACCGGTTGCGCAGGTCCTGGCGCAACGGACTGTGCGGCACGGGCGGACGCAGCGCGAACTCCCCATCGCCCGGCGCCCACCGATCGAAGTTGGCATACAGGTTCTCGGCGGCAAGCGTCTTATACGTAATGACATTCGGGAACCAGTAAACCTGCCCGTCTTTTTTCATGACGATGGGCGCGTCGCCCGCCAAAAACGGCGCAAACAACGCCACCAGCCCCACGCCCAGCGCCAGCATTACGCCCACCACCGCGGGCTTATTCTTCTTGAACTGCCTCCAGACCACATAATTCAGGGACAGACTACGCAATACGCCACGTTCAGCGCCGGCGGATGCCGTCTCGGGCTGATTTGCGTAGTCTGTCCCTGAATTATGTGTCATCCGAGTTTGATCCTTGGGTCAACCAGCACATAGAGGATGTCGGAAAGGAGCAGGCCCGCCAGCGTAAGCAATGACACCATGGTGATGTTGCCCATGATGAGGGGATAGTCGCGGCTGAGCACGGCCTCGAAGGCGAGCCGTCCCATGCCGGGAATGGAGAAGATGCTTTCAATGATGATGCTGCCGCCGATAAGCCCGGGCAGCAGTCCGCCAAGCAGCGTGATGATGGCGATGAGCGAGTTGCGCATGGCGTATTTCCAGACCACGGTGCGTTCGGAGAAGCCGTAGGCGCGGGCGGTGCGTATGTAGTCCTGGCGCATCACGTCCATCATACCCGCGCGCATGTAGCGCGACAGGAACGCGAGGCTGCCGTAGGTGAGACAGAACAGGGGCAGCGCAATATGCCAGAGCCGGTCGAGCAGACGCATGCCCAGCGAAAAATTCTCGGCGTCGCTCGATTGCAGCCCGTGGATGGGGAACCAGTTCAGGTATTCGCCGCCGCCCAGAAACAGAATGAGCAGCATGGCGACCCAGAACGAAGGCATGCTGTAAACCATAAACAGGAGCAGGGTGATGGCGCTGTCGCGCCGCGTGCCCGGATGGGTCGCCGAGTACACGCCGATGGGAATGCTGATAAGATACACCAGCAATAACGAGATTACGTTCAGCTGAATGGTGATGGGCAGCGCCTCGGCGATTTTGTCCATCACCGGGCGCTGGTCTTTCATGCTATTGCCGAAATCAAGACGGACAAGACGGCTCAGCCACAACGCATACTGAACGGGGATGGGTTTGTCGAGTCCGTACAACGCCTTGGTCTGCTCGATGATTTCCTGTGTGGCGGCGTCGTCCTTCATGGCGCCTTCCATGCCGCGCAGCTTATACGCGACAGGACTGCCCGGAGCCAGCTGTATCAGCGCAAAAGTCAACACGCTGATGCCGATAAAGGTCGGTATGATGAGTAACAATCTGCGTATGATGTAGGCACGCATATTACGTTCTCTTTTTTTCACGCGAAAACAGGGACTGTACCAAGCGAGCGAACTGCCGCAGGCAGAGAAGCGAGACGGGACTGTCCCTGTTTTCGCATGTCATTTCCCATAACGCTGCATGGCGGCGGGGACAAACCAGTCGCGTTGGTCCATGCCGAACGGGTACACGCGAATACCATGAATGCGCTTGTCCGCCGCAGCCAACACTTTGGGCGCAAGCAGGAACAGATAGGGCTGCTCCTCGTGCAGTATCTCCTGGAAGCGGTGATAGAGCGCGACGCGCTTGTCCCGATCAAACTCCACGCGCGCCGCCTCGATCACCCGGTCGGATTCTTCATGGATGAAACCGATGTAATTCGACCCGGCGTCCGCCTGCGAAGAATGCCAAACCTGATAGGGGTCGGGGTCGGGCGGCATGCTCCAGCTCATAAGGATGGCGTCGAACTCGCGCTTGTCCACGCGGTCAAGCAACGACGCCCATTCCATGGGACGTATCACCAGTTCAATGCCCACCCGCGCCAGTTCCTCCTTGTAAACGGTGAGCACTTTCTCCGCGACCGGGTTCTGAATGGTGGTTCCCGCCTCGAAGCGGAAGCGTACGCCGTCGCGTTCGAGGATGCCGTCGCTTCCGGTTTTCCAGCCGGACGCCGCAAGCAGCTTGGACGCCTCATCCGGAGCAAAGGGCACGGGCGTGATGGCGCTGTTATGTTCCGGCGTATCCGGCATGAAATTGCCGGAGATGACCTCAGCCTGTCCGTAATAGATTTCATCGCGGATGAGTTCCCGGTCGAGCAACATGGTCAGCGCGCGGCGCGTTTCCTTGTCGGCGAACATGGGCTTGCGCAGATTCCAGCCAATGTAGTTGTACGTCGGACGGGAATAGGCGAAGCGGTTGAACCGCTCCTTGAATCGAGGCGTGTTCGCGCGGCGCATAAATGTTTCGGCGGGCATGGTCATGAAATCAATGTCGCCGCGGGACATCACCTGAAAGGCCGTGTTGTCGTCGGTGATGATGGCGTACACAATTTTATCAAAGTGCGGGAGCCCTTTTTCGGCCTGCCCCCAGTAATGGGGGTTGCGCGAGAGGATGATGCGTTGTCCCGTTTCCCATTCTTCCAAAACATACATGCCGGAACCGACCGGCGCGCGGTTGTTCGGGTGGTTGTTGAAATCCCCCTCGCCGTAAATGTGGCGCGGCATGATGTACAGGCTGCCGATCATGACCAGATGCCGGTAATAAGGCTTGCTGCACGTAAACTTGGCGGTATGGTCATCCAACACCTCGCAATCAACAACGTCATTAAAATAACTGCGCAGATGCGGCGCGTCCACCTGCGGGTTCATCAACATGTCATAGGTAAATTTGACGTCATGCGCCGTGGCAGGGACGCCGTCAGAAAAGCGGATGTCTTCCCGCAAATGAAAGGTGTATTCCAGGTGGTCATCTGAAATTTCCCACGACACAGCCGCGTTGGGAATGCTTTCCATTGTCACCGGATCGCGGTCGAGCAGCGTGTCGAACACCCAGCCCAACGCCTCACTTGCGTAGGCGTCTGAACTCGTCAGCGGATTCAAATGAGGCATTTCCGCGGAAAGATGCAGCATCAGCCAGTCGCCCCGCTCCGGCGGCGCGTCCGGCATGTATTCCGTCAGGACGTCGTCCATGTCCGACGCCGACCGGGAAGGCGCGGCTTCCCGCTGTTGACCGCAACCGACAGCGATCACACAAACGAAGGCGATGAGCGCCAGTGTTGCTTTGGTTCGTGCGTTCATTATCTGTTCCTTATAATGGCGCCGAAGGCCTTTTCAGACCTGTCCGACTTTCTCTCAACGCTATCCACCCAGATTCTCCAAGCGTGCGGACACATCATCCGCGAAACGGCTTATGTGCCGCCCCACCAACTCCTGCGCGTTCAACGTTTCATCTTCAATCAGCGGCGTCAGGTCCATGGCGAAAGTAATGCCGGTGGAGACGTCCACATCGTGCGAGGCGTGATAGGTGGCGTGAGCCCGGCGGCGTCCCAGCGTCGCAAGATCGTAACGCTTGCCGCCCGAAACCTGTGAATCGAACACGCCCAACAGCGCGGCTTGAAGATTCTCGTGCGACGAAACATCAAAGGCCACCTTGTCCGCGTCGTGCAGCCAGTCCAAGTCGCGCCATACCTCGCAACCATACAATTTTTTGGGGCGCGCCTCGACGGGAAGACGCCGGATTGCGGCGACCAGACGCAGCATCACGCCCACGTGGGTGTCATGCTTGTCGGCGGGATTATGAGTGTAGACAATCTCCGGGCGCGTCGCGTCGAGTACCGCATGCAGGTCATCCACAACCTGCGCGCGGGAGGCGTCTTTCACCGCGCCGCTCGGATGATTCAACAAAAACTGCGCGCCATATTCGCCCACAGTGGCCGCCTTCTTCTGTTCCGTGCGGCGCACCGCCATCATCTGCTCATCGGTATAATCAGCGTAGACATCCGACCGCGGCGAGCCGCCGCCGTTGGTGACAACAACCCCCGAAAACCATTTGTCTGCCTGTTGAAAGCACGCCAGGATGCCCTCAAACGCCATGATTTCCAAGTCGTCCTGATGCGCGCCCACCGCAAGATGGGTCGTGCGCGAAAGCGCGCCGGGGTGCGCAGCGCCGTCAGGAATAAACACTTCCGCGGAAGACAAACTAAATTTCATGAGAGACTGCCCTTTTATAACCAATGGTAAACGTCTACGCTTCGTCCGGGACTTCGCCCGGAAGAAGTGGCGCCTACGGCGCAGTTGTCACAAATAAAACACAACGTTACCGTCATTCCCGTGAAAACGGGAATCCAGAAGATACAAGAACAGTTAACGCCAGATGGATTCCCGTTTTCACGGGAATGACGGTAGTCGTGGTCTATAGGTCAAACTTACAAAAAATTGTCAGCCAAAGGGTGTTAAACGTCTATTTGCGTGGGAGCGCCCTGATCCGGACGCTGGAAATAGTCTATAGTCTCGGGCAATTCAAGTCAAATGGAGACGGAACGCCATTCATCGTCCCCCTCTCTGATGTGCTATACTTGGGCGCAACAGACCAAAAGGAATAAGCCGTATGGGTCACAATGTCAATCCCGACCGACAACATCATTTGCTGCGAAAGCGACTCGACCGCATGGTTACGGGCGCGCCCGATTCCCCGCATATCATCGAAATACTGAAACTGCTGTTCACCCCCGAAGAGGCGCAGCTGGCGCGGCAACTACCCGCCAAGCCCACGCCCCTGTCGCGCCTTTCGAAAAGACTCGACATCGCGCCGGATGAACTCGACGCAAAACTGACGGAAATGGCGCATCGCGGCCTCATCCTCGATTTCTCCATGCGCGGGAAACGCTACTTCATGCTGCCGCCCGTAGTGGTCGGGTTCTTCGAGTTTGTGTTCATGCGCACACGCGACAACCTGCCCATGAAGGAACTGGCAAAACTGTTCGACGCCTACATGTACGAAGACGGAAAGTTTGCCCACAGCGTGTTCGCCAAACAAACGCAGATAGGACGCACCCTGACCCATGAAGAGGCCATGCCGGAAGAAGACCACACCGAAATTCTCGATTGGGAACGCACCACGCGCATCATCGAAACGGCGTCGGCAATCGGCGTCTCCATGTGCGCATGCCGACACAAAAAAATGCACGAGGGCGCCGCGTGCGACGCGCCCATGGACGTGTGTTTCTCGCTGAATCAGGGCGCGGACACCCTTATCCGAAACGAAATCGCGCGGAAAGTGGACAAGGCGGAGGCGCTGGCCCTGCTCGAGCAAAGCAAGGCGGCGGGACTCGCCCAGACCGGCGACAACGTGCGACGCAACCTCACCTATATCTGCAATTGCTGCGGCTGCTGCTGCGGCATGATGAACGCCATACGCACACTAAACATCCAAAACGCCATCGTGGCGGCGAACTGGGTCATGGAAGTGGACCCGGCGGCGTGTCGCGGTTGCGGCGCGTGCGTAGAGGCATGCCCCATTGATGCCATCACGCCCCTGGAAAGAACCGACAGCGCGGGAAACACCAAGAAGTCCGTCCGCTGCGACACCGAACTGTGCCTCGGATGCGGCGTATGCTATGGCGCATGCAAATTCAACGCCATCAAACTCACCCGCCGCGAAAAGCGCATCCTCCCCCCGGAAAGCACCTTCGACCGCGTCGTCGCCATGGCCATTGAACGGGGAAAACTCGCCAACCTCATTTTCGACGAACCCGAGAACCTCGGCTACCGCGCCCTCGGACGCGTCCTCGCCGCCATCGAAAACGCCCCGCCCGTACAGGCGCTGCTCGCCGTCAAACCCCTGCGCTCCGCATTCATGAACGCCATGGTCAGCGCCGCACGACGCGCGTCAGGACTGCAATAGAACCACGGCGCCACCTGCACCCCCGGAACAAGTCCAGCCAAATCGCGAAAGATATCGCAAACACACACTCCCCCCGTCATTCCCGTTTTCACGGGAATGACGGGGGGAGGGGCAGCAGCGCAGGGATAAGAACAAGTAACACAAACTTGAACCCTGCCGCCGCAGCAAGCATAATAAATCATGCCTGTCGAAATGGCGCAGCTATGAGGAAGTAACCAACCATGCCCAATCTGTCATGGAACGAAATACGGCAGCGCGCGATACAGTTTTCGAGGGAATGGCGCGGCGTCGCCGATGAGCGGGCGGAGGCGCAAACCTTCTGGAACGAGTTCTTCGCCGTGTTCGGCAAGAAACGGCGCCTGCTCGCCTCTTTCGAGGAGAAGGTCAAAAGCCTGAAGGACACCTACCACCGGATTGACCTGTTCTGGCCGGGAACCATGCTCGCCGAACATAAGAGCAGGGGACAGGACTTGGGAAAGGCGCAGTCGCAGGCGTTCCAGTACATCACCGAACTCGCCTCGGCGAACCGCGGGGATGAAGTGCCCCGATACGTGGTGCTCTCCGATTTCGCGCGCATCGTGCTATACGACCTGGAAGCGGAGGCGGACACCGAAAGCGTCATCGAGTTCCCGCTGCAAGAACTGCACAAGCACATCAAACATTTCGCCTTCATCATCGGACAGAAAACGCACCACTTCGGCGAGGAAGACCCGGCGAACCTTGAAGCCGCCGCCATCATGGCCAACCTGCACGACGCCATCAAGGCGGGCAACTACTCCGGCGCCGAACTCGAACGGCTCCTGGTGCGCCTGCTCTTCTGCCTGTTCGCAGACGACACCGGCATTTTTGAAACCGGCCAGTTCGAGATGTTCATCGAAAACCGCACCCGCGAAGACGGCTCCGATCTGGGCGCGCAACTGAACCACCTCTTTGAAGTGTTGAACACGCCAAAAGAACGGCGGATCACCACGCTCGAAGAAGACCTTGCCGAGTTCCCCTATGTCAACGGCGAACTCTTCGCGGAACCGCTGCGCACCGCAGGCTTCAACCGCGACATGCGCAACAGCCTCGTCGCCGCCTGCCGCTTCGACTGGTCGCGCATCTCGCCCGCCATCTTCGGCTCCCTGTTCCAGGGAATCATGGACGACAAGGAACGACGCCAGATCGGCGCCCATTACACCTCCGAACGGGACATCCTCAAACTGATCCGGCCACTCTTCCTCGACGAACTCCACGCCGAGTTTGACCGGATCATGAAGGATACCCGCAAGGGGAACCGCGACACACGGCTCAAGGCGTTCCGCGAGAAACTCACCAAACTCCGATTCCTCGATCCCGCCTGCGGCTGCGGCAACTTCCTCGTCATCGCATACCGCGAACTGCGCAGACTCGAACACCGCATACTCGACGCCCTCTACGACTTCAAGAAACACGGCGAAGAACTCGACCTCGGCAAGGAAGGACACGCCTCGCGCATTGACGTCAACCAGTTCTACGGCATCGAAATCGGAGAATGGCCCGCAAGAATCGCCGAAACAGCCCTCTGGCTCACCGACCACCAGATGAACACCGAACTCAGCCTCAGCACCGGAAACATCTTCCAGCGCATCCCCCTCAAACAAAGCCCACACATACGCTGCGCAAACGCCCTGCGCATGGACTGGAACGACCTGCTCCCCGCAAAGGAATGTTCTTATGTGCTTGGTAATCCGCCGTTCGTGGGAAAACGTTTTCAGACAAAAGAGCAAAAAAATGAAATGTCTCAGTGTTTTGGAAGGATAGTTGGATTAGGTACCCTCGATTATGTGACTGCATGGTATGTCAAAGCAAATAAATACATTCAAAGAAATAATATCGAATGTGCTTTTGTGTCAACAAATT
>OMKS01003744.1_pt1 | contig 11911 bp, 16 predicted proteins | sample 1674721 | NCBI WGS metagenome assembly OMKS01 (sample SAMN06264996, study PRJEB25208) | sediment metagenome | isolation source: hot spring sediment | place: USA: California | collected 2014-09-02 | reverse complement strand
TTGCCGCCGGCGTGACGCTCAAAAAGCCTTGCGGCTTTTTGGCGCGCCAGAAAATCGAAGATTTTCTGAGCGTTTGAACACGCGACACCAAAAAGAAAGAAACTTGCCGCCGGCGTGATTTGAACACGCGACACCCAGGTGTCCGCGCAGCGGAGCCAAAAAATGACTCCATTTTTTGCGCTTCAGCCTGGTGCTCTCCCGAGCTGAGCTACAGCGGCAAACTGGAGATCCAGTTTACAGATCGTGTCATTTCGGCTTCGCCTCAATGACACATAATAAAAAGGTGAATCGTATAAAAAAAACAGGGTATCTACAAGATTTGGACTTTGGTTCCGAATGCTTGTCCCGGAAGCCCACGCTCGAATTTGGCTATCACGTTCCCCTTGTTGCCGTGGACTCTTGTGATTTCCCCGTTTATCTTGTTTCCGCCGGGCGTAGTCCACTCGACCTTCCTGCCTAAAAGGGCTTTCACGTCATCCTTGTTCTTGGTTTCCTCTATCTCCAAGACTATCTGGTTCGGCTTTTGCGTGCGCGCCCCACTCCTGTAGTTTGATATGACTGCTTCCATTTTATTTTAACCTGAATCTTACGGGTTCGTTTATATGAAAATCAAGGTTATAAATGAGCGTTTTGATTTATAGTTGTCTAAAACTAATTAGGTGGGTGCTGATTCAAAGATGAAGGAAGTTCGTTTTCACGGCCGCGGAGGACAGGGTGCTGTCACAGCGGCTAAGGCTTTTGCCGAAGGAGCTTTGGTTGAAGGAAAATTTATACAGGCTTTTCCGGAGTACGGTCCAGAAAGGATGGGCGCGCCGGTGAAGAGTTTCACGAGAATAAGCGATGGCATGATCCACGTTCATTCTCAGGTTCAAAACCCCGAGATTGTGGTGGTCTTGGACGAGACGCTTCTTGACATCGTTGACGTTACCGAGGGAATTTCAGGAAGTAAGATTGTGATAGTCAACACCAAGCAGAGTCCTGCGGAAATACGCTCGAAAATCGGTTTGACCGGCGGGAAAGTTTATGCTGTCGACGCCTCCAGGATATCGATTGAAACGATTGGGCGCGACATGCCTAATACTCCACTTCTCGGAGCGCTCGTAAAGGTGTCCGAGCTAATAGGGCTGGAAAGCCTCATGCACTCGTTCAGGGAAGAGTTCGGGAAAAAGTTCAGTGAGAAGGTTATTGAGGGAAACATTAATGCGATGAAAAGAGCTTATGAGGAGGTGGTGGGGGAATGAGTGATGTCAAAGAAAAGTCTTGGAAGGAGATTCCAAGAGGTGGTCTTATTCTTGAGGCCGGAAACGCCCAGGAGTATTTGACTGGAGGATGGCGTAGCAAAAAGCCGGTTTGGATGAGCGATAAATGCATACACTGCATGACCTGTTGGATATGCTGTCCGGACGCCTCGATCAAGGTTAAGGACGAGAAGGTTGTTGGAATAGACTACGAACACTGCAAGGGGTGCGGAATCTGCGCCTCCGTCTGCCCTGTAAAGGACAAGGCGATAAAGATGATTAGGGAGGGGGAGAAAGATGAGTGAGAGAAAGTATCAGGCGTTGATGGGCAATCATGCAGCGGCGCACGCAATGAGGCAGATAAACCCGGACGTAGTTCCAGCATATCCAATAACTCCGCAGACCGCTTTGATGCAGAAGTTTTCGGACTTCTACGCGGACGGGGATGTTGACAGTGAAATGATTTTGGTAGAATCCGAGCATTCCGCGATGAGCGCTGCAGTCGGAGCGTCCGCCGCAGGCGCGCGTGTTATGACTGCGACTTCCGCAAACGGCCTTGCTTTGATGTGGGAGATAGTGTATATCGCGGCTTCAAGCCGGCTTCCGATTGTTATGACGGTCGTGAACCGGGCTTTGAGTGGCCCCATCAACATACACTGCGACCACTCCGACACTATGGGGACTCGTGATTCCGGGTGGATACAAATTTACTCCGAGAACGCTCAGGAGATATATGAGAATGTAATCCAGTCAGTCAGGATTGCAGAACACCCCGATGTCCTGCTCCCTGTCATGCCGACCATGGACGGCTTCATCATAAGCCACGGGATGGAAAGCGTATACTTGTTTGAAGACGAGGAGGTCAAGGATTTTGTCGGAGAATACAAGCCTAAGAGAAGTCTTTTGGATGTTGAAAGCCCCATAACGTTCGGGCCCCTCGACCTGCCGGACTATTATTTCGAGCACAAGAGGCAACAGGCGGATGCCATGAAGAATGCTTTAAAGGTGATCCAAGATGTGGGCAAAGAGTTTTCACAGAAGTTCGGTACCAAAGAGTACGGATTGACTGAGGGATACATGCTTGATGACGCGGAGATTGTTGTAGTCGGATTAGGCTCGACCTGCGGGACTCTTAGAACGGTTGTCGACAAGCTTCGTGAAGCAGGAGTCAAGGCCGGACTTTTGAAAATCAGGGTATTCCGCCCTTTCCCGCTTGACGAGATAAGGGGAAAGCTTTCAAAAGCCAATGCGATAGCGGTCTTGGACAGGGCAGACTCCTTCAATGCCGTGAGCGGGCCATTGTATAGTGAGGTCAAAGCGTCATTATACGGTGAAGTGAACACGCCAATCGTAAACTACATCTACGGTCTTGGAGGACGTGACATTACGCTTGAAATGCTTGAGAAAGTTTACAGGGATTTGGGCAGAATAACACAAAAGGGTGAGGCAGAACAGGAATTGACTTATCTTGGAGTGAGGGACTGAAAATGGCGAACCTAAAAGAGTTGACTAAAAAGAGGGATATTATAACTCCAGGCCACAGGATGTGCGCCGGATGCATGGCGCCTGTTGTGGTAAGACAGGCTTTGAACGCCGTCAAAACTCCGGTAGTCGTCGGGTCGGCGACAGGATGCCTTGAGGTTGCGACAACAATCTACCCGTATACAGCGTGGAACTGCTCTTTCATACACAATGCTTTCGAAAATTCGGCGGCGACCATTTCCGGAGTCGAAACAGCATACCGTGCCTTGAAGAAGAAGGGGAAGATAAAGGATGAAATAAAATTCATCGCCATGGGCGGCGACGGCGGGACGTATGATATCGGACTTCAGTCTCTTTCCGGCGCAATGGAGCGGGGCCACAACATGGTCTACATCTGCTACGATAATGAGGCTTACATGAATACTGGAACACAGCGTTCTAGCGCGACGCCGATGGGGGCTTCAACGACAACTGCTCCGGCAGGCAAGAAGGTTCCGGGAAAAACGGTTTTCCAAAAGGATTTGACGGGAATCATGGCTTCACACAGGATTCCGTATGTCGCGCAGGCTTCTCCGCACAACTGGCATGACCTGATAGCGAAGATGGAGAAGGCTTTGGAGATTGACGGACCGTGCTTTTTGAACATTATCTCTCCGTGTCCAAGAGGTTGGATGACCAAGACTGAGGACGGAATCATGATGGCGAAACTAGCGGTCGAAACATGCTTTTGGCCGCTCTATGAGGTTGAGGACGGACGCAGGTGGAAAGTCAACTACAAGCCGTCCGAGAAAAAGCCTATAACCGATTGGATAAACATTCAGGGACGGTTCAAACACCTGCAGAAGCCGGAAAACAAGCATATTGTCGAGAGGATGCAGGAGAAAGTCGACCGCGACTGGAATGACTTACTTAAAAAAGAGGAGTGCCTTTCCAAATAAGTAAGTCACGCCATTGTTTTTAAGTGAGATGTGTTTATATATAACGCTTCCGTCCTAGACGGTGGTTTCACAATAGGGGTGAATTTTTTATGATGGAGACTTTAGTTCAGGAGGCAATCAGTCAGGCAAGGGGCGTGTCAAGCCAACAGTATTCTGCAGGCAAACCCGCTTTGTCTGAAACTGATGAGGAGTTGATGCGCATTGTTGAGGGAATCAAAACTTCAATAAAAGTCGTTGGATGCGGTGGAGCAGGATGCAACACCATTGACAGGCTCCTCGAAATGGGAGTTGAAGCCGGAGAGGTGGTGGCGGTAAACACTGACGCACTGCATCTTCTGCATTCAAAAGCCCATAAAAAGATTCTGATAGGAACCAGTATCACCGGCGGAGTCGGAGCAGGAAACGATCCGGAAGTCGGAGAACAGTGCGCTGAATCAGACATTGAAAAAATCTCGGCGACCCTGCAGGGCGCAGACATGGTATTCTTGACTTGCGGTCTTGGAGGGGGAACCGGAACAGGTTCAATACCGGTAGTCGCTGAAGTCGCGAAAGACCTGCAAGCCCTTGTTATCGCAATCGTGACTCTTCCATTCACGGTTGAGGGAAGGATACGGGCTGAAAACTCTTTGAAGGGATTGAAGAAGCTCAGGAAATACGCTGACACCGTAATCGTAATCCCAAACGACAGGCTCTTGGACATTGCGCCAAACCTTCCGCTAAACGCAGCCTTCAAAGTTGCGGACGGCCTTCTGGCAAACAGCGTGAAGGGGATTACCGAGACTGTTACGAAAAGCGGACTCGTCAACCTCGACTTCGCGGACATCCGCGCTATTATGGCGGACGGCGGAACAGCGATGATAGGCCTTGGAGCTTCGACGAAAGACTCGAACCTAGACGGCAGAGCCCGCGAGTCAGTTGAAAAAGCGCTTGAATCCCCGCTTTTGGACACGGACATAAGCAACGGGCAGGGAGCTTTAATCAATGTTGTGGGAAGCCGCGACATGACTCTCGCGGAAGCCGAAGAGATAGTGAAGATGGTTGCCGAGCGCATAAGTCCTGACGCGGAAATCATTTGGGGAGCCCAGATTGACGAGTCTCTCGACCGAAACATAATACAAACACTCGTCATGATATCCGGTGTAAGCATTCCAGGATACGAGGAGGCGCTTGAGGACCGTGTCGAGCAGAAGGGCATAGACCATCTTGAGATGGGGTTGAAATCCATTTAAAGACTTTAAGTCTCTAAAAACCCCTTCTTTTTTATTCTTGTCTTTTATTTAATTCCTACCAATCCGTTGGGATAATAATATGGGAAGACTAAACATAGCGTACTGGATAAGCGAGACTCGCAGGATATTGCGCTTGACCAGGAAGCCTAAGAAAAGCGAGTTCCAGGAGACGGCGAGAGTATGCGCAATCGGCATAATACTTCTCGGCGTCATGGGGTTCACGGTATTTTTGATTTCCCGCATAATCTAGGAGAAGGCAATCGCGTTTAAATAGTTTCCCAACCTATATGGAACACTCAAAAATTCAAGATTCAATAGAAAATGCCGATCTATGCCGTTAAAGCAACTGCGGGACAGGAGCGCGTTGTAGCGGAACTCATGTACCGTGAAGCAAACGCCCACAAAGACAAAAACAGGGCGGAGGGAAAAGAGATATATTCAATACTCTACACGACAGGCCTTAAGGGATATGTTCTTGTGGAAGCAAACAGGCCCGCGGTCGTCGGAGACCTTGCAAGAGACACGCCAAAAACAAAGGGCCTCCTGCTCAAGGAAAAGGGGAATATCGAGAGTGCCGGGGAAATCCCGATAAGCGACCTTGAAGAAACCCTCGTGCCGACGCCGGTCGTAACCGAAGTTGAGCGCGGGAACCTTGTGGAACTTATTGCGGGACCGTTCAAGGGGGAGAAGGCGCGTGTGGCAAAGATTGACGAGGACAAGAACGAGATTACGGTCGAACTGATTGAGGCTGCAGTTCCGATTCCAGTAATCGTGCGCGGCGACGACCTGAAGATTTTGAAGACTGAGAAGGAAGATGAGTGAAAGGATAAAGGCTGTTGTTGATGCGGGCGCGGCAAGCGCAGGACCGCCATTGGGGCCGTCTCTTGGACCTCTTGGAGTTAACGCCGGCGAAGTGGTAAAGCAGATTAACGAGAAGACTGCTTCATTCAAGGGAATGAAGGTTCCAGTAGAGGTTATTGTGGACACTGCAACCAAAAAGTTTGAGATAGTTGTCGGAAGCCCGCCGACGTCATCACTAATATTGAAATCAGTCGGCCTTGAAAAGGGAGGTGGAAGCGACTGGGTCGGGGACTTGAAGATGCCCGCCCTACTTCAAATTGCAAAAGACAAGATGGGTTCCGTTCTTGCCAAAGACTTGAAGTCTTCCGTCAAAGAGGTTGTCGGAACCTGCCAGAGCCTGCGTATCACAGTAGAAGGCAGGAAGCCAAAACACTTCATCGAGGAGGTGGAGTTGGGTCGGCTTGACAAGGTAATAAGCGGTGAGACTACTGAGATGCCTGAACCTATCGTTCACGTTGAACAGAAGGTTTCCATAGTCGGACAGACCAAGAAGGAGGAGGGGGAGGCTCCGGTCGAGGAGGCCAAGGCCGCTGAAGTTAAGACTAAGGACGGGAAGGCCGAGAAGGGTAAGGAGGACAAGAAGCCTGATGCTGGCGGAAAATCTGCTGAAGGCGGAAAGACCAAGAAGTAAACGTTTATATACGATTATTGAGTATCATATTAGAGCCCGTTTCACCAGGCCGCTTTTGGTTTGGGAGGGAGTTTCAACATGGAAGAAAAGAAGTTACTGGAAAGTTTGAAGGCGATTTTAAAGGGTGATGCCAAGAAGAAGTTCAAACAGACTGTAGAGTTGAACATAAATTTTACGGGCGTCAATGTCGAAGGACCTCAAAAGATTAACGCCAATGTGAAGCTTCCGAAGGGGCGTGGAAAGGATGTTGAAATAGGTTTTTTCGCCGACGGCGACATGAATGTTCGGGCTAAAAAGATTTCAAAATACGTTTTGGGCAAGGACGAGATTGAGGAGTACGCCAAGGACAGGCAGAAGATGAAGAAGTTCGCGAACGAATGCTATACTTTCGTCGCTCAACCAGACTTAATGCCGGTTATCGGTAAAAGCTGGGGTGTGGTTCTCGGACCTAGGAACAAGATGCCTCAACCGATTCCGGGAAACGTCGACTTGGAGCCGATAGTGAAACGGCTTAAAGACAGTGTGAAGGTCAGGACTAAAAAGACTCCGTCACTTCATGTCCCAGTTGGGACTGAAGAAATGAGCGCCGAGGATTTGGCGGAAAACATAAATGCCGTCGTCAACGAAGTAATGAAGGTTGTTACTGAGGAAAACATACGAAACATGTATGTCAAAACCACGATGGGGAAGGCGGTGAGGATATGGTAGCGTCTTGGAAGGAGCAGTTGGTCGGGCAGGTCGGCAAGAACCTGAAAGATTACGGCGTCTGCGGGGTAGTTGACATTACTGGCGTTCCTTCAAAACAGTTCCAGCAGATTAGGAAGACTCTGGGAAACGACGTTAAGGTTGTTATAGGAAGAAAAAGACTTCTTCAGATGGGTTTAGACGAAAACGGCGTGAAAAATCTTGACGATTATCTTAATGGTTCTGTAGGTCTCGTGTTCACGAACCTCGACCCATTCCAGCTTGAACGCAAACTTTACAGTTGCATGAGCAGTGCTGCCGCTAAACCAGGCCAGATTGCTCCAACAGACATTGTTATAAACGAGGGCGACACCGGGCTTCCGGCAGGGCCCGTTATCGGCGAGATTCAGGGAGCCGGGATTAAGGCGAAGATTGAGGGCGGGAAAATCATGATTTTGAAGACTTCCACAGTCGTCCATGCAGGAGAGCCGATATCCGACAAGATTGCGCCGGTTTTAAAAAGACTTAACATAGAGCCGATAAAAATCATGCTTAAACTCGCTGCGGCATACGACGGCAAGACCGTGTACTCGGGCGACGTGTTGCACATTGACGCGGAAGAAGTGTTCGGCAGATTCATGCTGGCCCACCAGATGGCGTTCAACCTAGCCTACAACGCCGGCTACTTCACGAAACACACTATCCTGCTATTATTGCAGAAGGCGTTCATGGACGCTTTGAACCTCTCGCTTAACTCCGGGATTATAAACAAGGAGACTCTTCCAACATTCCTATCTAAGGCGAACGCTCAGGCGAAGGCCTTGAAAGCGCTTGTCCCAGACGAGATAAAGAGTGGATTAGTGGAGGAAAAGCCTCCTGAAAAAACCCCGACGGGTGAGGACGCGGTTGGAACTGTTGAAGAGAAGGCTTCAGAATAGTTTTTTCGTCAGAATAGTTTCAGCCTCTCCATCTCTTTCCTTATTTCTTCGGGAATCTCGCTCTTCTTTTCTTTCACCGGCTGGTTCAAGGCGATTTTATATGCGTCGAACGCCGCGATAACGCTAACGCTCGTATTTAGTATTATTCCTGAAGGCTCGTGCACGCCTAATGCGATTAATGCCGTCGAAAACTCTAAAAAGATGAATGTTATCCCCCTCGCCCATCTTTTAAGGTATATCTGTCCGAGGCCGGCCAGAAGAATTGATAGCAGTGCCGCAAATATCGCGCGCTTGTTCATGATTAAATAAGAGAGTCCTATTCTATAAAGCAAAAATGAAGATTACGCTTGACTTGCGAAAGTCGATTCCGGAGAACGCGCAAGAGTATTATGAGGGAGCGAAAAAGGCGAAGCGCAAGATTCCCGGACTGGTGGAGGCTTTGGAGAGGAGTGGACGGGAGCTTGAGGAGTTGAGTTTGAGTGGTGCCGCCGAGGTTGAAACCCAGGTTTTAGAGAAGAGGCGGGCTCGAGCCTGGTTTGAGAAATTCAGGTGGTTTTACAGTTCAGAAGGCTTTCTGGTTATTGGCGGGCGGGACGCCACCACAAACGACATTCTCGTAAAAAAACATTTGGAGGCGGACGACGTCGTCTTTCACGCAGACATTCAGGGCGCCCCGTTCTTCATCGTGAAAAATCCTGATGGCGTGGAGGTGCCTGAAAATACTTTGCGCGAGGCTGCTGCCGCCGCCGCAAGCTATTCCCGCGCCTGGAAGAATGGCTGGGCGTCTTGCAACGTTTATTACGTCAGTCCGGAGCAGGTTTCGAAGAGTCCGCCCGCCGGAGAATACCTGCCTAAAGGCGCATTCATGATTTACGGCGAGAAAAAGTGGTTTAAGAATACGCCGGTGGAGGTGGCGGTAGGATTTCAGGATGTCGAGCCGCACGTGATTGGAGGTCCAAAGTCCGCTGTTAAAGTCAGGGCAATAGCATATTCGGTTGTCGTCCCAGGCGATGAGAAGGCGGGCGTATTGTCCAAGCGGATTGCTAAAGCCTTCAAGGAAAAGGGGTGTGAAGAATTCAGCCTCAACGACATCCAATACTTCATTCCGGGCGGCGAGGGAAAATTGAGTTGATTACCTGAATACTTTTTTCCGGTAGTATTTCAACTCTTCGATTGACTCTCTTATGTCGTCGAGCGCACGGTGCGTGTTCTTCTTCTCGAACGGCTTGACTTTAGGACACCAGTTGTACGCCAGCTCTTTTACCGTGCTTACGTCAATGTTTCGGTAGTGCAGGAATGCTTCGAGTTTGGGCATGTGGATTTTCATGAAATAGCGGTCCATGTGGATGCTGTTGCCGCACAAGAGTGCTTCACCCGGCTTCGCGTGTTTTCTTATGAATCTGAGTGTCTTTTCTTCCGCGGATTTCACGGTATCCCCTGATTTCCTGGACCGCCCGATTAGTCCGGTTTCCGTGTGGGTTCTAGTGTTCCACCCGTCCATGGATTTCAGGATTCTGTCGGACTGGTGGACTGCGATGACGGGTCCTTCCGCGATTACCTTCAGGTTCTTGTCGGTTACGATTGTCGCAATCTCCAAAACCCTGTCTTTGAAGGGGTCGAGGCCCGTGAACTCCATGTCCGCCCAAACGAGCTTGTAAGAGGTTTTTTTCATTTTAGAAAGTATTTTTTGTTTGCAAGCATTAGGGAGGAGATTAAAAAAACAAGCATAATCCAAAGTGGGTTATAGAATCCAAGGTATGCTAAAAGCAGAAGTGTTGCGGCGGCAAGTATCGGGGGAACGTACCTTTCACCGCCCCGAATCCTGAGGTATTGGACGCTCAACGCAAGAACCGGAAGCGAGAGTATCAGGATGATTTGAGAGACCAAGACTAGTATTAGTGAGAGCGAGAGGAATATTCTTATCCCGCCGGCTATGTCGTCTCCGAATCCCAGAAGGCCGTATGGCTTTTCGCTTAGGAAGAGGAGTAGGAAGAGGAGAATCAATAGGAATATCATCCCTATAGGATGCCGGTACATGGAAGTGAACGCGTTCTTCAAGTCTGTGCTCGAGCTTGAGGCGCCGAACGCGAACGTCGCCTGCAGGTACAATAGCAGGATTCCAGTCATGGTTGAAAGGTCGAGGGACATTATGTTGACCAGCAAGAGGCTTGCGGTGTCGGAGTGGATGAAGAATATCTGGTCTAGTTGACTGACATGCAGGGAAAACGCGTATCTTAAAAGCCCCCCGCCGGCGAGAAGATTTACAAGAAACAGGAATAGCCCGCACCCGAAAAAGGGGGAGAATCCTATGATGATGTCGCGGACTACAATCCACTTGTCGATTGGCTGCTGGTATTGGACGTATCCGAGCGTGCCGGTCTTCGGATTCGGCTTGAAAAGCGAAACCCTCGTCACAATACACCCGGTCGCAAGAGCCGCGAAAAGATGGCTTAGCTCGTGGAGTATCGTGCCCGGCGCCATGAACAGCTTGAACCATCGGGTTTGCGTTGAAGTGTGCTTCAAAAGATAGGCGTCCACAAGGTCTGTCAGCATTATCTGGACCGCGAAAAGGATTGGGAGAAGCGTTAGGACGCTTCTTAGCGCGAGCCCTTCAAGCGCCAGCCAGAAGAGTATGCTGGACAATGCTAGTATCAGAAGGCTTTCCCCGCGGTCTTTCCTAATCAATTGCATTTTAGGTTGTAGAACAATTATATTTGACGTCAAAAATACGGTTGATGATTCTTTTGACGGCGAACCTATTCGAAGGCGTTACCTTAGAACATAATTGCGCTAATTGAAATACGATTTAAGATGGGATTGGAAGACCAGATTGCGGAAATAGAGGAGGAAATCAAGAAAACCCCCTACAACAAGGCGAGCCAACATCATATTGGAAAGCTTAAGGCAAAGCTGGCGAAGCTTCGCGACATCCTCGTCGAACGCAGTTCTGGGGGCGGTGGCGGAAGCGGTTTTGGCGTGAAAAAGACCGGGGACGCGATGGTAGTCCTCGTCGGATACCCGAGTGTTGGAAAATCCACACTACTCAACAAGCTGACGAACGCCGAATCTGAAACGGCGGCCTACGAGTTCACGACGCTTGACGCGATTCCCGGCATGATGGAGTACAAGAACCTTAACATACAGCTTGTCGACCTGCCGGGCCTCATAGAGGGAGCCGCCGAAGGGCGGGGGCGGGGTCGTGAGGTGTTGTCTGTTGCCCGCTCCGCAGACCTTGTGGTGATGCTCTTGGACGTGAAACGCCTTCACGCACTTGATTCCATCAGAAGCGAATTGTACAAGTGCGGGCTAAGGCTCAACGAGAAGCCTCCGAAGGTGAGCATCAAGAAGAAGGACAGGGGCGGAGTTCACGTGACATCAACTGTAAGGCAGAGGGAGCTGACTGAAGATGCTATTAAGGGCGTCATGGACGTCTACAATTTCCATAACGCCGAGATAGTGCTTTCAGAACAGTTGAGTGAAGACCGGTTCATCGACGTATTGCGCGGAAACCGGATTTATGTTCCGGCAATAATAGTGGTCAACAAGATAGACCAGTTGGGCGAGGGAGAGTGTGTTAATCTGAGGGATGATTACATCCCGATTTCCGCGGAAGACGAGGTGGGTTTTGAGGCGTTGCGGGAGGAAATCTATAAAAAGCTTGATTTGATAAGAGTATTCCTAAAGCCACAGGGCAAGGAGGCGGACTTGGACGAGCCTCTAATACTTAAGGGCGGCTCGACTATACGCGATTTATGTAGGAGCCTTCACAAAGACTTTGAAAAGAAATTCCGCTACGCCCTCGTCTGGGGCGAGCACGTCAAGCATCAGGGCCAGAGGGTGGGGCTTAGGCATGTTCTTACGCTGTCTCTTATACACATCTGACGCTGCCGACGAAGAGGATAGTGTAGAT
>OMKS01003743.1_pt1 | contig 11912 bp, 5 predicted proteins | sample 1674721 | NCBI WGS metagenome assembly OMKS01 (sample SAMN06264996, study PRJEB25208) | sediment metagenome | isolation source: hot spring sediment | place: USA: California | collected 2014-09-02 | reverse complement strand
GTGTCCTCCAGAGCCCATGTTCTGGGCTGTCTGGCCACGGTATACCACTCCTGAGGCTCGGCCAGTGAGATCAGGTCAGGCGCCAGCTTCACCATTTTCATCCCTCCCCAGAAAGAGCCGAACACAAGCCAGCCTTCCCGCCGTTCCATGGCCATATTGGCATCGATGGCATTCCAGAAATCCCGGTTGGGAATGGATTGCACGATCAGACCGTGATCTACCCACTCAAAATCCGGATCGGAAGGGTGTAGGGTTTTGTTGGTTGCCACACCGATAACCGATGTGTTTTTGGCAAATGCCGAATAGGAGTAATACAGATAATAGGTACCGTTCACATACTGGATATCAGGGGCCCAGTACCCGCCGCCCCGGAAACCCGGGATCATGTCCTGGGTGATCCATTCGGGGGCTTTTTCAAACACGGGTTTTTCCCGTTTCCAGTTTACCATATCGGTACTGGAAGCCACCCCGCATCCGGTGGTGAACAGGTAGTATACACTGTCCTGTTTGATCATCACTGGGTCATGTGCCGGATAATCGATCGATTTCAGCTCTTCAGGGGTCGGAACATTTTCCGGCTGAATGGCCCGTGGAAATTGCCCCGAAACAACCATTCCTCCCATAACGATCAGGATACTGCTTATTAAAAGTTTTTTCTTCATCATATTATCAGTCATTAAAGTGTAACAACAGGCCAGCCATCCTCATCCCACCGGATCTCGCGTATCAGCAGTTTCGACCTGCCCCTGTCCTTGGCGTCATATCCGTGAAATATCAGGTAATCCTTCCCGTCGAATGTATAGGCTGAATTATGCCCCACACCCGGCCAGTTTTCATTCCCCAGTAAAACCTGCACATGTCCCCCATAACGCATATCCACGCTGTCGCGGTCCACATACGGTCCGGTCACCCTTTCGGAACGGCCCACCACAATGTTGTAATCGCTGTTCACTCCACGGCAGCAGCGGTCATACGATACGAACAGATAGTAATAGCCATTCTTTTTAAAAATGAACGGCGCTTCTATACCGGGTTTATCATTTCTCCGGTCTTCGGGTCTGAACGAACGTTTTCTGGCAGCAATGGTCAGCCACCTCTCAGGAACGGCCACACTGATGAGGTCAGGGTTCAGCCTGACCATTTTCATCCCTCCCCAGAACGAACCGAAGTTGAGCCATGGCACTCCTTCATCGTCAATCACCAGGTTGGGGTCAATCGCATTCCAGTCGTGCTTCTCGGCAATGGAATTGACCAGGCATCCGTGATCCACCCATTCATAATCGGGATCATCCTGATGCAGGGTTTTATTGGATGCCACCCCAATGGCCGAGGTATTCCTTCCAAAAGAAGAAACGGAATAATACAGGTAATACCTCCCGTTATGGAAGCTGATGTCGGGGGCCCAGAAATCGTTCCGCCGGTGCCTGGGCACCAGGGTATCGTTCACCCAGGGCGGATCGTCGTCAAATACCGGTTCCAGCCGGGTCCAGTTCACCATATCGCTGCTGGAGGCTGCCTGTATTCCCCGGCCGGTAGCAAACAGATAATAGATCCCGTCCTGTTTGATCATCACCGGATCGTGCGTGCCATATTCCGTGTTTATTGACAGGGGCTGCTGTGCATGCACACTGCATAAAAACATGACAGGAACCGCAACGGCCATCACCACACGGGACAGACCTCTGCAAACAACAGGAAAGGCATGTTCTTTCATTTCAGACATAAGTATTTATTTTAAAGTGTAGGATCACCTTGTACGTTGCATACAACGTATTAAAAAGAGCACCCCCCGGAGGGGGATACTCTTTTTTTTTACAACAAGCCTCTTAGAACTCGACTTTCTCTACCTGAGTAAACAGCCACTCACTGGCCTGGTTCACTTTCACCCCTACCCGCACAAAGCAGTATCCGAAATCAAGGATACGCTGTTCGATAGGCACGGTGAAGTTCACATCCGACAGATCGGTAATATCACCCGCAGGGATCACATGCGAACCGTTATTGTAGCGGTCATCGCAGATGAGCGTCCGGCTGATGAAAAGGGCCGCACTTTGCAGGGTGGATGTTCCCACGATCTGTTCCAGTTCACAACTGGCTGTCATGTTGTTACCGCTCTTGGCATAGGACTCATTATTGATAATGAAGTAGGGAGTTACCTCATAATCGATAGCGATCTGTCCGTTCAGCTCAAAAAACACGGTGTCGGTTCTGAGAACCCAGGGTTGATTGGTACCGGCCGGATTGATCAGCTTGTAATCCCCGTCAAACATTATGGCACTGAACGTACCGTCCTGGTTGATTGCCACATTCTCGCTCTCATGGAGCTGGTAACCCGACTGGAACAACAGCAGAGACAGCCGTTTGCTTCTGAAACCAAGGGTCTTTCCCTGGTAGATAATCTTTCCGGTTATTTTTGATGTGGGCTCATCGTAATTGTCGAATTCACATGACCCAAGCATCATTCCTAACCCGATAAACAATATGATATATTTTTTCATAGTCTAATCCTCCTTATTAGTCCTGATTGGGGTTTTTAATGAGACTGGGATTCCTGCTGATCCAATCTTCGGAAATCTCTCCGTAATAGTTACCCATCCTGAAATTCCGGCTGTAGGTAAGCTGCCTGGGAGCCTTCAGTTTTCTGAAGATATAGCTATTGTGGAAAGTTTCTCCGGGAGCGATTACCCGGTAGGGCCACAACGCCCAGTGTTCCGAGGTAACCGAAATACCGTCGAGCAGCTCATGAGCAATCCTGAATCGCTTGAGGTCCCACCAGCGCAAATCTTCAAAGGCCAGTTCCACCCTTCTCTCGTTCTGGATCCGTTCAATGGTCAGGGTTCCTGCATCCAGGGCCTGGATACCTGCACGGTCTCTCACCTGATTGATGTAACCCAGGGCTTTGGGAATGTTCTGAGGGGTGCTTTCGAAGGCGGCCTCGGCAGCGATCAGCAGGATCTCACCGTAACGGAAATACGGCCACCACACCTGGTTCCCGGATGAACGGATGGCATCCCCCGGCTTGTCGCTGATAAATTTCCGCATGGCAAAGCCGGTATTGGTGGTATGGATCTCGGTACCACAGGGACCGCTCATTCCAACCCATCTTTCCCCGTCGGTCCAGGTAGTACCCAGGTTGACGGATGATTCGAAAGTGAAATCATTTCCCCCGTTCCAGATAGCCACTCCGGCCTGGATATCCACGTCCTGGCCCTTGAAGGTGGAGCCGGGAACAAGCACCGATCCGAATAAACGGGGATCTTTCCCTTCGCAGATATCCATCATATTCTCATAGAAAATATAATTGCCCGATCCGTCCACATTCTCAAGGGTACCATCGAAATCGTTCACATATTCGAAAGATTCCACAAAACCCAGTGTGGGAGACATCCTGGCAGCTTCTGCAGCATCTTCCCGCAATGCCCTGACAATATTGTAACAGGTGAAATTGTGGGTTTTGCCTTCAGTGAAGTCCTTGGCAAAGATCACTTCGCTGTTGCCCTTCTGCATAATGGCCTCATAAAAATTATCGGCTTTGTCGGGATTGGAAGTATGCAGTTCATAGGGTCCGTCGTTAATGATCTCCTCTGCAGCAGCCAGTGCGGCCGAGTAATATCCCTGTGCCATAGACAATGGGATACCCACTTCACCGCCCGGAAGGGTAATGGGTGTGGCCATGGCGCTGTTGTATTTCGCCAGCGACCCGGCATAGATCATGGCCCTGGCTTTGAGAGCCAGTGCTGCCCATTTGGTAGCCCGGGTCTGTGATCCCTCGTTCAGCGCCAGATCCTCTTTAATGGCATCCACTTCCGAAGCCACGAAATCATAGATATCCGATTCCTTGCTCCGCGGGATCTGAAGAGCTTCTGGATCGGCCAGATAATCCTCATATACGTATGTTTCGGTTATCAGAGGAACGCCTCCCATCCTTTTCACCATTTCAAAATAGGCATAGGCCCTCAAAAAACGGCCTTCAGCCAGATACAATTTCCGCTTGTTCTCATCCAGGCTGGTGGCATTGGTCGCCCCCTCAATGAAATTGTTCAGGTGACGGATGTATTCCCAGTCCCAGTAATTCTGGTAATCCCAGCTATAGGTATCATAATGATTATTATACTCATACAGCCCGGTCCACATCAGGTCATCATTGTTCGACATCATATCCGAGTTTGAATAGATGGTGGAGTACACCGGGATCCGGTTGTACAGGTTTGCCAGGTGACTCAGGATCAAATCCTCCGAACTCCATAGTTGCTCATCCACCAGAACGGTTTTCGGGGTGATCTCGAGGTAATCTTCACAGCTTGTTGTCAGGGTAAACAACAAGGTGACAGAAAAGATATATATCAGAATTTTTTTCATAGCCATGTTGTTTAAAAGGTTACGTTTACTCCCACATTAATGATTTTGCTCTGGGGATACTGCAATCCGCTGGTGGTTGCCAGTTCGGGATCAATACCGAAATCTTTCAGGTTATCGATCGAGAAAAGATTGTATCCGTTGGCGTAAACACGCATTCTCTGGATACCTATTCTGTTCACCCATTTCGAAGGCAGGGTATACCCCAGGTCAATATTCCTGAAACGCAGGTATTTCACATTTCGCGACCAGAAGGTAGATGATTTGTTTCCGTTGCTGTGGTAGGCCATATTGGGCCGCACGGCCGGATAAAAACCGGGCACCCAGGAATCATCGCTCGGATTGTAAATATCTTCCATATGCCAGGCATCATCCAGCAACCTTTCGGCCGAGTTGGCCATTCCCTGCAATGGATTCCTCAGTTCCCATTCGGCAATGAATGTGGTAAGCGCTCCTCCCTGGGCAGCCACGTTCAGGTCAAACCCTTTCCATGTCACATTGAATGTCAGGCCGTAATTTAGTCCCGGCAGAGCATTTCTATAAGGATTACCCCATCCCCAGGGAAGCTGTGGCTCGTAAGGATAGCCCAGGGGACGCATGTCGTATCCGTCAATCACCCCGTCGTCATTCACATCCTTGTAAATCAGGTCGCCGGGCAGCAGGGTGGTATTGCCTCGTCCGTCAATGTTCACGGGATAGTTATTGATCTCGTCCATCGACTGGAACTGGCCGATGCACTCGTACATCCATGTAATGTTCTTATACCTGCCTTCCTGGCCACTCCGGTATTCATCCCATGAATTGCCGAAGCGTGGTTTGTAAACATCCAGGGTTTTCGACCGCGAATAACCCACATTGACGGCCACGTTATAGGTAAAATCTCCGGACCTTCCCCTGTAACGGACCAGTCCGTCCAAACCTTCGTGCCGGTCGGCTTCCAGGTTCTCATACGGCAGGATAATATTTACTTCCTCAGGGATCAGCACATCATAGCGTTGTGCCGACAACCCTTTCATATCGCGGCGAAATACATCGAATTCAGCGGAAAGGGCCCCGTCGAGCATCGAAATATCAATCCCGATATCCGTAACATATGCTTTTGCCCAGGTAATGTTGGTGGTCCCGGGATCCCTCAGGGCAGTGCCCACAACCAGGTTCCCGTCGAATACCTGTGAACCGGAGTTGTAATCGTACCCGGCCAGATAGTCAAAGGCTCCATAACCACCCGGACTGTCGTTCCCCATCATTCCGTAGGATCCTCTCAGCTTCAGTTCCTTGAATATGCCGCCCAGGGCGCTGTTCTGGAAGAATGATTCTTCGGAAATACGCCATCCGGCAGAGACAGAGGGGAACAGCCCCCACCTTTCACCCGGAGGGAAAATGTACGAAGCATCATACCGTCCGGAAAGCTCCAGTATGTACTTGTCGGCATAATCGTAATTGATCCTGCCCACATGCCCCATCAGGGCACCGGCGCTCCAGGTATTGGAAAAACCGGTCAACTCGGCAAACTGGATCAGTTCCAGATAATTACTGGAAGGTTTGGAACTAACACTCAGGTTACTGGGCGATTCATTGTCCTGTGCCTCGAAAACGTAAGTAGCGGCAATGCTGTGCTGGCCGAATGTATTCGCATAGTTCAGCTGGGCCTGGTATACATTGCCCAGTCTGAGGGTGGAATTCCGGCTGTGACTGCCGGAAGAAAGACCGCCCGTTACATTATACATATCAGTTTCCGGATCGTATGTATAGGTATTATAAGTATACTGGAACCGGTCGTAATTCCCCTGGTTTGCTCTGAATGAATACTGTACCCTTGCGGTCAGCCCTTCCAGGGGCGTTTGATATTCTGCATACAGAACTGAATTCATTGAACGGTAGATCTGCTCATAATACCCGATGATATCTTTCCGGAACAGGGCATGATGCGATTCGTCCCAGTCGGTATGGTTCACGTAATCCGGATTGTCATTGGCGTAAGGGCGCCAGGTGGGATAATTCCGGTACAGTCCGTACATGGGGTTCCACATCACATCGCCCGGAGCTGCCGGGCTGTTGGTGTTATTGATCTGAGCGCTGATACGCGCACCCACTGTGATCGACTCCCTGATGCGGCTTTCCACGTTGGTCTGCAGGTTGGTACGGTTAAAGTTGTATTCCGTAAAATTCCCATCCTGGTTGAGCCTGCTTACGGCAATGTAATAGGTGGTATTCTCGGTACCCCCTGTGGTATTGATATTAAAGTACTGCTGGGGAGCGTTCTTCACCACAGCAAATTCATACCAGTCGGTTCCCTGGTGATCGGGGGTGTCCTGCAGCCTCCAGTGCTCAAGGTCTTCCTGTGTCCACGAAGTACTTCCCGTGCCTGTTGATGCCATGGTCCGGTTCACATCGGCTGTGGCTTTTGCAAACACAAAGGTGCCGGCATCGGCAGGACGCGGGAAGCGGGTCCAGTTCTGCCACCCGTAATAGGTGTTGACATTGATCTTGTTGGATTCCCCGGTTTTCCCCTTTTTGGTAGTGATCAGCACCACACCGTTCGAGGCCCGGATCCCGTAAATGGCCGCGGAAGCATCCTTCAGGATAGACATGTCTTCGATGCTGTTCACGTCCAGGTTGTTAAAATCCTCTTCTGTTGCAGGGATCCCGTCAATTACATAAAGCGGGGTACCCATGTTCCGGATCTGGATATAGGCAGCTTTACCGGGACGTCCGTCAGCCTGGCGGGCCATAACACCCGGGGCTTTACCTACTACAGCCTGTGAAAGGGTTGGCGTGGGAGAAACGGCCAGGTCCTCGTTGTTCACCACAGCGGTGGCTCCGGTCAGGGTAGCTTTTTTCTGCACGCCGTAACCTACCACCACCAGCTCCTCCAGACCGATCACCTGTTCCTGGAGTTCCACATTGATCACCGTTCTGCCTTCAACAGGGATTTCCTGAGTGATCATCCCTACAAAGGAAAACACCAGAACAGCATCGCCCGGAACATTTTCCAGAACATACTGACCGTCTTCGTTGGTAATGGTTCCATGTGTGGTGCCTTTTTCCACAATGGTGACACCAACGACCGGCTCACCGTTTGCGTCGGTCACCGTCCCGCTGATACGCAGGTTCTGCCCGAACATCAGGAACGGACAGAAAAGGGCGACGAAGAGAACAGTAAGCTTTTTGGTCAAAAGAGCAGAATACGGAATCCCACTCTTTTTTCTCAAATCAATACTGTTTTTTTTCATAGATTGGTTAGAATTTAAGGTTTAGGAAGAATGCAAATCATGAAAACACGATTTTCATTTTAAATTTTATTAAAATTAATGTTGAAAAAACATTCATTCATCTTTTATTCGGTCAGATGATATCAATATTCCGGCATAAAAGAGGGATAAAAAGCCCGGATGAACGAAAAATGAAAGGATCTGACCTGTATTTTATCTTTTTCTTTTCTTACTTTGCCTGACACAGAAAAATGCACAGGTAATAATATACCATCAAGCATCCCATCATGAAACGCATCCTTTGGATACCCTTGCTTGTGCTCATGTCGGCCTCTGCAGCCACAACCGCACAGAAGCATTACTTCCGCCATTACGGCAATGAAGACGGGCTTTCGAACAATACCATCATGTGCAGCCTGCAGGACCAGAAGGGTTTCATGTGGTTTGGGACGAAAGACGGCCTGAACCGTTTTGACGGACACCAGTTCAGAACCTATGTTCATAATGCGACAGACAGGTACAGCATTATCGACAATATGATCCTGGCACTCTGTGAAGACCAGGAGGGGCTGATATGGATTGGCACCCCCCGTGGCATTTGTTTCTACGAACCCCATCATGATCATTTTACCACCCTGCCCGGTCAGATATCTACCGGCATGGTAAGCGATATCGCCGTCAGCTCAGGCGGCGAGATATGGTTCACGGGCCGGCAGGGAATATTCCGCTACAAAAAGAATAACCGGCAATTAAGGCATTATCCCTCATACGAATTTTTCACCCCCTCAACCATTCACATTACGGCTTCCGGGAATATCTGGTTATCGTCATACAATGGGAACATATACCGCTACAATCCACGTTCCGACAGTTTTACCGAATACAGGGTGCTCACGGAGGAAGAACATGCCCTGTCGGTTTATGTAAATAGCATCGAGGATGCCGGTACGCACGGCTTTTTAATGGGAACCACCCGTACCGGCCTGCGACTGTTCGATCCGAACTCGGGAAAAACCACCCTATTATGCCGGACAGATTCGAAAGGCAATGAGATCATTCTGAATGACATATTGAAAAAAAACGACGAGGAATTCTTTCTCGCCACTGAATACGGCATTTACAGCTATCATCTGGAAAAAGGATTTACCGGTCACACATACAAAATAGTTTCCGACCCCTATTCCCTTTCCGATAATGCAGCAAAAAACCTGACAAGAGACAGGGAAGGGGGAGTATGGATCGGGACCTACCACGGAGGGATCAATTATCTCCCGCAGGAAACCACTCCGTTTGAGAAATATTACGCCACCGGAAAACCCGGTTCCATGGGTGGGAATGTGGTGCGAAATATCATTGGCGACGGGACCGGAAATATCTGGATAGCCACCGAGGATGCCGGTGTGATAAGGTTTGATCCGGGGAATAACCGGTTCACAAACCTCAGCTCCGATTTGAACATTACCGGCCTGAAAAGTGTCAATTATCACGGATTACTGAATGACAACGGGCTGCTCTGGATGGGATCGTACGACAACGGGGCATTTTTGTATGATACCGGAAGAAAAACCGTCACACGGCATTTTATTCTGGGTGACAATACCAGCGGGCTAAGAAACAATTACGTAAGCTGCTTTCTGAAAACCGCTGACGGATCGGTCCTGATTGGTACCCGCACAGGCCTGTATACCTACGACCGGGAAAAGGCCAGGTTAGAGTACCTTCACGATGTGGCGCCCAACACCTTTATCCATGTTTTATTCCAGGATCAGAACGGTATCATCTGGATTGGCACCTATGGATCGGGTATTTTCCGTTACGACAGAAATAATAATACCTGTACCCATCTTTACTACGACCCCAGGGATCCTGCCAGTATCAGCTCCAACCGGATTACTTCTATCTACGAGGACAGGAAAAACCGCCTCTGGTTCACTACCGAAGGCAACGGTTTTTGCTGCCTGGAAGACAGGGAAAACCACCGGTTCCGCCGCTTTACCATGGAAGATGGCCTGCCCTGCGGTATCTTCTGTTCCATTCTGGAAGACGGGCAGGGAAATTTATGGATCTCTTCCACCCGCGGCCTGCTGAAATTTAATCCGGAAACCCTGCAAATGTCCATGTATAACAAAGAACACGGGCTCCTGAGCAATCATTTCAGTTACAATTCCGCTTATCTGGATCACAACGGGAAAATGTATTTCGGCACGGTTGACGGGCTGATCGCTTTCAATCCGGCCAATTTCTGCACCAGTACGTATGATCCACCCGTCTTCATTACCGGGGTCCAGTGTTCCGGACAGGGACCGGAAAATATAAAGGACATCCACGACGATGCCCTGAGCATTACCCATTCAAGGGAAATCCGTCTCAAACACAATCAGTCATCTTTCAGTATCGATTTTGTGGCCCCCAGCTTTACCAATCCGGTCATGACCCGTTACCGCTACATTCTGGAAGGGGCCGACCAGAACTGGACTTACCTGCCCACCAACCGCCGGGTGTATTATACCAATGTCCCGCCCGGCAAATACCTGTTCAGGGTATCTACACAAAACTGGTACAATAGCTGGAATGAGGAAGAAGCCACCCTGCTGATCCGGATTACCCCTCCCTTCTACGCTTCTCTTCCGGCTTTCGTATTGTACCTGATTTTGTTCCTGACCGGGTCCTACTTTCTGTACAGATGGCGCGAACGGAAAAAAAGGCAGGTACAGGAACAAAAGATACAGGCCCTGGAAAACAGAAAGGAAAAAGAAATTCTGAACGCAAAAATCAATTTCTTTACAAATATTACCCATGAAGTACGCACTCCCCTTACCCTGATCAAGGCCCCTCTGGATAAGATCCTTCAATCGAATGAGTGTCCCGATTCCGTGCTGGAGAATCTGTGCATCATGAAAAGAAACACCGACCGCCTGCTCGATCTGACCACCCAGTTGCTTGATTTCCGGAAAACCGAAAAGGAAATGTTCCGGCTGAATTTCAAACAAACCAATGTATGTGAACTGCTGGAAAGTATTTTCAAACGGTTCGAACTGAACGCCAGGGAAAACCATATCCGGTTCAGGTTGCACCTTCCGGAAAAAGAATACCCGGCATTCCTTGACCAGGAAAATACAACCAAAATTCTGAGCAACCTGCTGACCAATGCCCTGAAATTTACCAGAGATGAAGTGAATGTTGTTCTGGAACCCGGGGTACCTGATAAAAACACCCTGCGCATCCGGGTAAACAGCAACGGGGAACCCATCCCATCTGATTACAGTGAAAAAATCTTCGAACCTTTCTTTCAGATCCGGTCCGACACCTTAAAACAAACCCGTAAAGGAACTGGTCTGGGGCTTCCTCTGGCCCGGTCCCTGGCCGAACTGCACCACGGACGCCTCTACCTTGACAAGAGTGTTCCCGGGATCAATTCCTTTGTGCTGGAACTGCCAAAAGACCAGGCGGCTGCTGCACCGGTTACCGAAGAAGAAAAATGGCCGGTTCCGGAAACGGCCCGGTATGAATCATCACAGGAACAGACAGAAAACGGCCACGATCCCCGGCCGCTGATCCTCATAGTGGAAGATGAAAAAGAACTCTGCCGGTTCATTGCCGGAGAGCTTTCTGAAAAATACAATACCGCGGTAGCGTTTAACGGGGCCGAGGCAGTTGAGATTCTCAAAAAGCAGGAAGTGCAGATGGTAGTCAGCGATGTGATCATGCCCGTAATGGATGGATACGAATTGTGCCATTTCATCAAGGAGAATCTCGACTACTGCCATATTCCCGTCATATTGCTTACCGCCACCATCAACCTGCATGCGCGGATCGAGGGCCTGGAATCGGGGGCCGACGCCTATATCGAAAAACCCTTTACCACCGAACTGCTTCTGGCCCAGATATCCAACCTCTTCAGTAACAAGGAACTGGCCTGCGAAAGCTTCATGAAATCACCGCTCACCAATTACAAAACCGTGGCAATTAACAAAATGGACAAAGCCTTCATGAAGCAACTGCACGGTATCATCATGAAAAACCTGTCAGAACCCGAACTGAGTGTGGAGATGGTTGCCGGCATGATGGGTATGAGCGTTTCCACCCTTTACAGGAAAGTCAAGGCTCTCACCGACCTGAACACCAACGAATACATCAGGCTTTACCGGCTGAAAAAGGCTGCGGAAATGCTCCAGTCGAACGATTACCGGGTGAATGAAGTATCTTACCTGGTAGGCTTTTCGTCTTCATCCTATTTTGCCACCAGTTTTCAAAAACAGTTCGGCATGACACCCACTGAGTTTATGAAGCAGCAAAGGGTAAGGAGTGAACAGTGAACAGTGAACAGTGAACAGTGAACAGTGA